>ENA-UOYA01004177-UOYA01004177.1-activated-sludge-metagenome-genome-assembly--contig:-NODE-4177-length-12342-cov-5.339220_pt1 | contig 12342 bp, 10 predicted proteins | sample MGYA00238163_ERZ764804 | MGnify/ENA primary metagenome ERZ764804 (study PRJEB28919, sample SAMN05720223) | activated sludge metagenome | isolation source: Anaerobic digester | place: Hong Kong...
TTCACCACTTTTTTTTAGAAATATTTTTCCCTATTTTTGAAAGTGGGGAATCCATACTCTAAATAAAAGAGGTGTATTTCCAGTGTAAAAAAATCCATTATTATTTTAAAAATAGAAAAAGAGGTTATTGAACCTCAATATTTATTAAAAATTTTATTGGACTCTTAAAAGGCATAGGAGTTATATAGCCTTAGTTTTTTTGCTTCTCCCCAGTTGAGTTGCGTATAATACCACGGCCACCAGAGCCAATAGGTAGAACAGATAAACCACGCTGTCTGTGGGACCGGTTTCCACCCATATCATGGTGTGAGTTAACACAATAGCGTACAGGGCAGTGAATGCCCCGTTGGCCTTTACCTGTGTGGCGTATATTATTCTAAGCACTGCCCCAATTATGAACATCTGCAGGGCCATGGCGTAGAATCCAAAGTCCAGTACTGCTGGTCCGAATATGGTAGAGGTTATACTGGTGGTGGGTGTGCTCCCCGATACAGGGTAGTTGAGAACTACTTGCCCCACTGTAACCCGGGGATGTCCGGTAGAAAATGCCTGCTGGAACAGGTCTCCGGCAGTGGCTCCGGCCATGTGCACGATCTTGTCAAAGACCATCATGGTGAACCCGGCACGGTAAGCTACCAGTTGCAGTGGATTCAAGGACCATTGCTGCCATTGGATGGACATTACCGCTATGTAACCAGCGGCTACTCCCACTAATCCGATTAATAAAATAGCAATCAGTATGTGACTGGTTTTCATCTTCCGGGTGTAGTACAGGGTTACAAAGCCACTGATGAGTATGGCCATGGTGGTGGTTCGGTAACCGTTGATGGCGAAAACTGCCAGGCCAATAACGAAAAGGAGATAGTACCATTTCCGAGGGTATTTGGCCAGTAGAATGGTGATGGCTGGTAGAAATATGGGATAAGCAAATCGCCAGAGATCCGTGGTGGCCTTGAATTTCAGGTATCCGCTCAGGATGGGTATACCCCCCAGGAGGTAGAGGTTCACAATCTGTAGTACGATACCAATGATTGCTACGGTCAGTACCACCCGTTCATCCAGCAGGATACGGAGTTTGTTGTACCATGGTGCTGAATTTTCCGGAGTAACCGTGTCCTCTCCCCACAGTGATTTGAGTTTTGCACTGCGGTTGTAAATGAATTTAGGCAGAAATACTCCGGCCACGAAAAACAGGGTCCCCATTAATACGTAGAGCCATGTGGTGCTGGAAATCCATTGAAGATTCCTTAAATGTTCCTGGTAGGCTATTGCCGCCAGTCCCACATAGATGGCTATTATTATCACCAGGATGTAAGGTGAAAAAAGATCAACGCTTTTAAATTTCATGAATCAGTCTCCTGAATTTAATCTCTTAATATCCTTGAAATACACCTGAAACAAATTTAATTTTCTATGAAACAAACCTTGAAACAAATTTAATTTTTTTCGGATAATTGAATAAGGATATTTCCAGTCTTTTTTTATTCTTCCAGAATAATCTGTGAGCTTTAAAAATTATTTTAAGTGTTATATGTCTAACTCCTTTATTTCACTTATTTATAAACTTTTTAGTTTTCACTGATTTATCACTGATTTTTTCCAAAAATGAGACCATAGAGGATTAATGTAGTACCAAATTAATTCTACAGTAGAATATTTAGGTGGGTGAAAATACAACGTATTCAAGTCTACAGTAGAAATCTAAATCCAGGTTATACTAAAAATTCAGGTTATTTAAGTAAGAACAACCCAATTAATTCTACAGTAGAAACTATTAAAAAACATAGAAAAAAGTGTTTTTTAGATTTTTAAGTCTTAAAAAGGTTTTTTGAACTTTGCAATCTTCCATTACTGATCATCGGCGGCTGCCCTCACCAATCTACTGGCAAAGGAGGGGCAAGCTGCCACATGGGTATGCACGTAACTGGCCAGGGTGTTTTTACTCATTAGACCATCACGGTTTTCAGTGACTCCACGACCCCTTAAGATATCAAAAGCAAATTTTGGTTGGGTTCCATCCAGTTCCAGTTTGGAGTAGTGGAATTCGTGTCCATGGAAGACTTCTCCTTCAGGAATGATGATGTTGTCATGGGCGGCCCGGGCAATAACATAACTTAGGGCCTGGGGTTTCTTGGTCATATGGGAGTCATAGGGGAAAACATCACACATCTGGTGCTGGTTTATGGAACGAGTTAGATACATAAGCCCTCCACATTCAGCATATATGGGCCTTTCCTCCTGGTGGAACTGCTTCAGGGAGTGGCGCATGGCCTGATTGGCCTCCAGTTCCCGGGCGAATATCTCGGGATAACCACCCCCAATGTAGATCCCATCCACATCAGGCACTTCCTCATCATGTAACGGACTGAAATAGATCAGATCAGCATTATTAGATTCCAAAGCCTCTAAATTATCCTGATAATAAAAGGTGAACACTTCATCTCGGGCTATGCCCATTTTCACCCGGCCACTGTGTTCCTGCTGGAAAAGAGGTTCCCTGCCCATGGGTAATTTCCCGGCCCCCTTCATTATACTGGTGAGTGTGTCCAGGTCGATGTTTTCCTCCATGACCCGGCCCCAGTCTTCAATATTTTTCTTGATGTTCTCCCTTTCCACGGCAGGCACCAATCCCAGGTGGCGCTGCTCCACTGTGATGAAATCATCCCGGGGAATACCCCCAATTACCGGCGTGTCGGCCAGTTTTTCCACGGCTTCCTTGGTTTTGAGGTAGTGCTTCCTGTTTTTAACCATGTTCAGGATAACACCTTCGATTCTGATGCTGGGATCCAGGGTTTTAAACCCAATGACAATGGCCGCCGCGCTTTTCACCAGGCTGCGAGAATTGAGAATTAGAATCACCGGGGCGTTAAGTGCCTTGGCAATGGATGCCGTGTTTCCCACATCTCCAGTAGGACTTATTCCCTCGTAAAGACCTCTTACCCCCTCTATAATTCCCATGTCAGAATTGGAAATCTTTAAACCTCTTTCGAAAGCTTCCCGGATCTGACCGTCACTCATGAAAAAGGAATCCAGGTTACGGCTGACGTTGCCGGTGGCCAAAGTGTGATAGGTAGTATCAATATAATCAGGGCCTGCCTTGAAGGGTTGAACTTCCCTCTCCTGGGAAAGAGCCTTCATTATCCCGGTAGAGATGGTGGTTTTCCCCACGGCACTGCCTGTGCCTGCCAGTACTAATCTCATGTTTCTAATTAAGAACTGTCTTTTATAAAAAGGTGACCAGAAAGTGGTGAGATTATTCAAAAATAAAAATAAAAAAAAATAAAACAAATGGTTAAAAACTTATTCTAACGCTTTTGCACTTGTGTAAGAATCATATATAGCGTATAACCAAAGGACTATGTATATTATCCATGCATAAAATGTTACCATGTATATGGCTGCAGACAATATCAGTGCTACAATAACAAATACAATTCCCATCATGGTCTTTCCTACGTATATTTCCCCTAAACCAGGGATTATGAAAGACAATATCGCTGCTATAATTGGATTTTTGGCCATTTTTTATTACCTCCCTTAAATTGTACATAATATCTTTGTTCACCCTAATTATAAAGATTTCCATTGTTTCGTGGAGAAATTTCTCTTAAAATAGTATTTTATGGATAACTTTCTCTTAAAATATTATTTTAAAATTATAAGCATACCTTTATGTTAAAAAAACTTGATTTTATGATATATTTGAACAAAGAAAATTTGAAAACTGAAAAATAATTCTTCTTACCATAGAAAGGTTACTTTGCATCTGCACTCTCTAAATTTTTATGTACCTTAATGGATATAGAATAAGTCTGTATGGAGATGGAAAAACTTCGAATTCTGGGTGAAGCCTCCCAGCATGATCTCTGCAACTATGTCAGTCTAAATAAGGAGAATTTTACTTCTCCCAAGTTACCCGGGATTTATCATGCCCACACACAGAGCGGGTGTCAGGTCCCACTTTTTAAGGTCTTAATGAGCAATCATTGCACCAGTGATTGTAATTACTGTATTAATCACTGTCATAACCGTTTTGATAGGGTTGAATTTTCACCCCAAGAGTTAATATCACTTTTTCTTCACTACTACCAGAACCACTATGCAGAAGGCCTGTTTTTAAGTTCAGGGATGCCGGGTGACTCTGATGTGGCCATGGAGAACATGGTGGAGGTGGCCCGTAAATTGCGTTTAGAGTATGAATACCAGGGTTACATACACCTTAAGGTGATTCCGGGAGCTTCCTATGATATGATCAAAAGGGCCATGAGCCTGGCAGACCGGGTAAGCGTGAACCTTGAATCAGCCACGGTAACCGGTTTCCAGGAGCTCACCAGTACCAAGGATTATCATAACGATGTTCTGCGTAGGATGAAATGGATTGGACGTTTGAAAAGACGTCACCCTGAAATGGCCCCCTCGGGCCAGAGCACCCAACTCATTGTGGGAGCCAACAATGAAACAGATCATGATGTTTTAAAACGTGCCCAGTGGCTACACAAACACCTGAATATTAATTTAAGTTATTTAAGCCCCTTTGAACCTCTTAAAGATACTCCTCTTGAAGGTCATGCACAACCGGAGGAAAAACGAAGCCCGCGCCTATATCAGGCCCAGTTTCTTCTGAATTCCTATGGTTTCTCCCTGGATGAGATTACCCTGGATGAGGAAGGTTTTCTGATCCTGGATGAAGACCCTAAAATGCTCTGGGCCCAATCACATCCCGATTTATTCCCGGTGGAAGTGAACGAAGCCAGCCTGAAAGATTTGATGCGGGTCCCGGGTATTGGTAAAAAATCAGCTCAGAGGATCATTGAAAACCGGAGGAGGGGAGTGAAGTTCACTGAAATGGATGAACTGAAAAAAATTGGAGTGGTGGTAAAAAGAGCCGAACCATTCCTCCAGTTGAACCATGCCCGGCAGACCACCCTTTCCTTTTAAAAACCCTGTGATCTATTTAAAAATTAATATTTTTGATAAGAATTTCACCTGATAAGAATTTCACCGGAATAAGAGAGTTATAAGTTATAACTAATAAGTTCTAACTTATAATTAATTATAACTTATAACTAACCGCCTCCAGTTAAGGAGTTATATTCAAAAATTTTCCTTTTCAAACATTTCCCATATCTCAGGATATTTCTGTTGCACTGCTTCCTCAATGAGTGCTGAAGCCTCTTTACTTATACTGAATGCGGGTTTAGTATTCTTCAAAAACCTCAAAACCGCAGCAGATCTGGCAGACCATAAAGATATCCGAGGATTCTTACGTACCTCCAGGATTACACCATCCACAATGATTTTATTTGGATCTTCACTGGTTTTGGTTTTGTGGGGTTGGGGAGAGGCTTTAGCCTTGGAAGTCCTGGAAACTGTTTTAGTGGGCTTCTTTTTAAGTGGTATTTTGCCCACCGATACTTCTTCTTTTTCAGGCTTTTCTTTACGAATCAGGGCATCTAATCCCCGTCCCAGCGCACTTTCACCCTTTTTAGCCGTCATTTATTGTCCTCCAGATCATTACTCAATGAGAGGAATTCTTTAGCCAGGTCATTGTAGGCTTCAGTGCCTATACATTCCTCATCGTAGATTATACATGGTTTTCCATGGCTGGGGGCCTCGGCCAGTTTCACATTACGGGGAATGGTAGTTTTGAAGATGTACTCCCGGTCTCCGAAGTACTGTTTAACATTACGGTAGACATCCCTTCCCAGCCGGGTTCGGGAATCATAAAGGGTGATTAATATTCCTTTAATTGGTGATGGACTCTTTAGACGACTTTCCACCAGGTTCATGGCATCTAACAGATCAGCCATTCCTTCCAGTGCGTAGAATTCTGCCTGGATTGGAATAATCACACTGTCGGCAGCCACCAGGGAGTTGATGGTTAGTATACCCAAAGAAGGAGGCACATCCAGCAACACATAGTCGTAATCATCCAGAAGGCCATCCATGGACTCCTTCAGTATGAAGGGAAACCCAATATCTTTACTTAACTCTACTTCCGCCCCGCTAAGGGAAATGTGGCTGGGAAGCACGTCCAGTCCTGAAATTTCAGTGGGGACAATGGCTTGATCCATGGTTTGTTCCCCGGTCAAGACCCGGTAAACAGAATTTTCTTCGTTCTTTTGCACTCCAAAAGCAGTGGTGGCATTGGCTTGGGGGTCCATGTCAATTACCAGAACTTTCTTTCCTAAAAGTGCTAGTGCTGCCGAGAGGTTTACTGCAGTGGTGGTTTTACCACAACCTCCCTTCTGATTGAGTATTGATATTATTTCTGCCATAATGGTTCTCCATAATTATCTTGAATTATAAGTTATAAGTATAAGTTATAAGTTATAATATTTATAGTTTGTAGCGCGTTAATAAGGGGATTTAAAGGCATTTATGAAAAAATTGGAAAAATAATAAAAATTTAAAGAAATCAAAAAACAGGGACCAGGCCCGGACTATCACCGGTGATACATTCCCCACCATGGGGGGTTACAATGAATGTATTTTCTATCCCCACCATGCCCACGCCCGCAATTCCATTTTTAGGTTCCACTGCAAACACCATTCCTTCCTGGAGTGGTTGGTCGAATCTTTCAGCAATTACCGGGAGTTCATCAATCAGTAGGCCAATGGCATGTCCCAGGAACTTCACCTTACGCGGGCCGAAACCCATGAAGTTTTCCAGGAAATCTTCATCCAGGTTGTCCATTATTCTGTGGTATATCTGGGAGGGGATTGCACCGGGTTTAAGCATTTTTGCAATCTCATTCTGTATTTCTACACACTTATGGTGGGTTTCTATGGCGTGTTGCGGTAGGGAACTACCGAACATGTAGGTCATGGTTTTATCAGTGTTGTAACCGTTAAAAGCACACCCCACATCCACAAATACCAGATCGCCTTTTTTAAGTTTTCGCTGGCGGCTTCCCAGAACTGGTGCTGCCGGGCTTAAACCCCTGGTTCCACTGGCACCGTCAAAATAGGTGGGGTAAATGGAACTATCACCAAAACCAACATGTCCCACCACCATCTCATTATCGAACATCCCAAAACGGGTTAAGCCATCATGCCCTTCTTCTACCAAAGTTTTGAAGATTGTAACCGCCAGATCAGCCTCACTCATGCCCTCCTGCAGCATGTTCGGTAGCAGATCTTCGGCGACACGCTGATGGATTTTTCCTGATTTCCTCATGAGAGAGAGTTCATAATCACTTTTAACTGCCCTTACCGTGGCCAGTTGTTGATCAACTGGTTTGAATTCTTTAAATGGGAAGTGCTTGTTAAAGCGCTGATACAGGCCCAGGGGCACTACTTCAGTTTCCAGGTACACTGTATCGGGAAGAGTTTTAAACTCTTTTTTAGCATCTCGAAAACTTTTCATGGGTTTAATGGAGGGGAAGAGTGATTCGTCCTGGGATCGCTCGTAACTGCGCCTTACCCATAGAGTGGGCTCTCCTTCCCGAGGGATAATGAGCATGCCGTCCTGCATGGTCCCGGTGAAGTAGTACTGGTTGATTTTACTGAAAATCGCGGCTATTTCCCATTCTGGATTCGAAACCGCCATCATGTTCCGGAAAGAACTTATTCTTGCTTCCAGTTCAGATAAAGGAACTTTTTCCATGTGATTATCCTTTTTAATCTATGGTGATACTTGTTTTTTAAAAAAGGTTTAAGTTAACGTTTTTAGAAGTTAACCCGGCGGGAAAGGTCCACTGGCAGGGGCAGAGGACGGAAGGGCATCCCTTTGGTCTCCAGTTGTATGACCTCTATAAGTTCCTGGAGACCCATGGATACTTTCTGACCGGTTTCACGGACATTAACGGTTAATTCAGAACCTGCTTCCATTTCACGATCCCCAATCACTATGACATAGGAAACCCATTCTCCTCCGGCATTTCGAATCTTTTTACCCACTGTTTCTGGCCGGTCATCCACGTCCACCCTTATACGGGCATCTTCGATTTGCTGTGCCAGTTTGTGGGCGTATTCGTTGTGTCTTTCGGCAATGGGTATGACCCGTACCTGGGTGGGGGCCAGCCATACCGGTAACATTGGCACTTTATCCTTCATGTCCAGAGCCGATTTTTCCAGTAAACTGCATATAACCCTTTCAATACTTCCAGTTGGACTGCAGTGCAGTATATACGGATGATGTTCCTTTTCTTCTGAATCTATGTAGGTGATTCCGAATCTTTCCCCACTTTCCACGTCGATTTGAATGGTAGGGTTTTCAATAGGCCGTCCAAGTGCATCCAGGGCTGCGAAGTCCATTTTACATATCCAGTAATGTTTACGTTTTGGGAGGATTTCCATCAGTACTGGTTTACCAATGCGGGCTGCGGCCTGGTTAATCCATTCCCGGTTTTCTTCCATGAAGTCGGCGGTGGCCCGGAAGATTACCTCGTAGTTAACATCCAGGTCTTCACCGGTACCCTTGCACATCTCAATCTGGCTTTCAAATTCCTGAAGAGACTGTTCCACATCACTGCAAACTGTGTGCAGGTCGGGCATGGTGAATCCACGGAGTCTTTTCAAACCCACAACTTCTCCTTTTTTCTCCAAACGGAAGCTGTAGGTGGAAAGCTCGTAAATACCAACTGGTAAGTTTTTCCAGGTTAAAAATGAGTCGGCTAGAATTCTAAATGCTCCGAAACATGCGGCAAATCGTAACATTAAGTCTTTTTTACCGCTGGTCATTCTGTACTGCCGTTCTCCGAATTTTTCAGCGTGTACCCGGATGGCCTCATCAGCCAGGTCGTACATTATGGGTGTTTCCACGGGCATGGCCCCCCGGTCAGTTACCAGGGTGTAAACATAATCTGATAGGAGGTCACGGATGAGACGGCCCTTAGGATACCATCGGAGGTGCCCAACATCGGCAGATGGTTCGTAGTCCGCCAGTTTTTTCTCCCTCATCAGTTTCACATGGGGTGGTTCCTCGCCAGTGGATTCTCCCCGTCCCAGTTCATAGTCCACCAGTTTCTCCAGGTCTTCACTCTGGTAAGTGTAGTCCTCAATGTCCAGAAGCTCCCCCTTATTCAGTATGTAAAACTGAGATTCCTCTTCTTCAGATTCTTCTTTTACGTCTTCTGTTACCTCAGAACTTATGCTCCGGGAAAGCTCCGATAGAGGGTGTCCTTTACAGGATACCTCGAATGCTTTGTACCATCCAAAGGGCACTCTGCTGACTGGCAGATCCCGTGACAGCAGGGCAGACTCCATGTTAGCCAAAATATCCTTAGCTATATCTGGAGCGCCTAAAGATGAACTTAAATGAGCGTAAGGATATATTACAATGTTTTCTGCCTTAACTTTCCCTGCTACGTCCATTATCTCTTTGACTGCATTGTCAACCACGGCAGTTGGATTTTTTTCATCTTCCTTTTCTACAGCGGTGAAAACTACCAGGGCATTTTCAAACTGGCCTTTTTTCTTTTCTTCACCTATTTCCTCTGCTATTCGTGTTTTGGATTTTGTTTGGTACTTTAAATGATCAGAATGAATCAAAAGTATGCGCATGCTACCACCTTAATTTTAAACTCAGTAATTAAACTGTGTAATCTTACTCTAATACTGAGGCATTTAAAAATAGATTTCTGTTGTGATGTTATTTATAAACTACCTCTCGTTTATTGACCTCTCCCGAGATCTTATTAATACGGCCCTATAAACCCCCATTAATTAAATAAAAGATTAATCGTAGCAAATGATTAACTAAAGTTTATTTCACTGTTTTAAATGTTAACCGGGACAGGTTACTTTATTTAAATAAGGAGATGACAACTCCTTTGTTTCGTTTTTACATTTCCCATTCCATTAGATTCATGAAAGTTTTAAATCCCATTTTTTTCCAGAAGTTAACTGACTTGGGATTGAAAACAGCAACTTCCAGTTCAATACGGCTTAATCCCTTTTCTTTAAACCAGTTGACTGATTCCTGGAACAATTGTTCACCCACCCCCTTCCTCTGATATTCCTCGGCCACTGCCAGGTTATCTATCAGACCATACCTAACATCGGCATATACCGGGGGTTTCTCACCTACTTTAGATATGCAGTACCCCATTACCCCCTTATCACCTGCGGCCACCAGGACCAGGGCATCCGCAGATTCCATTAACTCCTCAACATACTGCAGGAAGATCTCCGGAGCATCAGGTAATTTCTTTAGAAAATAACCATTTTTTTGATGGAGTTCAACACATTCCAGGTATATCTCCTTTAAATACATGAAATCTCGTTTTTGGCAAACTCTTAAGGCATATTCCATATATTTCCCCTCTACCATCATTGCATTTCATTTCCCGTATCCAGACCTTCCACGAAGAATTGAATTCATTATCTACAGCACCAGAACTGAGATTATACCAGCGATTATAATGATTAAAAATATAATACCAATATTTCGGGCGAATTTCCTGGTGCCCAGAAATAATGCTATTAAAAATTTGAAAAATGTATTGGAAATGGCGGCCAGGGTTATGGCAGTTACTGCGGTATTGTGGGGAATGGTTTCCGGTGCCAGTAATGCCATGCTTATGGTAATGGCATCCACATCCGCTACTCCTGATATGATACTAGCCAGGTAGACACCACTGCTTCCCAGGTACATGTTGGCTATTTTGGAAAGGAATAAAATTGCCAGGAACAGTGCTCCAAAGATCAGGGCCGGTTTTAATGAAAAGGGATTCTCTAGCTGAAGATCGGCATCCATTTGCCTGATTTCAGCCCTTTTCCAGATGATAATTCCCAGTAAAATGCCCAGAACACCCATCACTATCATGGGGGCCGACAAATGGGGAAGGAGTAAAGGGTTGATAACCGAAACCTCAAAGAGTATTCGCAGGAACATCATGGAACTGGCCACTGTGGCAGCGAAAACTGCAGCCTTCATCAGAAATTGTGATTCCTTAACTCTGGCGGCCATGGAAGTGACCACCGCTGTGCTGGATACCAGCCCTCCCACGACACCCGTGACCCCTAATCCCTTCTCCGGTCCAATGAATTTCATGAGAATGTAACCGGTGAAACTGATGGCCGAAATAAACACCACCATTAACCATATCTGGAAGGGATTGAAAACCGCCAGGGGACCAATGGCCTCGTCAGGGAGGAGTGGTAGGATAACAAATGCTATTATCAAGAATTTAAGTGTGTTTAACAGCTCTTTTTCACTCACCTGATGGGCAAACTGGTGAAGGTGCGGTTTAACTGCCAGGATGGTGGTGAGGATTATAGCCAAGATGGGAGCCAGAAGCATACCTTCATCGGTGAAACAGAGCAGCCCCAGAATAAAAGTTAAAAATGCAGCAATTTCAGTAGTTATGCCCACATCACCATTTTTTCGAGTGGAAATCAGGTAACTGAGGCCTACCAGAACCACCACCCCTGAGAATGATAGCAACCAGAAGTAGGGAAGGTCCTTTGACATATAAGCAGATAGGGTTCCCATGAGGGCAATTAAAATGAAGGTTCTTATCCCTGCAAACTCCGCTCCTTCCTGTTTTCTCTCCCTTTCAATGCCTATCAGGGCCCCCAAAGCCAGGGAAATTAAAAATTTTAGGATTAACAGCATATCCATATTAATTATAATAACCCCCAAATCATATGAAATTTTCACCATGAAAGATATATTTTCCTAAAATTATCCACTGTATTTCCTGGGAAAAAATCGAATGAAACTGTAAAACACTTTATTGGCCAATTTAAAATCATGATGAGACAATATAATAAATTAGAATATTATGCCATCATAATCAAGTAAATAAACCTTACAAATCCAGGTTCATCAGTGGGAAGAGTACTAACTGAAAGCAAGATAGTATTTAAAAGAATGTAGGAACAATATTTATAACATTATAAGTTTCGATTTTTATAGGACTCACAGGAGATTTTGGATGAGAAGTGATAACATAACTAAGGGGATGCAAAGAGCCCCTCACCGCTCCCTTTTACGGGCTTGTGGTGTAACCGATGATGAAATGGATAGACCATTCATTGGTGTGGCTAACAGCTTTACTGACATAGTTCCCGGACATATTCATTTAAAACAAATTGCTGATGCCGTTAAACTGGGGATCAGTCAGGCCGGAGGTGTGCCCTTCGAGTTCAGCACCATGGCGATCTGCGATGGAATAGCCATGAACCACGAAGGAATGCGCTATTCACTGGCCAGCCGCGAGATCGTGGCCGATACTGTGGAGAGTATGGCCCAGGCCCACAGTATGGATGCCCTGGTTCTTTTACCCACCTGCGACAAAATCGTGCCCGGTATGCTCATGGCTGCAGCCCGACTGGACATACCATCCATAGTGGTTACTGGTGGCCCCATGCTCCCTGGAGAGTACAAAGGTG
>ENA-UOYA01004179-UOYA01004179.1-activated-sludge-metagenome-genome-assembly--contig:-NODE-4179-length-12339-cov-6.622273_pt1 | contig 12339 bp, 11 predicted proteins | sample MGYA00238163_ERZ764804 | MGnify/ENA primary metagenome ERZ764804 (study PRJEB28919, sample SAMN05720223) | activated sludge metagenome | isolation source: Anaerobic digester | place: Hong Kong...
GGAAAAATGGCAGACGAAGTTCTAAAAAGAGTTAGAGAAAAATTGGGGTTTGAAAACAAACTATGAAAAAACACCTATGTACAATATTGATATTGATATTTATAAGTTGTAAATCCGACAAAAAAGTCTATTATCACAAATATAATGGAGTAATGGTACAGGTTGTGTTTGATGATTCACAGACAGATTCAACTTTTACAGGATATGGTGGAGAATGTTATCCAAATGGAAAATTAAAAACTTTGACTTATGTTAAAAATGGAATTCCAGCCGACACAGTGTTTTTCTATTATGAAAATGGTACAGTTAAGCAAAAGGGGCTTGTAAAAAACACCCTTCCATTTGGATGGTGGTCATATTATGACAAGAGCGGGAAGTTGACTGAAAAATCAGAATGGTTAATTTTAAAAGATAGTTCTTATAAAAATCAATCTTATTACTTTGATAAAAAAGGAAATATAAAAAATCAATCTAGTACTTATTTTGAATTAGATATTCCAGATACTTTGAGAATTGGAAAAAACCTTGCTAGGGTAAAAACCTATGTAACTAATAACATTGGAAATGAAGGAAATTTAGTTACCGTGATAATGGATAATCAATATTCAAAATCTAAAATTCAAAAAGACACTTTCAGTGACGGAACTTTGAATCCATTCTTTGGAATTTATGCTCACAAATCAGGAAAATTAAAAATTAAAGGTAAAATTCTTGAGAATATATTAAGTATAAAGAAAAAAGAAGGAGATAGTTTACATACATTCACAATCTCTGACCATTATAAATATTTTGAAAAAGATGTATATGTTTGGGATAAAAATAAATATTCTGAAACTGGTTTAAGGATAATAAATCAAATGAATAAAGAATATAAAAACGACTAAACCGCTTCAAATAATTTTATTGTGATAATCGTATTTTTTTTTACTCGTTATCAAATTAAACAAACTATTATTTTTAAATAATTAGATTTTTTTATTTTTTCAACTCCAAATCTCCATTTTCTATAGAGAGTTTTACATCATCTGTAATCTTAATATCTTTTTTGAGAATTGTTTTTGACTGTGGATGCAACTCGCTAAAACGGTTTTCTACCACAGAACCTTTTCTAATGAATAAATGAAAACTTTCCGTTTGAAAAGAAGATAGATTTTTGCCAAAATAAACATTGAAAACTTCACTCGATAATGATCCAGGATTTTTAAAATGTAATACATCTTTTGCCTTTATGAAATAAGCAGATTTTGGCATTTTTATAGAATCATAAACAATGTTGCTCTCCAATAAAATTAAATCATAATCACTGTCATTTTCAATTCTTAGAAAGTCGAAATTGTCTTTTGGGGAAACATAATTATAAAAAGTTTCAAAAGGATTATCACCTGTTTTTATTGAAGTCTTTTTCAAATTTCTTACTTGTTTTTCATTGAAACCTGCCAAAAAAGTTTGAAAACTATCAATCTGATATTTCATGTTTGTATAATATCGATCTATTTTGGGTTCTTCATAATAATCTTCAGTTTCATAATCTTGCGAGTCGGGAATTTGTTCTGAAAAAGCCGAATAAAAAATAGCTCCTCGATATAAAATTAAAACCAAAGCTATTGCGTAGAGCCAATAGTATTTTCTTTTTTTGAAATGAATAGAACTGAAACTTAATTCGGCTTTTTCTTTGATTAGATTAATTTCATCTTGAAAATTCTTATCAGTTGGTTCATAGAATTTCATTGCTGCAAAAACCTGTTTTGAAAACTCTGAACCTTTGCTGTTTTGAAAATATTTCTTCACAGCTGTAAAAAGAGCTTTCATTTTTTCTTCAATAATTGGGTCATTGATGTTGTTCACCAAAACGAAGAAGTAATAGTTTTTTAAATAATTTATTTTTGAAAAATCCTTTGGAACTGGGTAAAATGAATGATAAGCATAATCTATTTTTTCTATTAACTGTTGTTCTATTTTCTTTTTCAAATCATCGGGTAAATAGCGTAATGAACCTGATAATTCAGCTAACTTTTCAAATTCATTCGATTTCATTTTATTATCGATAAAAAAAGATATTTCATCAAACAGAAACGTCTTTATAAAAAATTGAATTTCTCTGACATTTACAACAAGATTGTCGTTTGAAAATTGATTTTTATTCAAATTTTTATCGGTAAAAAAATTGAAGAATGACTTGTCATTTAAAACAAACTGAAAAGAATCTGGATAGTTTTTCAAAGCTTTGAAAAAAACTTTTTTATCAACACTTATACCTTCATCATCCATTTTTTTCTCTAAATCAGCTATTTCATTATCATCAATATCCGAAAGTGTCCTGTTTTTCAGAGAAAGTAAATTGGCAACACTAATTATATTTGTTTTCATAACGCTTCAAAAAGTTTTCCTGGCAAAGGTCTTATGACACCTTTGAGTTCCATGTTCAGCAAGATAGTAGAAATTTTGAAAATAGGAAAATCACATTCCAATGCAATAATATCTAACAATTGCTTACCATTTTTCATTAGATAATCATAAACCTTCTGTTCATCATGTTCTAGAGTTACAAAAAGTTGTTTTTGTATCGATTTGTCATTCCGAGAATTCGAAGCAATCTCCAATTCCCAGTTTAATATATATGCTAAATCTGCCGCAGAAGTTAGTAGATGTGCGCGTTGAGTTTTAATCAAATCGTTACAACCTTGGCTGTACTTGTCTGTAGTTCTTCCTGGAACAGCAAATACATCTCTGCTGTAATCATTAGCTACATTGGCAGTAATTAATGAACCTCCTTTTTCGGCACTTTCTATCACAATGGTTGCTTCACTAATTCCTGCTACAATTCTATTTCTGCGAACAAAATTTTCCTTATCAGGGTTTGATGAACTCCAAAATTCGGTCATGAAACCTCCATTTTGTTCCATTTTGGAGACATATTTTTTATGCGTTTTGGGATAAATTTGGTTGAGCCCATGAGCTAAAACACCTATGGTTTGTAGGTTATTATCCATTGCAGCTTGATGAGCAACAATATCAACACCATAGGCAAATCCGCTTACAATTATGGGATTAAAAACAGTCAAATCCTCTATTAACTTCTTAGTAAATTCTGTGCCATAGGACGTTATGTTTCTTGTTCCAACTATGCTAATTATTTTTTTGTTTTCAAAATCAATATTACCCGATTGAAACAAAAGAACAGGACCATCAATGCAGTGTTTTAATCTTTCTGGATAGTTTTTATCTTTAAAATAGAGTACCGAAATATTTTCTTTTTCTATAAATTTCAACTCCGCTTCTGCTTTTTGAAATGCAGACTTCTCTTTAAGATTTTTTATGAGTACTTCGCCTATTCCGTCTATACTTCTTAGTTGTTGGCTTTTTGCTGAAAAAATTTCTTTGGCAGAACCACAATGATTAATCAGTTTTTTTGCAACAATATCTCCTACACCTTCTATTTTTTGTAGTGCTAAAATGTAAAACAAATCTTCAAAATTCATAGTAACTATTTGTGGGTCAATTTAGATAATTTATTGTTGTAATTGTTAATAAAATTTGTGAATAATTTTTTGAAACAAATATTGATTATTTATTTTTGTTAACATGAAGATAGAGCAATATATTTCGCAACTTTTATACCGATATCAATGTGTTACAGTCCCAGGATTTGGGGCTTTTTTAACGGATTATCAATCGGCAAAAATTGATGAGAAAACGCATTCTTTCTATCCTCCAAAAAAGATAATTTCTTTCAATCCCTATATTAAAAACAATGATGGGCTTTTGGCAAGTCATTTGGCACACGAAGAAAAAATCACTTACGATGTTGCTGTAAATATTATCCAAACAGAAGTAAGTTCTTGGTTGAAAATGTTACAAGAATTGGGGCAAGTTAATTTGAAAAACATTGGTGGTTTTATTCTAAATACAGAAAGAAACATTGTTTTTTCTCCCATTGATCAAGTTAATTTTTTGAAAGAGTCTTTTGGTTTGTCTTCTTTTGGTTCTCCATTGGTAAAAAGAGAAATTTATAAAGAAGAAGTTGAAATCCTTGAGGAAAAAGCGCCAATAGCCATTACACCTGAAAAAAGAGCAAATAACTCTTGGTTGAAATATGCGGCAATTTTTGTGCTATCAGTTGGAGTAACTGGAGGAATTGGTTTTAAGCTTTACAAAAATTATGAAGAGAAAATAGCACAAGAAACACTTTTGGTTGAAAAAAATGTTCAGCAAAAAGTAAATGCAAAAATCCAAGAAGCTACTTTCTTTATTGATAATCCTCTGCCATCTGTTACATTAACGGTTCCAAATAGTGATGTAAACACGCCTTATCATGTAGTTGCAGGAGCTTTTAGAATTGAAGAAAATGCAGAAAAAGCATATCAAACCCTGTTAAGACTTGGTTTCAAAGCAAAAAGAATTTCTAAAAACAAGCATGGTTTATATCCAGTTCTATATGGTAGTTATCCTAATTATGCCGAAGCGTACAAAGCCATGAAAGACATTCAAAAACTAGACAATAAAGATGCTTGGTTACTAATAGAAGAACTTAAATAATATCCCGAAAATTTCGGGATTTTTTATTTTAATTAATATCAAATACCTTTGTAAAAAAAACATGACACCTAAATTCCCTTCTGACTCACTTACTATATTAACCGACTTAGTTTTGCCAAGCGAAACAAATCCATTGAATAACTTATTTGGTGGAGAATTACTGGCTAGAATGGATCGTGCAGCAAGTATAGCAGCAAGAAGACATTCCAGAAGAATTACTGTTACTGCATCTGTAAATCATGTGGCATTCAACAGATCTATTCCTCTTGGAAGCGTTGTAACTGTAGAAGCAAAAGTTTCTAGAGCATTTACTTCATCAATGGAAATTTATCTTGATGTTTGGATTGAAGACAGAGAATCGGGACTGAAAATAAAAGCAAATGAAGCTATTTATACTTTTGTGGCTGTAGATGATATGGGAAATCCTGTTCCTGTTCCTCCTATTGAACCTCAAACAGATGAAGAAAAAGCGAGGTTTGATGCAGCTTTGAGAAGAAAGCAACTTAGTCTTGTTCTTGCCGGAAAAATGAAACCACATGACGCTACCGAACTGAAAGCATTGTTTCAATAAAATAAAAAGTCCTGATTTCTCAGGACTTTTTTATTACATATTGCTTAACCAACTTGCAGGATTATTGTATGTAGTATTTTGAAGTATCATGAACTTCAGCACCGTTTTGCCTGTTTCACCATTGGTTCTTATTTTGCCTAAGCTTTGTTTTGTACTGACTTTATCACCTTTCGAAACTGACACGCTACTCAAGTTTTGATAAACCGTAAAATAGTCGCCGTGTTGTATCATAACCGCTTTGTTCACTGGTGAAAGAACAATAACATTGGCAACTTCTCCATTGAAAACTGCTCTTGCATTGGCTCCATTTTCTGTTGAAATTTCTACACCACTGTTGTGCACCGTCAATGTTTTATAAACCGGATGTGGTTGATCGCCATAAGGCAAGGAAACAGCACCTTTTTCTACAGGCCAAGGAAGTCTTCCTTTGTTTGCTCTAAAATTATTAGCAACCAATTGTCCTTCTGGAGTTAATACAATTTTGGCAGATGTTTCTGTTTTTTTGGTTTCAGCAGCTGTAGTAGTTTTAGGGTTTGCTTTTGCTTTTGCGGCAGCAGTTTTTTTGTTGGCAGCTGCAATTGCATCGCGAATTAATTTTTGAATTTGGGCATCAATTCGTTTTGTTTCTTGTTGTTTTTTCTTTATTTCAGCTGCAATTTTGCCTTTGTCTTTCTTGATTTGATTGGCAATTTTTTCTTGCTCTTGTTTTTCCTTTTCCAGTTCTTTTCGCTCTTTTTCGTTCTCTGCAATGAGCTTTTCTTTTTCTGTTTTTTGTTCACTGATTACTTTGTTATGAACTTCAAGCTCTTCACTTTTGCTTTTTATTTCTTCGGCTTGCATTTTTCTAAAACTAGCATATTGCTTCATGTATTGAAGTCTTTTGTATGCTTGAAAAAAGTTTTCAGACGAAAGAAGAAACATTAATTTGCTTTGCTCAGAACGACTTTTATAGGACTTTCTAATCATTTCTGCATAATCTTCTCTGAGTTTTTCTAAATCTCTATTGAGTTGATTAATTTTTAGTTGATTGACATAAATATCATTGCTCAAAACTTTTGTCTGACTCTCAGTTGTTCTAATGAGTTTTTCTTTTAAAACAATTTTTTCTTTTTGTATCAATAACTGATTGATAACCGATTTTTCTTTGGTTTTCATTGACTTTAAAAGATCTTCTTTTTCCTTTATTTCGGCTTGGATTTTGGCTTTTCTTTCCTCAAGTTGTTCTTGAGTAATTTGACACCACAACTGTGAAGCAAAACAAAAAAAGAGTATAGTCAAAAGTTTTTTAGACATAATGTTTCTTTAAAATTTATTTAATTTCAATTCTTTCATAACCATCTGGAACGCTGTAAGGAAAACTCATTTCTTCATTAATGGCAACAGAATTATAATCAGCTTTTATAGTAGTTCTTCCTGTGGCTTGATTTGCTAAAATTGTCCAGCTAGAAGGTAAGAATAGTGACGAAAATTCCTGAAATGACGGATAATTTATAGAAACCATTCGTTGTTTTTCAGGTTGAGTGATTTCTTGTTTTTTTAACAAAAACCTTTCTGCTTCAAAATAAAATGCTTTTTCTACTTGATGATCATTTCCTGTCAATCGGTATAAATTTTCGAAAATTTGACTTTGATAATTTCCTTTGTTTAAATCATCTATTGGTTGTCCCAGAAAAAGGTTTTGTACTTTTTGAAAATCGAGTTCGGTTCCCAACCAGTTGCTCAATAATTCATAATCGCCTTCAAAGAATTTTCCGCCCATTTTTTCGTAATATTTCACCTGAGTTGGCGTAATCAAAGCTTTTGCCATGGTGATTCCAAGAAAGCGGATACTGACCAATATTTTTTCATCTTTTTTTATTCTAATCTCTGCTGTCATGCTGTAGGATTGTTTTCCATCGTCATAGTCAGCTGCAGATTTTATGTATAATGTTTTAAAATCTGGATTTATTTTATAATGGTTTTCTATAATGTTCTTTGAGCTCATAACGTCTGATGCGTGGCTTTCAGCTACAATAGCCTTAGGCTTGCAAGAAACCAAAAATAGCATTATGAAAATCAGACTTATTTTCTTCAACATATTATTTTTTTTGTTTTTTAATAAGTTCATTGGCTTTTGTAAAACAGGAGTCTTTTTTCTTCATATCGCCAAGCCCATTGTAAGCTTCACCAAGTTGTATATAGAAATTAATTTCCAATGAATAATCATCTACAACAAAATCTAAACCTGTCTCAAGGAACTCTTTTGCTTTTTTATAATTCTGCAATTGATTGAATGCCAAACCAGCGTAATAATAATATTGTGGCTGTGTTGGATAAAGTTGGGTTAGCTCGTCTGCTTTTTTTGATAATTTATCAAAATTGAGCGTTTCAGTATATGATTGCAACAACAGAAGTTCTAATTCTACATCATCAGAAGTGTTGGAAAGTTGCATCTCAAAATATTTTATTGCTTTGTTCCAATCTTTTTTTGAATAATAAAATTTGCCTATTTCTTTTGCCACTAAAACCTGTTTGTCATCTTTGAAATAACTTATTGCTTTGTCTAAATCTGGTTCAAACTGCGGATTGTTTTTGGCAAAAATTAAAAACTCATTTAATATTCTATGCTTGATTTTGTTGTCGATTTTTTTGCTCGAAAGCACAATATTCATTGATTTTACAGCATTGGCACCATCATTATTATTGAGGTGAAATTTGAATAAACTCACTTGAGCCCAGTCAGAAGTTGGGATTTCTTTTTCAAGTTTTTTGGCAATTTCAAGAGCTTTTTCTTCTTGATTACTTTGTGAATACAAATAAATTAGCTGGATATAATTTGATTCTTCTTTTGGAAATTTTTTGATTTGTTCGAGCAAATTATTCTTTTCAACACTTTGATATTTCTCATCCTTAAGTATCTGTGCTTTGTATAACTCGCGTTTTTCAGATTTTCCGACATTTTCATTCAAATCATTTATTAAATCCAAAGCTTTGTCATACTGGTTTGTTTCCATATAAAGAGAAGTCAAATCTTCTTTATAATCGTTTTTGAATTCTATGAGCTTTTCTACAATTACAATAGCTTGATTAAAATCGCGAGTTTCATAGCAAACATCATACATTCCTTGCCAAGCCCAACGATTATTTGGTTCAAGTTTAGTTACTTTTTCAAAATTATCATAAGCTTCTTTATATTTCTTCTGGGCCAAATAGTTTTTACCTAATTCGAAATAGACAACTGGATTATTGGGTTCAAGTTGCTGACATTTTTCTAAAAATTCAACGGCTTTATCATAATTTTCAATTCCCTTTTGCTTAAGCGATTCGAAAAAATTGTCTTGAAATTCATTTGAAATACTTGCCACATCTTCGGGTTCGGTTTGCCCAAAAGAGTTTGTAGAAATGGTGAACATTCCTATGAAAAGCAAATATTTCAAACTATTTTTCATCTATTCTAAAACTGAATAATCTCCTATACTTATACTAGTAAAATCACCATTGAATGATGCGTGATTGCCAATCATAGCATTATTTAGTTTTGCATTTCTAACATGTGCATGTGTTTGAACCAAGCTGTTTTGTATTTTTACATTAATCAAATGCGTTCCTTTTCCAAGTGACACATTTGGTCCAACAGTAGAATTAATCAAAACCACATCTTCAGCTATAAAACATGGTGGGATAATAGTTGAATTTTCAATTTTTACATCGTCTGAAATCAAATTTTCTCCGTCTTGATGTAAAAATCCAAGCATTCTTCCATTAGTCTCTACCGTTACATCTTTGTTACCACAATCCATCCATTCATCAACTTCACCTGGTACAAATTTCATGCCTTTAGCCATCATTTGTTTTATTCCGTCATTAATTTGATATTCCCCACCATGAATGATGTTGTTATCAAGAACAGATTGAAGTTCATCTCTTAAAACGGAAATTTCTTTGAAAAAGTATATCCCGATAACCGCCAAATCAGAAACAAACTCTTTTGGTTTCTCTACAAGTTCTACGATTTCATTATTTTCATTCAAATTGATAACACCAAAAGCTTCCGGTTGATCTACTTGTTTCACCCAAATTACGCTATCTGCTGTTGTGTCCAAATCAAAATTGGCTCTGATTAAAGTATCTGCATAGGCTATTACAGCTGGACCAGAAAGAGATTCTTTTGCACACATTATAGCATGACCAGTTCCTAGTGCTTCGTTTTGATAATAGATGGTTCCTTTTGCACCTAGTTTATTTGCAATTGCTACTAATTCTTCTTCTACTTTTTTTCCAAAACTTTCATGAATGATAAAAGCAACTTCCTCAATTTCTTGATTTAGAACACTTGCGATATCTTCAACCAAACGATGAACGATGGGTTTTCCTGCAATTGGAATTAATGGTTTTGGGATTGTTAATGTGTGTGGACGTAATCTTGAACCACGACCAGCCATTGGTACTATTATTTTCATAAATGCCTCCCTTAATCCCTCCAAAAGAGGGAAATTTCTATTAGGGTAAATAGGGTTTTATAATTATTAATTTTTTATTTTTTCATTCATTTTTCACAATCTTGTAATTCCCCATTGGGATTAGGGCTTTTACTTTACTCCAGTACTTCCAAATCCGCCTTCGCCTCGAGATGTTTCAGATAATTCATGAACTTCAATCCATTCGGCTCTTTCATGTTTGGCAATGATTAGTTGTGCAATTCTTTCGCCGTTTTCTATTACAAAATCTTCATGGGATAAATTTACTAAAATCACACCTATTTCACCTCGATAATCTGCATCGACTGTTCCAGGAGAATTTAGAACTGTTATTCCTTTTTTGGCAGCTAATCCACTTCTTGGACGAACTTGTGCTTCATAACCAATGGGTAATTCAATGAAAAGTCCTGTTTTTACAATGGTTCTTTCTAATGATTTTAGCTTTATTGGTTCTTGAATATTGGCGCGTAAATCCATTCCTGCTGAAGCAATGGTTTCATAGCTCGGTAAGCTGTGTTGGGATTTATTGATGATTTTTATCGTCATGATTTATGCTTTTCTTTTGATGATTTTTAAAAGTGTTTCCTTTTCATTTCTATAAATGAAATATAAAAATAGTGAAAGTATAACTATTTTAGCTAGATAATTTTCCCTCAAATAAGGAATATAGAAAGCAATAGCTGAAAATGTAATTGATAAGACTAAATATTTCAGAATTGTATTGATTTCATAAGGTATGGGATATTTTTTTTGTCCCATTTTGTAGGATATAATCATCATTGTTCCATAAGCCGCTAAAGTTGCAATAGCTGATCCATAATAACTGAATTCCTTGATTAATAAATAATTCAAAACTAGTGTTACAATCGCACCAATTATAGATATGTAAGCACCGATTTTTGTTTTATCAATTAATTTATACCAAACAGATAGGTTAGTATAAATACCAAGAAAAAAATTGGCTAAAACAATTAATGGAACGACTTTTATAGCATCCCAATATTTATCATTTGGAACTAAGGGTTGTTTCAATAAATCAATAAAAACTATCACAAAAAGACTTATGAACGAACCAAATATTACAAAATACTTTGTAATGGTAGCATAGGTTTGAGGTGCATTTTCATTACCTGCATGACTAAAGAAAAAAGATTCTATACCGAGTGTGTAAGCCGTTCTAAACAAAACCATAAACATTCCTATCTTATAACAAGCTGAATAAGCTCCAATATCTGCTTTTGAAACGTTCATCCAATCTAAAAGAATTTTGTCGAAATGCTCGTTAATAGCAAAAGCTAAACCTGCAATCAAAATTGGATAACCATATTGCATCATTTGTTTCCAGAGTTTGTAATCGAATTTCCAATTTATTTTGAAATAATCAGGCGAAAGAACAATAAATGTTAACAAACTTGCTATCAAACCAGAGACAAATATGTAACCTACTTTAAAGTTTTCAAAATAAATAGTGTTGAAAAAACCTTCGGGATTTGATTTGGCTAATTTGGGTAAAACTATTAAAAAGAACAAATTAAAAAGCATGTTCACGGTGACATTACCTATTTTGATAATGGCATATTGCATTGGTCTTTTGGTTGCCCTTAATTTTGAAAAAGGTATAATTACAAGTGCATCAAGAACCAAAATCCAAATAGTATAAGTGATGTATTCTACTTTAATTTCAGCCCAATTAGACAATGTATTTCTAAAAATTAAGGCAAGAAATAAAAACGAAATCGACGACCAAAAAATAGAAACTGTAGCTGTAGAAATAACACTTTTTTTATCTTCTTCTTTATTATAAAATCGGAAGAAAGCAGTTTCCATTCCGTAAGATAAAATCACGTTGAAAAAAACCAACCATGCAAAAACAATAGAGACATCTGCAAATTCTTGTTTTGGCAGCTTTTTGACATACAATGGATTAAGCAAAAAGCTTATCATTCGGGGCAAAACGGTTGCCAATCCATAGATTAGTGTTTGCTTAAAAAGATTTCTATATAAACTCAATGTGAAACTTCTATATATTTTTAACAAAAATAGCTATTAAATTGTACCAATAAAAAAAGAGACAACGAATGTTATCTCTTTTTTGAAAATTTAGACTTGGTAATTATCCGTTCAAAGCTTCGCATTTTGAAGATTTGAAAAACTACCGTTTTTCTTATCCGTTCAAAGCTTCCGCTCCACCAACAATTTCAAGGATTTCTCCAGTAATTGCCGCTTGACGTGCTTTGTTGTATGTTAATTTTAATTGATTTCTCAACTCTGTAGCGTTGTCTGTTGCTTTATGCATTGCAGTCATACGTGCACCGTGTTCCGCTGCAAACGAGTCTCTAATTGCTTTATACAATTGTGTCTTCAGCGATTTTGGAATTAATGTTTCAACTATTTCCTCTTTCGAAGGTTCAAATATATAATCAGCAACAGCAGATTGATTAGACTGAACTGGAACTAAAGGAAGGAATTGCTCGGTTTGCACAATTTGAGTAGCTGCGTTCTTAAATTGGTTGTAAACCAATTCTATTTTGTCGTATTCACCAGAAGTAAACTTCGAAGTCAATACTTCAGCTATTTCTGCAACATTTTCAAAAGTCAAATTATCAAAAACTTCACTTTTATTTTCAATGACATTGTTGGTTTTTCTTAAAACATCATTTCCTTTCTTACCTATAGCAAAAACATCAACTTGTTTTCCAGCATAGCCATCAGCAGCAATTTTTGCTTGTTTGATTACGTTTGAATTAAAAGCGCCACACAAACCACGGTTAGAAG
>ENA-UOYA01004180-UOYA01004180.1-activated-sludge-metagenome-genome-assembly--contig:-NODE-4180-length-12336-cov-7.578047_pt1 | contig 12336 bp, 6 predicted proteins | sample MGYA00238163_ERZ764804 | MGnify/ENA primary metagenome ERZ764804 (study PRJEB28919, sample SAMN05720223) | activated sludge metagenome | isolation source: Anaerobic digester | place: Hong Kong...
TTTGTATTAAAGTTAAATAGTACCGGAAATACATTATTCAAGTCTACTTTTGTAGGTAATGGTGTACAAGACTTAATAGCTTCTATTTGCTTTGATAATTCTGGAGGAATCGTATTTGTTGGACAAACTACAGGTAATTTTATTTCAACGGGTACAGGTTATCAAAATGGCTATGGAGGAGGGCCTTGGGATGTTTTTGTAGGTAAAATTAATAATTCACTTTCGAATGTTTCAGCAACAACAATGATAGGCGGAAATGGTGATGATCACTGTCACGCGGTTAAAGTTGATGCTTCTGGTAATGTTTATATTGCTGGGATGACTTCAGGTTCTTTTCCTACTACTAGTGGTAGTTATTCAACATCGTATCATGGAGGTGTTTGGGATAATTATTGTGCAAAATTCAATTCATCATTAAGCCAACTATTATTTAGTACATACGTAGGTTCGTCGGGTAATGATTGGATGTGGAATTCGATGGAAATTGATAATTCGGGAAACATGTATGTTACTGGATATACTAATGGTGTAAATTTTCCAACGACGCCCGGAGTTATTCAGCCTTCATACGGAGGAGGATTTTTTGATGCATTTATTTATAAATTAAATAACCTTGGCAATACATTAATTTATTCAACTTATTTCGGTGGAGTCGGTGACGACGAAGGATGGGGTATAACACTTGATAATAACTATCCCTTAATTACTGGTTGTTTTCAAATGAACATGATAACAACTCCGTGTTCATTTTCTACTACGAATAATGGCGCAAAAGATGCATTTGTTTTGAAATTAAATCCTAGCTTCAATTCAATTGAATATGATTCCTATTTTGGAGGATCAAATGACGAGCAAGGATATAATATTCTAATAGATGGTTCGGATTTTGTTATTGCCGGAGCTACTTACTCAAGTGATTTTCCCGTGACACCCGGTTGCTTTGATGGCACTTCAAATGGTTTAAATGATTTCTTTGTTTTGAAGGCTTCAACAAGTTCAAATGGAATACTGCCCATTGCTCAATTTACTACGAATAGTAATGGGTGCATCGGCACTGTTTTTAATTTTAATAACACTTCTACCTCGGGCGTAAATTATTATTGGGATTTTGGTGATGCAACTTCATCCACTGCTTTTCAACCTAGTCATAGTTATATTCAAATTGGTTCATACAATGTCATGCTAATCGTTGAGAATTGTAGTGGCAAAGACACAGTTTACCAAACTATTCATATTGATCCTGTTCCATCGCCATCATTCTCGTATCAAGATAGTTGTAATGGAGGTTTAATTTTAGTTGCTGATTCCACTGCTTCATCATATAGTTGGAATTTTGGTGGACTAGGAGTTTCGAATCTTGATTCGGTATATTTTAATTTTGGAACTTCTGATTCTGCAATAATTACATTGGTAACAGCTAATAGTTCTGGATGTTCTGATACATTAAGTAAGTTAATTTATTTTCAGAAGAAAGCAGTAGCATCCTTTACAACTTCTGTATTACCATGTACTTATGAAATAGTAATAGATCCTGATACAACTAATTCGCTAATTTATAATTGGAATGTTGGTGGTGTAGCTTTACAAAATTCAGGTCAAGTTTTTAATGTGATTTCAAATTCAATTGGAAGTATAAATATTGATTTAGTAGTTGGATCTGGCGGTTGTAAAGATTCATTAAGTAAATCAATCATTTTAGATAGTTTACCTTCTGCTCAATTTAATGTTTCACAAACATGCGTAAATCCGGTTCAATTTGTGAATAATTCATCTTTTTACAATCACTTAGTATGGTATTTTGGGGATGGTGACAGTAGTAGCTTGGTAAGTCCTAATCACCATTATTTTCAGAATGGGTCCTATGACGTAACAATTATTGTTAGTGATCTAAATGGATGTAATGACACCTTGATGAAAACTGTAAATGCATTTAATCCTCCTACAGCATCGTTTTCTACAACAAGTTTGTTGTGTAGTAAAAGTGTTCAGTTATTAGTTGACTCATTAGGGCAAGGTATTTACCAATGGAATATTAATGGTTCTCAATTTTCGAACTTAGGACAGGATTTTGTTTTTGATTTTGATTCGGTAGGTGTATTTAACATTGAATTGATTGTTGACTCAGCTGGATGTACAGATACTTTAAATAAAGTTGTTACAATTGATTCAATCCCTGAAGCTAGTTTTAGTTTTATAACAGGATGTGATACAATTGTTGATTTTACAAACTCTTCGATAGATAATGTAATTACATATTGGGACTTTGGTGACGGGAATAGCAGTTCACAAATTAATCCCTCACATTATTATGTAAACGACAGTGTTTATACGGTTACGTTAATAATTGAAAATGCTAAGGGTTGTAAGGATACGCTAGTTCAAAATATCTCATATCATCATCCGCCAGTTGCATCGTTTTTATCTCACGTGCCACCGTGTACTAATGAAATAAGTTTTACTGTAGATTCACTTGGTGGTACAATGTATAAATGGGATATTGGCGGAATATTGTTAATTAATAATGGTCAAGATTTTTCTGTCAATTTAAATTCTTTTGGTTATATCGATGTTGTTTTAGTTGTAGATTCAGCTGGTTGTACTGATACTCTTCAAGAAAGTATTTTTGTTGATAGTATTCCAGAAGCAAAATTTGTTATTGATAAAGATTGTGGAAATCCGATTCAGTTTACAAATTTATCAAGTGGATTTGATCAGGTTTCATGGAATTTTGATGACAATGATTCAAGTTTAGCAAATAATCCAACGCATTTGTTTTTGAATAATGGCGCTTACAATGTATCATTGACAGTTGCGGATTCAAATGGATGTAAGGACACTTTTTCAATGTTAGTTAATGCTCATGAAAAAATTATTGCTGAAGTTCTAACTAGTTTAGATAGCTGTAGAGGAGAGTATCAGTTTTTTGTTAATCCAGATTCAATGGTGAGTTCTTATTTGTGGTGGTTTGGTGATGGTGTGTCGTCAAATCAAAATAATCCTACTCATATTTACTCTGAATTAGGATTGTATAATACAATGGTAATTTTAAATTCTAATTCAATATGTGCTGATTCAATTGGAGCTATATTGGATGTTAAAGCCAGTAAATTTGATATTCCGTATTTGCCAAATTGTTTCACACCGAATAGTGATGGAAGCAACGATTTTTTTGAAGTCGAGGGTAATTCCTTATGTGACTACGAAAGTTATTCTGTATTTAGTAGATGGGGACAAATGCTTTTTAAATCCCAATCGCTTTTTGAAAAGTGGGATGGAAAGGTGGATGGTGTTGATTTACCTGAAGGTGTTTACGTAATAATCATCAATGGAAAAAAACCTTATTTATCGTTTGTTACTATTTTACGATAAGGTCATTGATCAATTTACTCAATTTTTGTTCTCTCAAAGTAAGTGGAAAATTTTCTGAAATTAGCTTCCTTGCTAAAATTGATTTGTCGGAAAGTTGATTGTCATTAATTGTTCTGTTTAACAAAGGAATGAGTTCATCAATTTTTCGATGCTCTAAAATGAATCCGACATCAGCGACTATCTCCGGCATTGAGAATACATTTGATACTATCGGTACACATTCACATAACATTGCTTCACAAAGAGCATTAGGAAAACCTTCCGCCATCGAAAGTTGTAAATAAAATTGATGTTTACTATACAGAGGCTGCAATTCAGAATTTTTAATCGGAGGCAATAATTTGACATTATTTGAACGAACATCCAGTTTTTTCCATTCAGGAACACCAACAATGGTAAAACTACATTCAGGAAATCGTTCAGCCGCTTGAAGGATTAAATCTATACCTTTTAACGCAACTTGAAAGGGGTATTCGAATCCGCCAGAAACTGTAATGAAAGAGTTTTTAATTTTTTCTGACGATCGATAAAACTTCGTATCATCGTAACCGTTAGTAATTACAGTGAGAGGTTTATTTATTCCATTTACAAAGTTTTTTATTCCTTGTTTCTGTGGAATTGAAGGGTCGTAGCGGTAGTCATAATCAAATAAACTATAATGTTTCGGCGACAAATGAGAAGCTAATTGATAAGACCATTTCGTAAACAATCCCAATCCCGATTTATAAAAATTACCATAGCGAATAGGAGGGAAGCTCACACAATCGGTACCACCGGAAATGATGAGTAATGGTCGTCCTGTAATTTTAGCAAACAAGCCGGGAAGAAATGAATGATAACCTGCAAACTGCGCGATATAAATCTTCGCGCTAAATAATCTAACTATTAGAAACCACAATTGTTTAATGAAAACAAAAGGGATCATTAATTTTGAAGAAGAAGAAAAACAGAACTCATGGAGAGTGCCGATAGAAATAAAAATTTTAGAATCTTTATTTGAAAACGATGAAGCTCCCGTGTGAAAAAAAAGGATATTGTACCTACTTGAATTAGAATTTAAGGAACTCATTAATCCTCATCTTTATGCTATTCATTAATACTTTTGACTTAGGTTTAACAGTCATTTTTGCGTAGGGTTGGTTTACTTTTAGTACCATCATTTGATAATCAGGTTCCTCGTAAAACACTGAATATGTTTTTAAAGATTCGATGTAAAATCCGTGTTTATAAACATTGTTAAGAAGTATATTCGTATGAATCGGTTGATCAATAATTTGTAATAACTCCTTATGGTGAATATGAAGATATTCAAGTCCATGTGGACTAGGAATATTGATGAATACAAAACCTTCGGGCTTGATTAATTTAGAAATTGTCGCAAAAATATTATCGTGTGCTTCAATTGGTATGTGTTCAAGGACATCAGGAAAAATAATAACGTCAAATTTTTTATCTATTGAAAAGTCGGTCATGTCAGAAACAATAAAATCAATATTGTTGAAATTTTTGTAACGAACTTTATTTTGTTGAATGGTCTCTGGACTTATATCAACTCCTGTTAGGCGACCACTTTTTAGTTTTGTAGCCAAGTAAGAAGAAAGAGTTCCGATTCCACAACCAATTTCTAATACATTATGATTTGATTTAAGGCCATTTTCAATTAGGAATTTCATAATAAACCTATGACGACTATTAATTCCTGTTAGTTTTTTCTTTTCTAACGCAGCCCATTCTGCATCATAATAGTTAGAAACATCTTTATATGAAGTTGTAGAAGAGTTATTCATTTTTAAATTAATTGATTGCGGATGATTTTTTGGTCGGAATTAGGGGCAAAGGTAAGGTTTTTAAATCAATTTACAGTTATGTGTTTGATCATCAATATATTGCTAGGTTTGGTGTGGTTTATGGAACTTAAAAATCAAACCTGATTTCAAAACTTAATTAGTCCTATAAAACAAATCCTATTGTCTAATAAATGATATTTTCAAATGAATATCTATTTCAATACATCTTTACTTATAATGCACAATAGTCTCCGAAATAAACCAGAATGTAGTTATGCTTAGACAATAATTGGCAACTTAATTTATTTTACACATCTCGCTTCAACACCATTACCATCAATATTTATCCAAATATTTTTTCCTCCTAAAGAAGTTAAGGTGGATTTAATTTGATTAGGAGTTCGCAAGTGTTTATAATAATCAGTTAGTTGATCATAGGTGTCGAGTTTACAGAAATCGTAATGGAACTTTTTATCTCTTTCCGGGAATAGACTTATATAAACTATTAGTGGTGAAACTCTGTGTACCAACCAGTTAATTATACCTTTGTCTTTTAATGCCCAATGAATAGGGAAGAAAAAGTCAACAAGTCTGTTAACTATAACTTGCGATTTTTCAGGTTTCATTTCTTTAAGTGCAGCCCGAAATAGTGGTGTAAGTGTTGTGTAATATCCTATGCGCCATTTATAGTGGTCGATAACTAAAGTGCCACCTGGTTTTACTTTTTCAAATAAGCATTTAATTGTCTTTTCAGGGTCTGGAGTGTGTTGAATAACACCTAGGCAAACTACAAAGTCAAAGCTATTATTTTTATAAGGTAAATCATAAACACTTGCTTGGGCAATTTGATAGTTGCTTGCTTCTCCAATATTTTCTTTGTTTACATCGACGGCAAGGCTTAAATCGACTGAATGAATTAGCCCATTTGATTTAACTAAATGCTCTGTAAATCTGCCTGCTCCTGCGCCAACTTCAAGTATTGTTTTCCCTTCTAAGCTAGTAATTGGAACTCCAAGACATCTTTCCAGACGCAGGTAAGTATCGTTTGTGCCATTAAAACTATCTAGTTGAGTTTTAGCAAATGTTTTCCATTGGAGTCCAAAGGCTGCTGCATAATTATCAACTTCTACAAACCTTGGTATGCCATTAATTACTGGAAAAGATTCTTTGCTTTCGTTAACTAGCTGATTGCCAGATAAATGAAGTTCGTTTCCCGTTTTGGGAGATGCGTATTTTAGTAGATTACTCATATTGGAGCCATAAAATTATTAAAATTAGAATAGCAATCTAGTTTTACTAGATTTGCCATAACAAATTATGTGCGGATTTACAGGTTTTATAGACTACCAAAAGGAAGCTACAATTGAAGATCTTAAAAAGATGACTAATTCAATTGTGCACAGAGGCCCTGATGATGAAGGGCTTGATATTATTCGTAATGGCAATTGTTCTGTTGGGTTGGGTTTTAGGCGATTATCTATCATTGATTTAAGTTCCTCGGGACATCAACCTAAATTTTCACCTGATGGAAAAGTTTCCATTATGTTAAATGGTGAAATTTATAATTACAAAGAGATTAAACAAGAGTTAACTGAAGACGGATTTGAATTTGTTTCAACTTCTGATACTGAAGTTGTTTTAAACTCTTATTTGAAATGGGGGTTGAAAATGCTATCCAAATTTATTGGAATGTTCTCAATTGTTATTTGTGATAGTAGGATAGATCAGGTTTATTTAATTCGTGATAGAGTAGGTAACAAACCATTATTTTGGTATCAATATAATGGAGGGTTTTTATTTGCATCTGAGCTAAAATCGCTACATGAAAATAAGAATTTTAAAAAGAAGATAAATTTTGATTCCTTGTCTCTGTATTTTATGAATGGATCAATTCCTGCTCCATATTCTATTTTTGAAAACACTTATAAAGTTAAGCCGGGAAATATTTTAAATATAGATTTATTATCACGTGAAGTTAAAAGTATTGAATATTGGAATGCTTATGATGCATATAACCAACCCAATAATAATTTAACTTATGAAGATGCGAAAACTGAGTTGGTGGGATTAATGAATTCGGCATTTAATTACAGAATGGTTTCAGATGTGCCAGTTGGAGTTTTTTTGAGTGGTGGATATGATAGTACCGCTGTTGCGGCAATTTTAAGTCAAGGAAATAATAAAATAAATACTTACACAATTGGATTTGATGATCCACAATATAATGAAGCAAATTTTTCAAAGAAAGTAGCTAACCATTTAGGTACAAATCATACCGAATACTTTTGCAGTTTTAAAGATGCTCAAAGTATAATTCCTGAATTGCCAAATATTTACGATGAGCCATTTGGAGATCCATCCGCAATTCCTACAACTTTGGTCAGCAAGATTGCGAGTAAATACGTTAAAGTAGTCCTGTCAGCTGATGCGGGGGACGAATTATTTGCTGGATATCCTCGTCACAAAAAGAGTTTGGAGTTAATAAAGAAATTAACTCGTATACCAGACTTTTCTAAACCTATTTTAGGGGTGTTGTCTCAAATTGGAAGTAAGATTATAGAAGGGGATATCAGTAAAGCAAGTAGATATGATAAGCTTTCTGTTTCCTTAAAAGCAAAGAGTGTTACTGAGCTTTTTAATATTATAAATCAAACTTACACACCACATGAAATCAAAAGGATAATTGTAAGTAATTTTAGTGTTCCAGAGACAATTTTTAATGAAGATTACAAACTAAAAAGCGAGTTAAGTATTCTAAATAGAATTATTGCTTGTGAATATAGAACATATTTGACAGACGATATCCTTCAAAAGGTCGATAGAGCAACTATGAGTAATAATTTGGAAGGACGTGAGCCATTCTTAGACCACAGGTTATTAGAATTTGTTGCGACAATTCCAGAAGAGTATAAGTTTAACCAGGGTAACTCTAAAGTAATATTGAAAGATATTGTTCATGATTTTGTTCCAAGAAGTATAATGGAGAGACCCAAAATGGGGTTTGGATTGCCAATTTCAGATTGGCTTAAAAATGAACTAAAAGATTTATATGAAGAAGTACTTGATATTGAAAAAATAAGACGACAAGGCATATTAAATGCGGAAACAATTATCGATTTGAAAAAAGGATTTTTAAGCAACTCGGTTGATGATATCTATCGTTTGTGGTATGTTTTTGTGTTTCAGTTATGGTATGATAGATGGATGTAATATCAAAAAGAAAGAAAAATGGACGCTGAAATCTGGAATGGTTATAAAATTCGTCGACTAGAGACAAAGTATTTCTCTGATTTAGTAACAATATCCCAAAGTGCGTTTGGATTAACTCCAAAGGAATCATATTTCATAATGAAAAATGACACCAAATTGTGGGGTGATCCACATTTAGGCTTTATAGCATTCGACACAAACGATAAACCAGCTGCATTCTATGGTGTTTATGCGTGTGTAATTGAAGTTGATGGAAAAGAAATCAAGGTTGTACAGTCGGGTGACACAATGACTCATAAAGATCATACTGGTAAAGGGTTGTTTACTAAATTGGCTCAAATGACATATGACCTTTGCAAAGAGTTGAATTATGAGTTTGTGTTTGGTTTCCCTAATTATAATTCATACCCTGGCTTTGTTAAAAAGCTTAATTGGGTTTGTCCTGGTAATTTGAATGAATATCGACTTAAGGTTAAAACACTTCCTCTTGTTAAAGTTGCAAAAAAATACCCGATTTCTAAATTGTTATTGAAATTATATTTTGATTTAATTAATTCATTCTACTCTGAAAAAGATAAATATTTTGAAAATTCTATCTTTAGTGGTGGGCAAGGTGGACTTAAGAGGACTAGAGGTTTTGTTAATTATAAATTAAAGTGCGGTGGGAGTTATATTGTCAGTATAGGAGGAGTAAAAGTTTGGTTGAAACAAGATGGATTTCTTTATATTGGAGACATTGATGTGAATTCTAATCTCAATTTCAATGAATTTGCAAAGGAATTAAAGAAATATTGTTTCTTAATTGGAGCTGATACTATTTCATTTATTACAACACCTGGAACATTTCTTGATAATGAATTTAAAAAAATTGCAACTCCAATTGAGTCTTTACCATACGGATGGTGCGACTTTAATTCGGGAATAGATTTTTCGAAGATTGGGTTTGTAATGGCTGATATTGATACTTTTTAATCAATATCCCAATTTAGATAAACTTTGAATAACATTAAGAATCGATGATTCTGATGTTGTTGTATTGCTAATGCTAACTCTTTGGAAGATTTGCTTGTCTTGAGTATCTGAAATGCATCTTGAATTTACAGAAAAAAGCGTTTTGTAACCAAGTTCGTAACATGTAGTTTTAACATTTTCATTGTATGCTCCATCAGGAAAAGCAATGGAATCAATGTTTTTACTTACTAATTCACTAAGTTTTGTTTTGGAAATAGATAGTTCATCAACTAATTCATTCTGTTCAAGAAGATCTAAATTCGGGTGATTTAAAGTGTGAGATCCGAAAGTGATAAAATCTCCTTTTGCCATTTCAATTATTTGATCGGTGTTGAGTATTTTCCAATATTCTTCCGCTACTGTAGGGTTGAAATCGCCTAAACTAAAAACTTCATTAAGTAATTTAATTACAATATCTTTTTGAGCAGTATTTAGTGATTTGATTTTATTTTTGAAATCACTAAAGTTTTTGGAAACTAGATCTTTGTTACCAGTGTTCCTTAAGTTGTTATTGAGATTTTCGATACCTAAGGAGGTGTTTATTAATGATTTGTTTGTGTCTAAAAAATCATACCATGTTGGCGTCTTTGAGTTAATTAAATTTACAACTGGAAAAATTGTTGCAGGAGTATTGTATTTTTTTAATATTGGAAAGGCATTTGTGTAATTATTTTCATAACCGTCATCAAATGTTATTAGAATATTTTTCCTTTTATGTTTTTTCTTGTTGTTGATTGAATTTATAAACTCATCCTGATGAAGAACATTAAAATGGCGGCTAAAATACTTGATTTGAGCTTCAAAATTATCAGTATCCATATGATTGACTGATACTGCTAAGTTTAATTCCTTTACTACTCCATGGTAATTAAGTACAATATGATCTTGTGAGTATAGCTTGGTAATGAAATTTGATATTCCTGATTTTACAATGATCGGGAAAGCGAACTTTCTTGCAAACGTTTTAATTATCATTAATTATTTATCTTATTAGTGTTATGAAACAACTCCTTTTAATTGTTTCATTTTGTAAAAGTAAAAGATAAATTCCTTCCGAACAATCAATATTGTTTACTTTGCCATTCCAACCTGCTGTTAAATTGTTTGTTTCGAAAATTTGATCACCCCATCTGTTAAATATTTTCATTTTCAAATTGGAGCATACTGTTCCTGTTATTTTTAAGTTGTCATTAACTAAGTCAGAGTTTGGAGTAAAACAGTTAGGTATGTATAGTTCATCAATCTGACTTGTGTTTGAAAGGTCTAGTGTCGTTAAAATGGTGTCTGAACAAAAAGAACCTTGATCGATTATTGCCATAATAGAATACACTTCACCGTTGGTGTAATGATGTGATACTAAATTCCCTATTGAGGTAGTGCCATCCCCAAATGTCCAATTTGTTGTTGTAGGGGTGGGTGATATATGAAAATTTACATCTCTAGAACAGCTGTCAATAGTGTAACTTAGCGCGTAAAGAGGGCTATCGTAAATATTTATTGTTTTTTCAGTAGTGTCGTTGCATATTCCATTTGATGTAATTAACTGAATATTATAACTGCCGATGTTTAAGTATGTATGAATGTCATGGGAGTTGTTCGACGAAGTTGAATCGCCAAAATTCCATAAGTAAGTATATTGCGATCCAGATGTCGCTGTTAATTCAATAGTCTTTGTACACCAATTTGAAATTTCGAAATTAGAGTTTGGTGTTCCGGGTAATTGTAAATGTAAAACCGAAGTGTCTTTGCATTGCTGATTTATTGTGATTAATGTAATTTGGTATAAAGAGTCTGTAGGATAAAAACTTGTAGGATTTTGTAAGCTACTTGTTAATCCATTTCCTAACTCCCAAAAATATTGCAAGGCTTGATTTTGTGAAGAGAAATATACAGTGTCTTTACATAAGTTGTATGAGTAATTGATAATCGAAGGGGAGATTGTGTTACTATTTGCAATTAAATTTAATGTATCAGTGCACATTTGGTTACTTCCGATGATTACAATATTATACGTTCCGGAATTTATATACTGGTGTGAATTTGTAAAAGAATTTGAGATGTTTCCATCTCCCCAGTTTATTGTATAGTCTTGTGTATTAATACTTGTATTTGACAGAGAAATCGTATTGCTGCAGCTACTAACTGTTGAAATATTTAATTGTAATGTAGAATCAATTTGTACATTTTTATAGGAAGTATCACTGCAGATTCCGGATGTAGCAACAAGTGTAATTGTGTAATTTCCAGGTTGAGTATATGTGTAGTTGGCATTTGTACCATTTACTATGTTTCCGTCTCCCATCTCCCAATTGTAAACTGCATTTGTGGTTGAAGTGTTGTTTAATGAAATGTGTTGCTTGCAACCTATTTGTACTGTAAACGAGGATTGTATTGGTTCTAGAATGTGGACTGTAGAATAACTTGTGTCGCTACAATTTAAATTAGAACTTATAGTTTGAATTGTATATATTCCGGAATCAGGATAAATATGATTAGATTGTATTCCGTTATTGGATGTGTTATCACCCCAATTCCATTGTAAATTATTCCCGTTGAAATTAATATTTGATATTGTAACGTCATAATTACAGCCTAAATTTAAGTTATATGTAACTTGTGTTAGTTCAGGATTAATATTGACAATTTGAGTTGCTGTATCATTACAACCCCCGTTGGAAATGATTTGATAAATTTGATATTGCCCTGGAGTGAGATAGTGATGTGTATTTGTGTTTGTGGTCGAAATGTTCCCGTCTCCCCAAATCCACTGATATTGAGTTGCTCCCAATGAATTGTCAGCTATGTTGACATTTTGATGGCAATCACTTGTAGCGCTGAAATTGGCTTGTAGATTTTCGTAATTAAAAGTGAATGGGATTGTGTCAGTACAGTTTATAGTAGATGTAATTAATGAAACATTATAGTTCCCAGTTGAATTGTATTGATGATTTGTTGCATT
>ENA-UOYA01004181-UOYA01004181.1-activated-sludge-metagenome-genome-assembly--contig:-NODE-4181-length-12335-cov-5.755537_pt1 | contig 12335 bp, 11 predicted proteins | sample MGYA00238163_ERZ764804 | MGnify/ENA primary metagenome ERZ764804 (study PRJEB28919, sample SAMN05720223) | activated sludge metagenome | isolation source: Anaerobic digester | place: Hong Kong...
AACTATCACCTGATTGTCTCGGAGGTCTCCCGTTTGTTGGACGATGAAACCTATTACAACTCCATGGCACAAGCCAACAACCCGTATGGAGATGGTTTGGCCTGTAAACGGATTGTAGAATTTGTAAAATAAAAATATGAGTAAAATATTGGTGACCGGAGGAGCCGGCTTTATTGGTTCCAACCTTACAGAAGCTTTATTAGAGCTTGGACACGAAGTAAAAGTACTCGATAACTTCGCAACAGGTAAGATTGAGAATTTACTGCCTCTATTGGAAAAATACCCGGAAGCATTGACTCTTCAGGTGGGTGATATTCGTAATCTGGATGATTGTAAAAAAGCAACTGAAGGTATCGACTATGTTTTTCATGAGGCAGCTTTAGGTTCTGTTCCTCGTTCAATTAAAGATCCTATTACTTCAAACGATGTGAATGTAACTGGGTTTCTTAATATGCTTGTGGCAAGCAGGGATGCAGCTGTTAAGCGTTTTATTTATGCTGCGAGCTCTTCAACCTATGGTGACAGCAAATCGCTTCCTAAGGTGGAGGATGTTATTGGAAAGCCTTTATCTCCATACGCTATTACAAAATATGTGAATGAACTGTATGCTGATGTATTCTCTAAAACATATGGAATTGAGACTATAGGTTTGAGATATTTCAATGTTTTTGGAAGAAGACAGGATCCAAACGGGGCTTATGCTGCAGTGATCCCTCTGTTTGTGAAGAAACTTATGGCTCACGAATCGCCGGTTATAAATGGTGATGGTGAGTATAGTCGCGACTTCACCTATATTGACAATGTTATTCAGATGAATCTGCTTGCAATGGAGACAAGAAATCCTGAAGCAATAAATACTGTTTACAATACCGCTTACGGTGAAAGAACCACACTTAATCAGCTTGTTCAATATCTGAAGGAGTATCTCTCAGAGTATGATTCTGCAATTGCAGATGTAGAGGTTAAGCATGGTCCAAATCGTGCAGGCGATATCCCCCACTCTCTTGCTAATATCGACAAGGCTCGCGAGCTGCTGAAATATGATCCGAAGTTTTCTATGGAGCAGGGGTTGAAAGAGGCTGTTAAATGGTATTGGGAAAATTTATAGATTTTATTTAGTTTAAATTTCAGCCGCAGCCATTCATTCACTATATGATTTGAAACTCGTTTCACTCAAACAGCAAATCATATTTAACGTTCATTTCATAGAGTGGATTCTGAAAGAATAGCTGAGACTTCGAAAATCAGTATTGAAATTATAGACAACAAAATAAAATCAAAAATTAATATAGCATAAAATAAGCAAAATATAAACGATGGTAGATAAAACTTCAAATTTCAACCCACGGATTTGCGTAATAGGCCTGGGATATGTGGGCCTGCCGCTTGCAAGACTCTTCAGCACTAAGTACCGTACTGTAGGGTTCGACCTGAATCAAGCTCGTGTAGATGAACTAATGAGTGGTCGCGACAGCACCCTTGAAGTGGCTGATGATCTGCTTCAAAGTGCAATCAATATGGGAAAAGAGCATACCGACAAAGGTTTGGTTTGCACTACTAACATTGATGATATCCGCAACTGTAACTTCTACGTTGTTGCTGTACCAACCCCTGTGGATGAGAATCGCAATCCTGTACTTCGCCCATTAATTGGCGCTAGTGAAACAGTGGGCAAGGTAATCTCAAAAGGTGATATCGTTGTATATGAATCAACAGTATATCCTGGAGTAACAGAAGATGAGTGTATACCGGTTGTTGAGAAATTTAGTGGACTGGAATATAATAAAGACTTCTTCGCCGGATATAGTCCTGAACGTATTAACCCGGGTGACAAAGAACATACCGTTGAAAAGATATTGAAAGTAACATCAGGAAGTACACCTGAGATTGGTAAGATTGTAGATGAAGTTTATGCATCTGTTATCACTGCAGGAACTCACCTCGCACCAAGTATCAGGGTTGCCGAAGCAGCTAAAGTTATCGAGAACTCACAACGCGACATCAATATAGCCTTTGTGAACGAGCTTGCAAAGATCTTCAACAGGATGAATATCGATACACAAGATGTTCTGAAAGCAGCAGGCACCAAATGGAACTTTCTTCCATTTAAGCCCGGACTGGTGGGTGGTCACTGTATTGGAGTAGATCCATACTACCTTGCACAGGCAGCACAACGCACAGGATACAATCCCGAAATTATACTTGCGGGAAGAAGAGTAAACGATGGCATGGGTGAGTATGTTGCCGACCAGGTTGTGAAGCTGATGCTCAAGAAAGGAATTCAGGTATTAGGATCAAAAGTACTTGTGCTTGGATTCACATTCAAAGAAAACTGCCCTGACGTTCGCAACACAAAGGTTATAGATATTGTACACACACTAGAGGAATATAATGCCGAAGTAACGGTACACGATCCATGGGCAGACTCCGCAATTTCAAAGCATGAGTACGGAATTGAATTACACAACAACCTACCCGAAGGTAAATTTGATGCAATTATACTAGCCGTTGCTCATAATAAGTTTAACGATTTGGATATTACTAAGATTACTAATGGAAATAGAGTTGTGTATGATGTGAAGGGGGTGCTGAGTGAGGGGGTGATTGATGGGAAGCTTTAGATGTTTAGGAAATCTGTTGTAATTTAAAATAAAGAAAAGATGAAAGGAATAGTCCTTGCCGGAGGATCCGGTACAAGATTGTATCCAATCACCAAAGGGGTGAGCAAGCAGCTGCTGCCCATTTACAACAAACCAATGGTGTATTATCCTATCTCTGCTTTAATGTTGGCAGGAATAAGGGATATACTGATAATTTCAACTCCTGAAGATTTGCCGGGTTTCAAGCGTATGCTTGGAGATGGTTCTGATTATGGTGTTAATTTTGAGTATGCAGAACAGCCTTCACCCGATGGACTTGCACAGGCTTTTATAATTGGTGAGGAGTTTATTGGTGATGACAGTGTTTGTCTTGTATTGGGTGATAATATCTTTTACGGACAGGGACTTCCCGAAATGCTTAAGCAGGCTGTTAAAGATGCCGAAGAGAATCAAAAGGCTACTGTTTTTGGATATTATGTAAACGATCCGGAGCGATATGGTGTGTCTGAATTTGATAAGAACGGTAAAGTGTTAAGTATCGAAGAGAAGCCAGCTAATCCAAAATCAAATTATGCAGTAGTTGGTTTATATTTTTATCCCAATAAGGTAGTTGATGTTGCTAAAAACATTAAACCATCTGCAAGGGGTGAATTAGAAATCACAACTGTAAATCAGCAGTTCTTAAATGATGAAGAACTTAAAGTTCAACTTTTTGGACGTGGTTTTGCTTGGCTAGATACAGGCACTCACGATTCTCTTTCAGAAGCATCAACTTTTATTGAAGTGCTAGAAAAACGGCAGGGACTAAAAGTTTCATGTTTAGAAGAGATTGCTTGGCGTAACAAATGGATTAATGATAGTCAGTTGGTTGAAATAGCAGAGCCAATGAGTAAAAATGAATACGGTCAGTACTTACTAAAGTTAATAGAAAAGAGAAAGGTAAAATAAGAATGTCAATAGAATCGTTTAAAAGAACAATAGTTATAACCGGAGGTGCCGGATTTATTGGGTCGCATGTGGTGCGACTTTTCGTGAATAAATATCCCGACTACAAGATTATCAATCTTGATAAACTTACTTATGCCGGTAATTTGGCAAACTTGAAAGATATAGAGGATAAACCTAACTACCTTTTTGTAAAGGGTGATATATGCGATGAATCACTTGTAAAAGATCTTTTTACAGAGCATAAAGTAGATGGTGTAATTCATCTTGCTGCTGAGAGTCACGTTGATAGAAGTATAAAGGATCCGTTCCTTTTTGCTAAGACTAATGTGTTGGGTACATTAAATCTGTTACAAGCAGCAAAAGAATATTGGAAAGATGATTTTAGCAATAAGCTTTTTTATCATGTCTCTACAGATGAAGTTTATGGTGCTTTAGAATTCGACGATACGCTATTTACAGAAGAAACAAGTTACGATCCTCATAGTCCATATTCAGCATCTAAAGCTGCATCAGATCATTTTGTAAGAGCCTATCACGATACTTATGGAATGCCATACGTTATCTCTAACTGCTCAAACAACTATGGACCATATCAGTTCCCGGAGAAGCTGATTCCACTGTTTATTCATAATATCCGCAACAATAAACCTCTACCTGTATATGGAAAGGGTGAGAACGTACGAGATTGGCTGTATGTAGTAGATCATGCGCGCGCTATTGATATGATATTCCATGAAGGAAGAATTGCAGAGACATATAATATTGGTGGTTTCAATGAGTGGACAAATATCGATTTGATAAAGGTTATAATTAAAACGGTTGATAAGCAGCTGGGAAGACCAGAAGGCTCATCCGAAAGTCTTATAACTTATGTAACAGACCGTGCAGGTCATGACTTGCGCTATGCAATAGATGCCACAAAGATAAAGAATGAGCTGGGATGGGAACCTTCGCTTCAGTTTGAAGAAGGTATAGAAAAGACAGTAAAGTGGTATCTCGATAATCAAGATTGGCTTGACAATGTTACAAGTGGAGATTATCAGAGGTATTATGAAGATATGTACGCAGATAGGTAAGAATTAAGCATGAAAGTAATAGAAACAGAAATAGAAGGAGTTGTAATAATTGAACCTAAAGTATTCGCCGATGACCGGGGATATTTTTTTGAGTCCTTTTCTCAAAAAGAATTCGAGGAGAAAGTATGTAAGACCACATTTGTACAGGATAACGAATCTAAGTCGACTTATGGTGTTTTGAGGGGACTTCATTTTCAAAAGATGCCTTATGCGCAATCTAAGTTGGTGAGGGTAGTTAAAGGTAGAGTATTAGATATTGCTGTAGATATACGCAAAGGCTCTCCCACATTTGGAAAACATATTGCAGCTGAGCTATCGGAGGAAAACAGATTACAGTTTTTTGTTCCCCGTGGATTTGCTCACGGATTTGTTGTTTTAAGTGATGAAGCTATATTTCAATATAAGTGTGACAACTACTATGCACCTCAATCAGAAGGTGGAATAATGTGGAATGATCCAGCTTTGAATATTGATTGGCAAATTCCAATGGAAGATATTATACTTTCAGGCAAAGACAAAAAGAATCCTCTATTAGCTGACTCAGATTATTTGTTTGATTTTACTGAAGATTTGTATGCATAATATACTTGTTACAGGTTCCAATGGGCAATTAGGTAATGAATTTCGTCTTGTTGTTGAAGAAAAAGACAATATCAATAATTACTTCTATACAGATGTAGCTGATTTGGATATCACCAACAAAAATGATGTTTCAAACTTCCTTGCTACAAATGATATTAATATTGTAGTTAATTGTGCTGCATATACAAACGTTGATAAAGCTGAAGATGATACAGAAAAGGCAGATCTTATTAATCATATAGGACCAAAGAATCTTGCAGAAGTATGCAGAGACAGAAATGGATTTCTGATTCATATCTCCACCGATTATGTTTTTGACGGAACAAAAAACACCCCCTATACAGAAACTGAGGAGACTAAACCTTTGGGTGTTTATGGAGAAACAAAACTAAGAGGAGAAAATGCTATTATAAACTCAGGTTGCGAGTATTTGATAATTCGCACATCATGGCTCTACTCTTCTTTTGGAAAGAACTTCCTTAAAACAATGCAAAAGCTAACTGCAGAAAAAGAAAGTTTAAAGGTTGTATTTGATCAGGTAGGTACTCCAACCTATGCAGGTGATTTGGCAAATGTAATACATAAGATAATTATTAAGAATAATAACGAAATAAAAAAACAAGTTTATCATTTTTCAAATGAAGGAGTTTGCTCCTGGTATGATTTTGCTGTGGCAATTAATGAAGCTTTTGGGCATAATTGTAATGTGTTGCCTTGCCATACATGTGAGTTCCCAACTAAAGTTGTGCGTCCCAAATATTCTGTATTGGACAAAACAAAGATAAAAAAAACTATGGGTCTGAAAATCCCACATTGGGAAGTTTCAATGGAAAGGTGTATAAAAATGATCGTTACACCTCAAAAATAGATATATTCTACAAATGTCATACGCAGTAGATAACAAACGTCTCGCTAAAAATACCTTATTCCTATACTTTAGGACAGCCGTGGTAATGCTACTGTCTTTATATATGTCAAGAGTAGTACTTGATGTGTTAGGGGTAGAAAATTATGGTATATACAATGTTGTAGGCAGTATCGTGATTCTGTTTTCATTCTTTAACAATGCAATGACACAAGCTTCACAGCGGTTCATCACGTTTGAGCTTGGAAAAAAAGAAAAAGCACAATTACAGAAAGTATTTAGCATGTGTATAAATACCCAAATACTGATTGTAATTGTAATTGTAATACTTGCCGAAACAATAGGTTTATGGTTTCTTAACTTTAAATTAAATATCCCTCCAGATCGTATGGAGGCTGCTAACTGGGTTTACCAATTATCTATACTGACTTTTAGTATTAATGTCTTAAGGGTACCATATGATGCATCTGTAGTTGCTCATGAAAAGATGTCATTCTTTGCCTATGTAAGCATTCTAGACGCTTTTTTGAAGTTAGGAGCAGTTTATCTTTTAAAAGTTGTAATATTCGATAAGTTAACCACATATTCAATACTAATAACGTGTGTCGCATTGGTTATTTTCGTCATATATAAATTGTATTGTAATTCTAAATTTCGTACAAGTCATTATAAATTTATATGGGATAGATCACTATTCAAAAAACTCACAAGTTACTCTGGATGGAGTTTATTTGGAAGTCTCTCAAACGTCGCAACTCAAAACGGTTTTATATTTTTGATAAATTTATTTTATGGAGTTATTGCGAACGCCGCCATGGGAATAGCTACTCAAGTAAGTCATGCTATGTCTTCAATAGTATCGGGATTTTTGACATCATCACGACCACAAATAGTTAAATCATATTCAATTGGCGACAAAAATCGTTTTTTTGATTTAATATTCCGTACATCAAAATTTTCGTTTTCATTAATATTCATTCCAGCATTGATACTTATTATTAATATGTCATTAATTTTGGATATTTGGTTAAAGGAGGTGCCTGAACTAGCTGTACCATTCGCTCAGTTATTACTAATAACTGTATTGTTTGATGCAACTTCTGCTCCCTACAACATTGCAATAATGTCGTCAGAAAGAATAAAAAAATATCAACTATCAATAAGTTTTGTGTTTTTAATTGATTTAGTTGTTAGTTTTTCGTTGATAAAGATGGGAATTTCACCTGAGTATATACTTATTTCTAGAATTATGACACGTGGCTTTATAAATTTACTGGTTGGTCTATTTTTTCTAAAATCACTGTTTGGATTCAAGGTACAGAGCTATGTCAAGAAAGTGCTACTTCCTATATGTATTGTTATAGCAGTACTGTTACTTCCAATGATCTTGATTTACCAATTATTTTCGGGTTTTACACTCTTTATATTTTCAACAATCTATTTAGTTATATTCGGGGCAATACTTGCGTATTTTATTATTTTCAGTAAAAATGAGCGTAGATATATAATAGGTCTAATCAATAGACATAAACAGAATACATAAAAATGGAAGATACGAATTATAAAAGACGTACATTGTTTTTATGGCTGGATGATAAACAGTTTCATGCAATAAATGCAAAAAGAAGGGGAGTTGATACCGCTAAAGTATATAAAGATATACCAGTTATTCTAAAAATAATTAGAAGAATTCATATAAAAATTAATTTGTTTCCGGTATCAATTTGGCTGGAATCTTGGAAGCGGGATTTACATAAATACGACACCGTAATAATTCATGCTTCAATCTTAACATCAATTGTGGTTAAATATTTAAATAAGAAAGATCCCAATTTAAGAATAATTGTATGGTATTGGAATCCTATTTCAAAAAGTGAGAAAGTGGAAAAATTCTCAGAATCACTGTGTGAAGTATGGACATTTGACATTCATGATGCGAAGAAATACAATTTAAAATATAATTCTCAATATTACTTTCATGATATTATTTTGGATAAATCAAAAGAAACTGAAAAAATATTATTTGTTGGTGGTGATAAGGGACGTTATGATATGCTGATTGAATTGCAAAATGAGATATCAAAATTTAATATATTAACAGACTTCCATATTACCCAAACTAGTAAATCTACAAACTCAAACAAGTATAAAAAACGAATTTCATACAATTCTATCTTAAAGAAAATAGCAGAAAGCACTGCCATTTTAGATATAGTTTCAGAAGGACAATCAGGATTAACTCTTCGTCCACTTGAAGCATTGTTTTTTGAAAAAAAATTAATTACAAATGATAAATCAATGATAGAGTGGGATTTCTACCATCCTAATAATATTTTTATACTGGGGATCGACAACTTAAGCTGTCTACATAAGTTTATGGGCTCTGATATTTATCATTTTCCAAATCAAAAAAAAATGTATTATGATTTTGATATGTGGTTAACTCGTTTTTTTAAGTAGGATATGATTGTATTTTTATATATTACATCATTTGTAATCAATACCATAGGTGTTGTTAAAGAAAATAAAATACTTATTTTTGATATACTAACATTGCTTATTATTTCTTTTCTTTTAGGCAGAGGTGCAAATACTCCAGATACATATAATTACTATATTGGGTATGTAAATTCTTTACACCTTAATTTAAATGAAACATTTGAACCTGGTTATTTAATTTTACAAAAAATAAGTCACTATTTTAAATTGGATTATGTTTCATTTCGCCTACTGCTTTCCTTTTTATGTTTCTTATTAATTAGAAGCACGATAATTAAATTCACAAGTAATCCTCATTTTGTATATTTGTATTTTTTATTATTTTTAATCTTTATCAACACAGAACAAATTAGAAATTTTTTTGCTTTTTCTATAATTGTATATGGATTTAGATTTTTAATAAATAATAGCCTACGAGGTAAAATAAAATATTTGGTAACAGTATTACTTGCATGCACTATTCATATAACTTCCCTTATCTATATTATATTTATTTTTGTTAGTTTTAAAAATAGAAAGTATTTTATTAGACTTATAGTTATTACTACATTATTTCTTTGTATTTTCATATATATAGGAGGTAATAACCTCTCATTCATACGAGAAATTATAAATAGTTTTGATAGTGGTAGCGGAAAATATGATGCATATATTGAAGGACAAACTAAACTTGGTTTTCTTTATGCGTTTTTGCTCCACTTTTATAATATTTATATAGTTTCATATAGCAGGAATATTTTAAAAGCAAGTAACCTCGATACTAATAAAAATGCTTTTGTAGAATTAATATACTGGATTAATTTAATAAGTATAGTGTTTTTTCCTCTATTCATGTTGAATCTTCAGTTTATTAGATTAGTAAGAAATCTTTTAATTGTCAATTATATAGTTTTTTCATTTTTGCCAAGATCATCTGTTAAACTAAAGAGAAAATCTATATATATACAATTAATGATTCTGATTAATACCTTCCTCTGGTTCTATTATACCTTCATAATACAAGATCATATTGATGATATATTAATTCCTTTTTTTGATAATTCAATTTTTTCATCTTAATTATGATTCAAAAATCCAAGGTCTATCATAATCCATCAACATTTTTAATATTAATTGATAATAATGAAAAAACTTCTAGTAATAGCAGAAACTTATTTAGATAAAGATAACGGTGGTACACAAAGTATTGCATTTAATCAAATACTTAATGCTTATAGTAATTATTTTGATAATATAATTACAATTGTACCCTCAAAAGATAAAAAAGAGGATTTCTTTGAGATATCCAAAATTCGATATTACTCGATTAATAGTTATAATAGAACATGGATAAGAAGATTAAAATTTATCATATATAGGAAAGATACTGAAAGAAAGATTTCACAAATAATAAATAAAGAAAAACCAACTCTGATTCAATTAAGAATTCCTTCTATTTTTGATATATGGTTATTTCCTTACTTTAATAAATTGGGAATTCCAATAACAACTTATGTTGGTGGAGAATGGGATGAGGCTTTAACTCTTAATTATTCACATTTGCCATTTATTAGGGTAATATCAAGAAAATTATTTAATATTCAAAACAAAATAATATCTAAGAGCATTCCTATTTGTGCAGGTGATCATTTAAAGGAAAGATTTTTAAAAATAAACCCAAAGACTTATGCTTACTATTCAACAACTCATAATAAAGTACACTTCAGAATTAAGAGAAAAAATTATTATAATCTAATGATTGTGGGGAGGTTAGAAAAGTTAAAACGTGTTAAGGACGCTATATTAGCTACTCATGTTTTAGTTCAAAAAAATAAAAACTATAAACTCTCTATATTAGGAGATGGTAAAGAAAGAGATGAGTTGATGAATTTAACCAATCGTTTGAATTTACAGAATAATGTCATATTTTATGGAAATATCTCAGATAAAACTCAATTACATGAATTTTACATGAGAAACGACATCCTCATACATCCTTCTCTATCAGAAGGAACGAGTAAAGTGTTAGCTGAATCAATGTCATATGGTTTATTACCAATAGCAGTTAAAGATGTTGGTAGTAATAATTATATAATATCTAATAAAAGAGGTTATCTCGTAAATCCAAAATCACACGAAGAAATTGCAACTAAAATACTTCTATTTAATTCTGCATCTGAAGAATTACAAAATGAATTTATAAATGAGGGGTATATATATGCCAAAAGACATACAATTGATAAAGAACTTGATAAAATGTGGTCATATATTTTTGAAAATATAAATTCGTATAAATAAAGAGATATGCATTATACGACTAAATATATGACGACTAAAATATCATAAATAATTAAAAATGTCAGTCAACTTTATTGTTTATGCTGGCAAATCCAATTTATTTAATAAATATGATTTAATTTATAAAAAAGACAATGTCACTTTTCAAAAATAAAACCCTACTAATTACCGGAGGTACCGGTTCGTTTGGTAACGCTGTGTTAAAGCGTTTTTTAGATACAGATATTAAGGAGATACGTATATTCAGCCGCGACGAGAAGAAGCAGGATGATATGCGTCATCGTATTCAGAACGCTAAGGTGAAGTTTTACATTGGTGATGTGCGCGATAAGCGTTCGGTGGATACTGCTATGCGTGGTGTGGATTATGTGTTTCATGCTGCAGCGCTGAAGCAGGTGCCTAGTTGTGAGTTTTTCCCAATGCAGGCGGTGCGTACTAATATTATTGGTACGGAGAATGTGCTTGATTCGGCAGTGGATCACAATGTTAAGAATGTGGTGGTGCTGAGTACTGACAAGGCTGCTTATCCTATCAATGCTATGGGTATTAGTAAGGCGATGATGGAGAAGGTGGCGGTTGCTAAGGCTCGCTCATTAGGTAATGATGCTGAGACTACAATTTGCTGTACTCGCTATGGTAATGTGATGGCGAGCAGGGGGTCGGTAATTCCTTTGTGGGTTGATCAGATTAAGAGTGGTAATCCTATCACTATTACCGATCCGGGTATGACGCGCTACATGATGACGCTTGATGATGCGGTGGATTTGGTGTTGTATGCTTTTGAGAATGGCAATCAGGGTGATCTGTTTGTGCAGAAGGCTCCTGCGGCTACTCTTGATGTGCTTGCCGATGCTTTGAAGGAGTTGTATAATGCCGATACGGAGGTTAAGATTATTGGCACTCGCCATGGTGAGAAGCTTTACGAGACTTTGGTTACTCGCGAGGAAATGTTCCGCTCGGAGGATATGGGTGATTATTTTCGTATTCCTGCAGATGCTCGCGATTTGAACTATGATAAGTTCTTTGTTGAGGGTCAGGAGGATATTTCTAAGATTGAGGATTATCATTCTCACAATACTCATCGTTTAGATAAAGAGGGTATGAAGCAGTTGCTTCTGAAGCTTCCGGAGATTAGGGAGGATTTAGGATTATAAAATGAATTATTATTTTATTCGTCATTGATTATGATGTTTTTTCGAAGTCTTAGTTATTCTTTCAGGATCCAATCTATGAAATAAACGTTAAGTTTGATTTGTTGTCTGAGCGAAGCGAGTTTCAAATCAAATAGTGAATAAATAGTTTTGGATGAAAGAATAAATATAACGAGAAATAATATTAAATGTATATCCGCAGTTATTCCTAAAGAATTTAGCGGAAAAATAGTTATAAATAAGTTCGTAAATGCTTGCACAAATCGCTGATATTCATTATATTTAGGGTTTGCTGAATAATTGGCATTTGTGTTGTATATCAGTAAATTAGTTGGTA
>ENA-UOYA01004182-UOYA01004182.1-activated-sludge-metagenome-genome-assembly--contig:-NODE-4182-length-12333-cov-5.662974_pt1 | contig 12333 bp, 11 predicted proteins | sample MGYA00238163_ERZ764804 | MGnify/ENA primary metagenome ERZ764804 (study PRJEB28919, sample SAMN05720223) | activated sludge metagenome | isolation source: Anaerobic digester | place: Hong Kong...
CCTTTTCGACCAGCTGAGCCCCTCGACCAGCGGCGGGCGGGGGATGAACCTGGGCTATCTGTACAACGCCGACGGCTCGCTGGTGGCGACCTGCGCGCAGGAAGGGCTGATGCGGATGAGGAAGCCCAAGGCCTAGACTCCGGCCCTCAGGCGCTGGGCCTCAGGCGAGGGACGCGAAGGCCATGCCCAGCACGGCCAGGGCCATGACGGCGGTGGCGGCCCAGCCGAAGACGCGCTGGCCGAGGGGGGCGACATAGGCGCCCATCTCGTCGCGTCGGGTGACGACGATCATCATGGCCCCCATGATCGGCACCGAGATCACGCCGTTGACCACGGCGCTCCAGAACAGGGCGCGGATCGGGTCGAGGGGCGAGAAGACCACCGCCAGGGCCAGGACCATGGCCACGACGATCACCGCGTAGAAGCCGCGGGCCTGCCAGGGCCAGCGCTCGAGCCCGGTCTCCCAGCCGAAGGCCTCGGCCACCGCATAGGCCGCCGAGCCGGCCAGGACGGGCACGGCCAGGAGGCCGACGCCGATCACCCCCAGGGAGAAGAGCAGGAAGGCGAGATCGCCGGCGATGGGGCGCAGGGCGGTCGCGGCCTCGGCCGTGGTCTGGATCTCGGTCAGGCCGCCCTGGTGCAGGGTGACGGCCGTGGTCAGCATGATGAAGAAGGCCACGAGGTTGGAGAAGGCCATGCCGACATAGGTGTCCCAGCGGATGCGGGTCAGTTCGGCGCGGGCCTCGGCGGGGCCGGCGTGGCGCAGGTCGCGCTCGTGGCTGAGGCGCAGGTCCTCGACCTCTTCGGAGCTCTGCCAGAAGAACAGATAGGGGCTGATGGTCGTGCCGAAGACGGCGACGATCACGGTGAGGGCGGCGCCGTCGAGGACGAGGTGCGGGACGAAGGTGCGGGCCACGACCTCGGCCCAGTCGATGCGCACGGTGAAGACGACGCCGACATAGGCGAAGAGCGCCAGGGTCAGCCATTTCAGCACCCGCACATAGGCGTGGTAGGGCACGAAAAGCTGGAGCAGCAGCGAGAGCAGCGCGAAGCCGATGGTGAAGGCCGTGGCGCCGCGCCCGACGACCAGCTCGGCCGCCGCCCCCATGGCGGCGACGTCGGCGCCGATGTTGACGGTGTTGGCCACGAACAGCAGGGCGACCAGCGCGGCGACCACCGGCCGGGGGAAGACCCGCGCGAGATTGGCGGCGAGGCCGGCCCCCGTGACCCGCCCGATACGCGCCGAGATGAGCTGGATGGCGACCATCAGCGGATAGGTGAAGGCCACCGTCCACAGCATGTTCAGGCCGAACTGGGCGCCGGCCTGGGAATAGGAGGCCACGCCGCTGGGATCGTCGTCGGCCGCGCCGGTGATGAGGCCCGGCCCCAGGCGCCCGACCAGGGCCGCGCGCAACCGCCGGCGCAAGGAGAGCGCCTCGCTCACGCGCCGACCGGACGACAGGCGGGGGCGCGGAGAAGGACGGCGCGGGACGTGCGGCCTTGGTCGCGCATGGCGGGCTCCGGCTGGGGCTTTCGCCGCAGATGCGCGCTGGCGCCCCCACGGTCAAGGCGCCGGGCGCCAGCCCATTGACTGCCCCGGCGTCCGCATCGCCCTATCGTTCGGAAAAGGGAGGACAAAGCGATGACGGACCTGGTGTTGCGCGAACAGCGCGGCGCGGCGGCGCACTTGATCATCAACCGGCCGGACAAGCTGAATTCGCTGAACGTGCCGGTGTTCGAGGCGCTGGACGCCCATGTGCGCGCCATCGCCGCCGACCCGACCGGCGTGGCGGTCGTGGTGCTGCGCGGGGCCGGGCGCTGCTTCTCGGCGGGCCACGACCTGGGCGACATCGCGACGGGCGAGAAGCTGCCCGAGCCGAACTACCAGTCCAAGGTGATCGAGCGGCTGGCCAACCTGCCGCTGCCGGTGATCAGCGCGGTGCACGGCCACTGCTACACCGGGGCGCTGGAGCTGGCCCTGGCGGGCGACCTGATCCTGGCGGCCGAGAGCGCCAAATTCGCCGACACCCACGCCAAGTGGGCCCTGACGCCGGTCTGGGGCCTGTCGCAGCGCCTGCCCCGCCGGGTGGGGACCAGCAAGGCGCGGGAGATGATGTTCACCTGCCGCACCTATTCGGGCCGCGAGGCCGAGGCCATGGGCCTGGCCAACGCCTGCTTCGCCGACGACGCCTTCGAGGCGGCGATCGACGCCTGGACGGCCGAGATCGCGGCCAATTCGAGCTTCAGCCACGCGGCCAACAAGCGACTGCTGGACCGGACCGACGGCCTGCCGCTGCCGGCCGGGCTGGCGCACGAGGTCTATCGCGGCGAGGGCGTGGGCCCGGACATGCGCGAGCGCATCGCGGCCTTCTCCAGCCGCAAGAAGGGCTGAGCCGTGGCGCTGGACCTGAGCCCGGCCGACGCGGCCTTCCGCGACGAGGTGCGCCGCTTCCTCGACGCCGAGCTGACCGAGGACCTGCGCCTGGCCGGGCGGCTATGCGCCGGGGTCTATTGCGACCGCCCGCCGGCCCAGACGTGGCTGTCGATCCTCAACAAGCGCGGCTGGGCCGTGCCGAACTGGCCGGTTGAGCACGGCGGGACGGACTGGAGCGTGGTCCAGCGCTACGTCTTCGCCAGCGAGCTGGTCGCCGCCGACGCCCCGCCGGTGACGCCCAACGCCACGGGCATGCTGGGGCCGGTGCTGATCGCCTTCGGCACGCCCGAGCAGAAGGCGGCCTATCTGCCGCGCATCCCGACGGGCGAGGACTGGTGGGCCCAGGGCTATTCCGAGCCGGGCTCGGGGTCGGACCTGGCCAGCCTGCAGTGCCGCGCGGTGCGCGACGGCGACCACTACGTGATCAACGGTTCGAAGATCTGGACCACCCACGCCCACTTCTCGAACCGCATCTTCTGCCTGGTGCGGACGCGGACGGACGGCAAGCCGCAGGCGGGGATCAGCTTCCTGGTGTTCGACATGGACACGCCGGGGATCACCATCCGGCCGATCATCACCCTGGCCGGGGACCACGAGGTCAACGAGGTGTTCTTCGACAACGTCCGCGTGCCGGCGAGCGCGCTGGTGGGCCGGGAGAACGAGGGCTGGACGGTGGCCAAGTTCCTGCTGAGCCACGAGCGGGGCGGCCAGTATGCGCCGCGCCTGCGCCGGCGCTGGGGGCGGCTGCGGGCCATGGCCGAGGCGCGGGGGCTGGACGCGCCGGGCCAGGACGTGCGGCGGCGGCTGTCGGGGCTGGCGGCCTCGATCGACGCCCTGGAGGCCACCGAGCACAACATCGTCTCGAAGCTGTCGCGCGGCGAACAGCCGGGGCCGGCCAGCTCTATGCTGAAGCTGCAGGGCACCGAACTGCTGCAGCTGATCGACGAGGTCATGGTCGAGATCGCCGGGCCCTACGCCGCCCCGGACCAGTCGGGCGCCCTGCACCGGCTGGACCTGCAGGCGGGGATCGGCCCGACCGACGCGCTGACGGCGACCTCGCTCTACCTGAACGACCGGGCGGCGACGATCTACGCCGGGTCGAGCGAGGTGCAGCGGAACATCATCTCGGGCCTGATCCTGAAGGGCTGAGCCTAGGACGCGGGCAGTTCCTTCAGGCGGGGCGCGGCGAGGGCGGCTTCGGCCTCGCGCAGGCGCGCCTGGAGGATCGCGCGGCCCCGGTCGGTGGCGAAGGGCAGGAGACAGGCGGCGAGGCCGAAGCGGCTTTCCTGCTCGAAGGTGTCGATGTCGACGATGTTGACCACCCAGCGCGACAGGGCGCCGGTGGAGACCTGGATGATCAGGACGCCGAGGCGCTCGGGGCTGGCGTCGGGGACCAGCAGGCCGGCCGCCGCCGCCGCGACGACCATCTTTCGCCAGAAGGCCACGCGGGCGAGGTAGGTGGCGAGCACCATGTCCCGGTCGAGCCCGGCGTCGCGCACCGACAGGATCGCGCGGTAGAAGCTGGGGTCGGCGCGGTAGAGGTCGCAGGCGATGGAGGCCGCGTCGAACATCGCCTCCAGCGGATCGGCCGAGGGCGTCTCCAGCACCCGCCGTTCGAACAGCAGCAGGTCGCGCTCATAGACCTTGGCGATCACCGCGCCCTTGGCGCCGAACAGATTGTAGACGGTCGCCGGGCTGACGTCGGCGCGGTCGGCGATCATCTTGACCGAGATGTCGGCCATGGCGACCTCGCGCGTCAGGGCGCAGGCGGCGTCGACGATGCGCGTGCGGCGGGCGTCCTTGCCTCGCTCGCGCCTGGATATCGACCCTGCGATCTCGGCCATGAGGTTCCCCGGCGGGCGCAAGCCCCTGCTTCGTCAGGCGTCAAACGCCGTTGACACGCGGCGTCACGGTCGAACTTAGAGCCTGCTCCAGATATTGACAAACGCCTGTTCGAAACCGATCACTGTTCACCTACAAGGCGGGCCGCAAGCACGGCGCGTCGGCGGGGAGGCAGGGTCGATCGCCGCGCTCAGCGCGCCGGAGGACCACGATCGCTCCGCTTGGCCTCAACCCTGCGGAGACGGCTTATGGCCCGCATGAAGTTCGGCGCGTTCATCGCGCCCCACCACCCGATCGGCGAGCACCCGACGCTGCAGCTCAAGAACGACGTGGCCCTCGCCAAGCATCTCGACGAGCTGGGCTTCGACGAGTTCTGGGTGGGCGAGCACCACTCGACGGGCTGGGAGGTCATCGCCTCGCCGGAGATGTTCCTGGCGGTCGCCGGCCAGCACACCCACCGCATCCGCCTGGGCACCGGCGTCATCTCCCTGCCCTACCACCACCCGTTCAATGTGGCCCAGCGCCTGGTGCAGCTCGACCACCACACCAACGGCCGGGTGATCTTCGGCTCGGGCCCCGGCGCCCTGCCCTCGGACGCCCACATGCTCGGCATCGACCCGATGACCCAGCGCGACCGGCAGGACGAGGCGCTCGGCGTCATCCTGCGCCTGCTGCGCGGCGAGCGGGTCACGCACGAGAGCGAGTGGTTCACCCTGCGCGACGCCAAGCTCCAGCTCCTGCCGCTGCAGGAAGAGATGCCGGCCGTCGTGGCCTCGTCGATCAGCCCCTCGGGCATGACCCTGGCGGGCAAGTACGGAATCGGCGCCCTGTCGATCGGCTCGAACTCGGACGCGGGCCTCGCCGCCCTGCCCACCCAGTGGAGCTTCGCCGAGGAAGCGGCCAAGAAGTCGGGCCACAGCGTCAACCGCGACAACTGGCGGGTGCTGATGAGCTGGCACATCGCCGAAACCCGCGAGCAGGCCGTCGCCGAGGCCAAGGACGGCCTCATGAAGTGGCACAACGAATACACGGTCGGCACGCTGATGCGGCCCGGCGCGGACGTGTTCAAGACGCCCGAGGAAGCCGTCGAGCAGACCGCCTTCGCGGACGGCGCGGCCGCCGTCATCGGCACGCCGGACGACCTGATCGCGGCGATCCGCAAGCTGCACGCCTCGGCCGGCGGCTTCGGCACGGTGCTGGGCTTCGTCCACGACTGGGCCAACCGCGAGAACACCAAGAAGAGCTGGGACCTCGTCGGCCGCTACGTGATCCCCGAGATCCACGGCCTGCTCGACAACTACCGCACCTCGCGCCAGTGGGTGGTCGAGAACCGCGAGTGGTTCGACCGCGCCGGCGCGGCGGTCATGAGCAAGATCATGCAGAACGAGCGCGCGGCCGAGGCGCTCAAGGAAGGCCTGCAGTCGGGCGTGGCCATGCGCTCGCCCAACGCGCCGGACCTGAACAAGGCCGCCGAGAAGCTGAAGTAAGCCCATGCGCGGGGAGAAGGTCTACGAATACGAGGTCGCGATCACGGGGGCGACGGATTTCGGGGTCAGCCTGGAGGCCGTGCTGAGCGGCCAGGCGCCGATGCCGCCGCTGGGGGTGCGCGTGGACTTCACGTTCGAGGGCCGCTCCACCGGCAGGCTGGCCGGCCGTCTTTGGGGCGTCGACTATTTCCGACTGCGCCCGGACGGCCGCGCCGAACTGGACATCCGCGGCGTCATCGAGACCGACGACGGCGCGCGCATCTGCCTGGAGGCCGACGGGATCACCCAGCCCCGGGCGGACGGCGCGACCGAGCTGTTCGAGAACGTGCGCCTGACCACCGCCTCGGAAGCCTACGCCTGGGTCAACACCCGGCTGTTCTGGGCCGAAGGCGTTTCGGACGGCGCCAGGATCCGTATCTCCGCCTACATGCAGTAGGCGGCGCCGAAGGCGCAGCTCCAGGGTTGCAATCGCGCGGGCGGGCCCCAAGTTGGAGGCCTCCCCCCTTCGCCAGCCCGGAGCGCGCATGCCGCATCACGACAGCCTGATCCTCACCCTGGTGGGCGGCTTCGTGCTCGCATTCGTCTTCGGCATGGCGGCAAACCGCCTCAAGCTGTCTCCCCTGGTCGGCTACCTGCTGGCCGGCGTGGCCGTCGGCCCCTTCACCCCGGGGTTCGTCGCCGACGGGGAACTGGCGCCGCAGCTGGCCGAGATCGGCGTCATCCTCCTGATGTTCGGGGTGGGGCTGCACTTTTCCCCGAAGGACCTGATGCAGGCGCGCAAGGTCGCCCTGCCCGGCGCGCTCGTGCAGATCGCGGCGGCCACCGCCCTGGGCTGGGGCCTGGGGCGCCTGACGGGCCTGCCGCACCTGGAGGCCGCGCTGCTCGGCTTCGCGCTGTCGATCGCCTCGACCGTGGTGCTGATCCGCGCCCTGGAAGAACGCAGGCAGATGAAGACCGAGGCCGGCCGCATCGCCGTCGGGTGGCTGGTGGTCGAGGACCTGGTGATCGTCCTGGCGCTGGTGCTGCTGCCGCTGCTGCTGGGCGCCGAGTCGGCCGGACCGGCCGCGCTGGGCCGCGAGATCGGCTGGACGCTGCTGAAGGTCGCGGCCTTCGTCGGGCTGATGTTCCTGGCGGGCGGACGCATCCTGCCCTGGGTGCTGGTGCGCATCGCCCATACCCGCTCGCGCGAGCTGTTCACCCTGGGGGTGCTGGCCATCGCGCTGGGGATCGCCTGGCTGGCCTACGCCGTGTTCGGCGCCTCATTCGCCCTGGGCGCCTTCGTGGCCGGGGTGGTCCTGAACGGATCGCCCCTGGGCCATCACGCCGCCGAGCGCTCGCTGCCGCTGCGCGACGCCTTCGCCGTGCTGTTCTTCGTGTCGGTGGGCATGCTGTTCGACCCCACCGTCCTGGTGCGCGAGCCGCTGGCCGTGGCGGCGGTGCTCGGCATCGTGCTGGTCGGAAAGGCCTGCGCGGCCCTGGTCATCACCACCCTCTTCCGCCTGGATCGGCGGACGAGCTTCACGGTCGCCGCCAGCCTGGCCCAGATCGGCGAGTTCTCGTTCATCCTGGCGGGCCTGGGGGTCAGCCTGGGCGTCCTGTCGCGCGACACGCAGGACCTGATCCTGGCGGCCGCCCTGCTGTCGATCTCGCTGAGCCCCCTGACCTTCGCCATCGCCGACCGGCTGGGCGGCGGCGGCCCGAACAGCCCGGAGCCGGCCGCGGCCTAAGCGCGGCGGTGGCCGCCGAGGTCGGCCGCCAGAAGGTCGCCGGCCAGGGCCATGTTGGCGGCCGGCCCCAGGCCCAGCAGATGGCGCATCAGGGGATCGAGTCCGGCCTGGACGCCTGACGACAGCACGGCGTTCCAGTTCACCTGCGGGCGCAGGAAGCCCTTGGAGTAGTAGCCGAACAGCAGGGCGCGATCCTCGTCGGCGGTGATGTTGGCGCCCGAGGTGTGCCACATGCGCCCGTCCATCGCGATGATCGAGCCAGCCTTGGCCTCGAAGGGGACGAGGCGGGCGGCGGGATCGGGGCCGACCTCGTCGCGACGCGTCACCTTTTGGCTGCCGGGAAGGAACAGGGTCGCGCCGTTCTCGAAGCGCACGTCGGTCAGGCACCAGATGATGTTGATCGACCAGGGCTCGAGCCACGGCTCAGGCACGACCAGCGCCTGGTCGGAGTGCAGGCTCATCGAGCCGGACCCCGGGCGGGCGATGTTGGCGGTGAAGTTGGAGATCGCGAAGTCGCGGCCGAGCAGGGCCTCGGTCAGCTCCAGCGCGACGGGCGCGCGGATCAGATCGCGGAACAGGGGGTCGATGTCGAGCAGGTCGAACACCCGGACGTTCGACGCATTGGGGTCGAGCACCGGCATGTGGGTGTCTCCGCCCCGCCCGCGGTACGCCTCGGCGGCGTTCCAAAGGCGCTCCAGGGCGAAGGCCGCCGCATCGGGGGACAGGACGTCGGGCACGACGCACCAACCGTCCTGGAGCAGCCGCGAGCGGGCCTCGGCGAGGTCCGGGCGCGCCACGGCGATATCGGTTCCGGCCATCGACGCCTCCCTTGCGCGACGGGACGCCGGGGGCCGGTTGATCCGGCCTCCCGGCTCAGGTCTTCAGATCAGGCGAAGAACTTGGCGAAGCGCTCGCGCTGGATCGTCTCGGCCTCGGACATGATCCGGTCGATCAGTTCCTTGACCGTCGGGATGTCGTGAATGAGGCCCGCGACCATGCCGCAGCTCCAGCCGCCGGCGTCCATGTCGCCGTCCTTCATGATGCGCGGATAGACGCCCGCCACTTCCTCGGCGATGTCGGCGAAGTTGATCTTGGAGCCCAGCTCCTTCTCCTTGGCCAGCAGGCGTTCGACCGCGGCGTTGTTCAGGACGCGCTCGGTGTTGCGCAGCGGGCGCATGATCAGGCGGGTGTCGAGTTCGGTGGCGGCGACGATGGCCTGCTTCACGTTCTCGTGGACCGGGGCTTCCTTGGTGGCGATGAAGCGGGTGCCCATGTTCATGCCCTCGGCGCCCATGGCCAGGGCGGCGAGGAGCTGGCTGCCGGTGGCGCAGCCGCCGGACACCACGAACGGGATCTTCAGTTCCTCGGCGGCGCGGGGCAGCAGCACCCAGTTGCCGACGTCGTCCTCGCCCGGGTGGCCGCCGCACTCGAAGCCGTCGACGCTGATGGCGTCGCAGCCGACCGCCTCGGCCTTCAGCGAGTGGCGGACCGAGGTGCACTTGTGGATCACCTTGATGCCCGCTTCCTTGAGGGCGGGCATGTACTTGGCCGGGTTGTTGCCGGCGGTTTCGACCGCCTTGACGCCGCTCTTCACGATGGCGTCGATGAAGCCCGGATAGTCGGGTGGCGTCACCGACGGCAGGAAGGTCAGGTTCACGCCGAACGGCTTGTCGGTCATCTCGCGGCAGCGCTCGATTTCCTTGGCGAGCTTCTCAGGCGTGCCCTGGGTCAGGCCGGTGATGATGCCGAGGCCGCCGGCGTTGGACACGGCCGCCGCCATCTCGGCGAAGCCGACATAGTGCATGCCGCCCTGGATGATCGGGTGCTCGATGCCGAACAGCTCGGTGATGCGGGTCTTGATCGCCATGTCGGCGCCTCCGGTCGTTTCTTAGGTTGGTTGTAGTCGCTTGAGAATTTGACGGACTTCGCCGCGAGGGGAACCCCTAAAGCGCGCGCGCCAGCGTGGTCACGTCCTCGGCTTCGGCCAGGGCCCATCGGCCGAGGGCCCGCGCCCACCAGGCTTCGCCGCCATGGGCGAGGCGCTGGCGATGCAGGCGGCCGGTGAAAAGCCGCAGGTCATGCTCGGCGCTGACGCCGATGGCCCCGTGGACGGCGTGGGCGACGGCGGCGCAGGTCTCGGCCGCCTCGCCGCAGCGCAGCTTGGCCGCCGCCGCCCGCTGGGGCGAAACCTCGAGCGGCGCCCCGACCAGGGCCGTCTGGGCGGCCATGCGGGCGGCCATGGCCTCTTCGGCCATCACGGCGATCTGATGCTGGATCGCCTGAAATTTGCTGATCTCGCGGCCGAACTGCTTGCGCGTGCCGGCGTAGTCGACGGTCATGGCCAGGAGGGCGTCGATCGCGCCGGCCATCTGGGCCGCCGTGACGGCCGCCGCGACGGCCTTGGCCTGGTCCGCCGCCACGCCATTGCCGGCGAGAACCGCTTCCAGGTCGGCGACGTCGGACGCGTCGGCGTCGACGAGGCGGGCCACCATGGTCTCGATCACCCGCGGCGCCCGGCCCCGGCGGCCGACGGCGAAGGCGAGCGGGAACAGGCCTTCGAGGTCGAGGCCGGCGCCCCCCGCATCGGGGTCGCGCAGCAGGTCCAGGAACCCGGACTCGGCCAGGGCGGGCCATGGTTCGTCCGGCAGGCCGTCGAGCAGGCGGACGAATTGGTCGAGGATCAGGTCGTCGCTCATGGGATCACCGAAGGCCGAGGCCGCGGGCGATGATGCCGCGCAGGATTTCGCGCGTGCCGCCGCGCAGCGAGAAGGTCGGGCTCATCTGGGCGAGGTATTCCAGGGTGGCCAGAAGGGCGCCCGGGACCGGGCCGTCGACCGAGGCCAGGTGGCTGGTGACGAGGCCGGGGATCGACTGTTCGAAGCCTGTGCCCAGGTCCTTGACCATGTTGGCCTCGACGACCGGGCTCTTGCCCTCGGCGAGCTGGCCGGTCACCGCCAGGGACATGTTGCGCAGGGTGGCGAGGCGGGCGAGCAGCCGGCCCGCCAGTTCGGCCTCGCTCTCGGTGGGGCCGCCGCGGCTGCGCACGAAGGCCATCCATTCGTCGATCAGGACGGTCGAGGAATAGACCCGCTCGGGACCGCTGCGCTCGAAGGCGAGTTCGGCGTTCACCTGGACCCAGCCCTGCCCCTCCTGGCCGATGAGGGCGTCCTCGGGCAGGTCGACATCCTCGAAGAAGACCTCGGAGAAGTGCTCGTCGCCGGCCAGGTCCCGGATCGGCCGGGCCGTGACGCCGGGCGTCTTCATGGGGATCATCAGCTGCGACAGGCCAGCCTGGCGGTCGTCGGGGCCGCCGCTCGTGCGGACCAGCGCGATCATGTAGTCGGCCTTGTGGCCGTAGGTGGTCCAGATCTTCGAGCCGTTCAGCCGCCAGCCGGTCGACGTCTTCTCGGCGCGCGTGCGCACGCTGGCGAGGTCGGAGCCGGAGTTGGGCTCGCTCATGCCGATGCAGAAGAAGGCCTCGCCGCGGCAGACGGCGGGGACGATGGTCCGGCGCTGCTCCTCTGTGCCGTAGCGCAGGAGGAGCGGGGCGCTCTGGCGCTCGGCGATCCAGTGGGCGGCCACGGGCGCGCCGGCGGCGAGCAGCTCCTCGATCAGCACGAAGCGGGCGAAGTGGCTGCGCCCGCCGCCGCCGTACTCGGTGGGCAGGGTCAGGCCGACCCAGCCGCGCTGGGCCAGGGCGCGCGAGAAGTCGGCGTCGAAGCCCATCCAGGTCCGGGCCCGTTTCGCGCCCGGCACGCCCTTGAGGCGCTCGGCGAGAAATTCACGGACCGGCGCGCGCAGCGCCTCGTCCTCGGGCCCGATGCTCGCGGGCGTGAGTGGTTCCAGCAAGGGACGCCTCCCGGTTAGTTCGCGGGCGAGACCGTAGGTAGGCGCCGTGACGTCCGCCAACGGAAAAGCGCGGCCGCCGCGGCCGCGGCCTCAGTCGCGCAGGGCGGCGAGACGGTCGATCTCGCGCCAGAAGCCGCTGATCGTATCCGCGACGATATCGGCCGCCGGCTTGACCGCATGGATCAGACCGGCGGATTCGCCGGCGCTGCCCATGGCCTTGTCGAGGCGGCCCTCGACATAGAGGTCGACCAGGGCGTTGCCGGGCGACACCTGTTCGCCGCGGGCCATGGCCTCGGTCAGCTCGGTGCGCAGGACGTGCCAGGCGGTGCGGCCGCCGACGGCGACCGCCATGGTGCCCGAGGGCGAGGCGTCGACGATGGCCTGCTTGTAGTTGGCGTGCACCGGGCTCTCGGCCGAGGAGACGAAGCGCGTGCCCATGGCCACGCCCTCGGCGCCCAGGGCGAAGGCCGCCGCCATGCCGCGGCCGTCGGCGATCCCGCCCGCCGCGACGATCGGCAGGTCGACCCGCTCGCGCACCGCCTGGAGAAGGGTGAAGCTGTGCACCGGGTCGGTCCCGCGCACGCCGCCGCTCTCGCCGCCTTCGACGATCAGCCCGTCGACGCCGGCGTCCTGGGCCTTGAGCGCGCCCTCCAGGGTGGGGACGGCGTGATAGACCTTCACGCCCGCGTCCTTGATGCGCTGGACGTAGCGGCGCGGATCGCCGGCCGAGGTGGTGACGAAGCCGACGCGCCCGTCGAGCGCCCAGTCGAGCGTGCGGGCCTCGACCTCGGGACGGTCCTTGAGGAACTTGATGGCGAGGTTGATGCCGAAGGGCCGGTCGGTGCGCTGACGGATCAGGTCGTACTCGCGCTGGACCTGGTCGATGTCGCCGGAGCTCGTCTCAAGAATGCCGAGGGCGCCCGCGGACGAGACCGCCGAAACAAGCTGGGCGCGGGCGATCCAGGCCATCGGGGCCTGGATGATCGGCGCGGCG
>ENA-UOYA01004186-UOYA01004186.1-activated-sludge-metagenome-genome-assembly--contig:-NODE-4186-length-12328-cov-5.003830_pt1 | contig 12328 bp, 9 predicted proteins | sample MGYA00238163_ERZ764804 | MGnify/ENA primary metagenome ERZ764804 (study PRJEB28919, sample SAMN05720223) | activated sludge metagenome | isolation source: Anaerobic digester | place: Hong Kong...
CCGCGAGGGCGGCCGCACCGTCGGCGCCGGCGTCGTGGCGAAAATCATCGAGTGATGCGATCCGGATGCGCGGCGCCCCCTGCGCCGCGCCCCCACGCTCTTTTCCAGGAATCGAGATGCAGAACCAGAAGATCCGGATCCGCCTGAAGGCCTTCGACTACAAGCTGATCGACCAGTCGGCCGCCGAGATCGTCGATACCGCCAAGCGCACCGGCGCCGTGGTCCGCGGCCCGGTGCCGCTGCCGACGCGCATCCAGCGCTACGACGTGCTGCGATCGCCGCACGTCAACAAGACGTCGCGCGACCAGTTCGAGATCCGGACGCACCAGCGGCTGATGGACATCGTCGACCCGACCGACAAGACCGTCGACGCGCTGATGAAGCTGGACCTGCCGGCCGGCGTGGACGTCGAGATCAAGCTGCAGTGATCCGCTGCGGCGGCGCCCCGGCGCCGTCGTGACGAAGGACGGGCCGCTCCCCCGGGGGCGGCCCGTTCGCATTTGCGGGACCGGGTGTCGGGCCGCGCGCATCGGGCCCGCCGGACGTCGTCCGGTCCCGTCCTTCGATCCGCGCGGGCGGGGCGCGACCCGGTGCCGGTCGGTACGGTGGCGGCAGCCCACCCTCAGCGTCCGATGCCGGATTCCTCGCGCGCCGTCCCCGCGTCACCCTCCGAGCACACGCGTGCGCACCCGACCGCGGGCACGCGCGGCGCAGGGCGGCGTCCGGGTGCGACGCTCCCGGCGACCGCCGGCGGCGCGAAGGGTCGGGGGGCCCGCGCGATCGGCGCGATGCGGCGCGGCTTCAGCGCCTACGATCCGGCCGACGCCGACGCGCCGTCGTTCCGCGCCGCGCAGCTCGAGGCGATCCTGCGCTTCACGCCGGGTGCCTTCCTGGTCAACCTGGCCAACGTCCTCATCCTCGTCGCGCTGATGCGGGACTCGACCGAGCGCGGCGTCGTCGCGATCTGGGGCGCCTGCGTCGTGCTGACGATGGCCTTCGGGTTGCGGGGCTGGGTGCGTCGGCGACGCCGCGGGCCGCGGACCGCCGCATCGGTGCGCTCGATGCGACGGGCGACGCGCGAGGCGGCCTGGCTCGGCCTGCTGTGGGGCGCGCTGCCCGCGCTGGTCTTCCCCACCGCCTCGACCGACCTGCAGTTCCTGCTCGGGATGGTCATCACCGGGATGTTGTGCGCGGGCGGCTTCGCGCTGTCGAGCACGCCGGCCGCCGCGACCGCGTACGTCGGCGCGCTGTTCGCCGGTGCGATGCTCGCCGTGCTGCGTTGGCAGGACCCGATCGCGAACGGGGTGGCCGCGATGCTGGTCGTGTACACCGGCACCGTCGTCTACTGCGTGTGGAACTACGCGAAGACCCTGGGCGCGCGGCTGGTCGCCGAGGCGCAGGCCGAGCGGCAGAAGGGCGTCATCGGGCTGCTGCTGCGCGACTTCGAGGACCACGCGAGCGACCTGCTCTGGGAGACCGATGCGCGCGGGCGGTTCGCCCACATGACGCCGCGGCTGGCCGCGGCGCTCGGGCTGGCGCCGGACGCGCCCGAGCTGCGCTCGGCGTACCGGCAGGTGCGGCGCCTGCGCGTCGACGGCAACGAGAGCCGCCGCAACTTCGCCGAGCTGCGCGTCGCGCTCGCCCGGGGCGTCGCGTTCCGCGACCGTCCGGTCTGCGTCGCGTCGCCGGACGGGCCGCGCTGGTGGTCGCTGAGCGCGCGGCCGCTGCGCGACGCGGGCGGGCGGATGCTGGGGTGGCGGGGCGTCGCGACGGACATCACCGAACGGCAGCTCGCCTACCGGCGGCTGCGCTGGCTCGCCCACAACGACGCGCTGACCGGGCTGGTCAACCGGACCCAGTTCCGCGAACGGCTGCAGGCCGCGCTCGATGCGCCCCCGGCCGAGGCGGCGCCGCTGGCGGTGCTGCTGCTGGACCTCGACGGGTTCAAGCAGGTCAACGACACCCGCGGCCACGCGGCGGGCGACCAGCTGCTGCGTCGGGTCGCCGAGCGCCTGCAGGCGGTCGCGCGGCGGTCGGACGTCGTCGCGCGGCTCGGCGGCGACGAGTTCGCGCTGATCGTGCCGGGGGTCTCGTCGCGCGCCGAGGTCGAGCCGATGCTGCGCCGGCTGGATCTCGCGCTGTCGCGTCCTTCCCGTATCGACGACGGGGCCGTCTCGGTGCGCGCGAGCATCGGCGTGGCGTTCGCGCCGACCGACGCGGCCGACGTCGACACGCTGATGCGCCACGCGGACGCGGCGATGTATGCGGCCAAGCAGCAGGGCGGCCCGCGCTGGCGCTTCTTCGACGCGTCGCTGATCGAGGTCGAGCGGCGACGCGGCGAGCTCGCCGCGGACCTGCGCGAGGCGGTCGCCCGCGGCGAGCTGCGGCTCGAGTTCCAGCCGCAGGTCGACAGCGCGGGCTTCGAGGTCCGCGGCTTCGAGGCGCTGCTGCGCTGGAGCCATCCGACGCACGGCGAGGTGCGCCCGTCCGAGTTCGTCGCGATCGCCGAGTCGGCCGGGCTGATGGTGCCGATCGGCGAGTGGGTGCTCGACGAGGCGTGCCGCCAGGCGCGCGACTGGCCGGCGGGGGCGGGGGTGTCGATCAACGTGTCGGCCAAGCAGCTCGCCACGCCGGGCTTCGTCGCCCGGGTCGAGCAGGCGGCCGAGGGCCTCGACCCGGCGCGCATCGAGCTGGAGATCACCGAGTCGGCCCTGGTCGAGGACACCGACGGCGCGCTCGCGACCCTGCAGGCGCTGCGCGCGGGCGGATTCCGGCTGGCGCTGGACGACTTCGGCACCGGCTACTCGGCGCTCGGCTACCTGCGCCGCTTCCCGTTCGACACGCTGAAGATCGACCGCAGCTTCGTCACCGACCTCGCGAAGGACGGCGAGGCGCAGGTCATCGTCGACACCATCGTCGCGATGGCGCGCTCGCTCGGCCTGCGTACCGTCGCCGAGGGCGTCGAGTCGCGCCTCGAGGCGGACATGCTGCGCGACAAGGGCTGCACGCTGCTGCAGGGCTGGCTGATCAGCCGGCCGCTCCCCGCCGCGTCCGTCGCCCCCTTCATCGCGCGCTGGCGCACGGTCGAGCGGCCGATGCTGGACAAGGCCGCCTGACGGGCGGGTCCGGCACCGGGCCGTCCGCGGCCTGGGCGATCGATCGACCCAGCGGGTCGACGATTCCGGAAGTGTATGCTCACTGATCCCGAGAACCGCCTAAGCGGCGTGATGTATCCATCCGGGTAGCCGTCCCGGGCGGCGCCGTCGTCGCGATTCGACGCCGCCGCATGGTCGGACCATTGCATCGGTCGTGCTTTTGCGCGATCCTCGCCGCATGACCGCCACCGACGTCACGCCCGCCCGGCCCCCGGATCCGATCGACGTCGGCCCGATCGACGTGCCCCGCTCCAGCGAGGTGCTCGCCGAGCGGTTCGAGCAGCGGATCCTCGCCGGCGACTGGCCGCCGGGCACCGCGCTGCCGGCCGAACGCGAGCTGGCCGAGCGCACCGGCCTGGGTCGCGGCTCGGTCCGCGAGGCGCTGCGGATCCTCGAGATCCGGGGCCTGGTGCGTACCCGCCCGGGGCGCTACGGCGGCTCGGTGGTCGCCCGGCCGACCGACGCGCTGCTCGCGCGGCACATCGGGCTCTACGCGAAGGGGCGCAGCGTCCCGCTGCGGGCGCTGGTCGAGGCCCGGCAGGCGCTCGCGCCGAACGTGGCCGCGCTCGCGGCGACCCACCGCACCCGGGCCGACCTCGAGCTGCTGCACGCGATCGCCGACCGGCTCGACGCCGCCGCGGCCACCGACGTGCCGGCGTTCCTCGAGGAAAACGTGCGCTGGCACGAGGCGCTCGCGGCGGCCTGCCACAACGACCTGCTGCGTGCGTTCGCCGCGTCGATCTCGGGCCTGATGTTCGAGGCCTCGCGGATCGAGCGGTTCGCGACCGACGACGTCAGGCGCCTCGTGTCGCGCGCGCACCGGCGGATCCTCGACGCGATCGAGCGCGGCGACGCCGACGCGGCACGCCGGCGCGCCGAGCGCGACGTGCAGGCCTACGCGCGGCACCTGGAGGCGGCGCTGGAGGCGATCCGCCCATGAACGCGGCCGAACGCACGCCGGTCCTGGTCGGGATCGGGACGGCCACGCGGCGCGAGGAGGACTGGACGCGCGCGCTCGAGCCGATGGACCTGATGCTCGAGGCGGTCGCGGCCGCCGGCGCGGACGCAGGCCCGCCGGCGGCGCTGCGCGGCGCGCAGTGGATCGCGGTGCCGCGCGGCCGCTGGAAGTACGCGAACCCCGCCGGCGAGATCGCACGCGCGATCGGCGCGGACGGCGCGCACGAGGTGCTGTCGACCGTCGGCGTGCTGCAGCAGTCGCTGATCGGCGAGGCCTGCGCGCGCATCGCCGCGGGCGAGGCGCACACCACGCTCGTCGCGGGTGCCGACGCGGGCTACCGGCTGCTGCGCGCGCAGATCGCCGGCGCGAGGGCACCCGAGCGCGTGCAGGACGACGCTCCCGACGAGCTGCTCGCGCCGGCCGAGGAGCTGCGCCACCCGGTCGAGAAGCGCGCCGGGCTGGTGATGCCGGTCGGGCTTTACGCGACGCTCGAGAGCGCGTGGCGGGCCGCGCGCGGCGAGTCGGTCGCCGCGCACCGCGACCGCGTCGCGGCGCTGTGGGCCGGGCTGTCCGCGGTGGCGGCCGACAATCCCCACGCGTGGCTGCGGCGCGCGGTGCCCGCCGACGAGATCCGCGACGCCGGTCCGCGCAACCCGATGCAGGCGTTCCCGTACACCCGCTTCCACTGCTCGACCTGGAACGTCGACCAGGCGGGCGCGCTGCTGATCTGCTCGGCCGCGCGCGCGGCCGAGCTCGGCATCGCGCGCGACCGGTGGGTGTACGCGGTCGCGAGCAGCGAATCGAACCACATGGTCGCGGTCGCGGCGCGTGCACGGCTCGACGCGTGCCCGGGGGCCCGCATCGCCGGGCAGGTGGCGCTCGCGGCGGCGGACTGGCGCATCGACGACGTCGACCTGGTCGATCTCTACAGCTGCTTCCCGTTCGCGGTGCAGGTGTACGCGCACGAGCTGGGCCTGCCGGAGGCGGTCGCGCCCACGCTGACAGGCGGCATGCCGTTCGCCGGCGGTCCCTACAACAACTACGTGCTGCAGTCGACCTGTCGCGCCGCCGAGCTGCTCCGCGCGGGCCGCGGCCGGCGCGCGCTGGTGTCGTGCGTGTCGGGGATCGTGACCAAGCAGGCCTTCGGGCTGTGGTCGACCGAGCCGCCCCGCGCCGGCTTCGCGTCGATCGACGTGACCGACGCGACCGCGCGCGAGACGCCGGAGCGCGCGGTCGTCGACGGCTACGACGGGCCGGGCCGGGTGGCCGGCTTCACCGTCGTCCACGAGCGGGGTGCGGCGCCGCGCGGGCTCGCGCTGGTCGACACGCCTTCGGGGGCGCGCGCGCTCGCGACGACCGCGGCACCCGCGCTGGTCGAGCGGATGCAGCGGGAGGAGTGGGTGGGACGGACCGTGACGATCGAACGCGACGAGGTGAAGGCATGACCGACGCGGATGCGCCGCTGGTGATCGAGGACCGCTGCACGCTCGCGCTGGTGCGACGGCTCGCGGCGATGCTCGACCGGGATCCGGCCGCGCTGCGCGAGGGCGATCCGCTGCCCTTCGGCTGGCAGACGACGATGTTCAACCTGCCGACGCGCCAGTCGGCGCTGCGCGCCGACGGCGCCGGCGACCTCGCGGTCCCGCTGCCGGACCTGGGGCTGCCGCGGCTGATGCTCGGCGGACGGCGGGTGCGGTTCGACGCGCCGGTGCCGATCGGCGCGCGCGTGCGACGCGAGTCGCGGCGCGGCGAGGTGCGCGAGAAGACCGGGCGCTCGGGGCGGTTCGCGGTCGTGCCGGTCGAGCACCGGATCTTCGTCGAGGACGGCGCCGAGCCGGCGATCGTCGAGGTGCAGGAGTACGTGCTGCGGGAGGCGGCGGGCGCGCGACCGGCGACGCCCGCGGCCGGGGAGGCGCGCACCGCGGCCCCGCCGGACGACGGGCCCGTCCCGCAGGCCGAGCGCACGCTGGTGGCCGACGAGCGCCTGCTGTTCCGCTTCTCGGCGATCACCGACAACCCGCACCGGATCCACTACGACCGACCGTACGCGGCCGACGTCGAGGGCTACCCCGCGCTGGTGGTCAACGGGACGATCCCGTCGATGTTCGTGCTCGAGATGTTCCGCGAGACGGTCGGCCGCGAGCCGACCGCGATCGCGTCGCGCAACCTCTCGCCGATGTACGCCGGCCGGCCGCTGCGGCTCGCGCTCGCCCGCGCCGCCACGGGCTGGCGGCTGTGGGTGCGCGACGCCGACGGCGTCGTCACCTGGGACGCGACCGCCGACTGAGCCGCGCTTCGACGCGCGGGCACGCCGCCCGATCGCGCGTCGCGCGAGGGCGCCGCCCCACGACCCGCAGGAGACACCATGCCCGACCGATCGATCCCGAACCCGCCGCCCGCGACGCACAGGCGGCGGCGCGCATCGCTGCGGGCCGTCCTCGCGCTCGCGCTCGCGCTCGTGCCCGCGCTCGCCGCGCTGCTCGCGCCCGCCCGGGCGGTCGCTCAGGAGTGGCCGGCCGCGCGCCCGCTGCGCATCGTCATCGCCTTCGGCGCCGGCTCCGCGAGCGACATCTATGCGCGGATGATCGCCGAGCGCCTGCAGAAGGGGCTCGGACAGGCGGTGATCGTCGAGTCCCGGCCCGGCGCGTCGGGCCAGATCGCGGCCGAGGCGGTCGCGCGCGCCCCGGCCGACGGCTACACGCTGTTCGTGACCACGAACACGACGCACTCGGCGAACCCGTTCCTGTTCCGGCGCCTGCCGTACGACCCGATCCGGGACTTCACGCCGATCGCCCGCGTCGGCTACTTCCCGTTCGTGCTGCTGGTCGACGCGGCGCGACCGTGGCGCAGCGTCGCCGACCTGATCGCGCACGCGAAGGCGAACCCGGGGACGGTCAGCTATGCGTACTCGAGCAGCGCCGGCCAGATCCCGGCCGCCGCGCTCGCGATCGCGACGCGGATGGACGCGGTCGGGATCGCCTACAAGGCCTCGCCCCAGGCGCTGACCGACGTCGCCGGCGGGCAGGCGACCTTCACGATCGTCGACCTCGCGACCAGCCAGCCGTTCGTCAAGTCGGGCCGGCTGCGGCCGCTCGCGGTGACGCCCGTCGAGCGCACCTCGCTCGCGCCCGACCTGCCGACGCTGCGCGAGGCCGCGGGGCTGGCCGACTTCGGCGTGACCGCATGGCTCGGCGTGTTCGGGCCGGCCGGGCTGCCGAAGCCGATCGTCGACCGGATCTCGGCCGAGGTGCTCGCGCTGTTCGCGCAGGACGAGGTCCGCCAGCGGATGGTCGCCACCGGCGTCGAGCCCGCGCCGGCCGGGCCCGCCGAATTCGAGGCCTTCGTCCGCGCGCAGCTCGACGTCTGGGAGCGGCAGATCCGCATCGCCGGCGTGAAGCCGGAGTGAGGCCGGCGTCCCCGCCGGCACGAGCGTCACATCGAACCGAGGAGGAGACACGATGACCACGACCCCCGTCCGCAGCGCCCGCCGGGCCGCGCTGCCCCGGCTCGCCGCGACCGCGCTCGCCGCGGTCGTGCTCGCCGGCCCGTCCGTCGCGTCGGCGCAGGCAGACTTCCCGACGAAGCCGATCCGCATGATCGTCGCCGTCGGCGCCGGCGGCGCGACCGACGCGATGGCCCGCCGGCTGGCCGAGCGGATGTCGCAGTCGCTCGGACAGGGCGTCACCGTCGAGAACATGCCCGGGGGCAGCGGCGTGATCGCCGCGCAGACGGTCGCGCGTGCGGCCCCGGACGGCTACACGCTGCTGATCGGCACGAACACGACGCACGCCGGCAACGCCGCGTTCATGAAGTCGCTGCCCTACGACCCCGTCGGCGACTTCGCGCCGATCGCGCGGCTCGGCGTCGCCGCGCTGGTGCTGTCGCTGCACACCGCCGTGCCGGCGAAGACCGTCGGCGAGTTCGTCGCCTACGCGAAGGCGAATCCGGGCAAGGTCGCGTTCGGCAGCGGCACCGGCTCGGCGCGGCTCGCCTCCGAGCTGCTGAAGGCGCGGGCGGGCCTGGACCTGCTCAACGTGCCGTACAAGTCGAACGCGGCCGCGCTGACCGACCTGCGCGGCGGGCAGATCCAGATGCTGATGGGCGACATCGCGCTGATGGCGCCGCACGTGCAGTCGGGCGCGGTCCGGGGCCTGGCGGTGACGAGCGCGCAGCGCTCCGCGGCGCTGCCGCAGCTGCCGACGATGCAGGAGGCGGGCGTCGCCGGCTACGAGCTCGTGGGCTTCATCGCCGCGTTCGCGCCGAAGGGCACGCCCGAGCCGGTCGTGCGACGGCTCAACGAGGAGATGACGAAGGTGCTGCGCGACCGCGAGTTCGCGGCCACGATGACCGCCGGCGGCGTCGACCCGGCGCCGTCGACGCCGCAGGGGCTGCACGACTGGGTGGTGTCCGAGACGAGGAAGTGGACGGAGCTCGCGCGCGGCGCGGGCATCCAGCCGGAGTGACGCCGCGGTGGACACGCCCGCGGACGCGGTGACCGTCCTCGAGATCGGGGGCGTCGACGCCGGGCTGCCGACCGCCTACGCCGGCTGGCTGCTCGCGCGCCTCGGCGCGCGCGTGCTGCGGCTCGATCCGCCGGACGACGCGCCCGCGCTCGCGCGGGCCCCGCGACCCGGGAGTCCGCTGCGGCTCGCGCTCGACGCGCTCGCCCTGGGCAAGTCCGTCGAGCCGATGCCCGCCGACGCGGCGGCGCTCGACGCGCGGCTCGCCGGGGCGGACGTGCTGCTGTGCGACCCGGCACGGCTGCCGGCCGCGCTCGGCGCCTCGCCGGCCGGGCTGCTCGCGCGCCGTCCCGCGCTCGTGGTCGGGGCGGCCTCGGTCTTCGGGCTGCACGGTCCGTACGCCGGCCTGCCCGGCGTCGCGCTCGACGCGCAGGCGCTGTCGGGCGCGTCGTGGGCGCTCGGCGAGCCCGGGCGTGCGCCGCTGTCGCTGCCGGCGGGCATCGTCGAGCACCAGTCGGGCGCGATGCTCGCGGCCGGCTGCCTGCTCGCGCTCGCGGTGCGCGACGACACCGGCGTCGGCCGCGTGGTCGACGTCGCGCTCGCCGACGTGCTCGCGAGCCACGTCGCCGGCAACTGCCGCTTCTACGTCCACCACGGGCTGCGCTGGCACCGCAGCGGCCGGCGTGCGTCCGACTCGGGTGGCGCCTACCCGTTCGTGATCCTGCCGTGCGCCGACGGCCTGGTCTGCCTGACCGGCCGCACCCGCGACGAGTGGCGGCGGCTGGTGCGCGCGATGGGCAGCCCGGCGTGGGCGTCCGAGCCGCGCTACACGAGCCTGCGCAGGATGGGGCGGCAGTACCCCGAGGAGGTGGACGCGCTCGTCGCGCCCTGGTTCGCGTCGCGCACGACCGCCGAGCTCGAGCGCATCGCGCTCGAGTCGAACCTGATCGTGTCGCCGCTGCGCGAACTCCCCGAGGTGCTCGCCACGCCGCACTTCGTCGACGGCGGCTTCTTCGAGCCGGTGCGGATCGACGGACGCGCGATGCGCGCGCCGGGCCTGCCCGCATCGGTCCGCGAGACGCGCGCCCCGGACGCGCCCGACATCGCCGCGACGCTGCTGCACGGGCGGTCCGCGCCCGCGACCCCCGCGACCCCCGCGGCGAAGGCGACTGCGATTGCGACGGCGACGGCGACGGCGACGGCGACGGCGACGGCGACGGCGACGGCGCGCGGCGCGGGCGCCGGCGACGCCGCGCCGGGCCCGCTCGCCGGCCTGCGCGTGCTCGACCTCGGCTGGGTCTGGTCCGCGCCCTGGGTCGGCACGATGCTCGGCGAGCTCGGCGCCGAGGTGATCAAGGTCGAGCACTCGAAGCGACCCGACAACCTGCGGCTGTCCGGCGACGTGTATCGCGACGGCGTGAAGGTCGAGGGTCCGAGCACCGAGATCTCGCCGATGTACCACCAGGTCAACCACGGCAAGCTCGGCGTCACGCTGAACGCGAAGGACCCGCGCGGCGTCGACCTGATCCGGCGGCTCGCGGCGATCAGCGACGTGGTCGTGGAGAACATGTCGCCCGGCGCGGTCGATCGGCAGGGCATCGGCTGGGACGCGCTGTCGGCGGTCAATCCCCGGCTGGTGATGCTGTCGATGTCGAGCGCGGGCCAGTTCGGCGCGCTGTCGTCGATGCGCGCGTATGCGCCGACGATGTCCTCGTTCGCCGGCATGGAGGGCCTGGTCGGCTATCCCGACGAGCCGCCGCTGGGCGCGCTGAACTTCGCGCTCGGCGACCCCAACGGCTCGGTGCACGCGCTGGGCGTGCTGCTCGCGGCGCTGCGGCGCGCGCGGGCGACCGGACGCGGCGCGCACGTCGACCTGTCGCAGCTGGAGGCGCTCGCCGGCACGCTGCGGCCCTGGCTGCTCGACGCGCAGCGCCGCGGCGGGCAGCCGCCGTGCGTCGGCAACGCGCATCCGGACATGGCGCCGCACGGCGTCTATCCGGCGGCCGGCGACGACGCCTGGCTCACGCTCGCGGTGACCGACGACGCGGCCTGGCGCGCGCTGTGCGCGCTCGCCCCCGACGAGCCCTGGGCCGTCGACGCGACGCTGGCCGGTCGCGAGGCGCGGCTCGCGCGGCGCGCGTCGCTCGACGACGCGATCGCGCGGTGGACCGCGACGCAGCCGCGGGACGCGCTGGTCGCGCGCCTGCGCGCCGCGGGCGTCGCGTCCTCGCCGGTGCTGTCGATCGAGGAGGTGCGGCGCGACCCCCACTTCGCCGCACGCAGGCTGCACGCCCCGGTCGAGCTGCCGTTCTACGGCCCGGAGGCGCTGTTCCGCGCCCCCTGGTCCTTCTCCGACTTCGAGCCCCGGATCGGGCGCGCGGGTCCGAGGCTGGGCGAGCACAACGAGCAGGTCCTCGGCGGGCTGCTCGGGCTGCCGGCCGACGAGATCGCGCGGCTGGTCGCCGAGGGCGTGATCGCCTGAGCCGTCCATGACGCACGATCCCGACGCGACGCCGCCCGCATCCCCCGCATTCCCCGCATCCCCCGCATCCCCCGCATCCCCCGCATCCCCGGCCTCCCCCGCGGCCGGCGCGCCCCCCGACGCGCAGGCGCCCGCGCTGTGGCCCGGCGCCCTCGAGGAGGCGCGCAGCCTGATCGGCGTCGACCTGCGCCGCACCCACCAGACCTGGTACACCGAGGCCTCGCCCGACGCGGTCCGGCACTTCTGCTGGGGCATCGGCGACGACAACCCGCTGTTCTGCGACCCGGGGTACGGCGCCGGCACGCGGTGGGGCACGGGCCTCGCGCCCGGCTGCTTCCTGTACGCGATCGACTCGACGGTGGTCGCGCCCAAGCTGCGCGGCGTGCAGTGGCTGTACGGCGGCACCGACTGGGAGTGGTACCGGCCGATCCGCCACCGCGACGCGTTCACCACGACCGCGCGCCTGCTCGACGCGGTCGAGAAGCGCGGCGGCAAGGCCGCGGCGTTCATCGTGCAGACCGGCGAGGTGCTGTACGTGAACCAGCGCGGCGAGCGCGTCGCGCGCGCGCTCGGCCACACCGCACGCACGCCGCGCGCGCGGGCGAAGGACGGCCTGAAGTACGAGGCGAGGCCGACCCACCGCTACGCGCCCGAGGAGCTCGAGGCGTTCGCGCGCGCGCTCGACGCCGAGGCGCCGCGCGGCGCGCCGCCGCGCCACTGGGAGGACGTCGAGGTCGGCGCGACGCTGCCCCCGCTGCTGAAGGGTCCGCTGACGATCACCGACATGATCTGCTGGTACTCGGGCGCCGGGCACTCCTACCAGGCGCACCGCCGCGCGCACCTGCAGCGGCGTCGCCACCCGGCCGATGCGTACGTGAACCCGCAGACCGGCGCGCAGGACAGCGCCGCCCGCGGCCACACCGAGGCCGCGATGGCCCGCGAGGTCGGCATGCCCGGCGGCTACGACGTCGGTCCGCAGCGGATCTCGTGGATGGGCCAGCTGGTCACCGACTGGATGGGCGACGACGGGTTCCTGCGCCGCCTGGGCGCGCGCGTGCGCCGGCCGAACATCTTCGGCGACGTGTCGTGGTGCCGCGGCACGGTGGTTGACCGCCGCGTCGAGGACGGCGTGCACCTCGTCGAGCTCGAGCTGGAGGTCGAGAACCAGCTCGGGGAGACCACGGCGACGGGCACGGCGACGGTCGAGCTGCCGTCGCGCGCGACGTCTCGCTGAGCCCACCCCGCGCCCCCCCCTCGCCCCACTTCGACCCCT
>ENA-UOYA01004187-UOYA01004187.1-activated-sludge-metagenome-genome-assembly--contig:-NODE-4187-length-12325-cov-6.901874_pt1 | contig 12325 bp, 12 predicted proteins | sample MGYA00238163_ERZ764804 | MGnify/ENA primary metagenome ERZ764804 (study PRJEB28919, sample SAMN05720223) | activated sludge metagenome | isolation source: Anaerobic digester | place: Hong Kong...
TGGCCGACGGCGGAAATCGCGGTGATGGGGGCGGAAGGAGCAGCCAATATTATCTTCCGGAAAGAAATCGAAGGGGCCGAAAACCCGGTGGAAAAACGGGCCGAAAAGATTGCCGAATACCGGGAAAGGTTTGCTACTCCTTATGTGGCGGCCGAAAGCGGTTTTGTGGATATGGTCATTGAACCGCGGGAGACCCGTCCCCGTCTGGTGAATGCTTTAGCAATGCTGGCGACCAAACGGGAAACCCGTCCCGCCAAGAAGCATGGGAATATTCCGTTATAGGCCGGCAGGCTAAGGGTTGAAAGGAGGCCAAGCAATGTTACAGACATTATTATTCGGAGTCCAGGTTGCGTTATTAGGTATGGGGATAGTATTTGTGGCCTTAGTATTCTTAATTGGGATCATTAAGGTCATGAGTATGGCCACGAAGGCGGCCGACGGGAAAAAGCCGGTTGTTGTGACTAGAACGGCAACGGAAAAAGAAAACGAAAAGGTTGTTACTTCAACAGAGGAAGAGAATAACGAAATACTTGCTGTGATCAGTGCTGCTGTTGCGCTGATGACCGGGGGAAACGGGCGAATTGTGACGATTAAGCGTGTGCGCGAAGAGCTTGTCCCTGGTTGGGCAGCCGCAGGACGTCAGGAAACAATGCGACTTCGACAGGAGATTTAAGTCAAGGAATGTGCAGAAGAGGCGTGAAGAAGCCTGAAGAGATTTAGATGTAAAAAAAGGAGAGAATTCTTATGAAAAAATTTCGTATAAATGTGAACGGAAAGAGTTATGATGTGGAAGTAGAAGAGATTAGCGGCAGTGCAGCTGGCGCAGTTGCACCGGTAGCCTCACCGGCTCCGGCAGCACCGACAGCACCAAAGACAGCTGCTCCTGCTGCCACGGAACCAGCACCAGCCCCGGCAGCTGCCGCACAACCGGCGGCACCTGTTGCGGCCGGCACAGAAGTAATTACTGCTCCGATGCCCGGTAAAGTGATGTCTTTCAAGGTTTCAGTCGGGCAACAGGTCAAAGAGGGAGATATCATCCTCATCTTAGAAGCAATGAAGATGGAGAATGAGATCTTCTGCGGTACGTCCGGAACTGTGAAGGAAATCCGCGCGAACGAAGGAGCAGCAGTAAATCCAGGCGATGTCCTCGTTGTCATTGGCTAATGAAACTAAATAGGGGATAATTGAATAATATTTGTAGCAACGATCGTAAATCAAGATGAGGGGAAGGTTGTATAGCAATGGAATTGAACTTATCTGAGGCCTTCTATGATCTGGCAATGAGTACAGGCTTTGCAAACATCACGTGGCAGCAGCTGCTCATGATGGTGATCTCCCTCGTACTCTTCTATCTGGCTATCGTTAGGGGCTTTGAACCTTTATTACTTGTACCGATTGCCTTTGGCATGCTGTTAGCTAATATACCCCATGCCGGGTTAATGAATCCTCCCCAGCCCGGGATTGACCCTTTTACCGGGAAGGAAAGCGTTGTCCCGGGCGGGTTGTTGTATTATCTGTACCAAGGGGTAAAACTAGGGATCTATCCGCCGCTGATCTTTTTAGGTGTTGGGGCGATGACCGATTTTGGTCCCCTGATTGCTAATCCGAAAACCCTGCTATTAGGAGCCGCAGCGCAGTTGGGTATCTTTTTTACCTTTATAGGGGCGCTCTTTTTAGGCTTTAATGTGCAAGAGGCATCTTCAATCGGGATCATCGGTGGTGCTGACGGTCCGACGGCAATATTCCTTACCAGCAAGCTGGCGCCTCATTTATTGGGGGCCATTGCGGTGGCCGCCTATTCCTACATGGCGCTGGTTCCGATTATTCAGCCGCCGATTATGAAAGCATTAACTACCCGGAAAATGCGGATGGTGGTGATGGAACAACTGCGGCCTGTCTCGAAGCGGGAAAAGATTATTTTCCCCATTGTGGTAACAATAATTGTTTCATTATTACTGCCTGATGCCACACCTTTAATCGGCATGCTGATGTTTGGTAATCTTTTCCGCGAGTGCGGCGTGGTCGGTCGTTTGAGCGATACGGCCCAGAATGCGTTAATGAACATTGTCACCATCTTTTTAGGGACGACGGTAGGGGCAACCGCTAGTGCCGAAGCCTTTTTAAATCCCTCCACCATCAAAATTATTCTATTAGGATTAGTCGCTTTTTCGATTGGTACGGCAGGCGGCGTACTATTAGGGGATTTGATGTATCTGCTTTCGGGTGGAAAGGTGAATCCTTTAATCGGTTCGGCCGGTGTTTCGGCTGTGCCAATGGCGGCCAGGGTGTCACAGGTGGTCGGACAAAAAGAAAATCCGAAGAATTTCCTGCTCATGCATGCCATGGGGCCCAATGTAGCAGGCGTGATCGGTTCGGCCGTTGCCGCAGGTGTGCTCTTGTCCTTATTTGGTTAATTTTTTAACAAAATGTCCCCATAAAAAATATTGATTTTAAACCGAAAACCGGAAGCGATGATACGGCGGTATCAATCAGGCTTCCGGTTTTTGCTGTCATGAAAAAACCAAACACGTGCAAAATATTAGTGGGAGACCTTGTCGCGGATTTTTGTCAAAGAAAAAAACGGGGGTGTTCCGGTGCAAAGAAAAAAGAATGGGCAGGATTTAGAACGTCTCAAATTTGAAACAGCGCAGGAATTTGGTCTGGCCCATCGCCAGCAGCATGGGCAGCCTGCCGGCAGTGAACGGCGAAAAAATAAAGATGGGAAAAGGTTCTAATTACATGACCTTTTATGAATGTATAAAATATTTACGGTCTGCTAAAAATAAGAATACTTCAAGCAAAGGAGGTGACGCTCATCATGCCTCGTAACACTAACAAACCGGCTGTACAGGGTGCAGCTCAGGCTCTCGATCAGTTGAAATATGAAATAGCGGGAGAACTGGGAATCACCAACTATGCTCAGGTGGATAAAGGGCAGCTTACTTCCCGTCAAAATGGGTATGTTGGTGGATATATGACCAGAAAACTCGTTCAATATGCGGAAGAAGCCTTATCCAAAGGGCAATTAGTTTAACCTCTTCCTAAGTTAATATAAGTAAAACAAGCAGTGATCACCTTGATCGCTGCTTGTTTTTGCCCAGAATGCCGTGCCGCCTTTTATTTCCTTTTATTTAATGTAAATAATGCTCCACTTCCTCGGGAGGGATGCCCGGATGTAAGGCCAGGGCCAGGGACATGGCAATAATTTTGGCGGTATTGGTGATTTGTTCATCAATTTCCTTCGGGGTCACCATCAATTGTCCCCCAAAAGGTTCCAGCACCTCGTTGATCATTTGTTGGACCGCCACCGGCTGCAGGGCTTGATAGACCTGGTGCAGACCGGGGGTGTTTTGCAAATGCCGGAAGAGGTTATCCATCGCCTGGTGGGCAATAATTCCCGCATGAACCACGGTGGGTACACCGATGGCAATAACCGGAACGCCCATTGTTTCCTGATTAATGCCGACCCGTTTATTCCCGATGCCTGAGCCGGGATTAATGCCGGTTGTGGCCACCTGGATGGTGGAATTGATTCTTTCGACGCTTCCGGCGGCTAACGCATCGATGGCAATAAGCAAATCGGGATGAATCCGGTCAACTGCGCCTTTGATTAATTCCGCTGTTTCGATGCCGGTTATGCCCAGGACACCTGGCGATAAGATACAGACGGACCTGAGTCCCTGGCGCAGTTCTTCCGGCGCATATTGAAAAAGATGTCTCGTTGCCATGGAATATTCAATGACCTTCGGACCCAGAGCATCCGGAGTGGCATTCCAGTTGCCCAACCCAACGATCAGAATAACCGAATCATCACGCAAGGGCAGGACTTCTTTCAGCTTTTCGGACATGATTTCCCCGATTTGTTTATGTATCTGTTTATTATTTTCCCGGATGGCGGGAGAATCCAGGGTAATGTAGCTGCCGGGCGGGCGTCCCATGATTGCGGCCCCTTGCTCGTTTAGAATAGTGATTGTTTTAATGAGCCCGTTGGCAAAAGGCATTTCCTCCATTTTTACCCCGGGGATTTCCTGCCCCGTGTCCCCTCTTAAGAGGTCATGGGCCTCTACAGCCAGGTCCAGATTAATCTTCAGCAGTTTATATAGTGCGTTTTTTTGCATAACCAACACTCCTTTTTTCATGATCGCTACAGTTTCAGTTTTCCCCCGATCACAGGAAAAAATCCCAGTAGGCAGGAAAAAATCCCAGCCGGGAGACAGCTGGGTCATAGGACAAAAAATGAAGAGTAAAGCCCGTCTGAGGGAGGAGGAAGTCCGGGGTTTTGATGATTGGCCTTGCCTTGTATATTTATTTTATGAAAAAAGAAAAATAATATGCGAAAGAAAAAGAGGAATTAGGAAAAAAAGATGGAAATAAGAAGGGAAATGGATTCGGAACAGGGAGAGATATTGAAACTTTATTGAGAAAAATGTATATTTGTGGTATGATTTTTTCTAAAGGAGTGTACGGAAGAAGTGCGGATTATTGCCGGAACAGCGAAAGGGCGCACTTTAAAGACCTTAAAAGGACTTGAGACCAGACCGACCCTTGAGCGGGTCAGGGAAGCGGTTTTTAATACACTGAAGGAAAAAGTAAGCGGCGCCAAAATGCTTGATTTGTTTGCCGGCAGCGGGGCAATGGGCATCGAAGCGCTCAGCAGGGGAGCCACCTACTGTTATTTTAATGACCAAAACAAAAAAGCCTGTCAAATCATCAAAGAAAACCTCCAAAAGTGTAACTTCATGGAGAGAAGCAAGGTTTTCGCCATGGACGGCTTAAAACTGCTCGTCTATCTTCAGAAAAAAGACCTGATTAAATTTGACATGATTTACCTGGACCCCCCTTATCTCTCCAGTGATTATGCAATATATCTGCAAAAGTTGGAGGAATCAGGGTTACTTGCGAAGAATTGTATTATTATTGCCGAAAGCCGAAAAACCCTTAACCTGGCGGACGAGTATCAGCGGTTAAGGTTAGATAAAAAACGTGATTATGGTGACACAGCCATTTGGTATTATAATTTTTTAGGGGAGGAATAGATGTGGATATTCTGCAATTACTGGATGAATTTGAAAACATGGTGGAAGAAAGCACGCGCATTCCGATGACAAGCAAAATAATTATTAATGAGGATATCCTTTTTAATTATCTTGATAAGCTTAGAGCGATGCTTCCGGAATCGATCCGGGAAGCCGAATGGATTATCCGCGAAAAAGACCGCATCATCCAGGAAGCGGAAAAAGATGGCAGAACAATTATCGAAACGGCGAACAGCAAGCTGCAAAAGATTACTGATGAGACCGAAATCGTCAGAATGGCCAAGAGCCAGGGAGAAGAGATTATTAAAAATGCGCAGAATGTGGCAAAGGAGATTACCCAGGGAGCCTTTTCCTATGCTGATGAAGTAATGCAGAACTTGCAGAATGAAATGGAAAAAACGATGGCCGTCATTGCCAAGGGACGGGAAGAAATCAGACAGACCCTTTATGAAAAATAAGGTGAATCCGGAAAACGACCCCAGCAGAAGATTGTCACACAAAAAAAGAAGTAATTAAAGAGTAATTCACAGTAATTGTCAAGAATAATAACAGAATTGTAAAATGTTGACCAAACTATTGCTATCGCTTTAGATTATGATATAATAATATTAAGAGAATAGGGCATATTTTCCTTGTTTATTTTAGATTTTGTCATAAATTTAAAGAAGATTATATGCTAATGAGGGATGATGGTGCTGTGAGCGAAGAAAAAATCAAAGATTTGCTTAAATACCGGTTTAATATCGTTCCTGTTTATCTGAACGCCCAAAATATTCAGGAAGGTGTCCCCCAGCTAATCAGTAAGGAATTAGCATTAAAACATGTTCTAATTCCATTTAAACAAAGCAGTTTCAGACTGCTGGTAGCAATGGCCGATCCCTTTGATGCCGAAGCGATTGAGGAGATTCAAAAGGTGACTGGCCTAACTGTGTTACCCAGAAAAGCCGAAGCTGACGAGATTATTAATATGATTGAACATTTTTATCCCGACGAAGGGACGGAAGGACCGGAAGACGCAGAAACAGTTGCCCGTCCTGCAGTTGAGGCTGAGGAGAGCCCGGATGACAAAGAGCCGGAAACGGTCCGGGAAGAGATAAAAGTAGTTAAGCAGCGGGAGAAAGTAGCGGTTGAAGATGAAGCTGAAAATGAAGATTTAGAAGCCATCAGGGAAAGCGAAACCCTTAGAGAAATCGAAGCGATCAGGGCATTAGAGGAAAAAGAATTACTAAAGAAATTAGCCGAAGCGGAAAAGTCTGAACAGGCAAAAGAGACTGAAGAAGACAGTGATAAGAAGAAAGAAATAAAAGAGCTGAAAAAAACAGAAGAAATCGCTAAAGAAAAAACAATTAAAGCGGTTGAAGAAATAGAAGAAGAAGTAGAAGAAGTAGAAGAAAAAACAGAAGAAATAGAAGAAGAAATAGAAGAAAAAATAGAAAACAGAAACGAAAGAGAGAAAACAGCACCGGTAAGGGATCTCGAAGAATCGCCCAAAGAGTCCCGGCAACCGGTGAGAAGACTTTCTTTCAGAGACAGGATTCTCGGCATTGGCCGGACAGAACAAAAAGAAAATATTAGCGATAAAAACGTTGAGAAGATAAATGCCGCCCCGGAAGATGAGACGAAAAAAGTAGCGGGGCGTGAAATAAAAGATGAAACGGAAAAAGCTTCTCGGCTGGAAATAAAAGATGAAGCAGAAATAGCTTCTAGGCCAGAAGCAAACGATGAAGTGGAAATAGCGGCTGAACCTAAGGCGGAAGTGGTTCTGGAAGCGGCGCCCGCTCGGGAAATCACAGAGGAAGCTGACGAAGAGGAGGAGCCGGCAGAGGAAACCGCGGCAGCAGAAGAAGCTTTACATACCGTTCCGGAAAAACAAACGGAACAATTTAGTTGTCTCCATGATGATAGCGAGATGCCTCCTGAGGAAATAAAGGCGGAAGTCAGCAGGAACCTGCCGGAAGAAAGATACGAGAAAAAAGACAACAAAGGGCTTTCAGCTCAGGAAGACATGGAAAATGAAGCAAAAATCCATCGTGAAGAAGAAACCGAGCGCGATTTAGAAAAAGAAGCGACAGAAGATATTAAGTCTCCTGCCCGGAATGAAGAGCCCCGGGAAATCGAAAAGAAAAAGAACGAACCGGAGCGGGTTGGGTCAATCCTGGTTGGCAGTGAGGTTCGGCATGATGAAGTTCAATCGGAGATGAAGCTGCAGAAGAAAGCCAAGCAAAAGATCGGCGAGTTTGTTGTTGAACGGCCGGTCCTTGAAGAAGATGAACTGGTCCGGACTTTAAGCAGACAGACAGGGGTACCGGCTGTTAAACTTAATGAGATCGTGATTAACCCGGATATCCCCACTTTAATTAAAGAAACCCTGGCCCGGAAACACATGCTGATTCCGATCCGGATTGAAAAGGGACAGCTCCATGTGGCCATGGTCGATCCGCTGAATGTTTACGCCATCGATGATGTAAAAATCGCCACCGGCTTTAGTGTGGTTCCTTTTGTGGCCGGAAAAAAAGAGATTATCAAAGCCATTGATCAATATTATGGGCAATTGACTACCGAGGAAGCCGTTGAGGACTTAATGAAGGAAATGGACACCGAAGTTGAGGATGTTCAGGAAAAAGAAGTTCTCAGCACTATCAACAATGCTCCTCTGGTCAGGCTGGTTAACTCCTTGCTGCGTCAGGCTGTGACGATGAAAGCCAGTGACGTGCATATTGAGCCCTTTGAAAACATAGTAAGGGTTCGATTCAGGATTGACGGAGACTTACAGGAAATCATGAATCTGGATGTTAATACCCATCCGGCAGTTGTGGCCAGAATTAAGATTATGGGAAAAATGAACATCGCCGAAAGAAGGGTGCCCCAGGACGGCCGTGTGGAGATCCGTGTGGAGGATCGGGCGATTGACCTGCGTCTCTCCACTTTACCGACTGCCTACGGCGAAAAGGTGGTTATCAGAATTCTGGACCGGGAAGGAGCGACCTTCAACAGAAAGAAGCTGGGCTTTTCCCGGGAAGCTTTGGAACGGCTGGATACGGTTATTCACAATTCCTGCGGCATCATTCTGGTGACCGGACCTACCGGTAGCGGAAAATCCAGTACCCTTTATACCATTTTAACCGAGTTAAACAAAATCAATTTAAATATTATTACGATTGAAGATCCGATTGAGTACCGGATGGCGGGCGTCAATCAGGTTCAGGTGAACCATAAGGCCGGTTTGGATTTTGCCAGCGGGTTGCGTTCGATCCTGAGACAGGACCCGGATATCATTATGGTCGGGGAAATAAGAGACACGGAAACGGTGCAGATTGCTGTCCGTGCGGCAATCACCGGTCATTTGGTGTTAAGTACCATTCATACCAATGATACCGCCTCGACTATTTCCCGCTTGGTGGATATGGGGGTTGAGCCTTATCTGATTTCCAGTTCCCTGGTGGGCATTATCGCCCAAAGGCTGGTCAAAAAGATTTGTCCGGAATGTAAAACCGAGTATCACCCCAATGATTTTGAAAAGATTGCCCTTGGCCTGCCACAGGATGCCGTGACCTATAAAGGCAAAGGATGCCTGAGTTGTAACAACACCGGCTACAGCGGCAGAACCGCAATTGCCGAAATCATGGATATCAATTATGAAATTAAAAAGATGATTAACGAAAGAAGAAGTATCGATGAGATTAAGGAGCATGCGCTCAAAAGAGGAATGATCAGTCTACAGGATAGTTGCCGCAGACTTGTTTTACAAGGGGTTACCACCATAGATGAATATTTCCGCAGTGCCTATGTTGTCGAATAGGAGAGAAAAAGATGCCACTATATAATTTCGTTGCAATAAACAGCGCCGGCAAAACCATTAAGGACTCTTATGAAGCGAAAAGCCGGGAAGATGTTGTGGAAAAACTCAAAAGAGAAAACCTTTACTTGGTGGAAATAAATGAGGTGCGGGCACACGAAATGAAAGTGCCGGTTAGCATACGAGGACTTAAAACCATTGATATCGCCCTGTTTTGCCGGCAAACCTCGACTTTACTTCTTGCAGGTATTCCCCTCGCCGATTGTCTGGAAATTATCAGCCAACAAATGACCAACAAAAGATTAAAATTAATTATTACGGAGATATCCAGTGATGTGCAAAAGGGTTTACCCCTTTCCGATGCCATGAGGAAACAGCGTGTCTTTCCGGAAATTTTGGTGAATATGGTTGCCGCCGGAGAGATTAGCGGTACGGTGGATATGGTCATGTTGAGGATGGCCAACAGCTACGAAAAGGATTGTGCCATCCAGCGCAGAGTTAAAGGGGCCATGGTTTATCCTCTCGTTCTGGCAATTGTGGCGGTTGTTGCTGTTGTCTATATTACCACCAGTGTTTTACCAAAGTTTGTCGAAATGTTTGAAAGCGGCGGGGTCGAACTGCCGGCGTTGACCAAGCTCCTTATCAGTGTCAGTGAGTTTTTGATTGCTTATTGGTATCTGCTTTTAGGAGGGATCATCGGAATAGTGGTCGGGTTTACCTATTTCCTCCGCACCGACTTTGGGAAAAATCTTTTTGATATGTTAAAGCTGAGGATTCCTCTGGTCAGTAAATTGACTATTAAGATAATTTCCGTAAGGTTCTCCAGAATGATGGGTAGTCTGTTGGCCAGTGGCGTTCCCTTAATTCAAGCTTTCGAGTATCTGGCTATCGTTGTTGATAATGAAATCGTCAAGGAAAAGGTGCTGAAAGCGCGGGACGAGATTGGCAAGGGAGCAGAATTAACCGATGCAATTAACCGGATGGGCGTTTTTGAGCCAATGTTGGTCAATATGGTGAGAATCGGGGAAGAGTCCGGTAAACTTGACGCGATTATGGATAATACGGCTGAAATCTATGACGATGAAGTGGCGACAGTGATTCAAAGCTTAACTACCCTGGTAGAGCCGATTATGATCGTTTTTATGGCGGGCGTTATCGGATTTATTGTCATCTCAATGGTTATGCCGATGTTTGATATGACCTCAACCCTAAGTTATTAGTTGTCCAGCTTTATCTAAGACGAACTGACAGGCACTTAAGAGATGATTTGTAAGGGAGGCTGGAGGTATGAAAACTGGTTTTCGAAAAGTACTGAAGAATCGCGAAGGTTTTACACTTGTGGAACTTATTACAGTAATTATCCTCTTAGGAGTAATCCTGGGGATCGGTGTACCCAAATATGCCACTTTGCAAGCCCAATCTGAATGGGATGCCGATCTGGCCACTTTGCAAAGCATGGAGAAGGCGGCAGAGATTTGGTATGCCTTGTATAAAGACAGGCCGGGCGCGGACGCCACTGTCGACATCGACGAATTACATGATGATCAACTGTTTGATAAAAACACAAAGCTGAAAAGATTAAGAATGGCAGCGGGCACAAAATCGGAACGACGGACCACTTCTTTAGATGCGGTTAATTCGCAGATAGGCGTATTTCCTACTGTAACGATTGATCCCGCCACCGGGAACACTGTATGGGAGGATGATGATATTAATTTTGGCGGAGATGGTGTAAACGACTGGATTAATGAAATTATCGGACTTAGGCCGCCTAAAGGGGTTGCCAGCATTTGATTGATCAGCCAAGGCTTTATAGTTTTCATATAAGTTTTCATATAATAAAAATTTTTGACATCTATATAAAGCAGTAGATTGTCAAAAAAAATACCAAGGAGGTGAGTTGTGCGGCGGTATTATTGACTTAAAAAATAAGAAAAATTTTTGAGGGAGGTATAGATTATGTTAAACAAATTAAGAAAGACATTAAAAAGCAAAGAAGGCTTTACTTTGATCGAATTGATTACCGTTATTGTAGTGTTGGCCATCATCCTGGGGATAGGTATACCAAGGTATGCTAAGATTCAGGCGCAATCTGAATGGGATGCTGATGTATCCACCTTGAAAAACTTAGAAAAGGCAGCGGAATTATATTATGCCCGCAATTCTTTAACCTTGCCGGAGGACGCTAGTGGTAATGTTACAATTTCAATCGGGGATATAGTTACTGCAGGGCAGTTTGACGGAACCACAGCCCTGAAAAGAAAAGACGATGGTGGTACCCCACCTAAATCGGTACGTAATACGGGTAGCCCCGAGACATTGGGCACTACCCATAGTGCTGTGAACATTACAGTTGCAGCTAGCACAGGGAAAGTCGTATATACAGGCGGAGCAGATGGTGCAAACGGTTGGATGATTAATATCATTGGCGAGCGTCCGGAATAATAGTAAATTAATTTCTTAAATTAAATAATTAAACAATGCCAAGGATGAGGCGCTTTAAGGGCAAGCTAAAAAAGGGTGAAACCCGGAAAAGGGTGACCTTTTAGCGCGTTGTTCATACTGAGCGCAGGCTGGGAAATCATCCTTGGCATTGGTTTCCCCACGGAAACATTTCTTAGTTATTAATTCGGATATCATAAAAGGCGGAGCAGGCGCTAGTGATGGATCTTTTCTTGTTTGCCGGACAATGGCAAGGTTGGAGGTGCCTGGTATGCAGCAGGCCTTTTTGATAACACGACAGTACTGAATCGAATAGTGGGTGAAAATTATAAATCGGTACGCAATGCTGGCGGGGTCCCGCTTGAACGTTGTGATGATGAAGGTGAAGCATATATCTGGATTAATGCGGATACCGGCGAAGCCGATTATGTTGACAATAATAATGATGGCGTAAATGATCAATTTGCTTATTTTATTGGTCTTAGACCTCCATATGATGTTTCTCATTACGGAGACATGGGCTTGGATCCATGGGAAGAGGATGAAGGCGATTAAGCAGCTCAGTTTGGCTACTATAATTTGCGATTATGCCAATTATAGTAGTTATTTCATCAAACAGTGCCTGGACTGGAGGTGTGTCGCATGAGGAGCACATTCAGAAGGGAATTGATGAATCAAAAAGGGTTTACGCTGATTGAGCTGATTACCGTAATCGTAGTATTAGGAATCATCATGGGGATTGGTTTACCCAAGTATGCACTCATGCAGGCTCAATCCGAATGGGAGACAGATGTTGTTACCTTAAAAAGCATCGCAAAAATGGCGGAAGTTTTCTATGCCCAGGGGGATCTTGCTGGTGTGCTTGTAGATGATGGTTATTATAAGATAACAATAGAGAAATTACATGACGCGGGACTTTTTGATAAAAATAAAGTGCTTAATCGAATTGTGGGTGATAATTATAAATCGGTGCGTAATTCCGGCAATGAAACACTTGAGGATTACGGTGTGCATATTTGGATTGATGGGGATACAGGTGAAGCCGATTTTA
>ENA-UOYA01004189-UOYA01004189.1-activated-sludge-metagenome-genome-assembly--contig:-NODE-4189-length-12308-cov-5.471640_pt1 | contig 12308 bp, 11 predicted proteins | sample MGYA00238163_ERZ764804 | MGnify/ENA primary metagenome ERZ764804 (study PRJEB28919, sample SAMN05720223) | activated sludge metagenome | isolation source: Anaerobic digester | place: Hong Kong...
CAGACGTCGGTGGTCGAGGTCTCGATGGCGTCGACGAACTGGTCGCCCTTGTCGGCGGTCTCGCCGCGCACCCCCTCCTGCTGGGCGGCCTGACCGCCGCCGCCCACCTGCTCGACCACGCCCATGGTCGTCGACGGGTCGATGCCGAACACGAAGTAGCCGATCAGGGCCAGGATCACCCCGCCCGCCCCGACCCCGCCCGCCACGGGCGACAGGCCCCGGCGATCCTCGATGTTGCCCGACCGACGTCCGCCCTGCCACCGCATGATCCGCTCCGTTGCTGGTCCGCTCCGATTGAAGCCGACCCGTAACGCCGCATCAACGCCGGTTGTTCGCCGCCGCCTTCACCCGCGCGTTCGAGGCCTTCAGCCGGTCGTCCGGGATGGTCGCCATGTCCGACGCCGGAACTCGCGACAGGGCGTAGGCCGGGATCGGCGGCAGGGCCGGCGTCGTCACATCGCCCGCCGCCTGGGCGCGCAGGGCTCGCACCCCCTCGTCGGCCCGCCGCGCGGCGTCCAGCGCCTGCAGCTGGTTGCGGATCTCGACCTCCTGCCGCCGCGCCGCCTCCTGCATCATCATCAGCTCGCCCTGGGTGACCTCCTGGGCGAGGGCCGGGCCGGCCGCGAGGGCGACGATCAGGGCGAGGGGGATGCGCATCGACTCCACGTGGGAAGCCCTCCCCGCGCGGTCAATGCGCCCGCCGCGTCTCGCGATAGACGATGTAGAGCCCGCTGGCCGCCACCAGGGCCGCGCCCCACAGCGTCGCGTGGCGCGGCGTCTCGTCCCAGACCGCGTAGCCGATCAGGCTGGCCCACAGGAACTGGGCGTAGTCGAAGGGCGCGACCGCCGCGATCGGCGCCACCCGCAGCGCCTCGGTCAGCAGGAGCTGCCCCACTCCGCCCAGCAGCCCGCCGACGACCAGCAGGCCCAGGGTCTGGGGCGACGGCATGACCCAGCCGAAGGGCAGGCTGCACAGCCCGACCACCACGCCGGCAAGGGTGAAGTAGAAGACGATGCGCGGCCCCGGCTCGGTCGTCGCGATCTGGCGGATCGCCACCATCGCCCCGGCCGCCCCCACCGCCGCCAGCAGGGCGACCAGGGTCCAGACCGTGGCCATGTGATGCGGGTCGGGCCGAGCCATGATCAGCACGCCGACGAAGCCGACGGCCACCGCCCCCCAGCGGTGCGGCCCGACGTGCTCACGCAGGATCAGCGCCGACAGGGCGGTCATGAACAGGGGCGAGGTGAAGCTGAGCGCCGTCGCCTCGGTCAGCGGCAGGTGCGAGACCGCCAGGAAGCCGCAGACCATGCCCGACAGCCCGACCGCCGCCCGCGTCAGGTGCCCCAGCGGCCGGCTGGTCCGCAGGATCGCGAAGCTGGACGTGCGGGCGATGTAGATCCCCAGCGGGATGAAGGCGAAGGCGTTGCGGAAGAAGACGGTCTCGAAGACCGGCACGCCCTGCTGCGAGGCCCACTTCACGATGGCGAACATCGACGCAAGGCAGGCGGTCGCCCCCAGGCGGTAGGCCATGCCCCGGGTGTGGCGCTGGACGGGCGCGGACGAGGCGGATGGCGGCGGGACTTCGGACGGCAAGTCGGACTCCGGAACAGCGCGTCTAAAGGCGCCGTTCGTTACGACTGGCAAGCCCGCGTCCCGCCGCAGGCGTTTGGATTACTTGGCCTTGGCCGCCTGGACCTCGATCTCGCAGAGCATGCCCGGCGCGACCAGCGAGGCGACCTGCATGGTCACGCGGGCCGGCTTGTTCGGCTGCTCGGCCGTGCCGAAGAACATCTTGTAGCCTTCCATCATGCCGGCGAAGTCCATCTTGCCGCCGAGCTTGGGGTCGCCCACCAGATAGACGCGCATCATCACCGCGTCGCCCATGGTCAGGCCCTGCTCCTTGAGCGCGGCCTCGATGCGCTTCAGCACGCCGATGGTCTGGGTCTTGGTGTCGCCGAACTCCGGCGGCGTCCCGGCGGGGGCGTCCGCATTCAGCACCGGCGGCGTCATGCCGCTGACATAGACGATGTCGTGGTCCTGGGTGACCAGGACCGAGCTCGAAATGGCCGCGGTCGGCGCGCCCTTCCGAACCACTTCGGCGGCGGCCGGCGAGGCCGCGACGAGCGCAAGCGGCAGAGCCGTGAACAGCAGCGGTGCGACGTGGGATTTGCGCATCTGAATCTCCTTGGTGAGCGCTTTACATGACGCCACAGAAATCGCGGCGGGTCGCGGCCGACCCGCCTGTCCAGGCCCCGGGCAAGAAGCCCGCAGGCCGGGGTCCCGCTTCAAGGGTCATCGCGGTCGCCGGCCCCCCACGGGCGGAGTTGATCAAGGCGTGGGCGCCCGGCGCGCAGGAATTCCGCAGGCGTAACGTGCGCCATGCGGGGGCCGGCAGGCGTCACAGCGACCTTGGCCGGGATTTGATCGTTACATGACTGAAATCCGCTCAAATTCAAAGCAACAGGTCTGAAATCGGCGACGGGCGCGCAAATTCCGCCCCGCATGTCCGCAGCCTCGACGAAGGTAGGTCCAATTCGGGCGTCACGGCGTCTTCGCGCGCCACGATCCCGAAGAGTGAAAAAAGCAACAAGTGTTCCAAGAAGTCTCTTCTTGGCGTGGGGAAACGATCGGGCCGGACGCTTGCGTCGTAACTGAACGTGGAGTGACATGGACCTGAATTCGTGGAGCGACGAAGACTCGTATCGCGACTAGTTCTCTCGTCGCAAACAGTCGCCGCCGGTCGGCCGCTCTAGCTCAACAAAAATTGCCGGGCCCTTCGATCTGGCCCGTCGCCCAATCGGCAATCGCAAGCACAGCGATTCCAGGAGCGTCGGAACACGCCTTCGAACTGCCTAACGGTCCGGCCGCTTGGAAAGACGAAAACTTTGAAATTCTGCATCCGAAAAGAAGAAGGGGGTACAATGCAGTCCAAGACCAAACGCGCGATCCTGCTCGCCGGGATTTCCATCTCCGCCGCACTGACCGCCGGCGTCGCGTTCGCAGCGGACGCGGCCGAGTCGTCGTCGGCGTCCCTGGAGGAACTGGTCGTCACCGGTTCGCGCGCCAAGCCGCGCACCGTGATGGACTCGCCCGTGCCGATCGACGCCTACGGCGCCGACGAGATCAAGACCGTGGCCGTGCCCGACACCATGGACGTCCTGAAGACCCTGGTGCCGTCCTACACCCTCGCCCGCCAGCCGATCTCGGACGGCTCCACCTTCGTCCGCCCGGCGACCCTGCGCGGCCTGCCCGGCGACAAGACCCTTCTGCTGGTCAACTCCAAGCGTCGCCACCGCTCGGCCCTGGTCCCCACCGGCGGCAGCGGCAGCCAGGCGGCCGACGCCGCGGTCATCCCCTCCTCGGCCCTGAAGTCGGTGGAAGTGCTGCGCGACGGCGCGGGCGCCCAGTACGGCTCGGACGCCGTGGCCGGCGTCATCAACTTCATCCTGAAGGACAACGACAGCGGCGGATCGCTGTCGGCTATGGCCGGCCAGTATTATGAGGGTGACGGCGACAGCATCATCATCAGCGCCAACAAGGGCTTCAAGCTGGGCGAATCCGGCTTTGTGAGCGTGTCGGCCGAGTACACCACCGAGCAGCCGACCTCGCGCGGCAAGCAGTACTGCAACGTCAACATTCCGAACGCCTCTAACGGCTTCTGCGCCCAGACCTTCGCGACCAATGCGGCGACCGCGGCCTACGCCGCCCAGGTCGGCTGGGACCCGACCACGCCGTCGGTCCTGCAGAAGTGGGGTCAGCCTGATTCCAAGGCGTTCCGCACCTTCGTCAACGCGGGTTACACCCTTGCGAACGGCTCCGAGCTCTACGCTTTCGCCAACTATTCGCGCAGCCGGGGCAAGGAAGACTTCAACTACCGCAACCCCGTCGACGTCGGCGGCTCCACCAACCAGCTGGACGACTACATCCGCCTGAAGGACGGCACGCTTTGGCGCGCCAACTCGATCTTCCCGCGGGGCTTCACGCCGCAGTTCTTCGGGACGGTCGTCGATTACAGCTTCACCGGCGGCTACAAGGGCATGGTCGGCGAACTCGGCTATGACCTGAGCGCCCGCTACGGTCGGAACACGGTCGAGTACGAGCTCAACAACACCGTCAACTTCTCGATGGGCCCGGCCTCGCCGACCAGCTTCCATCCCGGCGACCTGATCGCCGACGAATACTCGGTGAACGCCGACTTCACCTACGAGTGGAAGAACGGCCTGACGCCCGAACCGGTGTCGCTGGCCTTCGGCGCCGAGTACCGCAACGAAGGCTACGAGATCGTCACCGGCGACCTCAATTCCTACGTGGCTGGCGCCTACGCCGTCGCCGACCCGTACGACTTCTGCACAAACGAGACCAGCGTCGCCCTGCGCACCCTGCGTCCGACCGCTCCGCAGACGGCCGGCATCAACTGCGCCAGCGCCTCCGATCCGGTCTACAAGATCCTGGGCGTCGGCTCGAACGGCTTCCCGGGCTATCCGCCGCTGTATTCCGGCAGCCTGGAGCGCGACTCCTATGCCGTGTACGGCGACGCCAGCACGGACCTGAGCGACAAGTTCTTCGTCCAGGCCTCGCTGCGCGCCGAGAAGTTCTCGGACTTCGGCTCGACCGTCGACTTCAAGCTGGCCGGCCGCTACGAGTTCACGGACTCCTTCGCGATCCGCGCCTCGGTCGGCACCGGCTTCCGCGCCCCGACCCCGGGCCAGCAGTTCACCACCGTGGTCTCCACCGTGGTCAACAACGGCCAGCCGGTCGCCCAGGGCCTGTTCCCGGCGACCAACCCGGTGGCCGTGTTCCTCGGCGCCAAGCCGCTGGATCCGGAAAAGGCCAAGAGCGTCACGCTGGGCTTCACCTCGACCCTGCCGGGCGGCGTGAACCTGACTGTCGACGCCTACTACATTGAAATCGCCGACATGTTCTACGGCATCACGCCGATCAACGTGACGGCCCCGATCCAGGCCGCCATGCTCGCCGCCGGCATCCCCGGCGCCGACACGATCGGTCAGATCACCTTCTTCCAGAACGCCTTCGACGCCAACGTCGGCGGCGTGGACATCGTGGCCACCTACAAGCAGGACTGGGCCAACGGTCAGTCGACCGACTTCAGCGCTTCGCTCAACTACAATCAGAAGATCGTCGACAAGGTGAAGTCCTTCGCGGGCGCCGCCGGCGTCAGCGCGTCCTTCTTCGACGGCGAATACATCTACGACTTCAAGCACGCCGACCCGTACTGGAGGAGCGTCCTGAGCGCCTCGCACCATATCGGCCCGGTGACCATCAACGGCCGCGCCAACATCTACGGCGGCTACAAGAACATGTACTCCCAGACGCTGTACAAGGTGGTCCAGGAGTGGAAGCCGGAAGTCCAGTTCGACCTCGACGTGAACTGGGACATCGACGAGACCTACACGGTGTCTGTCGGCGGCCGGAACATCTTCGACAACTACCCGGACCCGGACAAGACCGGCGAATCTGCGACCAACGGTCGAATCTACCGGTCCGACTCGGTCGTCGACTGGCAGGGCGGGTTCTACTACGCGAAGATCAGCGCGAAGTTCTGAGAGAGCCCTCGGAACCGAACACTTGGTGGGGCGGCTTCGGCCGCCCCCTTTTTGTTATGCCGACAACGACTTGCGCATGCGGATCAAGGGGACCTCGACGCCGGTCGAGGTGGCCGCGGCGAAGCGTTCGACCTCCACGTAGCCGCAGGCCAGGTAGAGCGGCTCGCCGGCCAGGGTGGCGGCGAGTTCGCAGCTATGGAAGCCCTCGGCGGCCGCCTCCCCTTCGCACAGGTCCAGGATCATCCGACCGACGCCACGCCGCGTCCAATCCGGATGGGTGTACATCGCCCGCACGCGCGCCGGCTCCACGGCGGGGTCCAGCAACGCTGCGTCGCGCCCGGCCGTGTGATCGCCTCCGAACAGGGTGGCCCGGCGGCTCCAGCCGCCGCAGCCGATGATCCGCCCATTAGCCTCGACGGCGAGATAGGTGCCGTCGGCGATCAATTGCGTATCCAGCCCCATGATATCGAACGAGGCCTTCACGCCGTCGGGTGGAAGATAGGGCGCGAGCAGGCCGGCGATCGCGGCGTCCATCAGGGGGCGGATTTGAGCCACGTCGGCCAGCACGGCCTTTCGGTGCGTGAAGGGGGCGACGGGCGACTTTTCAGACATGCGGCGGGGCTCCTCTGCGGCCCGTCTGACGTGGCGGCGCCGTCCAGGCAAGGCGTCAAGGCTCAGCGCGCCACCGCGTCCATCAGGCTGCCCGAATAGGCTGCATGGCCGACATGGGTGAGGCGGCTCCTGAAGTCGGCCTTGATCACGCCGCCCAGGTCGCGCCAGCGCCGGCAGAAGGCGTAGTCCTCGGACAGGTACTCGCCGGTCTCAGGCTCGATCATGGTGTCGAAGATCATCACCGCCTCGGCGGCGATCGCCCCGGTCATGTCGCCCTGGCGCGCGCGAAGCTCGGGATGGGCGGCGCAGAGGCGTGCGAGGGCTTCGCGCCGGATCATCATGAAGCCCGTGCCGACGTAGGACACGGGGCCGAAGCCCTCGTCGTCGAGTTCCACGCTGTTCGTCTCGCTCGGTATGAACCGCACGACATAGCCGACCGAGGCCGCCTGGAGATCCTTCAGGCCGGCCGCAGCCGCCGCCCGGGTCTTGTCCCAATCGATGTTCTTGGTCGGATAGACCCCGCCGGCGATGTCCGCGTCGTGGTCCAGCAGGCGGAAGACCTGTTCAGGCCGGAAGCCGATGTCGGCGTCGACGAAGAACAGGTGACTGTGGCGGGTCTCCAGGAACCTGGCCGCCATCATGGCCCGGGCCCGGGTGATCAGGGCGTCGCCGCCGCCGAGATGCACTTCCAGCCCGACGCCGCGCGCCGCGCAGGCGGCCTGCAAATCGAGCACCGAGCGCATGTAGTTGATGCTGGCCATGCCGCCGTAGCAGGGCGTGGCGAGGAAGATCGAGCGTTGCAAGGTCACCGCGCGCGTCTCTCCAGTTTCATCCCGGCAGCCTCATAAACCCGGCCCCGGTGTTGCCTTAGCCGAAGCCGAAGTGACGGGCGAGAGGGCGGTCAAGGCGCCCTCAACTGCACCGATTGCAATCTTGGGGCTTCATTCGCGCCGTTATTCGCTGGTACGTTTGGCTCGCGGCCTGTAATCAGCAGGCGTGTTAGACCCCACGCCAGCCGCGGCTGGCTCACTTGGAATGAAGGCATGGCTATCGGCACGGTAAAATTCTTCAATAGCGCCAAGGGCTTTGGCTTCATCTCGCCAGACGAAGGCGGGGCGGACGTGTTCGTCCATATCTCCGCGGTCGAGCGTTCGGGCCTGGGCGGCCTCAACGACGGCGACCAAGTCAGCTTCGAACTCGAGCAGGATCGTCGCTCTGGCAAGATGGCCGCGACCGATCTGCAACTCCTCGGTTCGGCGGGTCCGTCGGCCGGCGCCCGCCGTCCGCCGCAACGTTCTTCCTTCGACCGTCCGGCGCGCAGCTTCGACCGCGACTCCTCCTACGGCGCCACCATGGGCTCCGGTGAGGGCGTGGTGAAGTGGAGGAGTCGCGGTCGAAGCTGCGCGACTCCTACGGCGCCACCATGGGCTCCGGCGAGGGCGTGGTGAAGTGGTTCAACCCGGTGAAGGGCTTCGGCTTCATCCAACCGGCTTCCGGCGGCGGCGATGTGTTCGTGCACATCTCGGCTGTCGAGCAGGCCGGCCTCAGCGGCCTGAACGAAGGCCAGCGCGTGGCCTTTGAACTGACCCAGGACCGTCGCACGGGCAAGACCTCGGCGACCAAGCTGCAGATCGTCGACTGATCTCGGCGGATCGGGGCGGCCGCCGGCCGCCCCGATCCTGTCTGCTCAGGCCTCGGCCAGCAGCACCTTTTCCAGACAAAGCATCAGGCTCTCCGGCGTGATCGGCTTGGAGAGAAACGCGTCCGCGCCCGCAGCGACCGCTTGGTCCTTGTGTGTCTGCAGGGCGTTGGCGGTCAGCATGACGACTGGCGTGCGGTCGCGACCTTCCTGCGCTTCCAACGCCCGGATCGCCCGCGTGGCGCTGAGGCCGTCCATCACCGGCATCTGCATGTCCATCAGCACCACGTCGAACGCTACGGCGGCGAAGGCCTCAAGTCCGGCGCGTCCATTTTCGGCGAAGGACAGCTTGAACGGGTGATCCTGGAGGATCAGCTCGACCACCTTGCGGTTCACGACGTGGTCCTCGACCAGCAGCACCTGCAGGGACTTGTCGGCCAGCGAAGCCGCCGGCTGGGGCGCGACGCTCGCCGGACGGGCGTCCGTCCTGGAAAGCGGCAGGCTCACGGTGAAGGTGCTGCCCTGACCCGGGCATGAGACGGCCGCGATGTCGCCGCCCATCAAGGACGCGAGGTCGCGGCAGATGGCGAGGCCCAGCCCGGTGCCGCCGAAGCGCCGGGTTATGGACTCGTCGGCCTGGGTGAAGGGCTCGAACAGACGCGGCAACAGGGCCTCGGGGACGCCCATGCCCGTATCGACGACCTGGATCATGACCGGGACGGACCCGTCCGCGCCTTCGTCCCCGGCGGCCAGGCGGACCCTGACCTCGCCTTCCGCCGTGAACTTCACGGCGTTCGAAAGCAGGTTCGAAACGATCTGCCGGACCCGCACCCCGTCGCCGAGATACCAACCCGCGACGTCGGCGCCGACATCGACCTCCAGACGCAGGTTCTTTTCGACGGCAAGGCTGCGAACCAGTTCGACCGCGACGCCGACCTCGGCCAGCAGGTCGAACGGCGCGATCTCCAGGTCGAGGCGTCCGGCCTCCATCTTCGATACGTCGAGCAGTTCGGACAGCAGGCGCTCGAGCGCCTCGCCCGACTTGCGGATGACCTGGACCATTTCGACCTGGGCGCCGACGAGGTTCGTCCTGGCGAGGGCGCCGGCCAGGCCGATGACGCCGTTCAAGGGCGTGCGCACCTCATGGCTGATGTTGGCGAGGAAGTCCGACTTCGCGCGGTTCGCGGCCTCGGCGCGCTCCATGGCGGCGCGCAGCATCGCCTTCTGGCGGCGAGGCTCCGAAATATCCTCGACGATCGACCAGATGTAGTCGCGCCCGTCGCTGCCGGTCACGATGGCGCCGTTGAGCCGCAGGGGCACGCGCGAGCCGTCCTTGCGGATGTATTCCTTCTCGTACGGGCCATAGCGTCCGGTGCGCCTTAGGGCCTCGAGCTGGATCTCCTCCTGGGCCGCGTAGTCCGTGGGGGTCAGGTCCCAATAGCCGAGCTGGGCGAGTTCGTCGGCGTCGTAGCCGCAGATCTCCTGAAAGGCGCGATTGAACTCGATGAATCGTCCGTCGAGATCGGCCAGCGCGAGGCCGAGCGGGGAGAGCTCGAACAGGCTCCGCAGCTTTTCCTCGCTGGAGCGGCGCGCCGCTTCGGCCGTCAGGCGCTCGGTGATGTCGTCCGCGACGCCCAGATAGCCCTCGATCCGCCCCTCGGCGTCGACGATCGGGGTGACCGCCAGATGCACGGAAAGTCGGCCGCCGTCCTTGCGGATGTAGGTCCACACGTGCTCGTTCGGCAGGCCCATGCGGGTCTTGGCGACAAACACGTCGAAGTCCGGCGTCACCTCGATGCCAAGCATCTGCTGGAAGGCGTGGGCGCGCGCGACGACTTCCTGCGGGTCATGCAGCATGGCCGGCGTGACCCGCCCGACCAGTTCGGCCGCGCTGTAGCCCAGCATGCGCTCGGCGGCGCGGTTGAAGTGCGTGATCACGCCGTCCGGCGCCGTGGCGATAATGGCGTAGGACGCGCTGGCGAGGATCGCCTCATGCAGGCTGGAGTGAGCCGCAGCGGCGCTCGCCGTCATCTGGCCCTCGGCCCCCACGATTCCCCCCGCCGATCCTGCGCCCGCGCGAATCAAGGATCGACTGCGCCCGCCAGATTGCCAATTATCCGAACGGTGAGGAAGACGACGCCACGCACTAGATCCAGGGTCTAGTCCATCGAGCGGGCCGACGCCCCCAGGATTGCAGCCGCGGCGTCGACCAGGGCGTCGGGCACGTGCGCCGCGCCCCAGCGCGCCTCGCCTACTCCGTCGACGAGAAAGGCCTCGCGCCGTGCGAGGATGGCGAAGATCAGATCCAGGGCCATGGCCAGCCGCAGGTCGAACTCCGCATCCGCGAGCCCGCCCAGCGAGCGACGCAGGAGGGCGACCGCCCGGCGCAGCCCAGCGTCGTGCCGGCCCCCGATGGCGCCGTCGTAGAGCGCCGGATGGGTGTCCCTGACCCTCAGGGCGAAGCGGATGTAGCTGTCCTCGCCCTTGGGCGCGCGCGAGACGCCGATCGACGAGGCCACAAGGACTTCGAGCACCTTGTGCACGCCTGGCGCTGGGTCGGCCGCTTCGAGTTCGTCGAGCATGCGCACGCGGCGCTCGTCGATCCGCTTGGCGCCGTGGGCCAGCAATTCGCCGATCAGTTCGTCCTTGGAACCGAAGTAGTAGTGGATGGCCCCGCCGTTCTTCACCTGGGCCGCGGCCAGGATGTCCCGCACAGGCACGCCGTCGACGCCACGCGCCGCCACCAGCCGGCGGGTGACCAACATCATGCGTTCACGGGTGGACCGGTCGGCGCTCATCGCCCTGCTGAGTAGGGTTGCAACGCGTCCGATGCAACCGTACTAGGTCGATCGTACTAGACGGGAGCGCCGCCATGGCCTGGGAATTCTTCACCGAACCGGACTTTCAAGCCGAACTCGACTGGATCGACGCCTTCGTGCGCGACGAGGTCGAGCCCCTGGAACGCGTCCTCGGCAGCCCCTACGACCTCACCGATCCGCTCTTCGGCAAGCTGGTGCGGCCCCTGCAGGCGCAGGTGAAGGCGCGCGGCCTTTGGGCGTGCCACCTGGGGCCGGAACTTGGCGGCAAGGGCTACGGACAACTCAAGCTGGCGCTGATGAACGAGAAGTTCGGCCGGGCCCGCTTCGGCCCGATCGTCTTCGGGGCCCAGGCGCCCGACACCGGCAATTCCGAGATCCTCGCCCACTACGGCACGCCCGAGCAGAAGAAGACGTTCCTTGAGCCGCTGCTCGCGAACGAGATCGTCTCGTGCTTCTCGATCACCGAGCCCCAGGGCGGCGCCGACCCGCTGGTGTTCACCACCAAGGCCGAACTGGACGGCGACCACTGGGTGCTGAACGGCGAGAAGTGGTTCGCCTCGAACGCGCGCTACGCGGCGTTCTTCATCTTCATGGCGGTGACCGATCCGGACGCTGCGCCCCACCACCGGATGTCGATGTTCATCGTGCCCGCCGGCACGCCCGGGGTCGAGATCGTTAAGAACTACGGCTTCTACGACGAGGGCGAGGGCTCGCACGCCCATGTCCGCCTGACGAACGTCCGCGTGCCGCTGGACGGCATGCTCGGCGGCCGCGGCGAGGCTTTCACGGTGGCCCAGGTGCGGCTGAGCGGCGGGCGGATGCACCACGCCATGCGGACTCTGGCCCAGGCGACCCGCGCCTTCGAGATGATGTGCGAACGGGCGCTCAGCCGCGTGACCAAGGGCGAGCATCTGTCGCAGAAGCAGATGGTTCAGGAAAAGATCGCGGACTCTTGGATTGAACTGCGCCAGTTCCGCCTGCTGATCCTGGAGACCGCCTGGCTCGCCGACCAGAACAAGGACTGGAAGGCCGTTCGCAAGAACGTCTCGGCGGTCAAGGCGATCATGCCCAAGGTTCTGCACGACATCGCCGCCCGCGCCCTGCACATCCACGGCTCGCTCGGGATCAGCCACGACATGCCCTTCGCGGCCTGGGTGATCAATTCGTTCCACGTCGGCCTCGCCGACGGTCCGACCGAGGTCCACAAGGTGACCGTGGCCCGCGAGGTTCTGAAGGACTTCAGGCCCGCCGCCTCGGTCTTCCCCGACTATATGAAGGACGACCTGGACGCGGCGGCCCGCCGCAAGTTCGGCCTCTGATCCGCAACCCTCAGACCGAGGAAAATCCATGACCGCCGCCGCCCGTCCCGATCCCGTTCTCAAGGCGGACCTGTCCGGCCTGACCGCCCTGGTCACCGGCGCCTCCAGCGGATTCGGGCGTTCGTTCGCCGCGACGCTGGCCGCTCTGGGCGCCGAGGTGATCGTCGCGGCGCGGCGCCGGGCCCCGCTGGACGAGCTGGTCGGCGAGATCGCGGCCTGGGGCGGCAAGGCCCGGGCGGTGACGATGGACGTGGCCGACGCCGAAAGCGTGACGGCCGCCTTCGCCGAGATCGACCGCGTCGACATCGTGGTCAACAATGCGGGCGTCTCCGGGCCGGCGCACGCCCTGGAGAC
>ENA-UOYA01004193-UOYA01004193.1-activated-sludge-metagenome-genome-assembly--contig:-NODE-4193-length-12298-cov-7.444581_pt1 | contig 12298 bp, 11 predicted proteins | sample MGYA00238163_ERZ764804 | MGnify/ENA primary metagenome ERZ764804 (study PRJEB28919, sample SAMN05720223) | activated sludge metagenome | isolation source: Anaerobic digester | place: Hong Kong...
CGAATTGGAGTAGAGTGAAAGGGAAAACTGAAAACGATTTGATGAAACTGCCGTTTAGCAAGGTCTTTGCCTTTAGACCAGGCTTCATTAAACCCACTGAAGGATTAAAAAACACACTTTCGTTTTACAAATACATCAACTGGCTTTTCCCTATCGGAAGAGCAATAGCCCCTGGAATGTTTTGTACACTTTCAGAAATCGGCAGAGCCATGATTCATTGTGTGAACAGTGCTGAAAATCGAAAAGTACTCGAAGGGAAAGACATTATTGCCTTCGCAAAATAAAAAAGGGCAGGAAGTAATTCTTCCTACCCTTTTCATTAAAGTATTACCTTATCTTGTTGGTTGAGCTTCTGTAGCTGGTTTTGGTTTCTGACCACTATTTTTGTGCTCTCCGCCTTTTCCTTCACCTTTGTGCTCACCTTTGTTCCCTCTTTTATATTCGCCTTTGTGTTCACCAGACTTCCCTTCTCCTTTATGCTCTCCCTTTTTTTCACCTCTGTGATCACCAGATTTTCCTTCACTCTTATGTTCTCCATGATGTTCCCCACCTTTTCCTTCTCCTTTATGTTCACCCTGATGCTCACCTTCTTTGTGTTCGCCATCTTTGTGTTCTTTTGATTTTCCTTGACCTTCAGTCTGGCGAGGTTTAGTTGATTTAGCAGGAGCTTCCTGTGCATTTACGTTCAAAGCGAAGGTTATAACAGCCGCAAATAAAAATACTTTTTTCATGATGTTGTTTTTTAGTTTATGATTCAAATGTATACTCGAAAAAATAATGCCAAGATTAAAAAACGCTTAGCTTAACATAAGAAATGATAAAACAAGTTGAATAAACCTCCTCTTGTTAACATCACAAACATATAGCACATTTCCAGACTCCTTTGTTTTTAAATATGTTTGTGCATCAAAACAAATCTATGCCTAATTTCCCTTCCGACCTTGAGATAGCTCAATCTACTGAGATTAAACATATTAAAACGATAGCCAACAAAATTGGAATTGCTGAGGATGATTTGCAATACTATGGCAAGTATAAGGCAAAACTTCCGCTGCACTTCATTGATGAAGGAAAAATCAAAAAATCGAAACTCATTTTAGTCACCGCCATTAACCCAACCCCGGCAGGGGAAGGCAAAACAACAGTATCGGTAGGACTTACAGACGGATTAAATAAAATAGGAAAAAAAGCCATTGCAGTTTTGCGGGAACCATCACTTGGTCCGGTTTTCGGAATGAAAGGCGGAGCAGCCGGTGGAGGCTATTCGCAAGTGATTCCAATGGAAGATATCAATCTGCACTTTACGGGCGATTTTTCTGCCATCGAAAAAGCCAATAATTTATTAGCCGCACTCATCGATAACAATCTTCAAAACAAAGAACATACCTTGAACATCGACCCACGAACAATTAAGTGGAAAAGAGTGATGGATATGAACGATAGGGCGCTTCGTCAAATCATTATCGGTATTGGCGGTACAGCCAACGGAATTCCACGTGAAGATGGATTCAACATTACTCCAGCATCGGAAGTAATGGCTATACTTTGTATGAGTGCAAGTATCGATGACTTGAAAACCAGACTGGGCAATATTTTCATCGGTTTCACTTTTGATAAAAAAGCTGTTTATGCGAGGGATCTAAAAGCGGAAGGTGCCATGGCGCTATTGTTGAAAGATGCCATAAAACCAAACCTTGTTCAAACCTTGGAAGGAAATCCTGCCATCTTACATGGTGGTCCATTCGCCAACATTGCACAAGGAACAAATACCATCATTGCAACAAAAACAGGATTATCGTTAGCCGACTATGTAGTAACAGAAGCCGGATTTGGTGCGGATTTGGGGGCTGAAAAATTTATGAATATTAAATGCGGTTACGGACATTTACAACCCCATGCCATTGTTTTAGTGGCAACAATTCGCGCGCTCCGACATCATGGTGGTGCAAAGAAAGACGAATACAATACGCCTTCATTAGAACGAGTAACAAAAGGATTTTTGAACCTCGAAAAACACATCGAAAATTGCAAACAGTTTGGCATTACTCCTGTTGTAGCATTAAATCACTTCCCATTTGACACTACAGAAGAAATCGAGTTTGTGCAACAACAATGTTCAATACATGGGGTAAAAGCTATAATAACAAAAGGTTTTGAATTGGGTGGACATGGAACTACTGAGCTTGCACAAGCAGTTTGTGACAGCATAAAGAGTGGAGTAAATCAGTTTAAACCATTATATGATTGGTCGCTGTCGATAGAAGATAAAATAAAAACCATTGCTACTAAAATCTATGGTGCAACAGCCGTTGAGTTTTCTTCAAAGGCGCATACACAACTGAAAACCATTAAAACATTGGGCTACGACAAACTTCCGGTATGTATGGCCAAGACCGAAAAATCACTTTCCGATAATATGGAACTGAAAGGTAGACCGGAAAACTTCACGGTTCATGTTCGCGAATTTGAATTTGCAGCCGGAGCAGGTTTTATTATTCCTATTTTAGGAGAAATTATGCGTATGCCCGGATTGCCGGCTGTTCCTGCATCTGAACATATGGACATCGATAACAATGGAAAAATAAGTGGGTTAAGTTGATTTCAATTCCAACAAGTATTATTCTTTCATTATCCGTTTTAAAGTTATGCGATTACCTGAATAAAACTTTAAAGTGTATATACCGGGTGATTTTTCACTAAACGGCATTGTAATGATGTCCAATTTATTTTCAATATTCATTCGCCCAACTTCGCGACCAAGTTGATCATAAACCTCTATCCTATCGATGTTTTCAGCAGATTGAATTTGTAAATCATTCACAACTAAACTTGGGTAAACGTTAATGCCCATTTGGTCTTTTTCATCAGCAATATTGGTTACATTAACATTGTAACAAGATGAAGTATCAATACACCCATTTAAATTGACTTCAACAGCAAAATTGCCAGAAACTGTTGGGGTATAAACAGAAACATTTGAATTTGGAATTTTTGCATATCCAAAGTCGCAAAGCAACCAATTATAAGAAGTTGCCCCCATTACCGCATTTAACACATTACCCGTTTTTAGAACGGCAACATTTGGCAGAGGGTTCACCGGCATCACAGCATACATAACATCCTGAACCGGATATACTGTTCCAAAGTATGTTATATAACTTGTCATTTTTACAGCAACTGTATCATACGCTTTCAACGAATTTGTTGGAGTTCCATATACATTAATACAATTCTGATAATAGTTAGTACCAGGTGAAAAAACTTGTTTCGGCATATTGAGCGAATAAGACAAACCTTGTCTCAAATTATCAATACTGGTAATGAAGATAGAATCTATAATCACTGTTGTTCCAAACAGCACAGTATCCTTTCGATAAGTAAAAAACAAAGTGCGCTCGTACCTAGAATTAACGCAACCTGGAGTCGAAACTTTTGGAGAAATTCCTTCTTCGTTGATTGTTGTATTAGGTGTACATTGTGAAAAAAGTGGTAAAGAGAACAACTTCATTGAAAGCAGTGCCGACAATAAAATACCTTTTTTGATTTTCATAGCTACTAATTTGCAGCGAAGTTATACTGCATATATTGAGTATCAAATGACATCCCTCATACATTGTAGTAGAAAAGGTGATTTTGCTTATCCATTTACTTTAGTACAAACCTAAAACCGGCATATACCATAGCCCCACGAATAGGCCCCCAAATTAAAGTAGCATCAAAGGCCTTATTAAAAGGCTGTTCAGCCGATAGTATTGGATTGTGTTGCATTTGATTCAACATATTTTCTGCGCCAACATATACCTCCCATTGCTCTTTTATCTTTTTCGTGATTTGCATATTCAACGTGTAAAGATAGTTGGCATGCACGTGCTCATCTGCATGTACAGCGGGGATTCTACTCTTGCTGTACCAAACAAAATTAGCGGTAAACAGCAACTTAGGTTTCTCCCAATTGTAATCTAAAACTACTAACACTTTGTGTTGCGGTTTCAATGCCTGTATAGCCAAACCCGCTTTATAGTTCACTTTCACGTTATCCCACTTGTAAGCCAATTTCACATTAAAGCCTTCAGCTACTTCATAGCCAACTTCTGCTTGTAAGGAATTTGAAAACGATTTTCCATTGGCGGTATAGATATTGAGTTCATCTCGTTGCTCTAAATCAACTACTAACTGTCGCTCAAAATCGGTGCGATAAAAATCTACATGAATCCATCCCTCACGAAAGGCTAAATTAAATTTGTACGCTAATGAAACACCGTAGTTCCAAGCAATTTCAGGTTTTAGTTGCCCAATTTGAACCGTTCGGTTACTAAAGAAATAAGCATAATTATCAGCAACTAAATTGGGTGTTCGATAACCCCTTCCGGCACTTGCGCGAATAGTTAGCGAATACAAAGGTTCCCATTTTAAATGCAATCGTGGCGATAAAAATGTTCCATACAAATTATGATGATCAACCCGCAACCCGCCAACAAAATTGAGTTTCTTTAAAGGATTGAAGGTAACTTCCGAAAAAATACCGGGCACAATTTCTGTACGTTTCGATGAATATGCTGCTAAAGATTCACTTACTGCATTCACCATTACTGAACCGCCTACTTTGATCGTATTACCTTCAGTGAATTCGTTTTGATAGATAAGATTCAAATAACCGAAATGTTCTTTGGAACGCAATAACTTATCCGCAATAAATCCATGTTGGTCCTGAAATGTGTATTTCCACTGAATCCCAAGACTCGACTCGTGCGCAAAATTAAAAGAGGTCTTTGAAAACAAAGCCACATGATTTGTATTCAACTGATTTCCCCATGCATGTTGTTTGGTAAAATCGGTTCGGAAATCGTAGGCCAATTGACCTGTTTGTCGTTGCTCGAAATTCACATCACCCACCAACATAAACATACCTCCATCTTTCTTCAAATGAAACCAACGGTTCATGGCCGTGAAACGCTTATGTAGCGGGTTATCCATGAAACCGTCTTTATTCATGTCCATCTTTACCCAATTCACTGAGCCATGTACGAGCCCCATCACATACCATGGTTTTTCACCAAGTTTTGTTGCCCCATACAAATTCACTTCGGTGCGTGCATCTTGATTCATGTATACATTTGCGAAAAATCGCTCTGCACTTTGTGGTTTCTTTAGCTCCAAATTCATTTGCCCTGTTATGGCCTCATAACCATTGACCACACTGCCTGTTCCCTTGTTGATTTGAATCGACTGCAACCAAGGTCCGGGCATATACTCCATGCCAAACGTAGCGTTTATACCACGTATACCGGGCATATTTTCATACATACTTTGCAAATAGTTTCCCGCCAATCCAAGCATACGAATTTCTTTTGCTCCGGAAATTCCGTCACTGTACTGCACATCTACAGCACCGGTGCGCATAAAACTTTCACTCAAATTACAACAAGCATCTTTTTGCAAATCAGCAGACGAAATCAATTCCACATTTTGCGTTTTCATCTCCATGTGTGTTGCTTGTTTCCGCACAACATTTACCTCTCTCATCTGATTCACGGAATCAATATGTTGAGTCATAGCATGATTTACTAACAAAAATGAAAGTATAAGAACGGCACTACTTCGCTTTGCGTTCATACTTACAGCATTTATGTAAAGAAGAATAGGAAATGTCGGTAGCACTGTATTTATCGGTATCATAGCCAACAGCAACAATTCTTCGGTGAATAGAATCCAACGAAATTTTCGACTCGTCAAATTTCACTTTAATCACTTTGGTATCGGGATTCCAATTTACAGCTTTTACACTTTCAATGTGTAAAGCATTTTCAATCGTTTTCTTGCACATTTCACATACACCATTCACCTTAAACGATGATACTTTCATTGTGCTTTGTGCAAAACAAGAAAATGCAACAAATGTAAATAGGAATAAAACGAATCTAGTTTTCATATCAATTGAGTTTAAATAATAACAAAAGCATGCCATTGTGTGGCACAAAAAATCAATAGACAAAAATCTAAATCCTAATATTTCTATTCCTCAAATAAACAGGACAAGGAGGAGGATATACGAATAGAGTTACATACTGAGGATTGGCTAAACAATATGTATTTTCAGAAACAAAACAATTGGTTTTACGCTGAATTGGGAGCAGACATTGATATTCAGACCAAATGTAGGTAGCCGTTTTAATTTGCTTACTCTCAATTTTTAAAACGACCTCTTTATTGGAACAACATTTACGTTTAGTAACCTTTTTGCAACAACAATCATCTTTGCTAAATCCAATACTTACCGATGCTAATTTACCATGACAGTAATGCACATTCACCCCCAATCCAACAGCACAAAAACTGTAGAAAAAGGTAAGCAAAATAACGGCTGTCTTTTTAAAATGCATAAACTTCACTTTGCGAATATAGGTATAGCAAAAGAAGTATTCAAACTTTGTTAAAGAGCAAAAAAAAGCCGTATTCTTTCGAATACGGCTTTCAATGTTTCAATAGTCAATTATTACCATTTTTTTGAAATCGCTTTGAACAGCTCTTTCGCAAGTTTCTCGTATGCTTCCGACATACGTGCTCCTGTGTCAACATCGCCAAAACCAAAAGCTTGTCCCGGACAATTTGAAATCAAATATTTCGCAATTACAGCACCCGATTTATCGGTGAAAGTACATTCCACGTTGATAATAGCAGGCGTCTTATCGATTCCAATAAAATAGCCGGGCTCAATATAGTTAGTGTGTAAGGTAAGTGTAATTTCTGCATCCTCTGAAGTGGCCGAACTTCCTGTTTCTTTACCCATTTCGTTATATTTCACCTGAAAAGCATTAGGATACAAATTCACTTTATCTGCCTCCCATTTTGCAGCCCATGCATCGCCTTTACCCGGTTCTTTATCGTTGATTTTCGCCTTTTTATCGTCAATAAACTGACTTTCAGGAATCTTTTTCCCGAATCCCACTTTGTACTTCGATACTAATGCATCAGTAAAGGTAAACACCGTTTTTACTTTCTTCCCTTTTAAAGCTGAAGGATCTCCTTCCAGCATTTTTACTTTTGCAACAACAATCTGTGTACCTACGGCACCACCCATCACTCCAAACTGTGCAGAAGCTGAAACGACCATAATTACTGTTAGTACTAATGAACCAAAAATCTTTTTCATAAATTTTGAATTTAATTTACTGCGAAAGTAGAGTAAGACAGATTAAAAAAAAGACGTATTTGTTTGAATTCTTACTGATTTTAATCAGAATAAGGGAGCAATCTGTTAAAATAAAAGGGTACTAAACGTTATGTTTCAAAAAGTGCTGCACAAATTTGATTTCTGTAAAAGAAACCGAATCGCCTAAACTCACCTTTATTGCATTCAATGTTTGTTCCGAATTGCGTTTCAAATAGTCAGCAATAGCCTCTACTTTGGCTTTGGGAACGAAAGTGTAAACATCCAAGTCGCCCGTTCCCACAAAATGCGCAAGATGCCCTTCAATGGTTTGTGGCGATAAGGCACGCTCTTTCGCAATTTCCTCAATTTTCCATCCGGCTTTATATAAATCGAACGACAATTTCTTTGTATCCACTTTCTCCGCCTTGGCTTTCGGCTCTTTCTTCACCAACTCCAACTGCGGTTTTACAATGCCGTTGTTGCGTACGTAATCGGCAATAATCTCAATCACCTCACTCCCGAACTGTTTGATTTTTATTTTTCCAAAGCCTTTCACCACCTCCAATTCCTCTAATGTTGTAGGCAACAAATTCGATAAATCGAGTAATACTTTTTGCGGCAAAATCATATACGAAGAAGCATCTTTTTCGGTTGCTGTGGCATCGCGCCAAGCTTTGAGTTCGGAATATAACTCGCCATGCGCCATGTTTTCGGTATGCGCGGCTTTCTTGGCTTTAGCCGGTTGCAATTTTACCGAGGCCTGGAAATCGGCATCCGCATTGGCATTGGCTTGCAATAGATTCAATGTTTGAAAACCGTTCGTACAAGCCTTAAAGCCTTTCACTTTCAGAAACACTTCACGTTGCAATGCCGCTAAAGCATCGGTGGCCGATTTCTTGACGTCTTTATTATCGGTTTCGATAATTAAATCATACAAACTGTGCAGTAATTCTACTTCCAACTTCTGCACAAAATAGGGCACTGCACGTTTGATGCGATCTTGCAATTCGCCATGCATTTCGGGCAATGTGCCGGTTTGCACAAACTGCTGTAATTGTGGTTTGAAGCGCTCGGTAACTTTCACACTGTGTTCCAGAAAATCGTTGAACAACTTTTCTGTTTCATCCAATACAAAGTGTGTGACCGTATTGCTATTGTCGCGCAGTATTTTTCGGAACTGAAAAAATCGTCTTTCAATATCTGTCAAATCAAACAAGTCTTGCACCAAGGCCGTTTGAAAGCCACGTTTAGCCGCATTCAAATGCTCCTCATCGGGTGAATTTTGATTGGCTTCTTTGGTGTATTCCTGAATGGTTCTATCGGTCTTCACACTATTAGAAACTATAGGCGAACGCAATACCACTCCCTCGAAACTCTTGCACCTACTGAGCGCCACGTAAACTTGTCCGTGTGCAAACGAAGCCCCCGCATCAATAATGGCGCGCTCAAAGGTTAGCCCCTGACTTTTATGAATGGTAATGGCCCAGGCCAATTTCAACGGATATTGCAAAAAGGAACCAATGACTTCCTCGGTAATTTCTTTGGTTTCTTCGTTCAATTTGTAGCGAATGTTCTGCCACTCGGCAATGCCCACGGGGATTTCGGCATAATCGCCCGGACATTTGACATAAATCACTCCATCTGCAATGCGGGTAATTTGTCCGATTTTACCATTATAAAACAACTTCTCTTTCGAAATATCGTTCTTCACAAACATCACCTGCGCATTCACTTTCATTTCCAGTTCCTGCTCGGTGGGGTACATGTATTCCGGAAATTCGTTTTTCACTTCGGCTGTAAAAAAATACGATTTGCCCACCAGCGATTCCAACTTGTGTTGATTCGTGCGCTGAGCCGTGGCATTGTGGGTGGTGAGGGTAATGTAACCTTCATCGTCACGCGGTTCGAAATCGGGTTGATAGCGCTCGTTCAGCTCTTGCAGCGAATGATGATCGAGTTGATTGTCGCGCACCTTATTCAACAAATCAATAAAATATTGATCGGCCTGACGGTAGATATGTTTCAACTCAATGGTAATCGGGTCGGTTTGCTGCAAGGCGCGGCTATTAAAGAAATACACCGATGGATAATAATTCTTCAGCAAGTTCCATTCTTCGTCTTTAATTACGGGCGACAACTGATGCAAATCGCCAATCATCAGCAACTGCAAGCCGCCAAAGGGTTTGGTGCGATTCCGAAAACGCTTGAGCACTGCATCAATAGCATCGAGCATATCGGCCCGCACCATACTGATCTCGTCAATCACCAACAAATCGAGGCTTTTGATGAGTTTAATTTTCTCGTGACTAAACCGCATTTGGCTGCTCAGCGAATTCTGCGAACCCAAGGCCGAAGCCTCGGTGCGATCCGGAATAAACGGACCAAAAGGCAATTGAAAAAACGAGTGAATGGTTACTCCTCCGGCATTGATAGCCGCCACGCCTGTAGGCGCCACCACAGCCATGCGCTTCGGGCAGTTCATGCGCAAATTCTTTAAAAACGTGGTTTTCCCGGTTCCCGCTTTTCCGGTAAGGAAAATGTTCTTATCCGTAAACTGAACAAAATCGTGTGCCAGAGAAAGTTGCGGGTTGGTCATTCGGCCGTTTGGTATTTAAAGGGTGCTAATATATACCGATTTAAATAGCTTTTAGCCATTAGCCCCTAGAGGCTAGAAAAGGAATATGAAAACAAACGAATACAAATGTTTGGGGAGGCCTCTAGCCTCTAGTTTCTAGCTTCTAGTAGCTAATTTTGGGCGTTTCCCGGGCTATCCACTCCAATCTCTGGGGCTGGGAAGCACCAGAGGATTTCCGTTCCTATCCCGAACGCGGGCATTGCGGTGGGGTTGATTTTTTGTGGAAGATTGTTTACTTTAGTTTTGGTTGGTGGAAGAACTCAAACCAATGGTGGACATAAACAAATGGCTAAAATATGGAATCGTTAGAGCATATGTATTACAATAAATTTAAAGCTTTGTTTGAATTCAGAAATAAGGAATATGAATTGGAAAAAGAATCTAATTACTTCTTAAAGTATTGGATTAGGAAACGTGATGTTCCATTAGGTAAATGTGAAAAATCTTTTTTGGTTGATTTTCTTCTAAAATATGAGTTTTCTGTACTTGATACCTACAATATTATGTTTGATTTAAAAGTGAGATACCAAGATGGCTTTTATGTGGTTGGACATATATCAGAAGGTATTGCTATTGTAGAAAATGATACACTTAAAGTAGTCGATATTTATGATGTAAGTGTTTTGGATAACGATTATCCACTATATCAAATAAAAATTAATGAGTATGAACAAGTACTAATGGAAGTTTGTAATCCGGCACATAAAATCTTAGATATTTTACTGCAAAAATTAAGTAAAATTAGTTCTATTCCAGCTGATATAGACCCAATTGAAAACTTAGTAATTAGTAGACAAGCTTTGGATTATTTTAAATGATGTTTTCGTGCGATCAGGTGTTTCCACCTGACCGTCAAACAGAGATTTGAAAGCAAAAAATAGTTGAAGCCAGGACTTTAGCAACGCTCTAAATGCCGAGTAGAAATATCCTACATCACTAAAATGCTCTCTTTCTCAACCAACAACCCCAACTCTCAACCTCCTTGGGCGTTTACGGGCTATCCACTTCAATCTCTGGCGCTAGGAAGCACCAGAGGATTTCCGTTCCTATCCCGAACGCGGGCATTGCGGTGATGTTGATGTTTTGTGGAAGATTGTTTACTTTGGTTTTGGTTGGTGGAGGAACAACAATTCAAGGAGAAAAAATAGAGTGGAAAAAAATAAATTATACATCGAGTTTGCCTTTTTAATAATTGGGATTACTGCAACATTTATTGGTTTCTACTTTGTAAAGGGGATTGGTTATAAAGAAAATGGATTTAACCTAGGTTTTAATTCAGCAGTAAAAATGTTATTAACTGGACTAAGTTTTATAGTTTTTTCAGTTTTAATGTTTTTGGGTATATTGTAGAGTGTCTATTGCCTTCGTCCGTATCGAGCCACAAGTGTTCGAAAGAAAAATTTTCCGTCTTTTCGAACGAGTCTTCGAGGAGAAATCTCCATAAGATTTAGTTAGAGACTTCCATTTGTCCTCGGTTGGCATCTCTGCCGACCGAAAATTGCACTACGGTTAAGTAGTAGAAAAAACACAGACTGCTTCGTACCTCGCAGTGACGATAAAAGGTAAACATCTTCGCCACCGATCTAATAAGTGGTGCGTGTCGACACGCACCACGGGAAAGGAATGCAGCAAAGCTCTTTGCATTGGGTTCTTGTGCCACTCATGCTAAACCGCATTTAATCCTTGAACGCTGAACATTACGTACAAATTACTATATTTGCACGTACAAACAACAACCATGGACACTAAACTGACATTAAAGCTAGACAATACAATTATTGAACTGGCAAAGAACTATGCGAAAGAAAAGAACACCAGCCTTTCTAAATTGATTGAATCGTATCTCGGAAAACTTGTTGAGCCTACCGACACGCACGAAGTTACGCCACTTGTTAAAGGTTTATCGGGAGTTATTGACTTGCCAAAGAACTTTGACGCTAAAAAAGAATACAAGAAGCATTTACTAAACAAATACGCAAAATAGCATGACAAAAGTATTTGTTGATACAGATGTTTGTTTAGACTTATTATCCGGTCGTAAGCCTTTCAATAAAACGGCTGAGATTTTGTTTTCGCTTGCCGACAATAGAAAAGTAAAAATCTACGTTTCCTCTCTCTCTTTCTCAAACATAGATTATGTGCTACGTTCGCAATACTCTTCTACACATTCAAGACAGCTAATTGGCAAGTTTAAAACGCTTGTTAATGTTTTACCCGTTGACAGTAAAACAATAGATCTGGCAATAGCTTCCGACTTCAACGACTTTGAGGATGCAATACAGTATTCGTGTGCACTTGAAAACAATCTGACAACTATTATTACGAGAAACGTAAAAGACTATAAAAAAGCTACTATTGCGATTCTGACTCCAGAGGCATTTATTGCGCTACCGGACTAGGAATTCTAATCCGTGGTGCGTGTCGACACGCACCACGGGAAAGGAATGCACCCTCCTCGCCTTCGCTCGCATCTTGCGAGCGAATCTTAAAACTGCCTCCGGCACTTCATTTAC
>ENA-UOYA01004195-UOYA01004195.1-activated-sludge-metagenome-genome-assembly--contig:-NODE-4195-length-12294-cov-6.762072_pt1 | contig 12294 bp, 10 predicted proteins | sample MGYA00238163_ERZ764804 | MGnify/ENA primary metagenome ERZ764804 (study PRJEB28919, sample SAMN05720223) | activated sludge metagenome | isolation source: Anaerobic digester | place: Hong Kong...
GCCTGGAGGCCAAGCGCTTCGCGCCCGCCGCGCTGGCGGCGCTGCGCGCGGCCGACTGGCCCGGCAACGTGCGCCAGCTGGAGAACCTGTGCCGGCGCCTGGCCGTGATGGCGCCGGGGCGCGAGATCGGCCTGGCGGATCTGCCCGGTGCGTCGGCGACGGTGGGCGCTGAGGCGGAGTGGGCCGGTGCGCTGCGCGCCTGGGCCGAGCGCGAACTGGCCGAGGGTCGCACCGATCTGCATGCCCGCGCCGCGCGCGAGCTGGAGCGGGTGCTGTTTGCTGCCGCCCTGGCCCACCACGGCGGCCACCGCCAGCAGGCGGCGGCTGCGCTGGGCCTGGGCCGCAACACGCTCACGCGCAAACTCGGCAGCTCGCGCCGACGGCGCTCCAAGGGCGCGACTTGAACGCCGCGGTCGCCTGCGCCGCGGTACGGTCCACCACGCCCACGGTGCGTGCCGCCGCCCGGACCCATTTCCCTTCGGCCCCACCCGCTGCGCGACACCGCCCCATGACCGACATCCGCATCCGCCCCGCCCGCCGCGATGACCTCGATTTCCTCGTCGATGCCAATGCCGCCATGGCGCAGGAAACCGAGGACAAACCGCTCGATCGCGACCTGCTCACGCGCGGCGTCGCCGCGGTCTTCGACGACCCGGCGCGCGGCTTCTACCTCGTGGCCGAGCGCGCCGGCGAGCGTGCCGGCTGCCTGCTCATCACGCGCGAATGGAGCGACTGGCGCTGCGGCGACTGGTGGTGGATCCAGAGCGTGTACGTGCTGCCGGCGGTCCGCCGCCACGGCGTGTTCCGCGCGCTCTACGACCACGTCGATGCGCAGGCGCGCGCCACGCCGGGCGTGGTCGGCCTGCGCCTGTATGTGGAGTGGGAGAACGCGCGCGCGCAGGCGACCTACCGCGCGCTGGGCATGGAGCAGGAGCACTACCACCTGTTCCGCCGTGGCTACACCGCCACCTGATCCCCGCCGGATGTGGCGATTCGGCTTGGGGCAGACTTAGAGCCGGTTACGCAAAGGGCGCAAAGGAAAAGCAAAGGAAAGTTTCGCAAAGGAATCTTTTTAAATTGACGTCTCTCCTTTGCGGTCTTTGCGGCTTTTCTCTGCGTCCTTTGCGTAACCGGCTTTTCCCCCTCCACCCACCACGTCAGGCCCGCGCGGCGGCGGCCCAGAGCAGCAGGCGCTCGCGCAGGGGCGCCTCCACGCCCGGGGCGAGCACGGCCGCGTAGGCCAGCACGCGCGGCTGCGGCGCGGCATCCTGCTGCAGGCTCAGCGCGACCACGCCCAGGCCCGGTGCCTCGTGCGCGACCAGCGTCGGCGGCGGCAGCGCCGGATCGGGTGCGGCAAGGACCTCCACGCCGTCCTGGCCGCCGTCGAACACTACGGGCAGCGCGTGTGCGGTGAACAGGGCGAGGAACTGGCGCAGCTCGAACAGGCCGCCGGCCCAGTCGTGGCATGACTGCGCCGAGGGGAGCGCCGCGGCGAAGTCGGCGTGCGCGGGCAGGGCGGTGTGCGCGGCGCCGTCGCGCCACTGCCAGGGGCGGCCGCGCGCCGACATCGCCGCGTGCGCGGTCTGCGGCGCCAGCAGCGCGGCTTCCAAAATCTCCCAGGCCGCGGCGAAACCGGCGTGCTCCAACTGCACGCAGGTCAGCGCGCACAGGTCGTGGCGGGTGAGGTAGCGCGCGTGCTGCAGGCGCAGCTCGAAACGCCGCATCAGGGCATCGGCGAGGGCCGTACCGGCCTCACCGCGGGCGAGGAACTCCTGCTCCATGCGCGCGCCCAGCGGCGCGAGCGTGGCGGCGGGGCCGAACAGGCTGAAGGGCAGCAGCAGCAGCGGCCCGTCGCCGAGCGCGGTCGAGGGCTGCAGGGCGTCGCTGGGCATGCTGCCCGCGTGGCTGCCGAAGGCCACGATCTGCGGCGCAGCCGCCGGCGCCAGCGCGCGGGCGGCGAAGTCGCCCAGGTCGGCGAACAGCGGAAAGCCGGGGCGCAGCACCTGGGCCGGATCGAACAGCGCAGCGGCGACGGCGAGGTGGGCCGCCGCGGCACCGGGCAGCAGGCGCTGCAGGTCGGCGGCCAGGAGGGCGCCGATCGCCTCGGCGGCGCTGCGGTCGAGGCTGCGCCGCGCCGGCACGCTGCCGGGCGCGAGTTCCAGCGCCAGCACGGCGGGGCAGTGCAGGAGTTCGGACATGGTGGGATGCGCGCGATTCGGGCGCCGCGGTGCGCGGTCGCAGGGCGCGCGAGTGTAGCATTGCGCGTTCCGCGCGCCCCGGCGCCGCCCGTCTCCGCCATGCGCACGCTCCGACTGTTTCTTGCCGACGCCCTGCAGTTCTTCCTCGCGCCGGGTCTGGCCGCGCTGCTGCCCTGGCGCCTGGCGCGGCGCTGGCTGCGCTGGCTGGCGGGATTCGGGCGCGGCCCCTTCGCCGAGGCCTCGCGCGCCGCGCTGGCGACGGCGCCGGCGCACTTCGACGTGGGCGATGCGGCGCGCTTTGCCGCCGACGTGCGCCTGGTGTGGCTGCTCGACACCACCGACCTCTATCTCTCGCTGCGCCACCGCGATCGCGCCTGGCGTCCCTGGCACGTGCAGCGCGTGGGCGAGTGGCCGCGTGGGGGTGCCTTCATCGCCACCGGCTTCCACCACGGCACCGGCCTGTGGGCCTTCCGTAGCCTGGCCGAGGCGGGACGCGACTCGATGCTGGTGTCGGCGCGCTGGGACCGCGGCGACTTCGCCGGCCTGCCGCTGCGCTACGCCTACGGCCGCCTGCGCGGTGCCGAGGTGGAGCGGCTCGGCGCCAATCCCGTGGCCTTCCGCCCCGGCGCGCGCGCGCCGCTGTCGGCGGCCCTGGCGCGCGGCGCCTGCGTGGTCGGCGTGATCGACATGCCGCCGCGCCTCGCCCCGCGCGGGCAGCGCCCGGTGCGCCTGCTCGGCCAGCGCGCGAGCTTCCCCGACGGCCTGCTGGCGCTGGCGCGCGAGGCCGGCGTGCCGCTGGTGCCCTACTGGATCGAGTTCGACCTGGTCGCCTGCACGCGCCGCTTGTGCATCGGCGCCCCGCTGGACCCGCATGACGTGGACGGCACGCTGCAGGCCCTGGCCGATATCCTCGACGCGCAGATCCGCCGCACGCCCGCGGCTTGGACCTTCTGGCCGGAGTGGCCGCAGTGGCTGACGGATGCCGCGGCGATCGCCGCGCCCGAGGCGTCGCCGCCGTCCTGAGCGCGCCGGCTGCCTAGAATAGATCGCCTATCGCCGCGCAGGCATGATAGGCGTCCAGTGCCGCCCGGCGGCCCCCACGAGGAAGGCGCATCGTGAACACGCAACGCGTTGGAGTGATCGGCGGTACCCGCATCCCCTTCTGCCGCAACAACACCGCCTATGCCGATGTCGGCAATCTCGGCATGTCGATCAAGACCCTCGGCGCGCTGGTGGAGAAGTACAACCTGCACGGCGTGGAGCTCGGCGAGGTGGCCTTCGGCTCGGTCATCCACCACTCCTCCGACTGGAACCTGGCGCGCGAGGCGACGCTGTCCTCGGGCCTCGCGCCCACCACGCCCGGGCTCACCCTCACGCGCGCCTGCGGCACCGGCCTGGACGCTGCCATCGTCGTCGCCAACAAGATTGCCTGCGGGCAGATCGAGGCCGGCATCGCCGGCGGCTCGGACACCACCAGCGACGTGCCCATCGTCTACAGTCGCGCGCTGCAGCAGCGCTTCCTGCGCATCAATCGCGCGCGCACGCCGCTGGACAAGCTGAAGGCGGCGCTGGGCGGTTTCTCCTTCAAGGAACTCAAGCCCCACCTGCCGGGCGTGGCCGAGCCGCGCACGGGCAAGTCCATGGGCGACCACTGCGAGCTGATGGCGCGCGAGTGGCAGATCACGCGCGAGGCGCAGGACCAGGTGGCTCTCGACAGCCACCGCAAGCTCGCCGCGGCCTACGACCGCGGCTTCTTCCAGGACCTCGTGGTGCCCTTCCGCGGCCTGGCGCGCGACGGTTTCCTGCGTCCCGACACGACGCTGGAGAAGCTCGCCGCGCTCAAGCCCGCCTTCGACAAGAGCTCCGGCCAGGGCACGCTCACCGCTGGCAATTCCACCGGTCTGTCCGACGGCGCCTCGGCCGTGCTGCTGGCCAGCGAGGATTGGGCGCAGCGCCGCGGCCTCAAGGTGCAGGCCTGGCTCACCCACGCCAAGGTGGCGGCGGTGGACTTCGTGCACGGCGAGGGCCTGCTGATGGCGCCGACCGTGGCCGTGGCGCAGATGCTCGACGCCGCCGGTCTCACCCTGCAGGACTTCGATTTCTACGAGATCCACGAGGCCTTCGCCGCGCAGGTGCTGTGCACCCTGCGCGCCTGGGAGAGCGCCGACTACTGCAGGAACCGCCTGGGCAAGGAGCGGCCGCTGGGGGCGATCGATCCGGCCAAGCTCAACGTGGCCGGGTCCAGCCTCGCCGTGGGCCATCCCTTTGCCGCCACCGGTGCGCGCATCGTCGCCACCCTGGCCAAGCTGTTGGAGGAGAAGGGCTCGGGACGCGGTCTGATTTCCATCTGCACCGCCGGCGGCATGGGCGTCACCGCCATCCTGGAGCGCTGAGGCTCCGGCCCGACGTCAACGCTGTCCTGAGTCACCGGGGAGGTAGATCCATGCGTCGCGAGCTGATCCGGCTGTCCTGTGCGCTGTCCCTCGTATTGCCGTCCGCTGCCGCACTGGCGCAGGCCTGCGCGCAGTGCGGTGCCGGTGGCGAAGGCGCGTTCAACGCCCTGGCCAACACCAGCCTGGCCGGCGGCCCGCACGAGTTCACCACGTTCAACATCGCCGCCGGCGTGACCGTGACGGTCACCGGCAACGCCCCTCTGCTCATCTCCGCCACCGGCGCGGTCACCATCGACGGCGTCCTCAGCGCCGCCGGACCCGCGGGCAGCGCCGGCGTGACCTCCACCCAGGCCGGCGTGGGCGGCATCGGCGTGGGCGGTGGCGGCAACGGCGGCGCCGGCGTCTACTCCGACAACCAGGGTCCGCTGGACGGCCAGGCCGGCACGGGTCCGGGCGCGGGCGCCTTCGGCGCGGGCTGGAGCGGCGGCGGCGGCGCGGGCTATGCCGCCACGGGCGGATCCTCCGGCGGTGGCGGCGGCGCGGGCGGTCCGGCCTATGGAGACGCGGCGATCAGCACCCTGCTCGGCGGCTCGGGCGGTGGCGGCGGCTCGGGGGGATTCCTGTGCGGTAGCGGCGGTGGTGGCGCCGGTGGCGGCGCCATCTCGATCCGCTCCTGCGTCTCGATCCAGATCGGCGCCACGGGTGCGATCCGCGTCAACGGCGGCGACGGCGGCAGCGACGGTACCGGCAACTGCGGCGGCGGCGGTGGCGGTTCGGGCGGCGCGCTCGTGCTGACGGCGCCGCAGGTCAGCAACAACGGCGCGCTGCTCGGCGCGGGCGGTCTCGGCGGCGCCAGCAACGTGCCGGGGACGCCGTTCTTCGGCGGCGGTGGCGCCGGCTCCGACGGACGCTTCCGCGTCGACACGTTGACGGGCGCGCTCGGAGGCAGCGGAACGGCCACGCCGGCACCGACGCTGACCACCTGCACCCTGCCGGTGCAGCTGCAGTCCTACGGAATCGACTGATGCGGGCGCATCCGACGCGCCGCGCGTCCTGACGATGCGGACTCAGCCGCGCGGTTCGAAGCTGCCGCGGAACAGGGTGTCGGTGACGCCAGCCGGCGCGCCCGCGGCGATCCAGTCGTAGATCAGCGCCTGCAGGTCGGTGGGCAGGGCGCCTCCACCCAGCGGCATGCGGCTGCCCACGTCCGGCGTGGCGCAGTTCACCTTGTGGAACAGCAGGCTCTGCTCGGGGTGGTTGGGCACCACGCGCACCAGGCCGGCGTCCTGGCTGCTGGCGTGGCCGACCAGGTTGCCCCAGGACACGCCGGGGCCGAGATCGAGCCCCGCCGGCGGGAAATCGCCCTCGTGGCAGCCGGTGCAGTAGGTGTTGAAGATGCCCTGGATGCCTGCCTGGTAGTCGATGGTGAACTGCGGCGGCTCGCCGTCGAGACTGTCGCAGCCGCTGGGTTGCACCGCCCACGCCGTCGGCCAGGCCAGGGCCTCGGGGCCGGCCGCGAGGGCCAGCCCCAGGCCCAGCGCCCGCAGCCCACGCCGCACCGCGTTCACGCCAGGAACCCGAGGTTGCGGAACGCCGGATTGAAATTCGCCAGGTTGGGGAAGATCGCCGCGAGGTCGGTGTCGGCCGTGATGCCGAGCCAGCGCGCCAGGGTGGCGCCGTACTGGTCGATGCCGATGCCGGGGATGCACTGCCCGCGCGACAGGGTGACCGGGCCGTTGAGGCTCTGGTCGGGGAAGCCGCTGATCGGCCCGCCACCGTCGGCGTACAGGCGCCCGCCCACCACGCCGCCGCCGAGGACGAACTGCACGCCACCCCAGCCGTGGTCCGAACCGTTGCCGTTGGACGACAGGGTGCGGGCGAACTCGCTCATGCTGAAGGCGGTCACCTCGTTCTGCGCGCCGATCTCCCCCAGCGCCGTCCAGAACGCGGAGACGGCCTTGGACACGTTGCCGAGCAGGGCGGCGTGGCCGCTGTTGCCCGCGCCCATCAGGCCATCGTGCAGGTCGAAGCCGCCGTAGCGCACGTAGTAGATCTGTCGCGCGGCGTAGCCCTGTGCGCGCGAGAGCTTGATCATGCGCGCCACCATCTTGAGCTGGTCGGCCAGGCTGTTCTGCGTCGGGAAGGCAGTGGCAATGCTGCCGTCGGCCCCGGCCAGTCCGCCGGCGAGCAGGGCGTACAGGTCGCGACCGCGCTGGAAGGTCTTCCTGTACTCGTCGGCCATCAGGTTGCCGGCGTAGCTGTCGGCCAGCAGCTGATTGAGGGCCACATCGCGCTGTCCGGCCAGGCCGGTGCAGCCGGAGGGATTGCACACGCCGCTGAGGCCCGACAGGCCGCCGGACGACAGCTGGTAGGCGAGCACGCCGTTGCCGGTCTCGAACTTGTTGGCGCCGGCGATGGAGATGCAGGGCGACAGCACCGTGCTGTTGCTGGCGGGGAACTGCGGGCGCAGCACGGCCGCGGCCTGGCCACCCCAGCCGTAGCGCGCGTCGCGCGCGGCGCCCACGTGCCAGAGGTTCTCCTGGTCGCTGTGCGAGAACAGCTGCGGCGGCCGCAGGGCGGCGCTGGCGTTGTAGTCGGCCTTGGAGATTGGCTGCACCAGGCTGCCGAGGTTGACCAGGAAGGCGAGCTTCTGCGCGTCGTACAGGCTGCGCAGTTCGGGCACGGACGGATGCAGCGCGTAGTTGCCCGAGCCGGAGCCGCCAGCGCCGCTGAGCGTCAGCAGCGTGGCGCGGTCCAGGGCCAGGCCGGCGGCATTACTGGCGGCGTTGTAGACGCCACCGCGGGAGGCGGCGTAGACGTCGTAGCGCGCCTGGTCGTAGGGCAGCAGCAGGTTCCACGAGTCGTTGCCGCCGGCCAGGTAGATGCACACCAGGGCGCGATAGCCCGACAGCGTGCCGGGGGTGCTGGCGGCAGCCAGCGCGGTGCCCATCATGCGCAGTTGCGGCACGAGCGCGGCGGCGCTGCCGCTGGCGGCCAGGCAGGCGAGCTGGCGCAGGAAGTCGCGGCGGGCGTTGCGGGTGTGGCTCATGGCGGACTCCTTAGCGCTGCGCGGCGAATTCGGGCGAGAGCGCCACGAGGTAGACCAGCGACCAGGCCTTCTCGTTGGCGCTGGCGCCGCTCATGAAGGCGAGCATGTTGCCCAGGGTGGTCTGCATGTTCGGCGACATGCCGCCGCCGAGCATGCGTGCATTGGCCAGCGCCACCATGGCGGCTGGGTTGGCCGCATTGGAGGCGAGTGCGGACAGGTCCAGCAGGGGACGATCGCTCGGCGGGTTGCTCATGCCGGCATAGGCCTGTGCGCTGAAGGCGTACAGGCCGTTGCTGAGCGAGTAGGTGGTGCTTTCGTTGGTGATCTGGAATTCGGGCGCGAACAGACCGGCATCGGCGATGGGGCCAGGCTGGGCGAAGTCCGGCTCGTAGAAGTTGAACACTGTGGGCGAGCTCAGCGGGCGCTGGCCGAAGGCGTTGACGAAGTTGAGTGTGCCGATCATCTTCACCTCGCCGTAGGCGTCGGCCGCCGGTGCCTGCGCGCCCCAGGCCCGCCACAGCGCGGTGAGGCGCAGCACCGGCTCGCGCAGCTTGCCGTAGCTCGCGGCGCCGGGCGTGCGCGCCTCCGCATCGAGCAGGATGGCCTGGATCACCGCACCGAGGTCGCCGCGTTCGTGGTCGGGCAGGCCGTTGTCCTCGAACACCGTCGCCACGCGCTGGATGTAGCCCGGCGAGGGATTGCTGGTGACGAAGCGCTGGATCAGCTGGCGCGCGATGAAGGGCGCCACGTTCATGTGGCCGGCGATGTTGTCCAGGGCCAGGTTGACGTCCTGCGCGCAGGTCTGGTTGGCGGGCAGGGTGAAGCCCGCCAGCAGGGTCTTGGCGCCGATGTCGTGGCGCATGTTGCTGCTGCCCGTGCCGCTGGCCGGGAACAGCTCGGTGCCCCAGCAGGCCATCGGCGCGTACTGCGCCGCACTGGTGACGCCGCCGGCGTAGAAGTTCGCGCCGTTGTAGTTCGGCGGGCCTGATCCCCGCGGTGCATCGGCGTAGGTGAAGCCGGTGAACACGCGCGCGGTCTGCGAGATGGTGGTCTGGTCGTAGGTGGGGAGGGGCACCAGTTGCCCGTCCAGCACCGGACTGAAGTCCAGGTTGCGCTGCACCAGGCCCACCGAGAACAGCTGCATCACTTCGCGCGCGTAGTTCTCGTCCGGCTGCGTGGTGCTGCCGGCCTTCTGGTTGCGGAAGTGACTCAGGTAACGTCCCATGGTCGGATTCCAGGTGACGTCGCCGAGCAGGCCGCGGTAGGTGCCGAAGGCATCGCGCGCGAGCAGGTCCCAGTACTCCGTCAGCGGGATGTAGTCCTGGCTGATGCTGCTGCTCTGGTCGGAGACCACGAAGATCTGCGACAGCGCCCAGGCCATGCGCTGGCGCAGCTGGTCCGGGGCGTAGGTGGCGGTCCAGAACCAGCGGTTGAGGCGCTGACTCTGGCCGATGCCCTGGCCGCCGGCGGTGCGGGCGGCGATCACCTGCTCGACCACCGGCCGCGCCGCCGTGGCGGGCATGCCGAGCTGCTGGGCCAGCCATTCGCGGTAGCCCAGGGCGCGCAGGCGCGCGATCTCCGCCGGCGTCGGGCCGAAGGTGGCCTGGGTGAGGAAGCGGGCGGCTTCGGCATCGCTGCCCGGAGCGTCGGCGGGGGTGTCGAAGCCGTTGCCGTAGAGGTGGTCGTAGACGTGGGCGGCGGCGGGTGTGCCAAGGCACAGCACGCCTGCCAGCAGCGCGGCGAGGCGGATCATGGTGGTTCTCCCGGAATTGCGGCAACACTACGGGGGCGCGTGGCGGCCGGCTGTGACCGGATCGCCAGCTCCCGCGCGCCCTGCGTACCGCCCTGCAACGGACCGCCGCGACCGCCGTTGACCGCCCGGCCCGCGCCAACGAAAAGGGCGCCCAGCGGGCGCCCTCGCGTGCGGCGGGAATTGGCTGCCTCAGCCGCCGAACTTGAACAGTGCCGGCTTCCAGCTGCCCTGGCGGCTGTAGGACTCGCGGCGGCGGCGGTGCATGCGATCCTGCAGCTCCAGGCGACGGCCTTCCAGCCAGTCGGCGCGCTGCATGTTGCTCAGGTCCTCGCCGCGGCGCTCGGCCTCGGCACGGCGGAAGTCGCAGAAGTCGTCGTAGGCGTCGAGCTCGTGCTTCAGCTCGCGCACGCACAGCTCGATCATGATGGCGTCGTCGAGGAAGCCCAGCACCGGCACGGTGTCCGGGATGACGTCCTTGGGATCGGCGAAGTAGGTCAGTGCCGACAGCACGCGCTGCTTGTCCTCTTCCGGCAGGGCCCAACCCGTGTCGTGCACCATGGCGATCATGGCGTCGAGCTTGCCCAGGCGCTCGGCGATGAAACCGGGCACCTGCACGTTGGCGGAATCGGCCAACAGCTTCTTTGCCGCGTCGGTGATCTGCTGCGCGCTCAGGTGCTTGGTCTCGTCCTGGGCTTTCTTCATGCCGTCGATGAAGTGGGCCAGGTCGGCGTCGCCGAGTTCGATGGTGATGGTGAGGGACATGGCTGGGTACCGCGGTGGGAATCGGGGAGGCAGGCAGCCTAGCTAGGGCGTGTCGGGGCGTCAATCGACGCCGCGGCTGGCCCGCTGCGCGCGCGGTCGCCCCTACAGGATGCCCACCAGGCCGGCGCCGAAGGCCGTCACCATGCGCGTGTAGATGGTCTTGAACGGCAGATCCACCTCGGGGAAGTCGCCCACGTCCTCGTAGCAGTCGTAGAAGCCGGGCTCGCCGGGGCGCCGCGGCGTGCAGCCGGGTTTCAGCTCGAAGCTGCTCGCGTAACGGAAGGGCCAGAAGTCGAACAGGGGCAGGGCGGCGGAAAAGTCGGCGATGGCGCCGTTGACCCGCTCTACCAGGCGCGGGCGCTGGCGCTTGGCGATGGTCCAGGCATTGCCCGGCGCGGCGTCGCGCAGGATCGAGGTGCGCACCGCCGCGGCGAAGGCGGCATCGTGCACGATGAAGCCCGACTCGGTGTTGTAGGCGTCCGATCGCGGGTCGAAGTTGTGCGAGCCGATCAGGGTCACGCTGCCGTCGATGACGATGCTCTTGGCATGCAGGCCGAGGCGCACGCCGCCGCTCTTAAGCGGCGCGCGCTCGTACTTGCGGTAGCCGGGCGTATCGGTGCCGCCGTCGGACAGCGCCGCGTAGTCGGCCACCATCGCGGCGGCATCGGCGGGAAAAGGCTTGAACTCGTGGATCTCGAAGCCGTAGCGCTTGAGGTAGCGCTTCTTGTACTTGTGCGAAAGGGCGTAGACGTAGAAGGCGTCGGTGGCCGCCAGGGAGTTGGTCGACACGATCACGCGCAGTTCGCGGTGCTGCGTGTGCAGGCTGCGGAACACCTCGCGTGCCCGCCGCGAGATCACCAGGTACGGCGTCTGCATCACGATCTCGCCGCGTGCGCCGCGCAGCAGGCTGATGACGTGGCGGGTGAGAGCCTGTTCGGCGCGGTTGTCGGGCTCCAGCGGCTTGTTGGGCGAGTCGGAGAAGTAGTCGACGCGGCCGACGCGGAAGGACCGGTCGGCGAACTGCGTCTGGATCCAGCCGGGGTCGGCGGCGCGGGCGCGCAGCGCCGCCACGCGCGCGGGGCGGGCAAAGTCGGGCGCGGTCCAGGCGGGCACGGGCTCCTTGGGCGCCAGCACGCGGCGGTTGATGTCCTTGAGCTGGGCCAGGCGGCGCGTGCGCGGATGCTGCCAGAACTGCTCGAACGAAGCCTGCATGGCGGCAGCGGCCACCGGCCCGGCCACCAGCACGTCCCGGTCGCGGTAGTCGAACTCGTCGTCCCAGTCGTAGTAGCGGTTCTCGTAGTTGCGTCCGCCGGTGATGCCGAGGGCGCCATCCACCAGCAGCAGCTTGTTGTGCATGCGCTGGTTGAACTTGAAGAAGCAGCAGACGATGCCGGCGGCGAACTCCAGCGGCTGCGTGGCGGCCTCGTCGAACGTGGGGTTGTAGAAGCGCAGCTCGAAGTTGACGTGGGCGCGCGCCAGGCGCGCCAGCAGGGTCGGATCGCCCACCGAGAACAGCTGGTCGACGATCACGCGCACCCGCACGCCGCGGCGCGCGGCGGCGATGAGTTCGTCCAGCACCAGCAGGCCGGCGTCGTCCTTGGCGAAGATGAAGGTCTGCACGTCGATGCTGCGCCGCGCGGCGCGGATCAGGTGCACGCGCAGCGCCAGCGCATCGGCGCCGACGTCGAGCAGGTTGGCGTAGTGCACCGGTGCCCCGGCCTGCGATTCGGCGGCGGCCCGCGCCACCAGGGCGGCGTAGGGTGAGGCCAGGGCGCAGGCGTCGGCCGCGCTGCAATCCAGGGTGCGCTCCTGCTGCTGCGAGATCACGTCCTGTGCCTGCCGCACGCGCTCGCGGCTCAGGCTGCAGGCGCCGAGCAGGCACGCCGCAGCCAGCAGCCAACCCATTCGCAGGCAACGCGGCATCCCTGACATGCCCGCCATGCTAGCAGGCGCGTGCGGCCGCATTCAGTCCGGCGGCGGCGCGGTGGCGTAGACGGTGAAGTGCAGGCGCACCCGGTCGGCCAGGGTGCCGCGGTGCGTGCGCATGCCGAAGTCGCTGCGCTGGATGCTGCCCTCGGCCTGCACCGGGCAGAGATCGGAAGAGCACACGTCTGAACTCCAGTCACATGCCTGTATCTC
>ENA-UOYA01004197-UOYA01004197.1-activated-sludge-metagenome-genome-assembly--contig:-NODE-4197-length-12290-cov-5.121782_pt1 | contig 12290 bp, 10 predicted proteins | sample MGYA00238163_ERZ764804 | MGnify/ENA primary metagenome ERZ764804 (study PRJEB28919, sample SAMN05720223) | activated sludge metagenome | isolation source: Anaerobic digester | place: Hong Kong...
CATATGAAAGTGTTGGGCGCAACGCTGGAGAAAATTTCTGCTGAGAAAGCCGGCATCATAAAACCCGGCGTGCCGGTGGTTGTTGCTCTGCAAAAGAAAGCCGCCGGGCAGGTGATCCGCGAGGCAGCCGGAAAGCAGGCTGCTAAATTGATTGCTTCTCATGAATGGATTAGATTGACCAAGATTTCTTCATCGCTGGATGGTCAGATATTCCGCATCGAACCGGTGAGAAATAGCGGCCGGCAGATAAGTAAATCGATGCCGTATGGCCAGGAACTGACCCTGCCGCTGCTGGGGGATCATCAATTGGAAAATGCGCGCACAGCCTTGACATGTATCATGGAGTTGGAAAACAAAGGATATCAGTTTTCGCTGGAATCAATCCAAAATGGGATTGAAACGCTCAACTGGCCGGGCCGCTTCGAAATCCTCAATCGCGATCCGCTGTTGATTATCGACGGGGCGCATAACCGCGATTCATTCCGAAAACTGGAACGGACCATGGCTGAATATCTGCAAGGAAAGAAAAAAATCCTGATTTTCGGCGCATCGGAGGATAAGGAAGTAGAATTGATGTTAAAGATCATCAGACCGCAAGTTGACTTGTTAGTGATCACTCAGGCTGCGCACCCCAGAGCGCTGCATGGCTGCGAAATCCAGGATCGGGCCATGCGATTGGGAATGCGCAACCGTGTAACTGGGTCTGTAGAAGAGGCTTTGGAATACGCTTTGAACCAATATCAACATAATTCCGCGATTCTGGCTGCCGGCAGCATTTTTATCGCCGGGGCTGTTAAAGAAATCTGGGGCGAACGGAAGGCAAGGGAATAATGAAACAACCCGTATCCGGTATGTTTGGACAAGACGACGTCAACGCATCCCTCTATCAACGAACGGACGAGCTCTACCAAATCGAGAACGCACGCGTCGATCAAAACGGCTGTTTCATCAGGCCGGCGGTGGTCTTTCATGATGTGGTCGTGCTGCCGCATATGGTAACACCGGTCTTTATCCAGCCCGGGCCTAACCTGGAGGCTATACTGGCAGCCCAGAAAGAAAAACAAACCCTCATCACCTTGATCCCAAAAGAACAGGAAGATGAGGAAAGCCTGACCTTTGAAGAAATGGGGCTGGAGGTCGCCGCCGGCAGTGTTCTGGAATTACCGGATAAAAATTATTCAGCCCTGATCCAGGGGAGAAACCGGATTGAAATCGTCGATATCCTGCAGGAGAATCCCTATCTGCTGGTAAAAGCCAGACTGTTGGAAGATAGCGGCGTATTGATGGATAGCGCGTTGAAAGGGCTGGTCAAAACAACGCGTTCGCTATTCGAACAGGTGGTGCAGTATGACCGTTCGATCCCTGATGAGGCGCATTTTTTCTCGATCAATATCACCGACCCGGGCTGGCTGGCGGACATGGTGGCAACTGCCATTTCGCCGGAAATCGAACAACGCAAAGAAATCATTCATTTGGTGGACGTACGCGAACGGTTGATCTACGTCAATCGACTTCTGGCGGAAGAATTGGATGTGCTGCACATTGAAGACGAGATCCAGTCGCGGGTGCAGAACGAAGTCGATCGCAGCCAGCGTGAATTCTATCTGCGCGAACAAATCAAAGCCATCCAGGTCGAGCTTGGCGAGGGCGATATCTGGGAGCAGGAAATTCAGGATTATAACCGCAAGTTATCCGAAACGGAACTCCCGGATGCCGTTCGGGAAGTATTAAAAAGTGAAATCAAGAAACTGTCGCTCAGCCCGGCCATGTCACCAGAGACCGGTATCATTCGCAATTATCTGGACTGGTTGTTTGAGGTGCCCTGGAAGAAAGCAACAAAAGATAATTTGAACGTTCGCAATGCCGCCAAGATTTTAGACCTGCATCATTACGGTCTCGAAAAACAAAAAGAGCGGCTGTTGGAATACATTGCGGTGAAGAACCTGGCCGGCGAGGAATCCCGCCAACCGGTGTTGTGTTTCCTGGGTCCGCCCGGAACCGGCAAGACCTCCATCGGGAAATCAATGGCTGAGGCGTTAGGCAGAAATTTTGTGCGCGTCTCCCTGGGTGGGATCCGCGATGAAGCCGTAATCCGCGGGCACCGGCGAACGTACATTGGCGCGCTGCCGGGACGTATCATTCAAACCATGAAGCGCGCCGGTTCGATCAACCCGCTGTTCATGCTGGATGAAATCGACAAAATGGGCGACGATTACCGCGGCGATCCCGCGGCAGCGTTGTTCGAAGTTCTCGACCAGGAACAGAATAACGCTTTTTCGGATCACTATCTGGAAATTCCCTATGATCTTTCCAACGTAATGTTCATTGCAACCGCCAACAATACCGATAATATCCCGCCGGCGCTGCTCGACCGCATGGAGATCATCGAATTTCCGGGTTATTTGGAAGAGGAAAAAGTAAGGATTGCACGTGAGTTTCTGATACCGCGCCAGATTACCGAGAACGGTTTAAAGAATGAGGGGCTGGCATTTGACGACGAGGCAATTATCAGAATTATCCGGGATTACACCTATGAAGCCGGGGTGCGCAACCTGGAACGTGAAATTGCGCGGGCTTTACGGAAAATTGCCAAAAATAAAACCCAATCCAAAGCTTTCCCCAAAAATATAACTTCAAATTTGGTGGAGAAGTATCTGGGCCCGCAGCAATATTTTGCCTTTGAGGCGGATGCGAAAGATGAAATCGGCGTTTCAACCGCCGTTGCCTGGACAGAAAACGGCGGAGAAATTATGCCGGTTGAGGTGCTGGTGATGGAAGGCAAGGGCAACATGCAGATAACCGGAAAGATCGGTGAGATCATGCAGGAATCCGCCCAGGCGGCGCTCTCCTATGTCAAATCGCACGCGAAAGCCTTCAAGCTGGATCCGGAAGAATTCGAGAAACTGGATATCCACATTCACATTCCGGAAGGCGCCATTCAAAAAGACGGGCCCAGCGCTGGCATCACGATCTGCCTGGCGCTGTTATCCGCGCTTACACGCAAGAAGGTCCGTATGGATATCGGCATGACCGGCGAATTGACGCTGCGCGGCCGCGTGCTGCAGGTGGGTGGATTGCGCGAGAAAATTTACGCTGCGCATCGCGCCGGGTTAAAACAGATGATCATTCCTAAAAAGAACGAAAAAGACCTGGTGGAGATTCCCAGACAGGTCAAAGAAGCCCTTAAAATTCACAAGGTCAGCACTATGGACGAAGTGATCCGGATTGCTCTGCAGCCCTAATTTTGTTGATTTCCGTTTCGGCTGCCCCCAGATTGCGATTTTTCAGAAGTTTTATCGTATTTTAGCGTTTGAATGCCATTACGAACTTGCGCCAGGATCTTGGTCATCTCGATTTCGAGATGTTCCAGCGAGTCGATGGCGTAGAAATCCGCTTCCTGCTTGATCTGGTTGTTCTCTTCTCTGGCTTTATTGATGATGTCCTCAGCCATCACCTGCGCTTTTTGGACGATCTCGTCGCGTTCCACCAATTTCTGGCATTGTTCTTTGGCAAGTTCGATAGTGCGGTTGGCTTCTTCGTGAGCCTGCGCGATGATGCGCTCTTTCTGGCTGATGATCTGCTGGGATTTTTTGATCTCTTCAGGTATCGCCAGGCGCATCTGATCGATCAAGTCCAGCAGCCGTCCCTCGTCCATCATGACTTTATGCGTCAAGGGCACGGAACTGCTTTCGTTGAACAACTCTTCCAGGCGATCTACCAGATGCAGAATATCCATATCCAATCCTGATGTTTATCTTATTTTACATGTGTTTGTATTAATCTTTTAGCGATGTATATTGATTAATCCGGCTGGTATCGCTGATTTCCTGCATGCGTTTAAATAGAGCCTTTTGCACATGGGCGGGCACCATGGTGGAGATGTCTCCCTGCAAAGAAGCAATTTCCCGCACTGTGGTGGAGGATAGAAACGTGTGTTCCTCGCTGGTGATGAGCGCGACCAGTTCGATATCCGGTGCCAAACGGTGGTTGGCTAAAGCCATGGCGAATTCGTGCTCGAAATCTGAAAAAACGCGCAGCCCTCTCACGATCACGTTGGCGGCCATTTCGCGGCAAAAATTCACCGTCAAGCTGTTGTAACCGACGACTTTGATGCGGGGATTATCCCGAAAACTTTCGCGGGTCAACTCGATTCGTTCCTGTGGAGTAAACAACAGGTTTTTCAGCGGGCGGTCGTAGACCGCGACAATCAACTCATCGAAAATTTTGGCCGCGCGCGTCGCGATATCGATGTGACCGAAGTGGATCGGGTCGAAAGTTCCGGGAAAAATTGCTCTAACCATTATTTAAAACCTCATTAGTTATTCAAATTTAATTGTATACCAGGCCAGAAGTACCTTAATTGCTCCAGCAGCAGTTGGTTTTCGGGTTTTTCCAGGCGCGGATCGGCAGCAATGACGGCTGTTGCGTAACTGCGGGATTTTTCAATCAACCGGGTATCCGCAATGCTCGAAAAACGCAGCCCGGCGTATCCGGACTGGCGTGTGCCTAGAAATTCTCCCGGTCCGCGCTGCTGCAGATCGAATTCGGCCAATTTAAAGCCATCCGTGGTTGACACCATCACAGCCAGCCTTTCATTCTCAGCTTTCGAATCGTTTTCAGGGATCAGCAGGCAGTACGATTTTTCGCCGTTGCGGCCAACGCGTCCGCGGATTTGGTGCAATTGCGCCAGGCCGAAACGATTGGCGCCCTCGATCAATACGATGGTCGCGCGGGGTATATCCACGCCTACTTCGATCACTGTGGTGGATACCAGGATGTGATATTTGCGATCGCGAAAATCGATCATCACTTTTTCTTTTTCAGCCGGTTTTAATTTTCCATGCATCAAACCGACCTTCAAATCCGGGAAAATTTCTTTCTGCAGCCGGCGGCACTCATTCACGGCGGCTTTGAACTCTTCCTCTTCCTCCTCTTCGCTTTCCACCAGCGGATAAATAATGAAAGCCTGAAAACCCAGCGCGACTTGCTCGCGGATCAGGCGGTAAGCATCCTCGCGCTGCCCGGGCAGCAGCAACCGGGTTTCGACCGGAAGCCGGCCGGCGGGCATCTCGTCGATGGTGGTCACATCCAGATCTCCATAAACGGTCAAGGCCAGCGAGCGCGGGATGGGCGTGGCAGTCATCACCAGCAGATGTGGGCTGCTGCCTTTTTTTCTCAGAATGGCGCGTTGTTCCACGCCGAAGCGGTGCTGTTCATCAATCACAGCCAGTTGCAGATTTTTGAACGCCACTGGCCCTTCAATCAAGGCATGCGTGCCAATAAGGACTTTCAATTTTCCGTTGGCAAGATTCGCGAGAATTTCCTCGCGGGCTTTAGCAGGCGTGGAACCGATCAATAAAGCAATTTCTTCGTCTTCAATTAAACCATCCGATACCAGCAGGTCCGAGAGCGTGCGGAAATGTTGTTCGGCTAAAATGGATGTGGGGGCCATCACGGCCGCCTGGGCGTTTCCCCGCAAAATTGCCTGGATGGCAAACTTGGCCACCACCGTCTTCCCGGATCCAACATCGCCTTGCAGCAGCCGGTTCATCGGGCGGCCAGACGTCAGGTCGGATAGAATGGCGTGAATGGCGTTGCGTTGGGCGTCTGTGAGGGTATAAGGCAATCTCGCGGTGCTTTGCGCCAATTCTTCATTTGTAATGGAAAAAGATGCGGCTTTCTGTTCGCTCCATTCCGTCTTTTGCGCCATGACGCCTAATTGAAGAAAGAAAATTTCCTCGAAAGCAAACCGATCTCGCGCGCTATCCAATTCCTCAGAGGAATCTGGGAAATGCATCTGTTTCAATGCGGCCGCAATGAGCGGGTAAGGTTCCTGCTCCAGCACCTCTTGCGGCAGGTATTCTTTTACTCTACTGCTCCAAAAGGGCAGATTCTGGTGGATAATGCGGCGGATCTGCCGCTGCGAGATTCCGGCTGTCAATGGATACATGGGTACGATGCGATTGGTATGCAATTGCTCGCTGTCCAAAGGTTCCCAATCCGGGCTGTTCATCACCAGGCGTCCCAAATACATATCGACTTTTCCAGAGACCACAATCGCTGAACCCTTGCCAAGCTGGGTGGTTAAGTATGGTTGATTGAACCAGGTCAGGCGCAGGCTGCCGGTGCCGTCGCTCAGCGTGCCCTCGATGATCTTCAGGTTTCCCCGCTTTGAAGAATGCGCGTAAAGGTCATTGGTGAGCGTGCCGATCACGGTCAATTCTTCTCCGTATTCCAATTGGTTAATGGTTTTCAGTTTACTGAAATCCTGATACCTGCGCGGGAAATAGCGCAGCAGATCGTATATAGTGCGGATGCCCAATTTGTGGAACAACGCGAAGTTCTTGTCCCCGATCCCGCGGATGGCCTGGATCGGACCGAACAATGCCGGATCCTGGGACTCCTTGAGCTTGGTCATCGAATTGGGCAAATCGGAGAGGTCAAGAACCAGGCGATTTTTCAATGGATTACCGTTCAACCAGTCCAGGCAGGCGGAGACTGCCTTTTTCCGGGATTCGGCAGGCCAGGCAGCGTATTGATCCGTAAATATCAATAAATTGTGGATATCCTCGGCATTAACTTGGTCTTTTGGGCCGTTTTTTTCGATAAATGGTCTGAATCTGGCAAAACCGCCCATCACAGACGTATTTAAAAATCCCCTTTTGACTTCAAGGGTTAAGATTCCCTTCAGCGTTGAAAAAAAACCCGACATGATAAAAATATTGTACACCGCTGCATGCAACGGTGTGCGGCTGCCTTGATTGTCCGGGCTCTCTATTCGATAGAGAGGATAAATTGATAGTGCGGTTGTCCGCCTTCGTGAACCTCAACTTCGTGATCTGGGTAAGTCTTTGCAATATAACCGGTCACTTCGTCGATCTGCGCCTGGGTGGTGTCGCTGCCGTAAAATATCGTCACATGCTCGCGATCCTTGATACCGGATTTTTTCAGCAATTCGGCGCAGGCTTTTACAATCGATTTGGAGGATGACACCAGGTTGCCGTTCAACAGGGCGATCACTTCGCCTTCTTTTACGTTTACACCGTTCAGTTCAATTGAGCGCGTGGCTGTGGTGATCTCACCGGCTTCAACTTCATCCAGCGACTCGTTCATTTCGGCGACGATCTCTTTCATGTCACCCTGAGGATTCAGGCGCAGACAGGCGGATAAGCCTTGCGGGATGTTTTTGGTGGGGATAATTTCCACTTGCTTGTCGGATAACTTTTTAGAAGCTTCAGCCGCCATGATAATATTTTTATTGTTCGGCAGAATAATCACTTTATCCGTCGGCATATCCTTATATGCCTGGAAAATGTCGTTGGTGCTGGGATTCATTGTCTGGCCGCCGCTGACGATACGCGAGACTCCCAGGCTCTTGAAGATGCGGGATATACCATCGCCGGGAGATATCGCGACAACCGCGATTTGCCCTTCTTCAACCGGGTTGGAAAAATCCTCTTCACCGGATTTCCCCTTCATTTGTTCCATCAAGTTCTCGATGTAAACTTTCTGAACCGCGCCGTATTTCTCAACCAATTCGATCGGGTCATATTTTTTCTCAGTGGGGACGTGAATATGCATGCGATACAAATCGTCGCCTTCACCCACTTGAATTGAGGTGCCGATTTTTTCCAGATCCCCATAAAACGATTGCAGATTCAGTTCGCCTACAGGTTTGAAATCGACCACGATTTCGAAATCCTGGCCCGGTTCGATCTCTTCATGCATTTGGCTCATCTGCAAGCTTTCCAGGCTGACTGGAGCGCGTTCAGCTGCGACTTCACCGATCTCAACCGTTTGGTGGGTGGCATAGCGGTAAATCCCTTCCACAATCACGACCAACCCTTTGCCGCCGGAGTCGACAACGCCGGCTTGTTTGAGAATCGGCAGCAAATTGGGAGTATTTTTCAGGGATTCTTCGCCCGCTTTAAGGGTTTTATCGAGAATATAAATAATATCGTTCGATTCAGCGCGTGTTTCTTCGGCAGCTTTGGCCATATCTTTGGCGACAGTCAGGATGGTGCCCTCAACCGGGCGCACAACGCCTTTGTAAGCAGTGTTGCGGCTCTCGCCTAACGCTTCCACCAACAAATCGGCGTCTAAAACCGGTTTATCGTCCAGCAGGCGCGCAAATCCGCGCAGCAATTGTGAAAGAATAACGCCCGAATTTCCCCGGGCTCCCATCAATGCGCCTTGCGAGATCATGTGCGCGATTTTTCCGGCGCTGGTTTCGCTTGATTCCGAGATTTCGCTGTAAGCGGATTGCATGGTTAAAAACATATTCGTGCCGGTATCGCCATCCGGCACAGGAAATACATTTAACGAATTGACTACTTGTTGATGATTCCGCAGCCAGATTAAGGCAGCAAAAAAAGCGTGCTTGAGCGATTGCCCGTCGATCGAATAAAGCGGTTCGTACTTTACCTGTTCCACGGATTGTGGATTACTTTGAACATCAGCCATTAATATGATCCCTTAACTACAAAGAATGAATTCAGAATAAATTAATCCGTGTCGCTGACCCGCAAGCCGCGCACGTGTACATTGACTTCGTTGACGGGAATGCCGACCATTTTTTCGACGTTGAATTTTACATTGTTCGCTACGCTTTGGGTAACGGAAGCGATGCGCGTGCCGTATTCAACGATGATGTACAGGTCGATGTTGATGATGTCTCCGTCATATTGCACAACCACGCCGGAGATAGGGGTCTTGGTGAATAAATTGGAAATTCCGCGCGCGATATTCTCAGTGGCCAAACCCACCACGCCGTATGATTCCAGCGCGGATTGAAAGGCAATCGTGGCGATCGCATTGTAAGAGATTGAAATTTTACCCATGCTTTTTTTTGTTTCGCTCATCTTTTCAGGACCCTTTTTATATTAACCAATCAACTTGTTATTCGTTACGGTTTATGGTAAACTATTTTTTTGTTCTTTACAAGGTAGAGATTTCGTATCGAAAGGAATGACCTATGGCAAAGTGTGAAAATTGTGGAAAAACGACCACTTTCGGGCATAACCGCAGCTTTTCATTGCGCGCGACGAATCGCAAGTTCCGTCCGAACTTGCAAACAGTTTCCGTGTATGAGAATGGTGTTATGGTGCGAAAAGTTTTATGCGCCAAGTGCATTAAAACCCTTTCCAAAGACGCGTAATTATTTTTTTCCGACCTAAACAAAAGCTGCGGAATTTTCTTCCGCAGCTTTTTTGTGTTTATCCCTTGAGTGATCGTACTGCCGAATCGATGCCTGTGGCATTGTTGAATATATAGGAACCTACCACAAAAACATTTGCCCCGGCGTATCTGGCAATTTTGATTGTGTCAGCATTGATCCCGCCGTCTACCTCGATCAGGATATCCAGGTTTTCTGCCTGGATCTTCTGCGATAATTCGGTTACCTTTTGCATGGTTTCCGGCAGAAAAGCCTGGCCGCCAAAACCGGGATTGACCGTCATGATCAATACGAATTTCACCATGTGAAGCACAGGGAAAATCGACTGGAGCGGGGTGCCTGGATTCAATACGATTCCGGGCTGTTTATTCTTCTTCTGAATATTCTGAAGGGTGCGATGGATATGGGGGTTGTTTTCTACATGCACGCTGATGTAATCCGAGCCTGCATCGGCAAATGCATCGATGAACTGGTCAGGATTGCTGATCATCAGGTGAGTATCCAACGGCAGTTTGGTGATTTTGCGGCAAATTGACGCTACTTGTGGCCCGAAAGAGATGTTGGGCACAAAATGACCATCCATGATATCCAGATGAATCCAGTCGACGCCGGCTTGTTCTGCCGATTGGATTTGTTCCTCCAGTCTGGAGAAATCAGCATTTAGTATTGAAGCGGAAATCATCGGTTCCATTGTTTATTCCATTCTATTTATTAATTGAAAGGATTACGTAAATCCAAAATGGGATCAACCCACCGCCCAGGATGAGCGCTAAAAAACTGAGCAGGATTGTCAGCCAGTTGAAAGGTTGACTAGTTGATTTTTTGGGTGAATCTACCGGCTTGCGCTGTGGCTGCTGGGCTGACTGAATTCGCCGGCGATCCGGATTGGCAGGTGAAAGCGGTCTTTTGGGAAAAATGGCATTTTTTCTTGCCGTTTGCAATGCCTCTACGAAGGCATTGCCGTCAGCGAAGCGGTCTGCAGGTTCTTTGGACATAGCCTGTTGGATGAAGGCTTCAACTTCGCGCGGGAGATCGGCGCGCAGGTTGCGAAGCGGCAGCGGCTGATCCTCCCGATGCATGCGCGCCAGTTCCACGGAATCATCAGCGTCGAAAGGCGGGCGACCGGCGAGCATTTCATAGGCGATCACCCCTAACGAGTAGATATCCGTGGCGGGTGAAGGCGGCATTCCACGGGCTTGTTCAGGAGAGATGTAATATGGCGACCCCCATACCACGTCGTACCGTTCGTCGCGGGAGATGCTGTCCAACGCACGCGCGATGCCGAAATCGGTGATCTTGAGGATACCGGAATTTGAAACCAGCATGTTCTGAGGTTTTACGTCGCAGTGCACAATTCCCGCTTGATGCGCGTATCCAAGCCCTTTCCCGGCTTGAAGTAAATAATTGAATGCTTGCTCTGTCTCCAGCGGGCTGCCGGCTGCAAGGATGGATTTAAGATCAGTGCCTTCCACCAGCTCCAGCACGATGTACAACCGGTCGGCATCGTATCCGAAGTCGTATGTGGTTACAATGTTGGGGTGTGACAGGCGGGCGCTGGCTTTGGCCTCTGCCCGAAAACTGTTTTGAAATTGCTGGTCGTCGGAGAAATCCTTCCTTAAAATCTTCAGGGCGACTTTCCGTTCGAGCAGCAGGTCGCGCGCCAGGTAAATGACCGCCATGCCGCCCGATGCCAGGGTTTTGTGGATTTGATACCGGTTATTGATGATCGGGAAAGCCGACGTGAAATCATCCATGCGAAAAATTATAACATCCGCAATTTAGTTCGATATAATTCAATAAAGCAAATATGGAAAAGGTTAAAGAGATTTTTACCAGGGAAGTGCTCATCGCCTCGATTGTTGTGGCATTCATCCTGTGCTGTGTGATGGTTTTGCTGCAGGTGGGTGTATTCCCTTATTTCAATGCTCGCTCCGAACAAAAAGCCATGGTGGCAGTGACACCGCTGAATGGGGATTCCAATGAAAATCAACATGATGCGGCTCAGGCAACGCCCACGCAGCAAATCCAGCCGGGAGTGGTTGCCCGCGGAAATGTGGTGGTGGTGATTGGCACCGGTCAAAACGGCCTGCGCATGCGTTCCGAACCCGGGATGGATGCTTCGATCTTATTTCTGGCCAATGAAGATGAGTATTTCAACGTCATTGATGGTCCGGTGATAAAGGACAATTTGATCTGGTGGAAGATCCAATCTCTTTCAGATGCCCAAAAAGCCGGTTGGTCGGCGCAGGATTATCTGGCTTCGGTTGAATGACGCTGCAATAAGCAATTCCGTATATCGGTCCGATTCACCTTCAACTACAAAACGATCCCATCCAACTGGAAGGGATCGTTTCTGTATTTAAGGACATATTACTTGCGGTTGGCGATCAGGGTTTGCCGGATGATTTCGGATGCGTTATCTACTGGTACGAATTCAACCGCTTTGCGAACTTCTTCCGGCAATTCATCCAGATCGGCCAGGTTCTCTTTCGGTAAAAACACCTTTTTAAGTCCGGCGCGATGGGCTGCCAGCATTTTTTCCTTGATGCCGCCCACCGGCAGCACCTGTCCGCGCAATGTGATCTCGCCGGTCATGCCGATGCAGGCATCCAGCGCTTTGCCGGTGAACAGGGAAGCCAGCGCCGTGGTGATGGCCACCCCGGCGGAAGGCCCATCTTTCGGTTGCGCGCCAGCGGGAACGTGAATATGGATGTCCTTGTGCTCCACTACATTCTGGTCAATCCCGAATTCCGCCAGGTGCGAGCGCAGGTAAGAAAAAGCCGCTGAGGCCGATTCTTTCATCACGTCGCCCAATGAACCGGTGATGATGAACTTGTTGTCGCCTGGCATGCTGGTTGCTTCGATAAAGAGAATCTCGCCGCCAACCGGCGTCCAAGCCAGGCCGGTGGCCACGCCCGGTACGGAAGTGCGCTTGAGCACTTCCTCAGCCGGTTTGAATTTAGGCTTGCCCAACATATCGGCAATGTGCGTTTTGGAAATCACGCGGATCTTCTTGTTGTCTTTCTCGCGCAGAGTAACCACCTTGCGGCAAACTGCCCCGATCTCTCGTTCCAGATTGCGCACACCGGATTCGCGTGTATAAGAGCGGATGATC
>ENA-UOYA01004201-UOYA01004201.1-activated-sludge-metagenome-genome-assembly--contig:-NODE-4201-length-12271-cov-3.594630_pt1 | contig 12271 bp, 8 predicted proteins | sample MGYA00238163_ERZ764804 | MGnify/ENA primary metagenome ERZ764804 (study PRJEB28919, sample SAMN05720223) | activated sludge metagenome | isolation source: Anaerobic digester | place: Hong Kong...
TTTACGGCAGTGACTCAATAGTGTCAGCTGTCTATTCAGATGATTTTGCCGTTTTGCCGATAATGGTTAAAACAGTTGCTGAGCAGATGGCTGCGGATAAAAGCGTTAAGGTCATGATTTTTGACAGAGCGGTTGTGGGAACGGCTCAAGCTATCACCGAGATTAAGAAAACGCGCAGTGATTTATTTATTGTCTGCATTGCATCTGATGAGGATGCTTCATCTATTTCATCACTGGCTGACCTTGTAATAAATGTCAATGAAATTGAGCTTGGTAAAGCCGCTGTTGAGCAGGCAAAGGAAATGGGCGCACAAATCTTCATCCATTACACATATAACCGTCACCTTGAATATAAGGAGGTTGTCAGGAGAAAGGACGCTATTGAGAAAGCCTGCGAGCAGGCGGGAATAGAATTTTACAATGAGCCATCTGTTGACCCTTCAAGCGAAAACGGAGTTGATGGCGCAAAGCAATATATCAGGGAGGATGCTGTCAGAAAGCAGAAAAAGTTCACAGGTAAAAAGATTGCGTATTTTTCAACCGATTCCGTTATTCAGGACGCTTTGATTGAAACATCTCTGCAATATAAAACCATTCTTCCTGTTCAGGTCAATCCATCTCCTTATGTTGGTTTCCCCGAAATGCTTGGTATTGACATGAAGGGCCATGAGTCTGATATTCAATATCTGCTCACTCAAATCAAGCAGAAGGTTCAGGAAAAAGGTAACTCCGGCAAAATGGCCATATGGAGCGTTTCAATGCCTCAGGTAATGCTCAATTCCGCCTTTTCCTATGCAATCAAACACGTTAAGAATGAATGGGGAGATAAGATTAAAAGCGAGGAGCTAATTAAAATAATCAATGAAACCGCGGGCGGGGAGAATATTGTTAACACCGTGAAATATGTAGATGCCGCAAATAAAGCTTATGATAATATTTTTGTGGTATCGGGTAAAACATATAAATTCTAAGCAGGGTGATTTCTTGGACGAAAGAATTAAACTTGAGCTTTACATCGCAAGACACGGTGAAACCTGGGGTAACCGCTCCGAGGAGGAAAGGATTAAAAACGGCAGGCAGAATGACAGAGAGTCATTGCTGACCGACAATGGAATAAAGCAGGCAAGGCTTTTGGGCGAAAGGCTAAGCCTTGGCGAATTCGATTGTATTATTGCCAGTCCTCTAATAAGAGCCGTGGGTACTGCATATGAAACTGCTGTCAGGCAAAAAAACAGAAATATGAAGATAGAAATTCTGCCTGATTTACTCGAGGTTGGCACAAGGCCCGGCTATTCCGGTTATCCGCAAAATGAAATGCTCAGCATTTATTCCAATGTTATTCCCTGCACCGAAGAGCCTACTCCGGCAGGCGGCAGTCTTTCGCTGGGGGAAGAGGACGAAAACGCAGCACTTGAAAGGGCACGCAGATGTGTGGATTATTTTAAAGGAAGGTTTTTTAAGGGTGAGAAAGTGCTTGTCGTGGCTCACGGAACATTTAACAATTTTCTCATTAGAGCGGCGCTGGGTCTGGATAATTCCTGCGGCATTAGCTTCTGTCAGGAAAATACTTCACTTACAAAGATAAAATATTATGAAGATTCAAAGGTTAAGCTGGCATACAGCAATGATACATCGCACCTGTTCGGGATAATGCCCGGTATTACATTTTCTTTATAAGGCTTTTACCCCGGTGGTTATTCCGCCGGGGCTTTTTGCGGGTTTTATTATTTCATATGTATCATCGGGATATTTTTTGGCGTTTTCACTTTACACTTAGGCTCAAATGAAGTAAAATGCTTTCAGGGAGTTTTACGAAGATAATTTTCGGGAGGTAAAAGATGGAACCTGTATATAAGCGGATTTTGCTCAAACTCAGCGGTGAGGTTCTTGCGGGCGGAAAGGGGCATGGCATTGATTTCGACACTGTGCTGAATATATGCAAGTACATTAAGGAGTGCCACAGCTTGGGTGTCGATATTGGTCTTGTCGTCGGCGGAGGGAATTTCTGGCGCGGCCGCTCAAGTGGAGAAATGGATAGAACCAGAGCGGATCATATGGGTATGCTGGCAACGGTTATGAATTCACTCGCCCTTGCCGATGCTTTAGAGCAGCTCGAGGTTCCTGTGAGAGTTCAGACAGCTATTGAAATGCGTCAGATTGCGGAGCCCTATATCAGGAACAGGGCAGTCCGCCATTTTGAAAAGGGCAGAGTAGTTATTTTTGGCTGCGGAACAGGCAACCCCTATTTTACAACCGACACTGCCGCGGCACTCAGAGCGGCGGAAATTAATGCGGATATACTTTTCAAGGCAACAAATGTTGACGGTGTATATGATAAGGACCCGAATAAATTTGCAGATGCAAAAAAATATGACTATTTATCTTTTAAAGATGTTCTTACAAACGACTTAAAGGTCATGGATGGCACTGCCGCCACCCTTTGCAGAGATAATAATATAAGAATACTGGTGTTTAATCTTGAAAATCCCGCCAATATTGTAAGGGCGGTTTGCGGAGAAAATATCGGAACAATCGTTAAGGAGGATTAATTTATGGAACAGGTATTTACGACAACAAAGGATAAGATGGGTAAAACCATCAATGCATTAAAGAACGAGTATGCCGCTATCAGAGCAGGCCGTGCTAATCCGTCAGTCCTTGATAAAATCCGTGTGGACTATTATGGCACACCCACACCCATAAATCAGCTGGCGGCAATATCTGTTTCTGAGGCGAGAATACTCTGCATTCAGCCTTGGGACAGGTCAACCCTTCACCCGATTGAAAAGGCAATTCAGGCCTCTGACCTTGGCATTAACCCTCAGAACGACGGCAATATTATCCGCCTTATGTTCCCGACCCTGACAGAGGACAGGCGTAAGGAAATAGTTAAGGATATCCGAAAGATGTCCGAGGAGTCAAAGGTAGCTATTCGTTCTATTCGCCGTGATGCCATTGAAAAAATCAAGAAGATGGAGAAGTCAAAGGAAATCACAGAAGACGACCTCAAGGACGGTGAAAAGAAGCTTCAGGATATTACCGATGACTTTATAAAAGATATTGATAAAATTGCAGCCGCAAAAGAAAAAGAGATTATGGAAATCTGAAGAGGAAGATAGGATGGATGATAAAAGGAATCTGCCTGCCCATGTCGGCATAATTATGGATGGCAACGGCCGATGGGCAAAGCAGCGGGGGTTGCCGCGCTCCGAGGGGCATAAGCAGGGCGCGAAGGTATTCAAACAGATTTGTGAATATGCCGGCGACATCGGCATTTCGCATCTGACTTTCTATGCCTTTTCAACCGAAAACTGGTCCCGCCCCGTTCAAGAGGTTATGGCAATAATGAACCTGTTTCGGGAATACCTTTTTGAAGCAGAGGAGCGAAAGTCCGAGAACGAAGAAAAGGGCATGAAAATCCGCTTTATCGGTGACCTTGATTCACAAGTAATTCCTGAAGATATTAACAGCCTTGTTCATAAGCTTGAAGCAGATTCTTCTCATAAGAGCAAAACAATAGTAAATATAGCCGTCAATTACGGCGGAAGGCAGGAAATTCTTAAATCTGTCAGGGAGATATCGCAAAGGGTCAATAATGGAGAGCTTTTGCCGGAGGACATAACAGAAAAGGACATCGAAAAAGGGCTTTACACGGCAGGCCAGCCGGATCCGGATTTGATAATAAGGCCAAGCGGTGAATTTAGACTATCGAATTTTATGGTTTGGCAGTCTGCATATTCAGAGTTCTGGTATTCTGATGTACTTTGGCCGGATTTTACTACAAAGGATTTTGATAAGGCTATTGATGATTACTGCCGCAGGAGCAGACGCTTTGGTGGAATTTGAATTTTATCTGCATTATATCATGCATAAATATGTACTGGTGCAGTATTGAAAGAGTTGATTGGTATGAAGGTTCGCATAATAACGGGTATAGTAGGAGTGGCGGTTGCTGTTTCGGCACTAATTTTTATTTCAACAGCATATTTTGGAATTCTGATTTCCTTATTTTCATTAATTGCGGTTTATGAGATTTTAAAGGTTGCACAGGTCAAGAACAAAGGGATTATTCTTTTCAGTGTTTTATTTGCCGCCGCTGCCCCGTCTTTTATTGAGTATGATTTGCTTTCAAAGCTTAATTTACCGTTTAGCTCGGTAATCATTATTTTCATCATTCTAATGCTCATTATGATGCTCGCGCAGTACGACACAACACGATTTGAGCATGTTGCCGTTGCTTTTTTTGCGTCGCTTGCAGTTCCTTTTTCACTGTCAACACTGATTCTGCTACGTGATGTTTATATTGAATATCCGGGAAGGTTTGAAAAAACTCATGGCCTTTATCTGGTCATTCTGGTTCTGCTCTGCTCATGGCTTACAGATACCTTTGCATACTTTACAGGCGTAAAGTTCGGTAAACATAAGCTTTGTCCTAAAATCAGTCCCAAAAAGACAATTGAGGGTGCGGTCGGCGGAATAATACTTACGGCACTGTTTAATTTTATTATACTTATAGCTTTTAATAAGCTTGCATTCAAAACAGTGCTTCTGCCGCTATGGGCAATTATTCCGATTTCGATTTTACTTTCGATAATATCTATGTTCGGTGACCTTTCCGCCTCAACGATTAAGAGAAATTACGGGATAAAGGATTTTGGCAAGTTCTTCCCTGGCCATGGTGGTGTAATGGACAGATTTGACAGCGTCCTTTTCGTTGCACCTACAATATATGCGGCAGTTGTTATCTCTCAGGTGTTAAAGCTATGAAAAAAATAACGATACTGGGCTCAACAGGTTCAATAGGCACTCAGGCTCTCGAGGTTGCAAAGCTTCGGGGCTTTGGTATATATGCACTTACAGCACAATACAATACTGATATACTCGAAAAGCAAATACGTGAGTTCAGACCTGAATTCGCCGCAATGGCGGATGAAAAATCAGCAAAGGACCTTGCAGTAAGAGTTGCCGATACAGGCACAAAAGTCCTTGGAGGGTTTGATGGGGTCTGCGAATGCGCTCAGGGCAGGGTTGATACCGTGCTCAACAGCATTGTCGGCATGGCGGGGCTTGCTCCAACGCTTAAGGCGATTGAGGCCGGAAATGAAATAGCGCTTGCAAACAAGGAAACGCTTGTTGCGGGCGGTCGTCTTGTTATGAACGAGGCATCAGCAAAAGGTATCAGAATACTCCCTGTGGACAGTGAGCATTCTGCGATTTTTCAGGCTTTGCAGGGTTGTTATGATAAAAGTACCCTAAAAAGGATAATACTAACAGCATCAGGGGGCCCGTTCTTCGGCAAAAGCCGTCAGGAGCTTTTGGGAGTGACGGTTGAGCAGGCATTGAAACACCCGAACTGGAGTATGGGGGCTAAGATTACAATTGACTCCGCGACAATGATGAATAAGGGACTTGAGCTGATTGAAGCGGTCTGGCTCTTTGGCGTGGACCCTTCGCAGGTTGACATTGTTGTCCACAGGCAGAGCATTATTCATTCATTGATTGAATATACTGACAATTCGGTTATTGCTCAGCTAGGGGTACCCGATATGCGTATACCTATTCAATATGCCTTAACATACCCTGAGCGTTATCCTTCACCCGTAAAGCAGCTCAATCTTGAGGATTTCGGAACACTCACCTTTGCCAAACCCGATTATGAGACCTTTGCGTGCATAAACCTTTGCCGCAAAGCAATCACAGATGGAGGACTTTACCCGGCGGCGGCAAACTCTGCAAATGAGGAGGCAAACAAGCTTTTCCGCGAGGGCAAAATCAGTTTTATGCAGATACCAGAGCTTATTGAAAGCGTAATGAAGTCAGCAGTTCAGGCCGAGGAATATAACCTTGAGGATGTACTTGAAACTGACTGCTTTGCAAGAAAAATGGTAAGGGAAATTGCTTTTGGGAAATAATATTTGCTGTAAGGTGGTTGCTTTAATGTATTTGAGCGTTTTATCGACATTGTCTATTGTTTGGAAGAATTCATGGTCAATTATCGTTGCCATACTGTTCTTTGGCGTTGTGATAATGGTGCATGAGCTTGGTCACTTTATTTTCGCAAAAATATTTGATGTAAAGGTCAATGAATTTGCTCTGGGCATGGGGCCGACAATTTTTAAAAGGCAAAAGGGTGAAACCAAATATGCCATTCGCCTCTTTCCGATAGGAGGCTTTGTCAATATGGAGGGCGAGGAGGAGGCCAGCGATGACGAGCGATCCTTTACCAAAAAACCTGTGTGGCAGAGGTTTATTATTGTTGCAGTCGGCGCAATAATTAATATTATTTTAGGGCTTGTCCTTGTCGCAATTATTCTCATGCAGACGGACCTTATAGGTACGCCTTATATCAAAGGCTTTTACAAGGATGCCACAACTAACCAACAGGGGTTAATGGCAGGCGATAAGATTGTAGAAATCAACGAGAATATTGTTTATTCTGAGTATGACATCAGCTTCCTTATGATGAGGGACAAGGATGGAGTAATAGATTTTACCGTTGAGCGTAAAGGCGAAAAGGTCGAATTAAAAAATATAGCCTTTAAGACCAAAACAGTAGACGGGCAGCATTTTATAATTTATGATTTCTATATTAAAGGTGTTAAACCGTCATTCTTTTCGGTTACAAAAAATGCCTTCCTTGAGACCGCCTCAATGGGCAGGATGGTGTGGCTTAGCCTGTTTGACCTGGTGACGGGTCAATATAAGCTCAGCGATTTATCCGGACCAATAGGAGTGGTCGACTATATAGCTGATACTGCCCAGCATTCGGTAACCGACAAGGGCATTGATTTTACCCCGGTTCTGACCTTAATGGCATTGATAACTATCAATATCGGTATTTTTAATCTGCTTCCCATTCCTGCCCTTGACGGCGGAAGACTATTTTTCATGATTATTGAAATGGTGAGAAGAAAACCGGTACCTCAGAAATATGAAAGCTTTGTTCATGCTGTTGGGCTTATTCTGCTGTTTATATTTATGGCCGTAGTTTCATTGCACGATATCCTGAATCTTATTAAGAGGTGAGCAAAATGCAGCGCAGAAAATCAAGGAGCGTTAAAGTCGGTAATATGTATATCGGCGGCGGTGCTCCGATTTCAGTGCAGTCAATGCTCAATGCTTCATCAGATAATATTGAAGCGAGCGTCAGGCAGGCAATTGAGCTTGAAAACGCGGGCTGCCGGATAATCCGCGCTGCTGTTCCCGATATGAAGGCCGTAAGGCTCATTTCCGTTTTAAAAGAAAAACTGACCGTACCCGTTGTTGCGGATATCCACTTTGATTACAAGCTTGCCCTCGAATGTGTCAGTGCGGGTGTTGATAAAATCAGAATCAACCCCGGCAATATCGGCTCACAGGACAGAGTTAAGGCTGTTGCAGATGCTTGCAGGTCTAAGGATATTCCTATCAGAATAGGTGTCAACTCAGGTTCAGTCGAAAAGAATATTCTTGCAAAATACGGCTCGCCGACTGCGAAAGCTATGGCGGAAAGCGCAATGTACCATGTCTCCCTGCTGGAAAAATTCGATTTTGATAATATTGTAATTTCAATAAAATCCTCGGATGTAAGCACCATGGTTGAGGCCTATGAAGAGGTTGCCGCCATCTGTGATTATCCACTTCATTTGGGTGTCACAGAGGCGGGAACATATAAGATGGGGCTGATTAAATCCAGTGCTGGTATAGGCTCGTTACTGCTCAGGGGGATAGGTGATACAATACGAGTTTCACTCACTGATGACCCTGTTAAAGAGGTGGAGGCGGGCCTCGATATCCTTAAGGCCCTAAATATGGGAGGGACTGGCGTACAGATTGTATCATGCCCGACCTGCGGCAGAACAAGGATTGATTTGATTTCTCTCGCCAACAGGGTTGAGGAGAGGCTCAAGGGCTGCACAAAGCCCATTAAGGTTGCTGTAATGGGCTGCATAGTTAACGGACCCGGAGAGGCCAGGGAAGCGGATATCGGCATTGCGGGTGGAGACGGCTGTGCTTTGCTCTTTAAAAAGGGAGAGATATTAAGAAAGGTTCCCGAGGAGGATATTCTCGATGAGCTGATGAAAGAAATAGATTTAATGTAGTATCAATTCGGAGGTTAAAAAATGAGCTTTAAAAGCTTCAATGAGTTTTTCGGTGAGTACATAAAGGATGAAAAACTGCTTGCCGCCTGTGAGGGCGGCGAGCTTTGTGATATAAATATGGATACGGGCAAAATGGTGCTCAGTGCAAGGGTAAGGTTTAACAAATATATTCCGGCAAGCGAAATAAGTAAAATAAAAGCTAATATAAAAGAAGCAGTTGCTGAACTCAATGATTTTAACCTTGAATATTCATTTCCGGAAGATTGCTTTAACGAGAGAGTATTTCCCGAACTAAGCTTTGAGCTGAAAGAGAATATCGCTCCGGCAGCAAGCTACATCACGGATGCAGTTTATGAACCAAATGACAATGGACTTATTATCAGACTTCCAAACGGCGGTGATGAAATACTTCGGAATGCCGGTGCGGAGACTTTTCTAAAAAGACTAATTTTCGAAAGATACGGGAAAGCAATAGATGTTCGACTTTGCGGAGATAGTAGAATCAGTGCAGATAGTCCCGAATATCAGAAAATGCAGCAGGTTGCTGCAAATATTGTCCCTGTTTTAGAGGATAGGCCAAAGCAAACCAAAAAGAGAACTAAGTCATATGATGATTTACCTATTTCACTCGATAACGCAAGGGCACTTTACGGCGGCATGATTCGTGGCAAGCCCGTGCCAATTTCTTCTGTCAAACCAGAGGATGGCTCCGTGATAGTCTGGGGTGAAATTTTTGGCTTTCAGGAAAAGACTACAAAGGACGGCAGACGAAAAATAATAACCTTTAACCTGACGGATTATACAGGCTCCTATGCCATTAAAATTTTTGAGGAGATTCAAAACTGTGAGCAGCTCCTCAGTAAGCTCGAAAATGGCGTTTATGTAATGCTTAGGGGGGTTATCTCACTTGACAGCTTTATGCACACCTACTGCATTCAGCCCAAAGCAATTATGCTCATAGATAAGCTTGAACCAGAGGATACAGCCGAGGAAAAGCGCGTTGAGCTCCACTGCCATACTAATATGTCCGCTATGGACGGCATGACAAGTGCCGCAAAGCTTGTTGAAAGAGCTGCAAAATGGGGGCATAAGGCAATTGCTATTACTGACCACGGCGTTGTTCAGGCCTTTCCCGAGGCTATGGTTGCAGGCGAAAAGTTGGGCATAAAAATCATCTACGGTATGGAGGCATATTTTGTTGACGATATGATTTCCGTCGTTATCGGCGAAAATAATATTCCATTTGACGGTGAATTTATTATTTTTGATGTTGAAACGACAGGACTAAGCTCAAATAAGGACAGGCTCACGGAAATCGGTGCAGTAAAGGTCAGGGAGGGCAAGGTTATAGAAACCTTCAGCACCTTCGTTAACCCGATGATGAAGATTCCCGTGAATATAGTCAGGCTCACGGGGATTACCGATGAAATGGTAAGTGAAGCCCCTGGCGAAAATGATGCGGTCAAGTCCTTCCTTGATTTTTGTGGCGATAGTGTTCTGGTGGCTCATAATGCAAGCTTTGACATAGGTTTCATTGAGGCGGCATGCAAAAGAAACGGGTTTAAATTTAATTCTACATACCTTGATACCCTTGCTTTGAGCAGAGCATTGATAAAGGGTCTCAAAAACTATAAGCTTGACACTGTTGCTGATTATTTGAACCTACCAAAATTCAATCATCACAGGGCAATTGACGATGCAAATATTCTTGCCGAAATCTTCTTTAAGCTGATTGAAAGACTGATAACAGAATATGAAGTCACGAGTACTCATGCAATTAACTCTGCCTTTGCGGTAGCGGACCCGAAAAAGCTGCCCGTTTATCATCAGATTATACTTGCCAAAAATCTTACAGGGCTTAAAAATTTATATAAGCTCATTACAAAATCCAATGTTCAGTATTACCACAGGCACCCCAGAGTACCTAAAAGTGAACTGATTCAGCACCGTGAGGGGCTTATTATCGGCAGCGCCTGTGAGGCCGGAGAACTGTTTAGGGCTGTTCTTGACGGGAAAAACCGTGACGAGCTATTAAATATAGCCTCATTCTATGACTATCTCGAAATCCAGCCCAACGGAAACAATATGTTTTTGCTGCGCGAGGGCAGAGTGTCCTCTGAAGCAGAGCTTGAAAATATTAACAGAACTATAATCAGCCTTGGCGATGAATTGGGCAAGCCTGTTGTTGCAACAGGTGACGTTCATTTCTTTGAGGAAAAGGACAGCGTTTTCAGGGAAATAATAATGACCGGTCAGGGCTTTACCGATGCCTCAAATCAGGCTCCGCTCTATTTTAAATCAACTCAGCAGATGCTCGAGGAGCTTTCATATCTGGGTGAAAAAACTGCCTATGAGGTAGTTGTTCAAAACCCTAATTTGATAGCCGATATGATTGAGAATATAAGACCTATACCAAAGGGAACATACCCCCCAAAAATCGAGGGAGCTGACGAAGAGCTTATTGAAATTTGCTACAGGCGGATGAAGGAAAAATACGGCGACCCGCTGCCAGAATATGTTGAAGGAAGGCTCAAAAAGGAGCTTGATTCAATAATTAAGAACGGCTTCGGTGTTCTGTATATAATTGCTCAGAAGCTTGTAAAAAACTCTGAGGAGCACGGCTATTATGTGGGCTCAAGAGGCTCTGTCGGCTCGTCGTTTGTTGCTTCCGCTGCGGGAATATCCGAGGTCAACCCTTTGGCACCCCATTATCTGTGCAATAAATGCAAGCATAGTGAGTTCTTTACAGACGGAAGCGTCGGTTCTGGCTTCGACCTCCCTCCCAAAAACTGTCCGAACTGTGGGTCACCTATGCAGCGTGACGGGCATGACATTCCCTTTGAAACCTTCCTTGGCTTCAACGGCGACAAGCAGCCAGATATAGATTTGAACTTTTCTGGCGAATATCAATATTATGCGCACAGATACACCGAGGAGCTTTTTGGCAAAACTCATGTTTTCAAGGCAGGCACAATAGGTACGCTGGCAGATAAGACAGCCTACGGATTTGTAAAAAAATGGCTGAACGAAAAGGGACTTATTGTTTCAAAAGCTGAGGAGGATAGGCTCACTGCAGGCTGTGTCGGAATCAAACGCACAACGGGCCAGCACCCGGGCGGTATGGTCGTTATACCGGCCGATATGGATGTCGAGGATTTTACACCAGTCCAGCACCCCGCAAACGATACAGATAAGGGGATGACAACGCATTTTGACTTCCATGCCCTGCACGATACTATACTTAAGCTTGATAATCTCGGCCATGATGTGCCCACCTTCTATAAATATCTTGAGGATTTAACAGGCGTTTCTGTTATGGACGCTGATGTCTGCGACCCTAAGATTTATGAAATGCTGCTCACCCCCGAGCCCTTGGGCGTTACCAGAGAGGATATTGACTGTGAAACTGGCACGCTCTCAATACCTGAAATGGGGACCCCGTTTGTCCGCCAGATGCTACTTGACTCAAAACCTAAGAATTTTTCAGACCTGCTTCAGATTTCCGGCCTTTCTCATGGCACTGATGTGTGGCTCGGCAATGCACAGGACTTGATTAAAAATGGCACCTGCTCAATTTCAGAGGTTATAGGAACGCGTGACAGTATTATGGTTTACCTCATGCATAAGGGTGTTGAGCCCAGCATGGCGTTCAAAATCATGGAAATTGTAAGAAAAGGCAAAGCAGCAACATTGCTTACAGATGAGCACAAAAAAGCTATGAAGGAGCACGGCGTTGAGCAATGGTATATTGATTCATGCATGAAAATCAAGTACATGTTCCCCAAGGCTCATGCTGCGGCCTATGTTATTGCGGCTCTGCGCCTTGCATGGTATAAGCTGTATTATCCGCTCGAATACTACGCAACCTATATGACGGTCCGCGGAGAGGATTTGGATACGGTGGCGATAATGGCAGGCAGACCCGCAGTTAAAGCCAGAATGAATGAAATTATCCTCAAGGGAAAGGAAGCTACGCCAAAAGAGGAAAATACATTTACCTCCCTTCAGGTCGTTAATGAAATGATGGCAAGAGGGATTGAATTTCTTCCAGTTGATATATATAAATCAGATGCCTATATTTACAAAATTGAGGACGGTAAAATTAGACTTCCTTTTTCTGCTCTTGAGGGAGCGGGCGGTGTTGCGGCACAGTCGCTTCAGGCAGCAAGGGATGACGGTGAGGGTGAATA
>ENA-UOYA01004211-UOYA01004211.1-activated-sludge-metagenome-genome-assembly--contig:-NODE-4211-length-12254-cov-8.278383_pt1 | contig 12254 bp, 9 predicted proteins | sample MGYA00238163_ERZ764804 | MGnify/ENA primary metagenome ERZ764804 (study PRJEB28919, sample SAMN05720223) | activated sludge metagenome | isolation source: Anaerobic digester | place: Hong Kong...
GGAGGTATAGGAAAAGATGTGGACTTCTCGTTAGCCGCATTCCCCGGCGAAACACTGTATTTGCAAGTGTTTAATGAAAATGCACCGGCAAGCCCGGCAAGCCCGGCATTTGGGTTCTGTGTTTCTGTAGATTGTCCTTCAAAATCAACATGCGCTGTAAATAATATTGCTTATGGTCAGGCACAATGCTGGAATTTGAATACCAACGGTGTCAATTTACAACCGCAATACTACGATTGTTTGAATGGTGCTAATAATTCGGTAAATTATTTCTCCTTTACTACAGATTGCGATGGAACACCGGTTGATACAGTAACCGTAGTGTTTTCAGTAACCACAATGGGATGTGGAGCTACAGCAATGTCTATGTTTAAAGACCAAACGCCGTGCGCTGTACCATTAGGACAATATGATGATATCTTAGTAAACTGTGCGGTATTCCAAGAAGTATCCGGAGGAACCACTGCAACCAACTTTACTTCTACTTTTATATTACCGGGATGCTCTACGTATGTAATGCAGATTATCGGTAATAAAAATGATGCCAGTTGTGCATCGTCAGGGCAAGTGTTAATTGTAAAAACAACATTGCCGCCTACGCAAGTTCTGCCGGTTGAGTTGACCACCTTTACGGGGTATAATAACGGCAGTGTAAATGTATTAAACTGGACTACGGCATCAGAATCAAATTCACTGAAATTTGAAGTAGAGAAGAGCTTAGATGCTGTAAATTTTGAATACATTGGTGAACGACCTGCCGCAGGAAACAGCAACACTCCACGCAGCTATACTTTAGATGATCCGCATCCTGTTTTAGGAAATAATTACTACCGTTTAAAGATTATTGACAGAGATGGTAAATTCAAATATTCGGATATTGTGGTGATAAAAGTGAATGAACTTAATACAGCTGCCGATGGAATTGTGTCTGTTTATCCAAATCCTACAAATGATAAATTAAATATCGTTTATCAATCTTCAATAGAACAAAGCGTACATCTCAATGTATATAATCCTATCGGGCAAAGTTTATTCTCGGACGGATATAACATGAATGCCGGATTGAATACAATTGTATTAAATGTACAGCCACTTGCAAAAGGTATGTATATTTTAGATATGCAAAGTATGGGCAGTGGTACAAAGTATCAATCGAAGTTTGTGAAAGATTGATATAATAAGTAAACAAGTAATAGCACAGTCGGGCACAAGTGTATTGGCCGACTGTGTTGTTATTATGCAACCAATCTAAACCAAGCGAATCGATAAGATGAAAAGGCCTTGTTTTTTCTGACGGCACATTTTTAAAACTAATTTTTCCAATACACAGTAAACTCTTTTGCCTATTTGCAAACACACCACCGATATTCCAAAATGCAAAGAACTTGCACTTGTCAATAGTATCAACTTTTTACTTATAAACAGGCAATGCAATTTTTAATCAACAACGAGGGTGTAAATCAAATTATATGTTAACTTTGATATGTATAAATCAAAAATTGAACAATGACCCCAAAAGAGGAAGCATATATCAAAATAGAAAAGTTAGTAAAGCGTTTTGACGAACAAAAAGAATTTTATAAAAAATCTGACTACAACGAAACACAAACAAGACGTGATTTTATTGACCCTTTTTGGAAAGCGCTCGGTTGGGACATGGACAACGAAAACGGCTATGCCGAAAGCTATCGTGAAGTAATCCATGAAGATCGCATAAAAGTTGGCAAGGCAACAAAAGCACCGGATTATTCTTTTCGGCTTGCTGGCGGAAAAAAACTTTTCTTTTTGGAAGCTAAAAAACCAAGCGTCTTTATCAAAGACGAAATTCAACCGGCATACCAAGTGCGTCGATATGGTTGGAATGCGCAAATGGCAATCAGCGTAATTAGCGACTTTGAAGAGTTTGCCATTTACGATTGTACCAATAAACCCAAACCAACAGATAAAGCCAGTAATGCCCGAATAAAATATTTAACATATACAGACTACTTAAAAGAGTTTGATTTTATTTGGGAAATATTTTCAAAAGAACATGTTTTAAAAGGTAGTTTTGATAAATACATTGCAAGCAACAAATACAAAAAAGGAACTACAACGGTTGATAAGGAATTTTTACAATCGTTGGATAAATGGCGTGTGGAATTAGCCTTAAACATTGCCTTGCGCAATAAAGATATTGGCGAAGACGAACTCAACTTTGTGGTACAACATACCATTGACCGAATTATATTTTTGAGAATTGCCGAAGACCGAGGTGTCGAACTTTATGGAGAGCTACAGAGTTCGGTTAAGGCAGGTAATTTCTATGAAAACTTATTGCGTAACTTTTACGGTGCCGACCAAAAATACAACTCGGGGCTTTTTGATTTTAAGAAAGATAAAATCAGCGATAAAATTACGATTGACAATAAAGTTATTAAAAGCATCCTTTCTGAGCTTTATTCCCCCATTTCTCCGTACGAATTTTCTGTTCTTTCTGTCGAAATCTTAGGAAGTGCTTACGAGCAATTTCTCGGAAAACAAATTACGCTTTCTAAAAGTGGAAAAGCCGTTATTGAAGAAAAACCCGAAGTGCGCAAAGCAGGCGGCGTGTATTACACCCCGCAATACATTGTGGATTACATCGTAAAAAACACGGTAGGGAAATTGGTAGAAAACAAAACACCAAAGGAAGTAAGCAAACTAAAAATATGTGATCCTGCTTGCGGTAGCGGTAGTTTTTTGTTGGGAGCATATCAGTTTTTACTCGATTGGCATAAAGATTTTTATACGCATTCCGATAGTCATCGGAACGGCAAGCCAAGCAAAGGCAGAAAAGACGATGTGCTTACGCCAAATGGCGAATTAACAACAGCAGAAAAGAAGCGCATTTTAATCAACAATATTTATGGAGTGGATTTAGACAGCAACGCTGTTGAAGTAACCAAACTTTCGTTGTTGCTTAAATGCATGGAAGGTGAAACGCAAGCGAGTATTGAAACGCAGCTAAAACTTTTTCACGACCGAATTTTGCCAACATTGGATAATAACATCAAAAGCGGAAACTCGTTGATTGATTTAGATTATTACGACGGTCAATTTGAGATAGAAGAACGAAAAGTAAAGCCTTTCTCTTGGCAAAAAGCATTTCCCGAAGTGTTTAATAGAGATGTAGAAATTGATATAAGATTGCCCTACAAAAAACAATATGAAAAAGTAAAAAAGCTACATACCGATACCGATCAACTTATAAAACAATTAAGGGTAGAGGAGCCACCCACCACTTACGGTAAAAAACACAATTCGGGCTTTGATATAATCATCGGAAACCCGCCTTATGTAAAGGTTTCGGATAAAATTATTTTCAATTATTTTAATCAAAAATTCATTCATCAGGATTACCAACAGGATTTGTATTTACTTTTTTTAGAGCAATATAAACACCTATTAATTACAGGAGGAAAATTAGGTGTAATCATTCCTAATACCTGGCTGCAAAGTATTAAATTCCGAAACATCAGGCAATATTTGGTAAACGAATACTATTGGGAGCGAATTTTGCATATTAAAGATCATATTTTCAAAGCCGTTGTGGACACGCATGTTGTGATTTTTGAGCGGAACAATTACATCAAAAATTATGATGTTGCAATTGATATTTTGGAGAAAAAAGAAATCACACCGCTACATATTATCAATCAAAACGAACTGCCCGATAATGGCGATATTATTAATATCTTAGCCAATGATGACGAAAAAAAATTGTTTGAGAAAATAAAATCAAAATCAACATTTATCAAAGATGAGTGTTTTTCAAATGTTGGCGTAAAACCATTTCAGGTTGGTAAAGGAAAACCCAAGCAAACACGAGAAATTGTAGATGCAAAACCTTTTGTTGTTGAAAATGCACCAAAGCCCAAAGGTAAAAATTGGCTGCCACTTTTACGTGGAAGTTTAATGAACCGATATGCTAATTTTTGGCAAAATAATAGTTGGATTAATTACGGGGAATGGCTTGCAGAGCCTAAAAGCTCAGCAATTTTCGAAGCAGAAGAAAAGATTATTGTTCGTCAAACCGGCGACAAAATTGTAGCAACCATTATTGAGAAAAATGTAATTGCACGAGATAATTTACACATTATAATATCAAATGACATCGAACATAAATTTATATTGGGCTTGCTAAATTCCACTTTGACAGATTTTTATTATCAGCAAATCAATCCAGAACGTGGTGAGGTTTTGGCACAAGTAAAGAAAGGGCACGTTGAGCAATTGCCAATTCCCGAAAATGTTTCAGACAAACAACAAACCGAAATTATAAAATACGTTGACCAACTTTTGCAGCTTAATAAAGAAAAACAAGAAACAAAATTGGAAAGTAAAATCGAACAATTTCAAAACCGAATTGATTATTACGAAGATAAAATCAATCAAATCGTATATCAACTTTATGAGTTAAGTGAAGAGGAGATAAAAATAATAGAAGGGAAATGAATACAACCACAAAACATAATCTGCAAGATGCTAAGGACAATGCAGAAAAATATATCGAGCAAATGAAAACCATGAGCGATAAGAAGCTGAGCAAACACATAGAACTCTTTCGCTTGCAAATGGAAAAAGCATACAAAGACAAAAACTTTGAAGCCTATGAGCTGATTTTTGAATATGAAAAGCAGACTATTGAGGCGAGAGTAAGCAAAAACTGCAAATAATACAACTGCCAACATCATACGTAGCTATACCGCCAACTCAATGGTTTTAGTTTTATTTCTGCAAATAGTATATTTGCACTATGCACGAAGAAATACTGAAACAACTTTTTTGCGATTTTTTTAAAGAACCTTGTGAGGTTATCCTCCAATTGCCGCAAGCCGGCTCCGATAGAATATATTTCCGACTGAAGAGCAGTACTAAAAGCGCAATAGGTACTTATGGAAAAGATACAAAAGAAAACGATACGTTTATCCATCATACCCTTCATTTCTCCAAACTCAATATTGCAGTCCCGCATATTTATACGGTTAGCGATGATCGACAATATTATTTGCAAGAAGACTTGGGAGACACAGCCTTGTATGCTATCATTAAAAAGGAAGGGATTTCTGAAAATGTAAAAAAATATTTGAAAGAAGTATTGGTGCAGTTGGCAAATTTGCAAATTGCAGGTGCCGCAAATTTTGATTTTAACACCTGCTATCCGATTCAAGAGTTTAACCGCAGTTCTATGTTTTGGGATTTAAACTCATTCAAATATTATTTTGCACGTGTAGCCCGAGTACACTTTAGCGAAATAGAATTAAATAAAGATTTTCATACACTATGTAATTATTTATTAGAAGAAAAGCATACGTATTTTATGTTCCGCGATTGTCAATCTCGGAATATAATGATACATCAGGGCAAGCCTTATTTTATCGATTACCAAGGAGGAAGAAAAGGTGCTTTACAGTATGATGTTGCTTCCTTGTTGTGGCAAGCAGGTGCAAAAATTCCGTATCCTGTTCGCGACGAATTATTTGATTTTTATACACAATGCGTGGCCGCACAAATTTCTATCCATCCACAAGAATTTAAAGCGCGTTATTATGCCTTTGTGTTTATTAGAATGTTGCAAGTATTGGGAGCGTATGGGTTTAGAGGGTTAATTGAGAAACGCAATCATTTTATAGAAAGCATAATTCCTGCATTAGAAAATGTAAAATGGTTTTTGGAAAATATTACCTTAAAAATCCAACTGCCGGAGCTTACGAATGTATTACAACAGTTGATAATTTCCGATGTGTTTAAACCTCAATTTATTGATGGTGCACATAAACCATTAATCATACAAATAAATAGCTTTTCTTACAAAAGAGGACTACCTACAGATACCAGCGGAAACGGTGGCGGCTTTGTGTTTGACTGTCGTGGGCTGCACAACCCCGGTCGGTATGAACCCTATAAACAACAGACCGGAAAAGATAAACCTGTTATAGATTTTTTAGAAACGAATAGTAAAGTAAAAGAATTTTTAGAAGGTGTTTACAAAGTAATAGACATTACTATACAGGATTATTTAGAGCGCAATTTTGAACACCTTCAAATCAATTTTGGCTGCACCGGAGGACAGCACCGAAGCGTATATTGTGCCGAACAAACAGCAAAATACATCAACGGAAAATACAACATGAATGTGCGGATACGGCATATAGAACGGGAATTGCAAGGTCAATTTATTTGATGCCGTAAGCGATTTATTTTTTTGTTGCTTGTAGTGAATAATAATTTGTTTTTTTGTTTGTAGAGCGTACCAACCAATAGTGGAAATGCTTATTTTCGTTTTGTAAAGTCCAATAAGTTCATGAAAGCCATGATATTTGCTGCCGGATTAGGAACTCGGCTAAAACCCATTACAGACCATTGCCCCAAAGCATTAGTAAAAGTAGGCGGAAAGCCTATGTTGCAACATACTATCGAGCATCTAAAAAGATATGGGGTAAATGAAATTATCGTAAATATACATTACCTCGGACAACAGATTGTAGATTTTTTACAGCAACAAAATAATTTTGGTATTTCTATTTCCATCTCCGACGAAACGACAAAAGTGTTAGAAACCGGCGGCGGATTGTGGAATGCACGTGATTTTTTCAAGGATACACAGCCTTTCTTAGTTTGCAATGCAGATGTGCTGACCGATATTGACCTACAAAAATTTTACAATAAACATATTTCCTCTAATGCTATTGCTACATTGGCGGTGCGGCACCGTTCTTCTTCTCGTTATTTACTATTTGATGAAAAAGAGTTTTTATGCGGATGGAGAAATGTAAAAAAAATGGAAGAAAAAATTCCACGCAAAACCTCCTCCGGCAAGTTGCAAGAATTAGCATTTAGCGGCTACCAATTTTTAGCTCCCGAAATTTTTAAAACCTGCAAACGCGAAGGGGTATTTTCGATGATTGATTGGTATTTAGATATCTGCGCTACGCACCGCATTCAGCCGTATTTACACAATGAAGACAGTTGGATAGACATAGGCTCGCCCGAACAATTGGAGCAAGCGAACCAACTATTTAATTCAATACATTAAATTGAAACTTGCCATATAATGGCCGATGGTCAGACAGCCAGTCGCCATTGGCATCTAAGAAATCATTTGCCGGCAGTGCATAATCTAAAAGCGAAAGCTGTATAGTGTTGTTGCTTCTGTAAAAAAGTTTATCTACCACTTCATCCCAATCCGTCACGCCATTTTGCGTGGGATATACTCCATGTTTTTCTTTTTCTACCCAAGCGTCTTTAAAGCCTAATGCAATAAGTTCTCTGATGTTGTCGCCGGTGCGTGTGTATCGGCAATTGGTATCTCCCATTACAATTACGGCATGGTCTTTAGAGCGAAATTTAATGTACTCACACAACTGTAAAATATTTTTTCTTCTCGCGGCTAAGTCGCCACTGTCGGAGCCGGCATTGCAGTGTAAATCATATACATCTATATAAGCAATAGCATTTAATTTTATTCTGGAATACGTAAATCCCTTGGGGGTTAGACAGTCGAATCCATGGCAGTTATCCCATGCGGTACGCATATAATTCAAAATTGGAAATTTGGAAAACATATTTAATCCATCTCCTAATCCGCCTTCTTTTGCATAGTATTTACTCTTGTACGGGTGATGGTCGTCTTTGGTTAATACATCGTGGTAGTAAAAATCTTCTTGCACATTTACGATATCATATTTATTTAATCGAGGGCTAATGAGCGGAGTGTGCAATGCGGGAAATTGATCGAAGTTTACGCCTTGTGGAAGTCCGGCAACATTATACGATAATGTAGTGAAAGTGCCGGTTTTAGAATAATCTTCTTTTATATTCTTTTGGCAAGCACTACTAAATATGATGGCAATAGCAGCAAATAATAAACGAGATCTCATATTCTGAAATTACGTTTTTTATCCGGATAATAAAAAAAAGAGTAACAATTTTTGCTACTCTTTTTACTGGTTATAGAAAAATGGATAGATATTATGCAATATTTGCAGATGCTGAAGCGAGTTCTTCATCGAAGGCACGTTTGCCTATCAATTCTTCTAAGTCGGTTTTAAATAAAATTTCCTTATCTAATAATGCTTTTGCCAATTTATTCAATTGCTCTCGCTTATCGGTTAATAAATTAAGTGTACGTTGGTAGGCATCATCTATTAATTTTCTGACCTCATCGTCTATTACTCTTGCCGTATCTTCAGAGTATGGTTTTGTGAAAGTAGTATCTTGTTGAGGATCGTAGAAAGAAACATTTCCTACTTTATCATTCATGCCATACACAGTTACCATGGCATAAGCCAGTTGGGTAATGCGTTGCAAATCGTTCTGTGCGCCGGTAGATATTTTTCCGAAAACAATTTCTTCCGCAGCACGTCCGCCGAGGGTCATGCAAATCTCATCCATCAGTTGCTCGGTACGGTATAGGTATTGTTCTTTTGGCAAATATTGCGCATAGCCTAATGCTGCAATTCCACGTGGTATAATGGTTACTTTTAACAATGGATGCGCATGCTCTAAATACCACCCGCAAATGGCATGTCCGGCTTCGTGGTAGGCGATAATTTCTTTTTCGTGCGGAGAAATAATTTTATTTTTCTTTTCCAATCCGCCAATACTTCTGTCAATGGCCTCATTGAAATCATCTATATCTACTTGTGTTTTTTCCTTGCGAGCAGCAACTAATGCGGCTTCATTACAAACATTTGCAATTTCGGCTCCTGCAAACCCCGGAGTTAAAGAGGCTAACTTTTCGGGAGTTACGGTTTCTCCCAATTTGGTTAGTTTTTTTAGATGTACTTTAAATATTTGCTCTCTACCTTTTTGATCCGGCTTGTCGATAGATATTTGTCTGTCAAAACGACCCGGGCGCAAGAGTGCCGAGTCTAATACATCCGGTCGGTTAGTGGCTGCCAGCATAATGATGCCTTTATCGCCGCTGAATCCGTCCATTTCTACTAGTAATTGGTTTAAGGTACTTTCGCGCTCATCGTTACTTTGCATCATGTTTTTTCCGCGTGCACGTCCTACGGCATCTATTTCGTCGATAAAAATAATGCAGGGTGCTTTTTCACGGGCTTGTTTAAATAAATCCCGTACACGAGAGGCGCCAACGCCTACAAACATTTCTACGAAATCGGAACCGGAGATAGAGAAAAATGGCACTTGTGCTTCGCCCGCCATGGCTTTTGCCAGCAATGTTTTTCCTGTTCCCGGAGGGCCTACCAATAACACGCCTTTGGGTATTTTTGCACCTAATGCCGTGTATTTTTTGGGGTTTTTCAAGAAATCTACTACTTCTTTTACCTCTTCTTTGGCTTCGTCTAACCCTGCAACGTCATCGAAAGTGATATTTACTTTCACATCTTTGTCGTATAAATTGGCTTTTGATTTTCCAATATTAAAAATTTGACCGCCGGGGCCGCCCATACCTCCTGTAGCCCTGCGCATCAAGAACATCCATAAGCCTACTAAAAGTATAACCGGAAATAACCAACTGATGATATCGAATATACCTTTGCGGTATTCATTATTTACCTTTATCAAACTATTGTAAGGAGTGTTGCTCTGCAAGGCATCTAAGCGTTGTTTGAAGGCATCGATAGAGGTAATTTCAAAGGAAAACTGTGGCCCTTTATTTAACGATTTTAATTTAGTATAGCGAACGTCGGCATATTGTTTTTTTGCTTTTAAAGAATCTTCTTTTAGATAAACTTCTACTTGCTCTTTATTGACAATGGTGATTCTGTCCACATCTCCTGAGGGTACTAAATTTCTGAAGAAATCATCTTCTGAAATTTGTTTGATTTGAAAATTAAGTGTAAAGAATTGCGATGCTAATAATCCAATTAATAATATTCCAAACAGCCAGTAGCTGTTAAATCCTCCTCCCTTTTTCTTTTTCGGCGCTTCATTTTCCGGTAAAAAATCCATTTCGTTCTGTTATTTATATTTTTAGTAATTTTTATTTCTATACTCCAATTAAGATACAGCATTTAATGTATCTTAATTATTAATTGTTTTATTCGTCAAAATGTTGGGAGTGTGCATCGCTCCATAAATCTTCCAATTGGTAAAATTCTCGCTTTTCTGTTTGAAAAACATGCACTATTACCTCTCCGAAATCCAACAAACACCACTCTCCGTTAGAACGCCCTTCGAGATGAAAAGGTTTCATTAGTAATTGTTTTTTCACTTCTTCTTCTACATTGTCTATAATTGCTCGTGTTTGAGTAGTAGAAGCACCGTCACATACAATGAAGTAATCTGACATGGCTTCGTTGATATGGCGCAAATCCATGCATATAATATTATTTCCTTTCTTATCTTGGATGGCTTTTATTATCACATCACATAAACTGTCAGCAGAAACTACTTTAGATTTTTTTCGGGGTTTAATTTTTTTCTCCAATTACTATTTTATTTATAAATTCACTCAAAGCTACAAAATTTTGGAAATTAATGTAAATAACACGCTTTTCACAGGAAAGTTCTTTCTACACTTACCCTCAGTAGATTCTACGAATAACTATGCTAAAGAATTAATTGCAAAAAGCAGTCCAATTGATGGGACTGTCATTTTAGCAGATGAACAGTATGCCGGACGTGGGCAAGTAGGGAATACTTGGCATTCGGAAGCAAAGCAAAATTTGACATTTAGCATTATTTTTCAAACCTCATTTTTGCGGGCAACAGAGCAATTTTGGTTAAATATTGCTGTTTCGCTGGGAATTTGTGATGCGGTAAACAGCTATTTATCGGGTTTTGGAAAATTAAACTCTTCCTCCACTGCACTTACGGCTACCATAAAATGGCCGAACGATATACTGATTGGTACTAAAAAAATTGCCGGTATTTTGATTGAAAATACAATTCAGGGCAATTTTTTGAAACATTCAATTATTGGTATCGGCATAAATGTAAATCAAACACATTTTGAGGATATGAACAAAATTACAAGTATGCAATTGGCGACCGGAAATAGATTGCAACGCGATGTGTTTTTCAAAGAGTTATTACTGCATATAGAGCACTATTTTATGTTGTTGAAATCGAAAAAATTGAAGCGATTAAAATCAGAATATGTAATGAAATTATACAATTATCAAAAGATTGGTCAGTATAAAAAAGGCGATTTACGATTTGAAGGTAAAATAATAGACGTGGAACAATCGGGAGTCTTGGTTATGGAAATATTCGAAAATAACACGATACGGGCAGTAGAAAAATTTATGTTTAAGGAAATAGAATTTTTGAGATAAAAAATCACACGGTTAAAAGGAGTATAATATATTTTTACGCTTCAACTACTTTTCGCTCTCTAGTATTACCGCAATACAAGTTGTTGTCTTGTAAATCTTTTCCCTATGTAATTGTAGCAGAAGCACTGCTAAATCGGCATGGCGCTTTGGCGAAGTACATCTAAAAAAACAAATATATTGGGAAAATGCAGACGACTTACTGTATAATGAACTTGCTATTTTTTAGATATATCTCATTAAATCTTCCTCATCGTTTGAATTATTGAGCGGCTTTCTTATTTTCGCCAAAACAGTTTTATCATGACAGTATATCCGGTGGGTACAAAATTAGAACATCCAAAATTTGGTGTAGGCGTAATTATTGATGATAGCGACGAATATACCTATCAAATTTACTTTAAAGAACACGGCGAAAAAGAACTCTCCAAAAATTTTGATGGGTATGTGGTTTTAAAACATATAGAAAAAGCACAGGATGCTGTTTCTATAGAACAAATAAAGTCTATTTTAGAAAATATTATCGAGCCACTAACAGCACCTATCGAAGATTGTAAGATTGCAGAAAAATGGGAGGGAGGCAATTTGATAATGCAACCGAAAGACAAAAGTTTGCAGGCTAAAGAAATTCCAATCGAAGCCTTTTTTCATAAAATTGTGATGACCCGAGACAGATTGCGAGTAATGGAGCAAAAAATAAATGCCTCTAAACTTACAGATGCCGAGAAAGTGGAATTACAGCAATATATTACCAGAATCTATGGCTCGCTGACCACATTCAATGTTTTATTTCGATTTAAAGACGACCAATTTAAAGGCACCGGCGGGGCCGATTAATTGTATTTCAACGCGTTTGGTATGTTTTTATCTTGCTATATAAAATAAATTTGTTTAACTTTCGTTATTCGTATAAATACAATTTTATGCAACAAATTTCTACACCCGAACTTCTTGTAAAACAGCTTTATAACGAAACCAACCCAATTG
>ENA-UOYA01004214-UOYA01004214.1-activated-sludge-metagenome-genome-assembly--contig:-NODE-4214-length-12247-cov-3.980397_pt1 | contig 12247 bp, 11 predicted proteins | sample MGYA00238163_ERZ764804 | MGnify/ENA primary metagenome ERZ764804 (study PRJEB28919, sample SAMN05720223) | activated sludge metagenome | isolation source: Anaerobic digester | place: Hong Kong...
CCATAGATGGCGCCGGCTTGGCTATAGGTGGCGATGCCACTCGGGTCATCATCGGCAGCACCCGTCACCACTCCGGGCCCGAGGACGCGAACGAGACGGTTGACTTTGCCGTATGAGCGAGAGGCGCGATGTATGTTTGTTTCGCGCGCTTGAGATGCCCTATCTTTGCGATGGTTGCCGATGAGGTCGTTGAGCCAGGTATAGGGTGATTTCATAGCCGCGTATTTCGTTTACGTTAATTGTACATCACTTCAGTATCTTGAGTACATGTTTAGCGATTTCGAGAGATTCGTTAGTCGGAATGACGATAATGGGGCGAGAGCGAGTCGATTGAGCGATGCTCGTTAATTCTGTGGGGGACGTGCAGGCGTCATTAAGGTTACCATCGAGGATAAAATCACAAAATTCGAGATGTGCGACGATGCGTTTTCGGATGATGGCACTTCTTTCGCCGACCGTGCCGGTAAACGCGAGCAAATCACACCCGTTCATCGCGACCAGCATAGAGCCTATTGCTTTATGGATAGTATGGACAAGTGTGGTGAGCGCGAGGTGCGCGAGATGGTCGCCGTCTTGTTCTCGTTCCAGCAGCTCACGTATATCATCTGAACCACCGATGCCAGCGAGACCAGATTGTTTGTTGAGGTAGTTTTCAAGCTCCGTGTCATCGAGTGACAGGCCTTTCTTGAGGGCACGGGCAGCGTCAGGAGTGATCGATCCGCTGCGCGAGGCCATAACGAGACCTTCGTTTGGCGAGAAGCCCATCGTTGTGTCAATACTGCGGCCATGAAAGACCGCGCTGACACTCGACCCGCTGCCAAGGTGACAGACGATGACTTTTGGCGGCAATTTACCTCTATTCCACAGTGCGTCGACACTGGCGGCCGTCGAAAGACCATGATACCCAAATCGCTTGATATCTAATCTGTCCGCATCATGAATATTGATGCCGTAGTTCCAGGCGTAGTTTGGTTTTGTACGATGAAAGGCACTATCCGAAACGCCGACGATCGGCACTTCGCCGTATTGCTGGCGCAGCATCTTGAGCTCATCGAGCGTTGCCGTGATATGAAGCGGCGCGATATCGACCAAGCTTTCTAGCCGCTGAATAACCTCATCGGTCAGGATATGATGCTGCATGAAAAATGTGCTCGGGGCGACGATGCGCAGGCCAATCGAACTGAGGCCCTTCCCCTCTACCAGTAGGTCATGCTTTGCGAGGATAGCGTCAAGATGAGCAGCTGCACCTGAGACATCCGTACACGGTGCGTCATAATGGGTTGATTCTTTACCTGGCTGCTCAACGGCATATACCACTCTGTCATTTTGGGGCTCAAAATGAAGCTCTGCTTGCAGTGTGAGACGCTCATCATAGAGGCCGTACTTGCGGCTGGAGCTGCCAGGATTGGCGACGAGTATATAGCCGTCTAGTTGGTTTGGCCGTGCCATTCTTCTTCTTGTACCCTCTCGAGGTTGCGGGCTGGGGGCCATACCCACGCGTCGATCTCTGGAATATCAATGCCGTATTCCTTGATATATTCGGTGTTCTTGTCGATTTCGGCGCGGTATTTGGCCGCTAAATGCTCGGCTTCTTCAAATGGGACGACGCTGTCGTGGCCGAGCTGCTTGTAGGCGGCGATGACGAGGTCATAGCGGCTAGTTTCGTTGCGGACATGCATGTCAAATGGCGTGGTCGTCGAGCCGATTTCTTTGTAGCCGCGGATGTCAAAGCGTGTCGAGTCGACAGCGTAGTTAAAGAGGACTGACTTTATCGTCTGGGGATAGCCGTGAAAATTAAAGATAACGGGCTTGTCTTCGGTGAAAATATGATCGAACATTTTTTGGTCAGCAGTATTATTGAGCGTGCCAAATCCTGTTGTTGTGACGCTGGAGACATTCACGCAGCGGATTTTGACATACGGCGTTTCAGTCTTGATGATATCGATCGCCGCCATGATTTCCTTTGTCGGGTAGTCACCGGCTGCGGCCAGAACGATGTCTGGCTGGTCGTCACTGGCAAAATCCCACACCATGAGACCTGATTCGATTTGCTTGCGGGCCATCTCGACAGTGAGCCAGCGTGGTTCGACTGTCTTGCCGGCGACGATGGCGTTAATCTGCCGAACGCTCGTGAGCATTTTTTCGAGTGCGACGAGCGTACAGTTGCCATCTGCTGGAAAGTACACGTCAGAGAAGTTGCTTTGTCGGCGCAACAGGTCGTCGAGAAAACCGGGATTTTGGTGAGAAAAACCATTGTGGTCTTGGCGCCATCCGGAGCTGGTCAAGATATAGTTGATGCTTGGAATAGTGCCGCGCCACGCAACACCGCGACTCTGAGTGAGGAATTTTGCGTATTGGTCGACCATGCTCGAAACGATCTGGAGAAAGGCTTCGTAGCTGGCAAACATGGCATGTCGGCCGGTCAGGACGTACCCCTGCATCAATCCTTGCATATTGTGCTCCGAGAGCATTTCCATGACTCGCCCATCGCGCGACAAGTCCTTGTCCCAAGGCTTGATTGGCCATTGCCACGAGCGGCTAACGACCTGAAAGATGTCATCGAGTTTGTTCGAATACGTTTCGTCTGGTGACATAAACCGGAAGTTCTTGCTCTCGGCGTTAAGCTCGAAGACGCGTTTGAGGTACAAACCAGTGCGCCGCATGCTCGACGAGCCCATAGTGCCTGGTATGTCTGCTGTCTCAGTAAAGTCTTCAACTTTCGGAAGGACGAGTGGCTTGTAGACGAGTTCGCCGCCGTGTGCATGCTTGCTCATGCCGAGACGCTTATTTTGATCTTCGGGCATAATGTCCTCGATATAATTACCAAAGCCGTGCTCTGGCGAAAACAGCTGGTCGAACTTGTAGGCACCGAGCCAATCTTGCAGCAATGCGAGCTGGGATTTGTCGGTCTTTGCCTCGGTCAAGACGACTTGGTGAGCGAGACAGTTGCCTTCGATTTTGTCCTCGCCGAGCATCTTAACGCCAGTCCAGCCCTTGAGGGTGCGCAAAACGAGCATCGGAAGACGCGGGACGGTGTCGGACTTGCTCGCACGAATCTTTTGCACTTGTTTCTGTGCCCATTCGAGTGCTTCTGCCATGACATCATTGGCATCAACGCCGTCTTTGGTGGTATCGACGATACGAGGTTCATAGCCATAGCCTGAAAATAGCGACATAAGCTCATAGTCGCTCATGCGGCCAAATACGGTCGGAGCTGAGATTTTGTAGCCATTCAAGTGCAAGATGGGCAGAACGATGCCGTCTGTCTTTGGGTTGATGAGCTTGTTGAGGTGCCAAGCGCCAGCGGTCGGTCCGGTTTCTGCCTCTCCGTCACCGACGAGACACGCGACCATCAGGTCAGGGTTGTCCATGACCGCGCCAAAGCTCGTGCTCAGGCTATACCCGAGCTCTCCCCCCTCGAGGATGACTCCTGGCGTCTCGGGATTTGAGTGGCTCGGGTAGCCGTATGGCCAGCTAAAGTCGCGACACAGCCGCTTGATGCCGTCCATGTTCATCTGAAGGGTCGGGTCAAAATGCGTCAGCGTTCCCTCAAGGAACAGATTGGCCTGCAGGGCTGGAAAGCCATGACCTGGACCGAGGACAAACATCATGTCTTGATCGTGTTTTTTAGCAAAGTAAGAAAGATGTGCATACGCAAAGCTGATGCCCGGACAACTCCCCCAGTGGCCAAGCAGCCGAGACTTGATGTCGCTCGGCCGAAGATCGCGCTTCATCATATAGTTGTCTGCTAAGAAAATTTGCGCGGCAGTCAAGTAATTTACCGCGCGCAAATACTGGTCCATTGAGTGTTTGTCGTGATTATTCATGCTAATGCTTAGTATACATCTAGTGGACGTCGTCTGCAAAGCGTCCACATATAGTGTATTTCGCAGGGGTAGCGTATACTATAAGTACAGTGTAACTATAGGAACAGGAGGCGTATGGTGGCTCACATCAAAGACTTCAACCTAATCACCGAGGCAGAGATTCAAAGGCTATCGGCTGCCGGAGTGCGGACCTGCTCGCAGCTCATCGAAAAGGCATCGACATCGAGTGATCGAATGCGACTGGCTGATCAGATCAACATGGATGATAGTGACCTCAAAAACTTGACCCACCACTGCGACATGATGCGAGTAGACGGCATGACGCCATCGCTTGCGGTCTCACTCTGCGGTATCGGCGTGAGCACTGTCCCTAAACTTGCCTATCAAAATGCCCTCTCCTTGCAGCAGCGACTCAATACCGCTCCTGACGCTACCATAGACAAGCGGACGCTTGAAAAGCTGATTGCTTCTGCTAAAACACTGCCAAAGATGATTCGGCACTGACAAATGTTGTCCTACTGCAACGTGGAATAAATCTAACAACATAGGAGGCCGCAATGGCAAAACCAAAGTTCGTCGTCTATAAAAAATTAACTGGTTGGCGCTTCAAGCTCGTCGCCGCGAACGGCGAGACCATCGCAACGAGCGAGTCATACTCATCAAAAGACGCCGCAAAAAAAGGCTGTGATGCCGTCAAACGCGCTGCTACAGAGGCTGACGTCGAAGTCGAAGAGTAGCCGCTCTTTTTCATTTTTGATACTTCTCCCCATCTATATGAGGAGAAGTATTTTATAATGAGCAATAGATAATGAAGCGACAACACGACAAAGATCAGCATTTTCTCCGCGACCCGAGTCTCGTCGCGGAGTTGATCGGCCATAGCAATCTCCGCAAAAATGATGCTGTGTACGACCTCGGCGCCGGAAGCGGCATTATATCATCCGTATTGTCACGCCGGGTCAAGCGTGTTATCGCCGTGGAAAATGAACCGGCGACAGTGGCTTTGCTCGAAAAGAATATGAGGCGACATCGCAACGTCGACATCGTGCGCCATGATATCGAACGCGTAGAATTCCCATCCGACAGCTCATATAAGATCTTTTCAAACATTCCATTTTCATTGAGCTCCCGGATGGTCGAGCGTCTCGTGCGTCTCGACAACCCGCCACGCGCTATCTACTTGATCGTGCAAAAGCAATTCGCACGCAAGCTCCTCGCTAATCATACGGCGTTTACGTCTCAGCTCGGCATGCGTATCGCGCCATGGTGGACGGTGCGTATACGACGACCTCTGCGCCGGACTGACTTTTGGCCGCATCCGAATGTCGATACTGTCCTGCTCGAGCTCAAGCCACGCGAAGAGCCGATGCTCACGCCCGAACGGCGTAACGACTATGAGTGTTTCGTCGAGAGAATGTATAGCGACCCAAAATATTTCAATGAAATTTCACGAGGTAGCAGCGAGCATGGGGCGTCGCAACTGCCTGGGGAGGAAATGGCGGCGTACTTCTCTAAAACGAGCGAGTAGTCAAGAAAATTTAAAACGACCTCGAGGGTCGTTCTTAACTTGGCTGGGACGGCAGGATTCGAACCTGCGAATGCCAGGACCAAAACCTGGTGCCTTACCACTTGGCGACGTCCCATTATATTTATCACGATGCGATAGTGAGGCATCGCCAGATAGAAAAATTTTGGTCCAGGACCGTTTGCATATTTACTCGCGTAAACGCTCGGACAGCTGGCACCTTACCATATGGCGACGTCCCAATACCTATATCGATAGGTAGCAAAAATGATTATACCATAGAGGTGGATATGGTGGGTAGCTACTTGATCTTGCTCATCGTTTCGACGAGCTCAAGGATTTTTTCGAGCTTGCCGACTTGATAGCGGGCATGAGTGGTCCCAAAGCCAACACGCACGGTGTAGGCGGAGTGTGGCAGTGACTGGAACATTTCTTCGTCAGTGTAATCATCCCCTGCGCAAAGGATAAAGTCACCGCCGTACGTTTCATACATTCGGCGTGCGATGGCGCCTTTTGAGAGCGAGCGAGGCTTGACTTCGATGATCTTGTTTCCGTGATACACGCCGAGACTACTGTCTTCGACCAGCTCTTTGAGCTCGTGCGATAGATTTTGATTACGAACATACGCCATCTCTGGGTTGACTCGACGATAGTGCCAGACAACAGCTGATTCTTTCTCTTCTACCATCGATCCGGCGGTACGCGATGAATACTCGTGCATGAGTCGAGCGACATTGGTCTTGTCAAACGTTTCAGCGTGCTGTGTCCAGGTGCCATGCTCGCGGATCCATGCACCATGCTCGGCAACGAGAATGATATCGGGACAGTCATCAAACCACGACTCGAGTGTCCGTTTTGGCCGTCCGCTAATGATGCATAGGGTAGTCTTCTTTTGGGCGCACAGACGACGCAGCTGCGCCTTGAGGCGTGTGGATGGTCGGGCGGCTGCCGTGCTGAGGCTATTGGTGAAACCATGGATAGTGCCGTCGTAATCGAGCAGAAGCAAACGCGAAGAGGCTTTTTTGTATTCGGCTAACATGTCGACTTTGTTTGCCGTGGTTAAGCGTTTGCTGAGCGCGCCGCGGTGCGATTTGTTGGCGCTATCGAGCTGTTCGATAAAATCTTCCCCCCACTTTTGAACAGTGTAGTCTGAGATTCGTCGCTGCATCGATCGCATTCGCTCGATCTGCTCATGTTTTGGCATTTTGAGTGCCTGACGAATCATTTTTGCCAGCACTGGAATATTGTTCGGGTTGACGAGAAGTGACTCTACCAGTTCGTCGGCAGCACCGGTCATTTCACTGAGGATGAGTACGCCCGGACGACTTTTCTTGGTAGCGACATATTCTTTTGCGACGAGGTTCATGCCGTCGCGTAATGGCGTCACGAGCGCGACATCTGCTTTTGCATACAAGGCGACGAGATCTTTAAAGCCGAGATTTTGGAACTGGTAGGAGATCGGCGACCAGTCGCCAGTACTGTAAACACCGTTGATACGGCTGACCGTCACTTCGATCTCATCGCGTAGCTGCTTGTAGGTTTCGACTTCGGTTCGTGACGGCGTTGCCACCATCGCGAGTATGACTTTGCGGATATACGATGGATTGTCAGACAAAAATTTTTCATACGCCAGCAGGCGCTTCATGATGCCTTTTGAATAATCGAGACGGTCAACCGAAACGATGACCTTCAGGCCTTTGTATTGCTCGTCGAGCCGGGCAATATCGTCCTTTGTCTCACGGCTCTGCAGCTGTTTTTGCCACAATCCGTAGTCGATGCCGATCGGAAATGCATCGACCTTGACTCGACGGCCTTGGTATTCGATGACGCCTTGGTCGCTCGTGGTGCCGAGCAGATGGTTGGCGCTCGAAATAAAGTGCCGAGCATAGTCATAGACATGAAATCCGAGCAAATCGGCACCCATCAGTCCTTCGACGATGTCGCTGCGCTCCGGAAGCAACCGGAAGAGCTCGTAGGACGGGAATGGAATATGGAGGAAAAAACCGATCTTTGACTCGGGCAACTCTTTTCGAACCGTCGCCGGCAAGAGCATCAGATGATAATCTTGGATCCAGATCGTCGCGTCTTTACTCGAACATTTCTTGATCGCTCGCGCAAAGACTTTATTGACGTCCTGATAGGCCTGCCAATACTCTGCTTTGTACTGCGCATAGGTAGGAAAATAATGAAACAGCGGCCACAAGGTATCATTTGCATACCCCTCGTAATAGTCGGCAATCTGCTGATTTGTCAGATGGACGGGATAACAGCCGAGTTTTTTGAGCTCACGGGCGACTTCACGTTTTTCTGCGGATGTCAGGTCGTCTGAGCCGATGCCCGGCCAACCTATCCAGATTTTGTCAGGAGCATCGAGGCTCGCCATGGCCGTCGGTAGGCCACCATCACTCCGCTCAAATGTCAGCTTGCCTTTGACTCGGGATATCTTGACCGGAAGGCGGTTCGAGACTATTACGAATTTGTGCATACTAAAGATATATTATACGAGTAAGAGCTGATTGACAGGTGTGAAAAATATTACTAGTATCATGATATGCATACAATCCTGTTCGCGGGAATGCGAAAACATACACTCTCGTCCCTCAAAAAAGATTTTCTGGCCGCACTAGCCGTCACTGCTATTGCCGTGCCGGAATCCTTAGGTTTTGCTGCTATCGCAGGCCTGCCGCTCGAGGCAGGTCTCTATACCGCTCTGTGTGCGCCGCTCGTCTACGCTATCTTTGCACGCTCAAAACGCCTGGTCGTGGGAGCTGATTCGGCGACCGCAGCTATCGTGGCGGCGGGCGCAGGTCTCGTCGCGGCGGCTGGCACCAAAGAGTACGGCGGGGCTGTAGTCATGCTCGGTGTGCTGGTCGCGCTATTACTTTTTGCGATGTCTGCTATGAAACTGGGATTTTTGGCTAGTCTTATCTCGCGCCCCGTGCTGCTCGGATTGTTTGCGGGTATCGGTATCCAGCTGATGGTCGGCAAAATGCCAGAAATGCTCGGACTGAGCCATCACGCGTCGTTACTCGAAAGCCTCCGTTCACTGGCTGGCGGTCTCGGCGCTATAAATTGGATGACCCTGACGATCTCTATTTTGGTACTGGGCATCATCTTGCTCTCGCGAAAAACTCGCGTTCCAGGCGAGATTATAGGGTTGCTGGCGGCGTGTGCCTTCGGGTTTGTTTTTCATGTCGGTCAATACGGCGTCTCATTCGTCGGTCATTTACCGACTGGCCTGCCCGCGCCTTCATTTCCCCCGCTCTCGCTCGATATGATGCTGTTATTATTGCCGACCGCATTTGCCATCACCCTCGTCATCTTGGCGCAGAGCGCTGCTACGATCAAAAGCGTCGCAGCTGAGCATGATGAGAAAGTTGATATCAACAAAGATCTTTTCGCACTCGGCATGGCAAACATGGCGAGCGCGCTCGGGCGGGGGTTTGTCGCAAACGGCAGTCCGCCGCGGACAATCGCCGCAGAGATGATGGGCGGCACCAGCCAGATGGTAAATGTCTTTGGTGCAGGATTCATCGCCATATTGTTGATGGCGGGCGGTACGCTCTTTGGTTACGTGCCGACAGCTGCTCTAGCGGCCATCGTATTCGGCATCGGACTGCAGCTTTTTAAGTATGAAGAGCTGGCGTATCTATGGGAACGGCACAAGTCAGAGTTCGCCATCGCGATGATCGCCATGGGCGCAGTCGCGCTGCTCGGCGTGCGTCAGGGTATCATGATCGCTGTCGCCATCTCATTGCTCGAGCGCCTGAGTCGGCAGTATCGGCCACGTGACCAAATACTCCTGCGTGATGGTGTGCTTTCCGAGTGGGCCGAGTCGCGCATCGGCCATCATGCGCACCACAACTCCAGGCCGGAAGGCGTCCTGCTGTATAGTTTTGAAGGTTCGCTCTTTTTTGAAAATGCCGACTATTTTTCTTCTCGCATTCGTCGAGCTATCGATGGCGCTAAAAAAACCGTGCATTATGTCGTGATCGATGCTGGCCCGATCGAAAGCATCGACTACACTGCTGTCGAAACACTCAAAAACCTCTACCGGCGACTGAGTTCGGACAATATCAAGCTCGGCTTTGCCCATGTCTCCCCTCACCTCCAACGCCAGTTTGATGAATATGGTGTGACAGATCTCGTTGGTTCACAAAATATTTACCCTACTTTAAATGCCGTCATCACATCACGTCCGACCGAGCATCGTTCTTCCGCTGAGGCGGTCAAACAGTTGGGACTTCCAGAGCAATCATACGTGGTAATAGGCGGCGCAGTCCTCGAAGCTCTTGATCTGCGCGACACTAAAGACATTGATATTGCCGTGTCTGGAACGACTTATGATATCTACAAAAATGAGAAGAAATGGAAAGAATACACTCTCGAAAACGGCAAAAAACTCCTAAGCCATGATGGATTCAACCTCGTTCACTCGTGGGCTGGCTATCGCTACAAAGATCTTGCCGACGACCCGCTGATTATTAGGGGCATCCCATTTATGAACCCGCGGCTATTGATCCAAGCCAAGCGGCGTCTTGCTCGACGTAAAGATTTTTCAGATATACGTCTGCTTGAGAGCTACCTATCGAATGAGCGTCAAGATCACTTGCCGTCACAGGACGACGAGGCCGTCAAGTCGTAAGGGGTGAAGTTTTTTGAGCTGTGCGACGGTCAGTCCTTTGTGCGTGGCTGACGTGGAAGCGATGGCATGTGCCGTCCGTGCCTGGTATTTGCGTTCGGTAAGGATCGCTCTTTCGCGTTCTTCGCTCGTCAGGTCGCAGTAACGACTAAGATCGGCAACCGGCCCGCTGACGATGTAGGTGTAGTGCCCGCCTGTGTGCCATGAAGCCACAATAAAGGAGTCGCTCGAGACCGACGCGGCGTGCGGATAATGGGTATGTGGAGTGACGGTGGTTGGATATGCATCGGGCGCGGCCGCTGCGAGCTGATAAAAAGAGTCGGCCAGTGCCGCTGCCGGGGCTTCAAATGGGATGAAAAGTGGAGATGAAGCAGTCATACTTAGCAGTATAGCAAACTCCTTATGCTTCTAGACAACTCACTCTAAAGCGTTTACACTAATGCCATGGTAAAGAAAAAAACCATCACCAAGACTACCAAAAAACGCGCGACGCGTAAGAGTTCAAATCTGGTCGATTATTACCCAAATCGCATGACGGTGGCCGTCTCTGTGCTGGCAGGAACCAGCCTTATGCTATTTAGTCTGCTCGCAGCACTGACAATCAATAACCGTTAGTATGCAAACAGTGCTATAATCAGCGTATGAGAGTTCGTATTGAAATAGATACCAAGACGTTCGTTAGGTTTTGGCTGGTTGTCATCGGTTTTGCGTTTGCTATCTTGGCACTTTATAGCGCCCGAATAGCGCTACTAATCATCGGAACGGCATTGTTTTTGGCGCTCGCCCTCAATGCCCCAGTCTCAAAGCTTGCTCGTCGGCTACCGCATCGTAGTCGCGTGCTTTCGACAGCCATCGCTTTTACTGCGGTGATAGGGTTTTTAGCTGCTGTTATTTTTCTGGTTGTGCCGCCAATCGTCCAGCAGACGATGCGGTTTGCTGACAATGCTCCGCAGATGATCCAGACCATGAGCAGCCAGTGGCACGTTGCCGGTGATTTCATCGAAAAGTACAATCTCCAGCCGCAGATCGATGCTGCTATCAACTCTGCAAAAGACAACATGGGTCGAATATTGACGGGCTTTAGCCAGAATATTATCAGTGGCGTGAGCTCGGCGTTATTTATGTTTACGTCATCGCTTCTCATCCTCATCTTTACGTTTTTGATGTTAGTCGAGGGGCCGATGTGGGTAAATCGTGTCTGGAGACTATATCAAAATCAGGATCGCATGGAGCATGACCGTGAGATAGTCCGACGCATCCACCTGGTAGTGTCAAACTACGTTGTCGGTCAGCTATCGGTCTCGGGTATCGGTGCACTCTGTGCTGGTGGTATGGTGTTCATACTTAGCTTTTTCTTCCGCGAAATACCAGCAAATCTTGCTCTGCCGACGATCGGTGTCGCGTTCGTATTCTCTCTCATTCCTATGTTTGGCGCCACTATCGCAGGCATCATCATCTCGGTGCTCCTTGCGATTAACAGCATACCTGCGGCTATCGCATTCGTAACCTACTTTGTGATTTACCAGCAGATCGAAAACAATGTCATCTCTCCGACGATTCAGTCAAGGAGTATCGATCTTTCACCGCTTGCTGTGCTCACTGCCGTAACGATCGGACTGTACGTGCTCGGCATCGCGGGAGGTATCATCTCGATTCCGATAGCCGGTGCGATCAAAGTACTCCTGGATGATTATTTTGACCGCTCGCGTGCTAAACGCAAGGCTAGTGAAAAGCCGCTCGCAAAACTCGTCAAAAAACTAAAAGACGCCGACGTATAGCCGGCGTTTTTTATGAGCGATACTGCCAGATAGGGCCAGAAGGAGTGTCGTTTATGACGATGCCGTCTGCTAATAATTCATCGCGTATTTCATCTGATCGCTTCCAGTTCTTGGCATCGCGCGCACGTTCGCGTTCAATCAGCAATCTCTTTTGATCATCTGATATATCTGGCGAGTGATGAGCGAGCTGCAGTCCTAGTAAGCTGTCTATCGATGACAGCATGTCAACGAAGCTTTGCTGATGGAGATGATCGAGGGTACGAGTATCAGTCGAAGCAAATGCTTCATCGATGATCTTGAGTGCATCGGGCGAGGCGAGATTGTTGTCGAGTGCTTCGAGAATGGCTCCGCTAGCTGCGTGGAAAGAAAGAAACTTTTCCGGATCGTCGTTTTTCTTAGTGTCATCACTCAGACGGTCATGAATCTGATGTCTGAGTGCGGCATAGTTGCGCCAGCTCTTCAATCGGTTGCGAGC
>ENA-UOYA01004217-UOYA01004217.1-activated-sludge-metagenome-genome-assembly--contig:-NODE-4217-length-12244-cov-7.010501_pt1 | contig 12244 bp, 11 predicted proteins | sample MGYA00238163_ERZ764804 | MGnify/ENA primary metagenome ERZ764804 (study PRJEB28919, sample SAMN05720223) | activated sludge metagenome | isolation source: Anaerobic digester | place: Hong Kong...
CGTGCCGCTCTTCGCTGCGAAGGCGGATGAGGCTGTTGCACCCCTTGTCGATGTCGCCGAGGTGATCTTCGTACGGAACGCCGCGCAGGGCGCCCGCGCCGTCATAGCTCCAGCCGTGATAGGCGCAGACGAAGAACGGCTTCTTGCCGCTTTCCGCAAGCTCGACCTTGCCGCCGCGATGTCGGCACATGTTGCGGAACGCCGCAACACCGCCGTCCTTCTGGCGGACGATGAGGATCGACGCGCCGAGAATGTCCCGCGTCACAAAACTGCCTGCTTCCGGCAGTTCAGAACTCATCGCAGCAACGAGCGGCATCCTCCGAAAGACATCGAGTTCTTTCTGAAGGTGCTCGGCAGACGTGAAATTTTCGACGGGCACATTGAGGATATCATCCGCCATGTCCGTGGTGCCATTTTTCAGGTGCTCGACCATGCGGTCATACACGCCAGCCAATATGGTGTTCATCGCACTCCTCTCCTGCTAGGACGGGCCCGGCTTTGAATGTTTACAGCTTTTGAATTGTGTTAACTTGCGCAAAATTTGAGTCAAGCACGATTATCAATGGGACGAAGATTAATGGACGTCAGACAGGCTGAACCCGCTACCGGAACGCGCGGCCACAAGACCGTCGAGCGCATCCTGAATGCGGCGCGCGAATGCTTTTCGCGTCTGGGCATCGAAAAGGCGACCATTGTCGATATCGCCGAGGAAGCCGCCTATTCGCGCCCCGTCATCTACAAGCATTTCTCCGACAAGGCCGACATTGTGGACAGCGTCTGCCTGGAAGAGATGCAGTCACTCCAGCTTGAGCTCAACACGCACATCTCGCGAGCCCTGCCCTTTCCCGAACAACTGGCCGATGCAATTTCACACGCTGTCGTCCTTGCACACGGCAACATCTACATCCAACGCTTCATGGAAGATCGCGAGACTTGGGTCCGGTCACAGACCGAAGGCGGCAAAGTGCACGTCTGGGTGCGCGAGCGGTGGCGCTCCTTTCTCCAGCGCGGCCAGCGCGATGGCATCGTGGCTGCTGACCTTGACCTTGAGCAATGCGTGACATGGATCTCCATGGCGCAGTCGCTGCTGCTGCTGCGCTATGCGAGCGAAGAGCTGGACCAGGCCTCAATGCGCGCCTTTGTGAGCCGTTTCGTCGTTACGCCCCTGCTCGTGCCGCAGCGATAAACTCGGCGGCGCGCTCGCCGATCATGATCGCGCTCGCATTGGTGTTAACGCGTGGCAACAGCGGGATGACCGACGCGTCGGCAATGCGCAGTCCTGATACGCCCTGAACCGACAAATCCGGCAGAACGACCGCCTCTGAATCGCTCCCCATGCGGCAAGTGCCGACGGGATGATAAGAGATGTTGGTGTTGCGCCGCACATGCTCTTCCCATTCCGCATCCGACAATGCGGGATTTTTGGGTGAGCGATCGCCGGTCACGAACGCTGCAAGTGCAGGCGCATCAAAGATCGCCTCGATCAGCTTGCAGGCATCGACAAGCGTGCGCACATCGCGTGCATCGCCCAAAAGTTCATGGCGGATCGTCGGCAAGTCGGCAGCGCTTGTGCCTGTCAAAAGCACCTTCCCACGGCTGAACGGATTGCCGACCGAGGCCGCGATCGTCACGACCGGTTCGCTCGGCATCTTGGCGCTGGCGGCGCTCAGCACATCCGGCCCCAGATCATAGCCCACGGGATAGAAATGCAATTGCAGGTCGGGCTCTGCCAACTCCGCGCGCGACCGCGCAAGCGCCATGGCCTGCACGGCTGGGGTCGCCATCGGCCCTTTGCCGCGAACCAGATAATCGAATAGCGATCCCATGATGTCCCATGGCCGCATCCGGCTGTTGTAGGTTGGCACATTCACGAACTTATTGATGCTGACGGTGGGATGTTCCTGCAGATTTGCCCCGACCTGCGCGCGGTCCAGCACCACATTGATGCCATGCGCCTTCAATTCCGCCGCCGGGCCGATGCCCGAGCGTTTGAGCAGTGCCGGGCTGCCAAGCGCGCCCGCCGCGACGATCACTTCGCGGCTGGCGCCGAATGTCTCGAGCCGTCCATTGACGCGCGCTTCGACGCCAGTTGCGTGCACGCCATCAAACAATATGCGCTCGACGACAGCATTGGTCACGATCCGCAAATTAGGCCGGTCTTTTGCCTCGGCGAGATAGCTCGCTGCCGTGCTGCTGCGCACCGAATTGCGCTGGGTGGTGAGCGCCAGAAAGGCGCCATCGGCATTGCCATCACAATATTCATCGAGCGCCGCTATGCCGCGCTGCGCGCAGGCCTCGACGAAAGTGCGCGACAAGGGATGCGGATCGACCATCGGCTCGACGCCCAGTGGCCCTTGCCGACCATGAAACTGGCTTGCCTCTCCGGCAAAGCATTCAGCGCGCAGGAAATAGGGCAGACACTCCTCGAACGACCAGCCTTCGCACCCCGCTTCGACCCAGCGACGATGGTCCGCACGGGTGCCGCGAATATAGACCAGTCCGTTGATCGCGCTGCTACCGCCCAGCATCTTGCCGGTCGACCACATGAAGCGACGCCCGTGGATCGAGGCATCGGGCTCCTGCATATAGCACCAGTCATAGCGCGGGTTGGTGAGCATCTTTGCAAAGCCCGCGGGCATCTTCACGAGGAACTTGTCGGAGCTGCCCCCGGCTTCCAGCAACACCACGCGGTTTGCCGGGTTTTGCGACAACCGTGCCGCGACGACTGCGCCGCCGCTCCCGCCGCCTACGATCACAAAATCTGCGTCGGACATGACCTCTCCCGTTCTTTTCCGAAGGAATATTGACGACCTATAAATTACACAATAGGCCAATTGTAAATTTATGGGAGCAGGAGCCATGTACTACACGCCAGAGCGCATGGAAGCGCTTGCGACGCGGTTGTTTAAGCTCGTCGAGTCCGGCCAGACCGACATGGTCGATACGCATCTGGACTATGACCTCTCCATCTATGCAGACCCAGCGCTAATTCCGCTTGAGCAAGAGCGCATTTTTGAGCGGCTGCCGATGCTCGCGATGCACGCCTCGCAAGTCCCGGCGGCAGGCGATTATGCGACCGTGCGGCTCAATCGCAGCATCGCCCTCGTCACGCGTGGCAAGGATGGCAAGGTCAATGCTTTCCTCAACACCTGCCGCCATCGCGGCGCGCAGCTTGTGCCCGAAGGCACAGGGCACAAGGCTCTGTTCACCTGCCCCTATCACGGCTGGACCTACAGCAATGAAGGCGACCTCAAGGCAATTACCTTTCCGGATACGTTCGGCCAGCGCCCGTGCGACGCGCTCAACCTCGTGCGACTTCCGGTCGAAGAACGCCACGGCTTCATCTGGATCGTCGAAAATCCGGACGGCCATATCAACGTGACCGAGCATCTTGGCCCCGGCATGGATCAGGCCATGGCGGAATACGGCTTTGACCAATGGAGCTGCTACAAGACCGAAACCTTCGAGTTCGCCCAGAACTGGAAGGTGATGATGGACGGCCTGATCGACGGCTATCACGTCCAGTTTCTCCATGGACAGACGATCAACCCCTATTTCGTTCCCAATACCATGGGCATTCAGCTGCTTGGCGATCACGCGCTCTGGGGCAATCCGCGACGCCGCATTTCCGAAATCATGGACCAGCCACCGGGCAGCGTCAGCCTTGAGCGCTATGTGATTTTCGGCAACATCATCACGCCCAATTCCGCGCTCGTGCTGCATCCGCACCATGTAGAATATTGGACGGTCTATCAGCACCCAAGCGATGTCGGGCGCAGCTATTTGCAGCTCCGCTATCTGACGCCCCGCCCCGTCACCGATGAAAAGGGCCATGAGATCATGGCGAAGAACTGGAACATCGCGACCTCGGCGATCATCAATGAGGATGTCCCTGTGGGCAATTCGATCCAGGCGTCCGCCGCCAGCCGCTTCGTCGGCAAGGCCCGGCTTGGCCGCAATGAGGTGATCAACCAGTTGTTCCACCGCACCTATCAGCGCCACATGGCACAGGAGACGCAAGCATGACGCAACGCCTCGCAGGACAGGTCGCGCTCGTCACCGGCGCATCATCGGGGCTTGGCGATGCCTTCGCCCGTGCGCTCGCGGCAAATGGCGCGAGCGTCGCCGTTGCGGCCCGGCGTTCCGACCGGCTGGATGCCCTGGTGCGCGACATTGAAGCTGCAGGCGGAAAGGCGCTGGCGGTTCCGCTCGACGTGGCAGAGACTGATGCTTTTCCGAAGATTCTCGACAGCATCGAGGCCCATCTGGGGCCGGTCAACATTCTGGTGAACAATGCCGGCATTGCCGATGGTCAGCGCGCGCTTGACTTGCCGATGGCCGATCTCGACCGCGTCTGGAACGTCAATGTCCGCGGGCCATGGGCTTTGACATGCGAGGTCGCCCGGCGGCTCGTTGCGGCGAAGGCTCCGGGCCGGGTCATCAACATCTCTTCCATCGCCGCCTATGGCTATGAAGGACGTGCAATCCCGGCCACCTTCTACTCGGTCTCCAAGGCCGCCGTCGTCCGCATGACCGAGGTGCTCGCCATGGAATGGGCCAAGCACCGCATCAATGTGAACGCCATTGCGCCCGGCATGTTCGAGACCGAACTGACAGCAGCGCATCTGGAGCGCTCTCTCCAGAAGGTGCTCGACAATACGCCCCGCAACCGCATCTGCGCGCCCGAGCAGTTGACAAGCACACTCCTCTACCTTGTCGATCCGGCGTCAGAGGCTGTCACCGGCACGTGCATCAAGGTGGATGACGGGCAGATGCCGCGCTAACCACCCTCCCTATTGAATGGTTGACATACGCCCGCCCGCCCCTGAAACGGCCTCGTCCCGTTGGGGGGACGGGAGTTGACCATGGGGCGGCCAAAAAAACCTCTGATTTCGCGCGAAGCGGCCACCAAGGCCGCGCTCGACGTCATTGATGAAACCGGGCTCGACGGCTTCAGCCTTGGCGCTGTCGCCAAGCGTATGTCGGTCAAGGCGCCATCGCTCTATTATCATTTCCACGACAAGGCCGAGCTGCTGGCGGAAGTCGCGCGCTTCATTCTGCTCGATACGGGCTATGACGAGGGCGCTGAAGGCAGTTGGGAAGAGCGTACGCTTGACCTCTGCGTCGAAACGCGCCGCGCGCTGTTGAAGCACCCCAATGCAGCCCCACTGATCCTGCAATTCTTCCCGCGGCACTTGCTGCTCGATGCTTATGAGCACGCCGTCGAGAAATACCCGCACACGCGCGACAAGCACCTTGCCATACTTGAAGGCATCGAGAAGCTGACCTTCGGCTCGGCGCTGTTTGACGCAGCCTCCCGCGCGCGCGGACTGCCGTCAATGCCTGCCGTCGATCCGGAACGATATCCGCACCTTGCCGCGTCCATCAACGCCAACACGCAGGATGATGAAGGCAATTTCGTTGAGGCCCTGAAGATGTTCTTCGCGGGCATCCGCGCGACGATGGCCGCCGCTTAGCCTTAGTCGATCCCGAAAATCGCGGAGCTGACGGTCGGCGCGCCCGGCCCGCCTGCGAGCAGGCAAGTCTTCGCATCCGGCACAGGATTGTGGCTTTCCCCGCGCAGGCAGCGGATCGATTCCACGGCCGTCACGAAGCCGTGGACAAATCCATGCGCCAGATTGCCGCCTGAGGTGTTGATTGGCAGCTTGCCGCTCGGCGCGATCAAATTCTCATATTTCAGAACCTCGGCCACATTCTCATAGGTGCAAAACCCATGGTCAATAAGCGAGGCAACGCCTTGCGCGCTGAAATTCTCGTAAAGCTGGATAACGTCGATATCGGCAGGCGTAAGGCCCGCCATGCCGTAGAGACGATCCCGAATGCCCCGGAAACCGGCGGTCGGATAAAGATCTGCGTCATCATTTTCGAGCAGATCGCCCCACCCCTTTTGCGCGCCCTGCGCAACCGACAGGAGCTTGACCGGCGGACGCTTCAGGTCGCGCGCCATTTCGCTCGACACCATAAGCAGCGCCCCTGCCCCGTCATTCTCGCGCGAGCAATCGAACAGGCGGAAGGGCTCGGCAATCCAGCGCGAGGTGCGGAAGGCCTCGACATCGAGTTCCTTGCCGTAAGAGATTGCCTCGGGATTGCGGCTGCCGTGATAATAAGAAGCACGGACCATTTCCTCACAAACGCTTTGCGGGACGCCGTGATATTCAAACAGTCGCTGCGCGCGCATCGCGCACACTTGTGCCGGCGCGACAAGCCCGACGCCAACCATGTGATCATTCAAATGGTGCGCCATCACGGCGGCCGCCAGACGACCGCTATTGCCCTCTGCAAGCGCGCGGAAAATGACAACGGCCTTGGCCTGCCCCGTCAGGATTGCGCTGGCCGCAATCCCGAACGTTCCGGCAATGCCGCCGCCGCCACCACCCCAGACCTGCGCGGACCAGTTGAGCTGCTTGGTGCCCAGATCAGGCATCAGCCGCACCGGCTCATTCTTGTCATCTCCATAAGACACGAAACCGTCGACGTCGGCAGGGTCAATACCGGCATCCTCGCATGCATCGACAATGGCCCGCACGAGCACGCCACGCTCCGGCCAGGGCGCGGTACCGCGCTTATACTGCCGATAGCCAACGCCTGCGATCGCCGTCTTTCCCGAGAGGTTGAGTGTCATGCAAGGCTCCAGCGAAGGGACAGAATGGCAGCATCGCCAAAGCGGGTTTTGTCGATACGCCCGGTCACGCGCGCACCGATTTTCAGATCGTCCTCACGGCCCTCCATCAAGCCCTGCAGGCGGATGGGCGCATCGTTGAGCGTGACGAGAACGGTTGTGTAGGGCAGGTCCAGACCTTCTGTGCCACCAAAGCGGTGGTGCGTGCGCGTCCAGGTGAAAATCGTGCCTTCGAGCGTCCGCTCGTGCCACTCATGCTCCCAGCTTCCGCATTCACCGCAGCGCCAGACGGCAGGCCAATGCCATTGGCCGCAGCCCTTGCAGCGCGGCAGAAGCAACCGCCCCTCGGCCAACGCGTCCCAATAAGGGCCTTCGGCGCCCAATTGCCCTGTAACCATCTGCGCCATCAAGCGACGTTCCATTCAATCGGCAGGGATTCAAGTGCGATGACGGTGCCGATCCGGAAGCCATGCGCAACACCCGGCTTGGGCCGGAAACTCGGGACCCGCTTGAGCCATTCCTCGGCAAGGATGCGCATCTCGGCACGCGCGAGTGCGTGGCCCAGGCACAAATGCGGGCCGGTCGAGAAATTGAGGTGCGGCTTTTCCTTGCGGTCAATGTCGAAGCGGTTGGGGTCGGCAAGCTTGGCGTCGTCGCGCCCGCTTTGCCACAAGGCGCTCAGCACCATCTCACCCGTCCGGAACGAAACGCCATGCGCTTCGAAATCCTGAACGACGAGACGCGGCGTGCCGATGACGCCAAACATGCGCAACCCTTCTTCCGCAAAATCGGGGATGCGCGACGGATCCGCCACCAGCCGCGCCTGAAGTGCTGGATCATTGGCGAGATGCTGGAAGGTGAAGCCGGTCACGTTGGTGACGGTATCCATGCCGCCCAGGAACAGCACGAAGCACATCGCCAGAATTTCATCATGGCTAAGCTTGCGTCCCTCGATCTCGGCGTTGAGGAAGTGCGTGATGAGGTCTTCGCCCGGCTGCTCGCGGCGATAGGCAATGAGCTCGTTGAAAATGCCGAAAATCTGCTGCGAGATGAGCTGGATCGCCTCGTTTTCACGCGCGTTGAAATAGGTATCCGCAATCTGGCGGAACTCGCGCAGCTTCTCGAGTGGCAGCCCCATGACTTCCATGAAGACCGAAACCGGAAACCGTGCCGACACATCGGCCACGAAATCGCATTCGCCCTTGTCGGCAACCTCTGCCACGATCTCTGCCGCCATCGCCCGCATCTTGGGCTCCATGTCGGCCACCGCACGCGGCGAGAATTTGGGCATGAGCACATGGCGATAGGGCACGTTGCTCGGCGGATCGAGGCTGAGCGGGATCATGAAGGGCGGGTTTTCAACCCGCGGAATTTGCATTTCGCGCGCCGAGAACACGTCAGGGTTCTTCACGATTTCCGAGATGAGATCGTGCCGCTGGACGAGCCAATGCCCACCATTGAGCGGCGTCCAGAAAATATCCGGCGCGCCCTTCAGGGCTTCGGCATATGTGCCTTGCACGTCATCGCCGATCCGGGGGTCAGCGTAGATGTCAAACTCGAAGACCTGTTCGGGCTTCACATGTGCGGGGATGGGAGATGCAACGGACGCCATCATCAACTCCTTTGCTCAACGGACCTTGGGCAGTGTGAGATGCGCATCGCGATATTCCTCACGCAGCGCGGGCTTGGATATTTTCTGGGTCGCAAGGCGCGGCAGCGGCTCGGTGCGCACGGCGACGTAGCGCGGCACCTTATAGTCGGCGAGCCGGGCGTTGCAGTGCGCGATGAGCGCCGAAACATCGACCCCGCCGTTGCCATAAACGATGGCAAGCGGCGTTTCCTGAAAGCGGTCATCCTTTGCGGAAATGACGGCAGCTTCGTCGATGCCCGGAAACTCCATCACGGCGCGTTCGATTTCGGCGGCCGAAATGTTGAGCCCGCCCGAAATGATGATGTCCTTGATGCGGTCGACAAAGGTGATGAGGCCCTGCTCGTCCATCGTTCCGATGTCGCCGGTGTAGAGCCAGCCGTCGCGGATGGTGTCCGCCGTGGCTTCGGGGTTGTTCCAATAGCCGATCATCATGCCCGGGCCGCGCACGATGATCTGCCCCTCGGTGTTGGGCGGAAGATCATTGCCGTCGGCATCGATGATGCGGTGCTCGGTATAGATGCCGCCCCATCCGCATTTTTCGGGATGGTCGGCCGCCAGCATGGCCGGCATCACGGTGGAGTTGCCGCCCGCCTCGGTCTGACCATAGACCTGCCGGATGATCTTGCCCTTTGCCGCCCAGGCATCAAACAGCGCGCGTGTCACGCGCGCACCACCGACCGTCACCGCCTTGAGCGCAGACAAGTCCGCATCGGCGAAGGTTGGAAGGGCGGCAATACGCTCAAAAAAGGCAGGCGCGCCACCAAAGCTGACGATCCGCTGGTTGACGAGAATGTCGAGGAAGCGCTGCGCATCGAAATGCGGCTCAAGATAGAGCGTACACCCGAGCGTCGCATAATGGACGAGCTGGACCATGCCCGCCGAGGTCGCGAGCGGCGCGACGACGATGACGCCGCCACCATCGCGCAGAGCGCCATCCTCCATCGCACTTGCCATGATGTAGGACAGCATCGTGCGGTGCGAGAACATGACGCCCTTGGGCTTGGCCGTCGATCCGCTGGTCGAGATGATGACGACGCAGGCATCTGGCACGGGATCATGCAACGGACTTCCACCGCCGCCATGCCGCAGTTCCGTGATGGTCGCGATGTCGTGCGCGGGAACGCCCGTTGCGGCAAATTTCTCAAGCTGGTCTGCATCGGCAAAGATTAGCCGTGGTGCATGATCCTCGACGATTTCTCCCAGTTCATGTGCCGTAAAGCGGGCATTGAGCGGCGCAATGATGCCGCCGACACGCATCGCGGCCATCGCGAGCGTGCAATATTCAAGGCTGTTGGCAGCGCACGCATTCACACGGTCGCCGGGTTGCACCCCCAAGGACTCCAGCCGCGCTGCAAGCCGGTCAATCCAGCCGTGCCATTCTCCATATGTGATGCTGTCTCCGCCCAACGACAGGGCCGTTACATCACGCCGGTTCTTTGCCCACCAGCCAAGCGCACTATTGATCGTCAGCACTCTTCTTCATCCCCTCAAGGCTTTGGAACCAGCAGCGCTCAGCGCGGCAGAAACCCTTCCAGAATTTCGTAGAAGATCGGCACTGTGGCCTCGAGGCCCGAATAGACGACAGTATCAAGCGCCCCCGTTGAGAGGCCCTCATGCGAGATGGTCGCTGCCCGGAAATCCTCATTGCCGAACACGTTGAGCACCATGTCATAAGAGCGCTTGTACAGCGCTTCGCCTTTAGGGTTGTCCGGTGCGACGCGCGTCAGCATATGATAGTCGACAACCGTCCGGTCCGGCGCGCGCGGATTGAGGATCATGACGCTGATATACCACGGGCTCGTGATGACCACGCAGTTGGGGAACATGTTGTAAACGGTCGTGACCGACGCGTGGATGTTCTCGCCGGGAATATCGAGGCAATCGGGCGTATAGTTGAGCTTGCCCGAAATCTGGCGGATCGTCGGCCCCAGCTTGTCAACCACATTGGGCACATCCGCAAAGAGCGGCCCGACGGTGGAGGCATGCAGCCGCTGGACGTGATAGCCTTCAAGGAAAGGCTCAAGCACGAGCTTCCAGTTCGCCTTCACCTCAAAGGATTTGCGGCCATAGACATGCGCCGTCGCCAGTTCGAGCGCATCAAGGTCTTCGCCCAATTCCGGCACGAGCGGCGAGAAATCGGGCTCGGCATGGCGGTCCAGCATCACCCAGATGATGCCGCCCTGCTCACGCGAGGGCAGCTCTGCGAGGTTGCGCTTCGACTTGTCTAGATTGATGAAGGTTTCCGGCCGCGCAACACCAATCAGCTTGCCGTCCACGCCAAAGGTCCAGGCGTGATAGGGGCAGGTCATCCGCCCTGCCTTCACCGGCTCGCAATCTTCAAGCAGCTTGGCACCCTTATGCTGGCAGGCATTGAGGAAGACATGCACTTTGCCCTCGCGATCACGAGTTACGATGAGGGGAGTGCCGGTGCTGTCATGCCCCATTGCGGCGCCAGGCTCCGGGAGAAGCGCCGAAATCGTGAGCGGAATGGCGCGCTTGCGGAACAGATGCGCCTGCTCAAGATCGTAACGCTCCTGCGTCAGAAAGATCGACGCCGGACGGCTCGCCTCGATTTGCGGAACAGGCGCGGCATCGTGCGCGGCAATGCGGCGCGCAGCGGCCTGCTGGCCTGCGCTCAACATTTCGATTGTCTGGATCAGCGGCTTTACAGCCGGATTTTTCAGCACAGCCTCTGTCATGGCCGACTCCTCTCTCGCATGTCTTTTGATGGTGCTAACACAGCTATTATCTATGGACAATAGATATTATCGCTGACGTTCGGGCACACGAAATTCAAGGCCATCCATCTGGGCAGAAACGACAATCTGGCACGACAAGCGCGATGTCGGCTCGGGCGAAAGCGCATAATCCAGCATTTCCGCTTCCATTTCAGAGGGCGCGCCGACGACGGCATAGCCCTCACCCTCGGCATAGACATGGCAAGTGCCGCAAACCATCGATCCGCCGCATTCCGCCTCGATTCCCGCCACGCCATGCGCCTTGGCCGTGGCCATCAGCGTTTCGCCAATATTGGCTTCAACCGCCTGCTCCGTGCCGTCCGCCAACCTGAATTTGATGCAAACCATTCCGGCCCCTCTCACGCAATCGTGTTGCTTCACCCCTTTATCTATGTCAATTAGATTTAAAGCGGGAGAGGAGCTAAATGATGCAGTACGACTATATCATCGTCGGATCGGGCGCTGCGGGCTGCGTGCTGGCCTATCGGCTGAGCGAAGATCCGACCAACAACGTGCTGCTGCTGGAAGCTGGCCCCAAAGACACCCACCCCCTCATCCACATGCCCAAGGGCATCGCCAAGGTGATGGCCGACCCGCGCCACATCTGGGCGCACGAAAGCAAGGCGGAAGCGTCGACCGGCAACAAGGCGGAATATTGGGCGCGTGGCCGCGTGCTTGGCGGATCAACTTCGATCAACGGCATGATGTACGTGCGCGGGATGCCTGCCGATTTTGACGTGATTGCTGAACTGTCGAGCGACGATTGGAGCTGGGAGCATATTGGCGCTGCCTATAAGGCGCTGGAACGGCATGAACTGGGCGCCGATGAAACGCGCGGCGATGCAGGCCCGCTGCGCGTCACTCTCCCGACCGTCAAGGACAAGCTGAGCGAGGCGCAGATCGCCGCCGGACGCGCGCTGGGCTGGGCAGCCAAGGAAGACATGAATGCGCCCGATGACGCCGTCGCCATCGGTTACGCGCCCCGCACCGTATCCGGACGCAAGCGCCAGAGCGCCGCTGTCGCCTTCCTGCGCCCTGCCCGCGACCGGAAGAATCTGACGATCCTCACCGACGCACTTGCAGACCGCATCATATTTGATGGCAAGCGCGCAACCGGAGTCGAAATTGTCCGCGACGGTCGCAAGCAAACGGTCAATGGCCGCGAGATCATCCTGTGCGGCGGCGCGCTGGCCAGCCCCGCCATTCTTGAACGCT
>ENA-UOYA01004221-UOYA01004221.1-activated-sludge-metagenome-genome-assembly--contig:-NODE-4221-length-12234-cov-4.468347_pt1 | contig 12234 bp, 13 predicted proteins | sample MGYA00238163_ERZ764804 | MGnify/ENA primary metagenome ERZ764804 (study PRJEB28919, sample SAMN05720223) | activated sludge metagenome | isolation source: Anaerobic digester | place: Hong Kong...
CTGTGGCGATTTTCTGACTTTGGCTAATGGCATCTTTAATGGCGTCTTCTATCCAGCGCTCCAGCTGGCCAATGTCGTCTAGGTCCACGTAGTCCGGGTCAATGTGGACCTTCTTAATTTTCTGCTCGCCGGTGATTTCTACCACCACGGCGCCATCGCCCTGCTCTACTTTAATGACCATGTTCTGCAGTTCTTTCTGAATCTTTTTAACCTGCATTAGCATCTTGGCCTGATCAAATCGTCCCATGTAGGTACCTCCGTTATGCTCTCTAGTATACCGATGTTAACGCCGCTGCACAAATGTGGCCCGCGTCTCTGATGCGTGCGGCCAGGCAATAAAGTAGCTGCGCAGGTTAAATAGGATAGCTAGAGACAGTAGCAGCCAAATCAAACCAAAACCAAACCAGCGCGCCAGCGGATTGCGCGGGAACGTCTTAAGCCACAGCTGCAAAAAGTACCCGATTCCGCCCGTAGCCACCATAAGAACCAGCGGCAGCAAAACAACCAGCGGCACCAGGCCAAGACCTACTAGTAGCGTACCAATGAGCCACAGCGCCAGCAGCAATCGGCTCCTATTAGCTCCCCGGTGCTTAACAAACAAGTACAGGCCCAGTAAGAACATAACTGTGGTAAAAATGGTGAGTAACGGCAAATCGGCCAGGTTGCGGGCCGGGTCAATCGGCCCTTTAATAAAGATATGCGGCCAAACCATCGCGATTTGCTTGAGAAGCTGTAGTGGCTCCGCATGGGTGGGCACACCCAAATAAAGCGCAGCAATATGCCAATTATGTATAAGGGTGTGCACCATAGGCGCCAGCAGTGCTGCAGTCAAGGCCCCGGCGCCTAAAGCGTGTGTTTTGGCGGACCGTATGTCTGTCCAAATGTGGTCTCTTTCTATAAAAATTAGCGCCGCTAGCAGCCAAATTACACCGGGCGAATACAGCAAAATAGTGCCAATCATAGCCGATGCATACAGCAACCAGCGCGGCCGATTTGTCTGGTGCCACAAAGACGACATAGCCAAAATCAGGATAATGGCCAGCATATAAATACTATCTGGCGTGGCCAGTCGTCCGGCGTGCAAAAACCAGGTGGCCGTAGCCGTCAAAAGGCCGCCAATAACCGCGTTTCTTACGCCGTACCAGCGCACCAATAGCCAATACATCAGACAAATGGTGGCAAGTGCTAGCAAAACACTTCCCAGCCGAGCAGTTGTAATGCCGCCATGCGGGGACAGCGCAGTCACAAAAATCTCCGCCAGCTTTTGCCCCAAATTAACAGGGTTGTCCCACAGCGACGTCACCGCCGCACGTAGCGGCTGTAGCTGCGACTCTACATCAGCCGCGCCCTTAACCAGCACCGGTAATTTCCAGGTAAGTGAAGCTATTGCCGCCCCAACAACAACCGCCCCGCCTACTAGTTCTGGCGTGGCTTGCCGACGCGGTTTCCCTAAGAATTTCATGCTTACGCTTAGTATACGTTATCTATAATCTAGAATCTAGTTAAACGGCGTATCGGCGTGGCGGGTGTCCAGCGAGCGAATCTTCTGCTTGTCGCGGTCAAAGTACAGCTCTACGTTGCCGGTGGGTCCGTTACGGTGTTTCTTAACGTGCACTTCCATAATGTTTTTCTTTTCTGACTCCGGGTTGTAATATTCTTCCCGGTACAGAAACGAGACGATGTCCGCATCTTGCTCAATGGAGCCGGATTCACGCAGGTCTGCCAGCTGAGGGATTTGCGGACTGCGGCTTTCTACGGATCGGCTGAGCTGACTTAGGGCAATGAGTGGTACGTTAAGTTCACGCGCAACACCCTTCAGGCCACGGCTGATTTCTGAGATTTCTTGGACGCGGTTATCGGAGCCGCCAAATTTAGCGCCGCCACTCATCAGCTGCAAGTAATCCACAATAATCAGGCCAAGCGGGCGCTTGTGGGCCTCCCGCCGGGCTTTGGTGCGGATGTCTGACACGGTGATGCTGGGGGTGTCATCTATGTACATGGGGGCTTCAGACAGTGTGCCCATGGCATCGGCGATTTTTTCAAAGTCGTTATCTGTTAGGTTGCCTGTACGCAGCGCCCACGCGTCCACACCGGATTCCATGGACAAGAGGCGGTCCACCAGCTGCTCCTTGGACATTTCTAGAGAGAAAATAAGCACAGGCTCCTTAGCATCAACGGCTACGTTGTGAGCAATGTTGAGCACAAAGGCGGTCTTACCCATAGAGGGCCGTGCCGCCAAGATGAACAGGTCCGAACGTTGTAGTCCGGCCAACATGCCATCCAGGTCCTTGTAGCCCGTGGGGATGCCGCGCAGCTTTTTCTTGTCTTTATGGAGGTCGTCCAGTCGTTCAAAGCTGGCCGCCAAGACGTCTTCTAGGCTGACCAAGTTTTGCTTGATTTGCTGCTGACTCACGCTAAACAGTTTAGTTTCTGCTTGCTCTACTAGGTCGCGCATGGGGATGTTTTCATCAAAGCCCATCTGGCCCATCTCCTGCGCGGTAGCGATTAAACGCCGACGCATGGCCTTGCTGCTAACAATTTCTGCGTACTGCTCCGCGTGCGCGGCGGTGGGCACAAAGTTGGTCAATTCTGCAATGTAGCCGGCGCCGCCTACCATGTCCAGGTAGCCGGTGTTTTTGAGCTCATTGGTGAGCGTGAGCGTGTCTATGGCGCTGCGTTTTTCATAGAGGCTCAGGACGGCTTCATAGATGCGGGCGTGGCGTTTTTCATAAAAATCGTCCGGCAGAAGGCCATCAGCAATTTTAGTAACGGCGTCTTGGTCTATAATTAGGGCACCCAAAAGCGATGCCTCAGCCTCTTGGCTTTGCGGCGGCGTTTTTACACTCCCTGGCGCCCGACCATCGTTGTCCATGAACTCCCCTTCACTTGCGTTTTATTATACGTTTGTTTGGACACGTGCGCCAGGTTTTGTTGTAAATTCTAGATGGCTTGGCCGCCGCCAAAAATAGCGCTGACATCGGCTAAAGCGTCGGATTTCTTGGGCATTTCTATATTGACTACCGCCGGTGCGGGCGTGGGCCGGGCGTCTTTATCGTGTTTAATAACAATCTCTGGCTTTTGACCAGTGACCTCATAGATGGCATTGCCCAGGATTTGGCGATTCTTAGCATCGTGCAGTCGCTTCTGGTGGAAGGCAAAGGTAAAGGTGAGCGTGACTTTGCCAGGTTCTGAAAAATTGGTTTGCGCCATGCGCGCGATGCCGTAGATGGTATTATACTTTTTCTTCAAGTTGGCGAGCACTTTGGGCCAGGCAGATTCATCCAATTTTTCTTGTCCAGGCGTAATTTTCTTGGCGGGCTTTGTTGCAGGTTCTGGTTCAGGGTTAGGTTCAGCTTTTACTTCAGGCTGGGGCTCTGGTCTAGGCGCTTGCTTAACAGGTTTTGGCGTAGCCACCGGCGCCGGGGAGCTGCCGCTGAGTGGCTCCATTAAAATCAGCTCCAAAAAACGCTCGGGTTGCGGTGATCCATCTACCAGTAGCAACTGTGATAGTAATTTAAGCGTATCAGCGGCTGGCAAAATCGGCTGGCCGTCGGCCAAACTTTGGCGCAGACGCATGGCTAAGTTGGTCGCAATACTGCTGGCGCGGAGACCATTATCGTAGAGGTTTTGCAGTGCAATCACGGGAGCGGCAAGGTCGCCGGACTGTAAACTAGCCAATACATCATCTATGGCCTGGCTGGACGGCAGGCCCAGTTGCTGCCGGACAATCTCTGCGTTTACCGGAATGCCCAGGCTGCCAATTTGATCCAAAAGGCTGATGCTGTCGCGGAAAAAGCCGCCGCCGTGTTGGGCTAGGAGGGCCAGCGCTTCATCGTCGATAGTAATGGATTCAGACGTAGCAATGTGCTTTAAATGATCCACCACCTGCTGGCCGCCCACGGGCTTAAAGTTGTAACGCTGGGTGCGGCTAATAATCGTTTCTGGCAGCTTGTGCGCATCGGTGGTGGCCAGAATAAAAATGACGTGCGCCGGCGGCTCTTCGAGCGTTTTGAGCAGCGCGTTAAAGGCCTCGCGCGTCAGCATGTGGACTTCGTCAATGATATAGACTTTGTACTTGGCGCTAGCTGGCGCAACGCTCACTTTTTCCCTTAAATCACGAATTTCATCGATGCGCCGGTTGGACGCGGCATCGATCTCAATAATGTCTAGATTAGAGTCCGTACTGTACGGTAGGCCATTGACCTCATGCGCCAAGATGCGCGCCACACTGGTTTTGCCCGTCCCGCGCGGGCCAGTAAACAGATAGGCGTGGCTAATTTTGCCACTTTTGATTGCATTCTGTAGCGTGCTGACGATATGCTCCTGCCCAACCAGCTCAGACAAGCTGGCAACGCGGTATTTCCGATACAGTGCAACTCCCATTAACTCTATTATAGAATAGAGCACCGCCATTTAGAGAATGTAGAAATTACAAACGCTAGAAATATTTATAAAATATGCTAGAATAACAAAATGTCTGAAATACCCACGGGTTTTGTCCCGTTGCCTGAGGTAGAAAACTACCCAAGCGTACTGTCTGTCAATAATCTTGGGCTCCCTGTTGGGATGCCTGAAGATTCAGTCGAGGTCAATCTACGCGCTTTTTCTAGGGTGCAAAAGGCGGCCGCCTTGGGGCCGATTATTATGCAGGGTTATAGCGGTGAGCAATCAAGCGTGTCGGCTATGCCCATGGGCAACAATGGCGGTGTGGCTTCTGCAGCTCGTGTCGTTACAGAGACTAAAGCAAGATTAGGCAGCGGCCACGGCGACCTCGTTGAACAAAAAAAGCCAACTGTATTCATTAGAATCAACACGAGTGAGCTGCATGCGCGCTGCCAAGACGACAAAAAATATCCAAAAGGTGCACTTGATCCCCGAAATCTTGCCAAGCAGTTAAGTGTTGGTACAAAGCAAGCACTTCGCGATACGGCAAAGCAACGACTCCTACCTACTGACGAGGTAAGGGTTGCAGCCTTTGGTACTGCAATTTTGACAGCTCAACAAGGCCTTCTAGTAGCAAATGGAATGAGTGCGACGGGATTTTTGCTTACTAGCCTCTGGGGCATGGGCGGGGCAAGCGTAGCATTTAGGCGGTTAACCGTGCCTAATAGACCCTCGAGCTTGACTTTAGCTTGTTTTGATCGCTACCTACTCTCGCAAGCCGCAATTACTAGTAGTGCATTCTTTAGAGCCGCCCAGAAACGCTAGATTTCCCAGGACCGCGTCTGTGTTTTATCCCACTTGGCGCGGAAGGCTTTTTCTAAATCAATGTCATTGTTGTTTGCAATATCGATGAGCCAGTTTAGCACGTCCACCAGTTCGGCGCCGAGTTCATCGGCAGTGGCTGGCTTTTTGTAGCCAAATTTGCCGCTATGTTTGCGGACTTCTTTGGCGATCTCGCCAACCTCTTCGGCCAACATCATGACACGTTCCGTGTCTGTCCTGTCCGTCCAGCCGCGGGCTTCGCACTGGGCTTTTACATATGTCTGATAGTCCGACAATGTCGGACGCTGCGGTAATTCCATAAGTTTCTCCAATCAGTTTTAGAGTGCTGCTTCAAGCGCGGCCCACTCAGTGGCCGTATCGTCTTCTGGTAGGTTGACGCTGACTTGGTCGCCCGGTTTTGCCTTGAAGTATGTAACAGATGCTAACAAAACGCGGAACTGGCGGCCGGCCACGTCTACAAAGTAGTGGCCATTCTCTAGTTTAAGCAAGCCGACAACTTGTTTGCGGGGGATGGGGCCAATCTGCTTGTAGAGGAAAGCGCCGTCTTCTGCGATAGTGAGCTTTAGGATGTCTCCTTGTACCAGCTTAGATTTACTGGCGTAGTTGGCAGGCACGGGGTAGGTTTTGCCGTCTGAGCCAACCATGTTTTGGCCGTCAAAGACGCCCTCTATAACCTTGCCCAGGACTTCCTGGCTGGAAACGGGGGCAACGGTCTTCTCATCTCCCACCAAACTAATTAAAAGTTCGTTAGCAGCAGCTAAAGAGGTTTCTGCCTCCTGAATAAGCGCCCTGAGGCGTTTGATTTGCTTGTCTGCGACGTCTGCCATGTTGTCTCCCGGTATAGCTGTTTATTCTCTCGCTGTTGTCCCTAAAGTACCACGCCGTGGCCATCTTGTCAAAGATTTTTTAGTGAGCTGTGGATAAAACTTCACACCTTTCGAACATGAGGAGTATACTGACATTAATGAATGATGGCCTGAAAGCGCTCACGGCAGTCAGTTTTCTTATTTTTACCATTTTGGGCTGGCATGTCATACAGACAACTAACAACACGGCTCAGCTTAAGAAAGAGGGTCTACAGTCGTCTAGCCAGCCTGCGTCTACTTCGTCACAGACGTCCTCATTCGCTGACTATAGCGACACGAGCGTCGATGCTCCAGAGATTGATTATCCTGATTATCCCGCAGAAGACGAATCAACTAATAACTGCAATCCAAATTATAGCCCTTGCATCCCCGATTCTCCCTACGACCTTGACTGTGCAGATATAGGCGAATCAGTAAGGGTTATTGGCAGCGATGAATACCGACTTGATCGTGATAGCGATGGTATGGGCTGCGAATCATACAATTAAAAAGACCACTCATTGCATGAGCGGTCTTTTTAAGTGGCTAGTTAATTAAGCCAGCTCAACCGTAGCGCCGGCTTCTTCCAAAGCCTTCTTGTGAGCTTCAGCGTCTTCTGCCTTCACTTTTTCAGCGATGGTCTTAGGAGCGCCGTCTACCAAAGCTTTGGCTTCACCAAGGCCTAGACCGGTGATGTCCTTAACAGCCTTAATAACAGCGACCTTCTGAGCACCAGCGTCCTTCAGGACGATGTCGTATTCGCTCTTAGCGTCGTCGGCAGCAGCGCCGCCGTCAGCAGCAGGACCTGCGGCAACAGCTACAGCTGCAGCAGCTGGCTCGATGCCGTACTCATCCTTAAGAATGTTTTTAAGTTCGTTTACTTCTAGCACGGTCAGCTTGGTTAGCTCTTCTGCTAGTTTCTTTACGTCAGCCATGATTTTGACTTCCCTTCTTAAATTTATTACGCAGCAGCTTTGTCAGCTACGCCGTCTAGTAATGCGTGCAGGTTGCCGCTTAGGCCGTTGGTAACATCGTTAACCGGGCTTAAGAGCGTGGCCACCACTTGGGCGATGAGTTCAGAGCGGCTTGGCATTTGGGCCAGCGTTTTGACTTCATCGGCGCTCAGGAATTTGCCTTCAGCGCTAATTGCACCTACAAATTCCAGAGTGGGGTTGGTTTTGGCAAAGGCGTGAATCACTTTGGCAGGGGCGACTTCGTCCCCAGGGTTAAAGGCGTAGACCAACATGCCTTCTAGGCTGCTGGTGTCAACGTCTTTTAGTGAATCGTGCTTGGCTACGGCTTGGCGGACCAATCGGTTTTTTACAACTTTAACTTTGGTGCCGTCTGCCTTAGCCTCTTTGCGCAGGGCCTGCATAGCTTTAACCGTGGTGCCCTGGTATTTGGCCACTACGGTCATTTTAGAAGCGCCAAGCAGCTCAGCAACCTGATCTACTACTTCTTGTTTCTTGTTTTTAGTTAATGCCATGTATTTCTCCCTTTATGCGGGTTTAGATTAAGTCGACCTCTTAATCGGTTGCCATATAAAAACGCCTCTACTTGGCGGCAGAGACGTGCAAACTCTTTAAAAACAGAATTTGTATACCTAGGCGGCATTCTTAAGGGCTAAGGCCCCGCCGCTGTCTCTGGCAACTTACGAGTATTATACCTTAGAATCTGGGCATGCGTCAAGCTAGTTGAACATGGGATTAGAGCTGTGCAGCTGTACATTGCCTGCCTGAATTGATTCAATAACGCCAAGGGGGGTAAGGGTTGCGTCAACCAGTTCGCCCTCCTCTAATGCGGTTTTGCCAGAAAAGCGAGCTAAATGCACCTCGCCACTGCGGTCCAAAAAGGCTTCTGCGCCAGTTGCTGAACATTTACCGCCATATGTTAATTCGCCGTGTAGACGTGGTGATGGCATTGTTTCTCTCCTTTAATCACAAGGAGCTAGTATGGGCTACTTTACTTGTTGAGTCAAGAATCGCTCTAACACCTGGTAGAACTGGAAGAAGCCTTTTTGACTGATCCATTCCGATTGGCTGTGTGCGCCACCGCCTGGTGGCCGCGTTAGTATTACCGGCATGCCGCCGCTGGCGTAAAAACGTCCATCGCTGGCTCCGAGTGATTGGACGCCGTGCGTGGGCAGCGTTTTAGTCACGGCTGTAATCGATGCCTGCATGGCTTTATGATACGGTTCGTGCAGATTGCTGATGAGCGGCTCCACAAAGAACTTCGCTTCCAATTCTAGGTGCGCTTTTTTGGCTAGGGCCTCGAGTTTCGTGCGCAGTTTAGAGTAGGCTTTCAAATCTACAAACCGACAGTCCAGCGTGATGCTAGCTATGGCCGGTACCTGGTTATTAGCCTCGCCCGCCTGGATTTTGCTAACGGTCACCGTGGTCTTACTGGGCTTATTCTGGTTGAGCTTGATGATTTTAGGCAACACCTTGGCTAAGGTTTCTATGGGGTTCTCGCCCTCCCACGGCCGCGAACCGTGCGCGGCTTTGCCGTGCGCCGTTAGTTCCACCGCCCAGCCGCCCTTGGCGGACTTTTCCATCTGCCAGTTTTCGCCGCCGTCGGGCAAGATGACAACTTCGGCTTTGTAGCCGGCTTTGACAAGTTTGGCGGAATCGTTGCCGCTGGTTTCTTCATCGCCGGTAAAGACAAAACAAATGTCCTCAACGCCGGCCTGGGTGGCCATGAGCTCTAGGTAACAGGCGGCAGCAAACTTCATGTCGTAGACGCCGCGGCCATAGAATCGGTCCCCCTGTTTTACGAGCCGAAACTGCGCGTAATCTGCCGGCACCACATCTAGGTGCGCTTGCAACATGTACTTGAACTTTTTGCCGCCCTTGGCGCTAATAACCAACGTCTGCTCCTTGGACTGACATTGCCAGCCGTGCTGAAGCGCGTGATGCTGAATATATGCCAAACAATCTGTTATGGCCGTTTGGTTGTCTTGGGTGGACGGCATGGCGATAAGCTGCTGCAAATGATGCTGCAGCCGCTCTTTTTGGGCTTTGTGCATACAAATTATTGTACACCTCTCGGTGTTAAAAACATGAAAAATCATTGACAAATTGATGATGAACGTGTATAATATTATCGATATGGTTGGATATAAAACAACGACCAATTTAGAGTCAGAATCAGACAGATTATTGAATGCTGTGGCTGCAGTCTACCTCAAGAATAGACTCCCTAAAGAAAGAGACCCCGAAGTCCTAGGGGTACTACACAGCATGTTACGAAGATTTTTTAGAGCAGCCACGCCAGGTAGCGGGTTGGAGCATGTTGTGCTATTGGAACTTGCGAACCATACAGATAAAGAACCGGAAACTGAAACTGACTGTATCAATCAGCGAATAGACAAACAAGCAAGCCGGCTTTTTGGAAAAGAAGATCCATCAGACGGCAAGTATCAAATCATACTACCCGATGGCAAGACATATGCTGTATGTCGAATCACTGGACGAACTGCAGAAGACCACCGTGAAGCGCCTGAGGAAATTGTTATTCGTTACCGATACATTGGTGAGGTTATTACCGAAGCTGCTCAAGCTTAAACTGCGTGTACCGCTCCGCGGCTAGACGCGTCAGTGTCTCGTCCTCACCCATGTTTATGAATTTCATGGCGCCGGCAAGCAGCGGGTGGACAGCTGCCAGTTTTTCATACATTTCTTGGCAGAGTTTGCGGTAGCCGGGGTGCCCTTGGGGGCTGGTGCGCAGTTCTAGCAGCTGGAACGCCTCGCGGGCGTTAAAGGTAACTTTCCAGCGCATTTTGTGGCCCAGCAGGGTGGCGTACTGCGTTTCTAATTGGTAGCCAGCGGCTTGCAGGAGGCTGTAGAGTTGGAGACTTAGGTCAAAGCATTTCTCAAATTGGTCGGTCAGGCCGGCATCTTCAATCAGCTTGGGGACATCGTAGCCGTAGCGCGGGCTAAGTTGCTGCCAATTTAAATCATCAACCATGCGATGGCGCTGCAGGTCGCGGAAAATGCCGTAATCACAGAGCAAATCCCAGGAGTAGTGGGCTTTTTCTAGCGCGCGGCCGGGGCGATGGCGGCGGTTTAAGCGCTCTCCCATGTAGGCTTCAAAAACGGCGAGTTTTTTATCGTATGGCCAGGTGGCAACTTCTTGCTGAATGTCTTTAAGCGACAATGCAGAATCTTGGTAGAGCATGTCCGGCACTAGGTCTAGCTCGTTGCGGGGCCAGTAGTCTACCAGAGTGACAGGCTGGTCGCCCGTGGGTGCCAGGTTTTGCGGCAAATCCTGAGCTTTCTTGGCCACAGCAGCCGCGGTATTGGCGCGGTAGGCAATCATGGCGCCGCCGCGCTCTGGTTTGTCTGCCCGCTCTAGGAACATGGGCACTACTTGACGGGCTTCTTCTAGCAAGCTTTGGCCGGTGACACGGGCCTCCTCTAGCGGATCGGATTGCAGATGCATAATCAGGCTTTCCAGAGCCTGGCCACTGGCAAAAATGCCGACGGTGCTGGTTGTGGCTACGGGCAAAACTGGGCGGACGGCATCGCAGGCCTGAGCGCGGGTAGCACCTTGCCATGCGACATCGCGTTCTTTTTCTGGGGTTTTGTCATTGGCGCGAACGTAGTCCGTGGCGGCATGCACCATAGCGCTATACAAATCAAAAATGGCGTCCATAACCTCTTTGTACTGTTTGGCTGTCTTCTTGTTTAGATTGCGCGGCGTAAAGTAGCGGTAGTTGCCCTTGGCGTCTTTCTGATCGTAGTAAATGTAGCGGGTGGACTGCTCTAGGTAGGCGGCTAGACGGCCCCATTCTAGTTTCTTGGTCAGTAAATTGCTGGCGTTTTCTACCACGACGTGCGTGCCCGCCAGCTGCTGAACAGAGTCATCTCCGTACGCGGTAATAACGCGCTTTAAAAGATTGGCGTCCTTGCCTGCTTTGCCGGCAAATTCATCTAACAGTGTGACGCGCATATCATCGCCGCGGCGACTCAGGCGAGCCATGGCGGCGGCAATGGTAACCGGGCTAAGCGTTTCATTAAAGGCATAGACATTGCCGGTAGCAGTGGTAACGATTTCTTCTAGGTAGTTTAATCCGGCCTCAGTCGGCACGGTGCGGCCATCTTTTTTGGCGACCAGCTGGACGTCGCTAAAATCTGGTAGGGTTTGGCCAATCATAGGTGGCTCCTGTGCTGGGGCTTGCTTGGCCTTGATAATATCGGCTACAGCAGTAGGCTGCGCGCCACCGCGCTGTGCCAGATTGTCTGATACCAAAGCCCAGATTTTATCGGCAATTTGCTCTGGCGATTCTGTAGCAAACACCACCGGCAAGCCGCGCTGCTGTGCTTCCCATAAATAGCCAGCCCGGACGCGTTCTAGGAACGCGGGGTCTAGATTATCAAACCGCTCCCCGGCGCCGCGGCCATGTGCGCGCTCTTTAAGTACTGCCACAGGGGCATCCAGAACCATACATAAATCTGGCTCCACACCGTTGACAGCAAAGCTAATAATGCGATTGATGGCGTCGTAATCAGGCACATCACCCCGACCATAATATTGAATCGCGAGCGTGGTTAAGTAATTGCGGTCTACCAGGCAAATAATGCCCTGCTCTACCGATTTTTTAATAACCTGCAAAGATTGCGACCGCGCCGCATTATACAAAAGCACCTCTGTTACTGTGTTCATAGGATAGCGTGGATCCTGCGTTAAAAGTCGCAGCGCCCTGGCAGTTAAATCAGATTGACTGTCTGGTTCCCGCAGAACACGTACCGGTAGGCCCGCTGCCTGCAAACGCCGCGCAAGCTCTGTAATCTGCGTGGTTTTGCCTACACCCTCTGGGCCTTCTAGGACGATGTATCTACCCCTACTCATAGCCACACCCGTCAATTACTGGTGGCAGCTGGCGGGCATCTTTGTAAGCGCGCGGTAGCATCATGTCTGGGGACCAGGTCTTAATAATCATGTCTAGGTCCGTGCCCTGCTGGTACTTGCCGCTAAAGCCACCGTCGCGGCCCAGGCCGTAAGAGCCATCTACCTCTCCGGTTTCATGGAAGACAATTTGGGCAAAGCGCTCGCCCACGGGCAGAAGAACGGTTTCCCGCTCGTTTAGGTTATAAACTTCTAGCGTTAGGCGGTTTATGTAACCTGGGTCAATCCAGCCGGCGTCAAAGCAGACGGCTATGCC
>ENA-UOYA01004228-UOYA01004228.1-activated-sludge-metagenome-genome-assembly--contig:-NODE-4228-length-12218-cov-6.695881_pt1 | contig 12218 bp, 11 predicted proteins | sample MGYA00238163_ERZ764804 | MGnify/ENA primary metagenome ERZ764804 (study PRJEB28919, sample SAMN05720223) | activated sludge metagenome | isolation source: Anaerobic digester | place: Hong Kong...
TCCACCGCCTTGTCGGCGCGCCGGTGATGGCAACCGATCTGCGCGCCTCGATGAGCCTCATCATCGCCGGGCTGGTCGCCGAAGGCGAAACGCAGGTCGCCCGCGTCTATCACCTTGATCGCGGCTATGAGCGGCTTGAAGAAAAGCTCTCCGCCGTTGGGGCCGACATCGAGCGCAACAGCGACGGCTAAAGCCAGACGTCGACCGCATGGATGGCGAGGCCGACCAGCCCGCCAACCAGCGTTCCGTTGATGCGGATATATTGAAGATCGCGCCCGACCGCGCTTTCGATGCGGTCGGTGACTTTCTGCACGTCCCAGCTTCGCACGGTCTCGGACACCAGCTTGACGATGCCGTCGCCATAGCTTGCAGCCGCGCCCACGGCGGCGCGGCGCGCGAAGCGGTTGATCATTGTCTTGAGGCGCGCATCCTGTTGCAGTGTCTCGCCCAATTGGCTGAGGGTGTCGCCCAGCCGTCCGGCCATCGCCTTGTCCGGATCGCGCGCGGCCTTGAGCAGCGCGGCGCGGCCCTGCTGCCATAGCCCGTCGATCCAAGCCTGCATCGCCGGATTGGCGACCATCTCATCCTTCAGGCTGTTGACGCGCGCCTGCATCGTCTCGCTGTGCTGGAGGTCCCAGGCCAGGTCTTCGAGCATCTCGTTGATGCGCAGGCGCAAGGGATGTTCGGGATCATCCGCCATGTCGAAGACGAGCTTGTTGAGGCCGCTGATGACGGCATCGGCCACATTCTCGTCCAGCCCCGTCCAGCGCAGGATGCGCCCGGCGCGCTCATGGACCATCTGGCGGATGATCTCTTCGTTCGAGGCGATGACAAGGCTGGTGCGGTTGATGATGCCATCAAGCAGGGGGATGTGCCGTCCCTCGCGCATCGCGGCGTCAAAGGACTGGCCGATCAGCGGGGCGGCATCCAGTTTGCGCAACCGGTCTGCGATGGCGGATTTCGCCATGCCGCCGAGCCGGTCGTCATCGAGGCTTTCGAGAAGATCGGCCAGCAACCGCGACGCGCCATCGCGCAGGCGGCCCGTGCCGCCCCGGTCCGGGCTGGCGAGGAACTTGCCCGCAGCACCCGCCACATCCAGCGTGCGCATCCGCCGGGCAACAACGGCGGGGGTGAGGAAATTATCCTTGAGGAAGGCCGCGAGCGTATCGCCGATGCGGTCCTTGTTGCGCGGGATGATCGCGGTGTGCGGAATGGGCAGGCCAAGCGGATGACGGAACAGCGCCGTCACGGCAAACCAGTCCGCCAGCCCGCCGACCATCGCGGCTTCGGCAAAGGCCTTCAGAAAGCCGATGGCGGGATGGACAGGGCCGATAAGGCGCGTTGCCGCATAGGTGCCTGCCATCAGCACCAGCATGCCCGTTGCGAACAGCTTCATCCTGCGCGCGTCACCGGGGGCCGGCAAAATGCCGGACGCGGTGCGCGCGAACAGGTTGCGTCGCGGGGTCGCTATGGCGTCACTCTGCCGGTTCCGGCTCCGGCCCCTTGCGGGTGATGCGATTGCGCAGCCGCTTCCAGGCACCACGCGGGAGCAGGCGAGGAACTTCGCCGCCCTCATGTGCATGGCCCCGCGTCGTCAGGTGGTGGCTGAGCCACGGCCCGACGCGCGCTTCAAAGCCAACCGCGAGGCTGAACATCGCGGGTACGATGAGCAGCGTCAGGAAGGTCGAGACGATGAGGCCGCCAATCACGGTGATGCCCATGGGCTGGGCGAATGCGCCGTCCCCCGTGAGCGCTAGCGCGGTCGGGATCATGCCCGCGACCATCGCGACCGTGGTCATCACAATCGGCTGGGCGCGCTTATGGCCTGCGTCCATGATCGCGGTGAACTTGTCGACGCCCTTGTTCATTTCCTCAAGCGCGAAGTCGATCAGCAGGATCGAGTTCTTCGCGACGATGCCGAACAGCATCAGCACGCCGATGAGCACCGGCATCGAGATTGCCATGCCCGACAGCTTGAGCGCGATCATCCCGCCCAAGGGAGCCAGCAGCAGCGAGCCCATGTTGACGAGCGGCGGCACGAAGCGATGGTAGAGCAGCACCAGCACCGCGAACACCGAGGCAATGCCCGTGATCCACGCGATCATGAAGTTGGTGACCATTTCAGCCTGCCACTTGGCATCGCCCAGCGTCAGGCGCTTCACGCCCTGCGGCAGGTTCTTCATCGTCGGCAGGGCATTGATCGCGTTCATCGCCTGGCTGTTGACATAGGCCTTGCCGGTCGCAGGATCGACGGCATAGTCCGCGCCAATCGAGATGCGGCGGTTCTGGTTGGACCGCTGGATCGTCGTGGGCCCCGCGCCAAAGCTGATTTCCGCCACGGTCTTGAGCGGCACCGAGCCGCCCGACGCCGTCGGCACCGGCAGATTCTCAATAGTCGAGAGGTTGCGGCGCGATTCTTCCGACAGCGACACGCGGATCGGCACCTGACGGTCGGACAGCGAGAATTTGGCGCTGTTCTGGTCAATGTCGCCGATGGTGGCGATGCGGATCGTCTGCGACAGTGCAGCGGTGGTCACGCCAAGGCTCGCGGCAAGGTCGGCACGCGGCTTGATGGTGATTTCCGGACGCAGCATGTCGCCGCCGACGCGCGGCGCGACGATTTCCTTCACGCCCTTCATCTCTTCGGCAAGCTTTTGCGCGGTCGCGTTGAGGACCACGGGGTCGCTGCCGCCCAGCGTGATGGTGATGTCACGGCCCGAGAAGCCGCCCGTCTGCGAACGGAAGGTGACACGCGCATCGGGCACCTGCGCAAAGCGGCGCGCCCAGCTCTTCTCAAATTCGTCGGACGTCATCTGGCGATCAGGCGTGAGGCGCAGATAGACGTCGGCGCGACCGGGCGTGATGTCGGCAAAGGCCGCGATCACTTCGGGCGCGTCATCCTTGAGTGACTTCTGGATGCGGCTGACGACCTGTTCGGTCTGCTGGAGCGTCGTGCCCGGCACCATTTCCACGCGAACCTGACTATAGTCGAAGTTCATCGAGGGCTGGAACTGGAAGGGCAGCCAGCTGATCATGCCGACGGTTGCCAGCAGAGAGGCAACGCCGCCTGCCACGACCCAGCGCCGGTTTTCGAGCGTCCAGCGCAGGATCCCCATATAGCGATCCATCAGCTTGCCTTCGCCGTGGCTTTCCTCGCCATGGGCCTTGAGGAAGTAGGCCGCGATCATCGGCGTGATCATACGGGCAACGCCAAGGCTGAGCAGCACGGCGGCAACCACGGTGAAGCCGAAGTTCTTGAAGAACTGGCCCGACACGCCGGGCATGAAGCCCACCGGCAGGAACACCGCGACAATCGAGAATGTGGTCGCAACGACGGCGAGGCCGATTTCGTCCGCGGCGTCGATGGCCGCCTGATAGGCGGTTTTGCCCATGCGCATGTGGCGCACGATGTTTTCGATTTCCACGATGGCGTCATCGACCAGCACGCCCGCAACAAGGCTCAGCGCGAGCATCGAGATCTGGTTGAGGCTGAAGCCGAGCAATTCCATGAACCAGAAGGTCGGAATGGCGGACAGCGGAATGGCAATTGCCGAGATGAGCGTTGCGCGCCGGTCCCGCAGGAAGAGCCACACCACCAGAACCGCCAGCACCGCGCCTTCGATCATCGATGAAAGCGAGGAGTGATATTGCGCCTTGGTATAGTCCACCGAGGTGTAAAGCTCGGTGAAGTGGATCTTGGGGTTTTCCTTCTCGATCTTGCGCAGCTCTTCCCAGGTGGCGTCATAGACCTTCACGTCGGAGGCGCCCTTGGCACGCTGGACCGAGAAGCTCAGCACCTGCCGCCCGTTCATCGTCGAAAGCGCGCGCTGCTCGCCATAGAGATCGCGGACTTCCGCGATGCTCGACAGCTTGATGAAGCGCCCGCTGCCCACCGAGATATTGGTTTCACCCAGCTGATAGGCGTCGCGCGCGTTGCCGAGCACGCGGATCGACTGTTCGGCACCCGCAATTTCGGTACGGCCACCGGCAGCGTTGACGTTGCTCTGGCGCAGCTGGCTGTTGACCTGCGCGGCCGTGATGCCGAGCGACTGGAGCTTGGCGGGATCGAGAATGACGCGGATTTCGCGGCTGACGCCGCCCGAGCGCTGCACGGCGGCAGCGCCGGAAACGCCCTGCAGGCGCTTCACGACAACATCATCGACATACCAGCTCAGTTGCTCAAGCGTCATGTCGACGGCTTCTGCCGAGATATAGGCAATCGGCTCGCCCGTGGTGTCGACGCGGTTGACCTGCGGCTCGAGAATGCCATCGGGCAGGCTGCTGCGAACCTTGGTCAGCGCGTCACGAATATCGTTCACGCCGCGGTCAATGTCAGTACCCAACTGGAACTGGACAAAGGTCATCGACGTGCCTTCGCGCACGGTCGAGTTGATTTCATCGACGCCGTTGATCGAACGCAGCGAGGCTTCGACGATCTGCGTAACCTGCTTTTCAAGCTCGGTCGGGGCAGCGCCCGGCTGGCTTATGATGACCTGCGCACCCGGGAACTCGATGTCCGGGTTGTTGTTCACGTCCATGCGGTTGAAGCTGACGATGCCCATCAGCAGCAGCGCCACGAACACGACGATGGGCGGCACCGGATTGCGAATGCACCAGGCCGAAATGTTCCGGAAATTCATGGCTCAGCCCTCAGTTGGACTTTTGGCGAATGGGAACGACCGTCTCACCCGGATTAAGGAAGGCGCCTGCCGTCAGCACGACCGGCTCATTGCCCGAAATGCCCGACATGATGGTGATGCCTGCGTCAGAGACGTCACCCACCTTGACCTCGCGGCGTTCGACCTTGTTGTCCTTGGTGACGATGAAGACAAAATTGCCCTTTTCGTCGCTCTGGACCGCCGATTCCGGCAGCAGCGGCACCTGCGCCGCGCCTGACTTGATCGAGGTGCTGGCAAAGCCGCCGGGGCGAAGCGCGGGATTATAGGCCAGGGCGATGCGCACAAGGCCCTGACGCGAGGCGGGGTCGATGACGGGCGGCATCTGCCAGATCTGGCCGGTAAAGGCCGTCGTCGTGCCCACGGGGGTTACGGCGGCGGACTTGCCGACCGAGAGCTTGGCAAGATCGGCCTCGGCAAGCTGCGCACGAAGCTCCATCTCGCCGCCCTTGGCGATGCGGAACAGCACGGTGCCGCCACCGCCGACGACCTGACCGGGTTCCACATTGCGCGTGAGCACAAGGCCCGATGCGGGCGAGCGAATGTCGAGGCGGCCGATGCGGGCGCTGTTTTCGCCATATTGGGCGCGCGCCACGTTCAACTGCGCCAGAGAGGCATCGCGCTGCGCGGTCTTGCGGTCAATGTCGGCCTTGGAGATGAAGCCGCGGTCCGCCAGCGTCTTGGCGCGATCAAGCTCGTTCTGGGCGAGGCGGGCATTGGCTTCGGCTACGCGGATCTGCGCGCCAAGGGCGGCTGACTGCTGCACCTGAACCTGACGGTCGATCGAGGCCAGAACCTGACCCTGCGAGACCCATTGGCCTGCTTCGACAAGCACGCGCGACACCATGCCGCCTTCGCCGACCGAGCCGACCGGCATTTCGCGGCGTGCGGCAAGCGAGCCGGTCGCGCTGATGGTGCTTTCCACCATGCGCGTTCCCGGCACCACCACGGTGACGTGCGGGACCTGCTTGTTGTCGGCTGCGGCATCTGCGGCAGACTTGTCTCCGCTTCCGCCAAGGAAACGAAACAGCCCGAAGGCAATGACGATGGCGGCAACCACGCCAATGATGATCAGGCGCTTGCGGCGGCGCGCAGCAAGCTCGGCTTCATCTTCGGACATATCGACGGTTTCCGCATGGCGCGCAAAATTGGTCTCGAGATTCATCTGTATCCGCTTTCGGCCCATGAGGAGGGCTGAGATCTGTCTATTGCAGGTGTGTTATAGTAATAAGTCACCTGATACAAGCGATTTGCGGCGCGCCATCCCCATGCCGCGCCCGCTATTTGGCCGATCCGGATATTTTCCGCAAGACGCAGGCATAGCAGGCCCGGCCTTTTTGGGGTTGCCAGCGTCCGAATTTCAACAGACGATACCAAAATGGAGGCAGCCTCCAGCTGTCTCGGAACTCTGTTGAGAGGAGTGCGTGATGGAGATTTTCGCCGGACATGGCTGGATCATGACAATCATCATTGGCGGACTTGCCGGTGCCATCGGCAAGTGGATCATGCCGGGCAAAGACCCCGGTGGCATGATCGTGACGATTCTACTGGGGATTGCAGGCGCCGTTCTGATGTCTGTTCTTGGCAGCATTACGGGCTGGTATAATTCGGGCGAAGGGCCGGGCTTCATTGCTGCGGTGATCGGCTCGGTCATCCTGCTGTTCATCTACCGCAAGGTGCAGGGCGGCACGCCCTCTGCCTGACCACTCCGTTCATTCTGGATGCAGGCCGGCGGTGCAAGGATGCACGCGTCGGCCTGTTCCGTTTTGCCGATATCAAGTGGAGACAAGAATGATGAAACCCATCCTCGCAGCGACTCTTATGGCAGGCCTGGCGCTGACAGCGAGCAGCGCGGCACTGGCGCAGGTTGCGACCACCCAGACGATTGCGGGAACCCGGCTCGATTTGCAGGCGCGCGGCGAAACCAAGGTGGTGCCCGACATGGCCGTCATCAGCGCGGGCGTGGTCACGCAGTCGGTCGATGCCTCGACCGCGATGAAGGACAATGCGGCGCGCATGGCGCGCGTGTTCGGCGCCTTGAAGGCGGCGGGCATCGCCGAGAAGGATATCCAGACGACCTCGGTCAGCCTCTCGCCGCAATATCGCTATGCCAATAACGAGGCGCCCGTCATCACCGGCTATCAGGCCAGCAACACCGTGTCGGTCCGCTTCCGCGACATTGGCAAGAGCGGACAGGTGCTCGATGCGCTGGTGAAGCAGGGTGCCAACCAGATCAACGGCCCCTCGCTCGTCGTCGAAAATCCCGAAGCCGCGCAGGACAAGGCCCGTCTGGAGGCGCTCAAGGCGCTACAGGCGCGTGCCGCGCTCTATGCCAAGGCAAGCGGCATGCAGGTGAAGCGGATCGTGTCGATCAGCGAATCGGTTGATTATAATCCGGGCCCGATGCCGATCATGGCGCGCGCGGCAATGGCCGACATGGCCGAGGCGAAAACCAGCATTTCGGCGGGTGAACAGGCCATCGGCGTCACGCTGTCTGCCGTGTTCGAACTGCAATAAGCGACTTTAACCTACGACCGGCCTGAACGGTGCTTCCGGATCAGGCCGGTCAGCCCCAGCGCGATCAGCGCGCCCGCACCGGCTGCCGCCAGCGAAAGGGCGTTCAATCCCTGATAGAGCGTGCCGCCATTGCCGATGAGCCCGGCAACAAAGCTGCCAAGCGCGCCCGCCACGACATTGCCGAGCGCTTCATGCTCGTGGAATGTGTGCGTGATCGCGGTCAGCAGCCAGCCGAGCGCGCCGCCGATCAGCAACAGGGCAAAGACATTTGTCATGTCGCGGCGCCTAGCCGTGCCGCGCGGTCCGATCAATCTTGCGCCCAAGAAAAAGGGCGGCGCCAGCGGGAGGTGTCTCCGCGGGCGCCGCCCCTCAATTCTGTAATGAAGCGTCGAATCAGAAGCGCTGCTGGCGCTCGTAGAGGCTCTTGTAATGCTGGATGCGCGTCACACGCAGGCCGGGCATGCCCGAGCGGTCGATGGCGCGCTGCCATCCGGCGAATTCTTCCAGGGTCAGGCCATAGCGTTCGCAGACTTCGTCCACGGTCAAGAGGCCGCCATTGACGGCTGCAACCACTTCCGCCTTGCGTCGCACCACCCAGCGCGTCGTTGACGGCGGCGGCAGCGAATCAAGCGTCAAGGGCTCGCCAAGCGGCCCGATGACCTGTGCAGGACGGATTTTCTGGTTCTCAATCATTGCCACCTCTAAGCCGGGCCTTGCCCGATCTGTCTTGTTGATCCCTTGTTTAGGACCGACCCGTTGAAAGATCGCTAAAGTCCCAAGGTAAATTTACCGCTTACAATCATTTACGACCGGTAAGCAGTGTGGCCGCAGACCGGTTGAAACTTGGTGAACAAGCCGAGTCGCGGGTGCTGTTTCCGGCAAGTATCGCATCCGATCCGGTTTCAGTTTCGGCGTCCGTAAAATTCGACGACGCGGTTTTTGCCTGAATTCGGGCGGTTGGCGTTGTCGCCTGTCGTGCCGAAATGGTGGCAAGCAGGCTGGGCAACTCGACCGCCTTTGGCCGCGCCTTCATCCTGCGTCCGTCGCGTCGGGGAAAATTCATGTCCATCTCGCGCCGTGTGACATAAATGCCTGAATCCAAGGTAAATTCTCGATTCAGGCTGCAAAGCGGCGGCCCACGCACTATGTCGCGGCTCATGTTCGATCTTTTCCAGCTTGAAGGCCCGGCCAAGGCGCGCCGGATTGTCGTGGCAATGTCAGGCGGCGTCGATTCCTCGGTCGTGGCCGCACTTGCCGCGCGCACGGGCGCCGAAACCATTGGCATCACGCTCCAGCTCTACGATCATGGGGCGGCGGTGAGCCGGGCGGGAAGCTGCTGCGCAGGGCAGGACATTCGCGATGCGCGCGCCGTGTGCGACCGGCTGGGCATTGCCCATTATGTGTTCGACCATGAAAGCCGCTTCAGGGATTCGGTGATCGAGCAGTTTGCCGATGAATATATGAATGGACGCACGCCCATTCCCTGCGTGCGCTGCAATATGGGCGTGAAGTTTACCGATCTGTTCCGCCTCGCCAAGGATCTGGGCGCGGATTGCCTTGCAACCGGCCACTATGTGCGCCGCGTTGAAGGGGCTTCGGGATCGGAACTGCACCGCGCGCTCGATCCCGCGCGTGACCAGAGCTACTTCCTGTTCGCCACCACGTCCGAGCAGCTTGAGTATCTGCGCTTCCCCTTGGGCGGCATGCCCAAGCCTGAAGTGCGCGCCATTGCGGAGGAAATGGGGCTGGCGGTTGCGCTCAAGCCCGACAGCCAGGACATCTGCTTTGTGCCCAATGGCGATTATGCCAGCATCGTCCGCAAGGTTCGCCCCGAGGCGGAGAGTGATGGCGCGATTGTCGATATGGAAGGCCGCGAGATCGGTCGCCACAAGGGCCTTATCCATTACACCGTCGGCCAGCGGCGCGGGCTGGAAATCGGCGGCCTCGCCGAGCCTGTCTATGTCATCCGGCTGGAGCCTGAGACGCAGCGCGTGGTGGTTGGCCCCAAGCGCGCGCTTGCGGTGTCTGCCGCGCGCATCTCCGATCCCAACTGGCTGGGTGATGCACAAGGCCGCCCGGTGATGGCCAAGGTCCGTTCGCTCGCCAAGCCCGTTCCCGCGCGGATGGACGGGGAATGGCTGCGCTTCGATGCTGCCGAATATGGCGTCGCGCCGGGGCAGGCGGCGGTGCTCTATGAGGGCGACCGCGTAATCGGCGGCGGCTGGATCGAGGAAACGCAGGGCGCGCTCGACGCGGTGGCCGCCTAGCGCTTGTACGGCTCGGGCTGGCAGCCCAGAACCGGATCATAACGCGCTGACCGGCTGGCGATGAGCGGAACCGAGGCGGTCACGGTCTTGTGCGCCACATCTTCCGACAGGCGGATCGGCTCCATGCCCGGCTCAAAATCCTTGTGGCAATCGGCCAGCGGGCGGTTGCCGATATAGCGGCAGGCGCACGCCACGCGCGCGCCATAGCCTACGCCAAGTTCCAGCACCGACTTCTGGTTCTGCAGATAGGCATAGGCCGCGCCTGCCAGCAGCAGGATAAGCGCCAATCCTCCCCAGATGATGCGTCTTGCTTTCATCGCGTGCCGGTTTAGGCTGAACCCATGGCGATGAAAAGCGTCATTGGAGGGGGGCTGGCGGCCATCGCCTTGTCGCTTGCCGGTGCATCGGCGGCGCCGGGTGCGCGGGCGCTTGATCCGCTTTTTGGTCCGGGCACGCAAGAAACACGCGCCGCGCTGCTCATCGTCGACGGCAAGGTTGTCGAAAAGCGCTATGGCCCCGGCTATTCGGATGCAAACCGCTTCATCAGCTGGTCTATGGCAAAATCGGTCACGGCGGTTCTGGTGGGAGAGCTGGTGGCAGACGGCAAGCTCCAGCTCGATGCGCCGGTGCCCTTTGCCGAATGGCACAAGCCGGGTGATCCGCGCGCCGCCATCACGCTGCGCCAGATGCTCAACATGGCGTCCGGCCTGTCGCACACCGAAGTGGGTGATCCGATTGACGCGTCTGACACCAACCACAACCTGTTTGTCGAAGGTACCGGCAACATGGCGGCGCGCGCGCTGGCCAAGCCGCTGGAAGCAAGGCCGGGCGCCAAGTTTGAATATAGCTCGATGACCTCGCTGTTGCTGGCCGAGCTGGTGACGCGCCAATTGACGCCGAGCCGCAACCCAATCGTGCGCGCCAATGCCTATCTGGCTTTTGCGCAGGCGCGGCTCTTTGGCCCGGCGGGCATCAAAAGTGCGGTTCTGGAATTTGATGGTGCGGGCACGCAGATCGGCGGCTCGATCCTCCATATGTCGCTCGATGATTGGGGGCGCTTCGGCAAGGTGCTGCTCGATGGGCAGGGCGAAGCCAAGGCACCGATCATTTCGCCCGAATGGCTGGCCTTCATGCGGACGCCCAGCCAGCGCGATGGCGGCTATGGCGGGCAGATCTGGCTCAACAGGCCACGCCCGCCGGGGTCGGACGCAGCGCTGTTCCCCGGGCAGGGGCCTGCCTCGCTCACATCGGCGATCGGGCATCTCGGGCAATATGTCATCGCCTCGCCCGCGCAGCACATGGTTCTGGTCCGCCTGGGCAAGACGAATGATCCTGATCTTGGCCCGGTGCGTGCCGCGCTTGCCCGCGTCGTTACCCAAATTCCCGTCCAGAAAAGCCCATAGAAAAGAGGTCGCAATGCCCGCATTATCGACGCGTATCATCAGTTTCCTGCTCCGGACGACGGGCATTTATCGCAAAATGTTCGCGGGCGGCCCGCGCATGCCGGATTTCATTGCCAAGGCGCAAAGCGTGCCGAGCGAGCCCTCCGCCAAGGTAAAGGCCGCACTTTCAGTCACGCGGAGCGACTTTCAGGGGCAGGCGGTGTGGGACATTGCCCCGCGTGACGGCGCACCTTCCGCGACGGTGCTCTACTGGCATGGCGGCGGCTATATTTACCCGGCGGCGTCCGCTCATTGGGATTTCATCGCGCATATGGCGGGCGTGCATCGCTGGCGCGTCGTGGCGCCGCTCTATCCGCTGGCCCCCGGCCATGATGCCGTGGCCATCACCGCCTTTGCGCTTGATTTCTACAAGGATTTCGCCGCGAAAATGGGTGATGCACCCTTCCTGATGGCGGGCGATTCCGCAGGCGCCGGCTTGGCTGCCGCCACGGCCATGGCTGCGCGCGATGCCGCCTTGCCGTTGCCCGCAAAGCTCATTCTCATCTGCCCCTGGCTCAATGTCGATCCGGTCCATCCCGATCAGCCGGGCATCGAACCTAATGACGCCATCCTCACCATTCGCGGCATCCGCGAGGCGGGGCTGATGTATGCAGGGACGGCGGGCGTGAAAGACCGTCGCGTCAGCCCGATCTTTGGAGACTGGGCAGGCCTGCCGCCCATCCTCGCCTTTGGCGGCGGCAGCGACATCCTCGTCGTCGATGCCCGCGCGCTCAAGGATTTGCTGCCCGCCATCGACTATGTCGAGCTGGACGGCATGATCCATGATTGGCCGATCTTCTTCTTCCCCGAAAGCCGGGACGCGCAGGCCCGCATGGCGGCGTTTGCGGCGGGGTGAGGGGTGGCACCGTCATGCTGAGCCAAGTTCAGCATGGCGAAAAAGGGGTTCACGCGGAGACGCGGAGGCGCGGAGGGCGCACCCCCACACCGTTCGTCCCGAGCGACGTCGAGGGACGTGGGTGCCAGCGTGTCTCGACTTCGCTCGACACGAACGGGTTTGGAGAGTGTGGTATAAGACTGCCGTTCACCCTTGTTTGCCCCGTCATCCTGAACTTGTTTCAGGATCCATTGGCATCAAGGTCAGATCGTCCGCGCAGAGGGTGAAGAGATGTGCGGTGCGCTTCCCTTCCGCGTTCTCTGCGTCTCCGCGTGAACCATTTTTCCGGCAGTGGTCATGGATGCTGAAACAAGTTCAGCATGACGATGAAGAGGGGCTCACGCGGAGGCTCCGCAGGTCGCGCGTCTAGCGTTCCTCGGCGGGGTGTCCGTCTGGGTCGGGGTGGATGATGACTTCGGTG
>ENA-UOYA01004233-UOYA01004233.1-activated-sludge-metagenome-genome-assembly--contig:-NODE-4233-length-12196-cov-4.823244_pt1 | contig 12196 bp, 13 predicted proteins | sample MGYA00238163_ERZ764804 | MGnify/ENA primary metagenome ERZ764804 (study PRJEB28919, sample SAMN05720223) | activated sludge metagenome | isolation source: Anaerobic digester | place: Hong Kong...
CGCTCGGTTGGCCTAGCCGGCGTATACCGGTGGGAGCTCACCGAGGAGTAATGTCGCCCTATGGCTCTCCCGCTTGCTCAGCTTGGGGATGAGGATATCGACCCTCCTCCCGTCACTTGCGATGCACTTGATGATCTGGCTGTCGTCGGCCGCGCGCAGGAAGTCCTGCGCGAGGATGGGACGAACCCAGACCTCTTGCTCGACACCCGCGGTGTCGTGGGCGACGATCTTGAAGTGCTTGTCGGTAATTCCTTCCTTGACGAAGTGGTTGAGAGCGCTCGCAACCTCGAGAGCGCTCACCGTTGAGGTGAGAGCATCGTCGAAGTACATTATTGCTCAACTCCTTGGTTGTGTGGGACAGACCTGACAGTAATATTATAACATAAAATGCCTCTAGATACAATTATTCTAGAGGCATTACATACTTGGAATAAAGCTAACTACACTTTTTTGACATATCTGTTATCGATGCGACTATTCTGGTCATCTGCTATTTCCTGACCCACCGTGAATGAGCCAATCTTCTTTACGTCGATGACTTCTGTCTCGCCACTGCTTTCATCGCGAATTTCAACATGAAATCCATCTGGCTCTATAGCACCAGCTTCAAGCGCAAGTTCACGAGCCGCCACCACATCTTCCGAAGAAGCATCACTGGCTGCTTCGTTTAAATACGCGACATCTTCTTTTGTTAACTGTTTCATTCCTGGCATTTTTTGTTCCTTTTTGTTTTATATAGGATGAATACATATTAGCATAAGTTTTATAAATTGTCAATAATGTGTAGATATGCATCATGACTACTTGACTGTATAGATGCTTATTATTACTATAGTAGGGCTAGATTAGCACTCTAGTTATCAAAGTGCTAATTTCATCTTAAATTGATATCTATAACGGAGGAAGACCTATGAGTGTAAAGATTCAGCCACTTGCAGAATATGTTGTTGCACAGTTAGAAGCAGCAGAAACCAAAACAGCTAGTGGCATTATTTTGCCAGAGGCTGCAACCGAAAAGCCAAAGACCGCTAAGGTGGTGGCAATTGGTAAAAAGGTTGCTGATGTAAAAGTCGGTGATCGTATTATTTATAAGAGTTTTAGCTCTACCGAGGTAAAGGTAGATGGGCAAGACTATATATTAGTCGAAGAAGAAGATATTTTAGCAACGGTTAAATAGGGGATAGAAGTTTATGGCAAAGAAGGTATTTTATGACGATGATGCTCGCCGCCGTGTACTTGGTGGTGCAGAGATTTTGTATAACGCAGTTAAGACAACAATGGGGCCAAAGGGCCGCAACGTTATTATTAGCAAAAGCTATGGTTCGCCAAGCGTTACGCACGATGGTGTAACCGTTGCAAAAGGCGTTGATATCCCAGAAGTTGATGATGAGACTTTGGGCTACAAGGTAGGCGCAGAACTAATCAAGCAAGCTGCAAATAAAATGAATGACGTTGCCGGTGATGGTACCACGACCGTTACGGTTTTGACGTATCATATTTTGAACGAAGCTAACAAGCTGATTGCTGCTGGCCATAACCCAATGCAACTTCGCAAAGGGCTAGAAGCGGCCGCCCACGAAGCGGTAGCAAAACTAGATGGCTTGGCCGAATCAATTGAGGGCAACAAAAAACGTGTTGCCGAAGTTGCCACTATTAGCGCTGGTGATGCAGAGATTGGTGAGTTGATTGCCGACGTAATTGATAAGGTTGGTAAAGACGGCGTTGTCACGGTTGAACAAGGCCAAGGTTTGGGGCTTGAAAGTGAAGTAGTCGAAGGCTTTACAATTGATCGCGGTTTCGTCAGCCCTTATTTTGTGACCGATACGGCACGTATGGAAGCCGTGTACGACAAGCCAGCAATCGTTATTACCGATAAAAAGATTAGTAGTATTCAAGAGTTCTTGCCACTACTTGAAAAGCTAGCTCAGGCTGGTAAAAAAGATTTAGTACTTATTGCCGAGGATGTGGATGGCGAGGCCCTGACAACGCTTGTTCTAAACAAGCTAAAAGGTGTCTTTAACACAGTGGCAGTAAAAGCTCCTGCTTTTGGTGATAGGCGCAAAGAAATTTTGCAGGATATTGCAATTTTGACGGGCGGACAAGTAATCACCGAAGAGCAAGGTCATAGTTTTGAATCTGCTGACATGAGCTTTATTGGCACTGCCCGTAAAGTGATTGTCACCAAAGATGAAACCACCATTATCGAAGGTGCGGGGAACCCGGTTGAAGTTGACGCTCGTATTAAGCAGATTAACGCGCAAGTTACTTCAGCAAGCAGCGAATATGATAAAGAAAATCTTGAAAAACGCCGCGCTGCATTAAGTGGCAAGGTGGCGGTTATTAAGGTTGGTGGTGCTACCGAAACCGAGATAGAAGAAAAGAAATATCGCGTCGATGACGCCGTTGCAGCTGTAAAAGCAGCGCTTGACGAAGGTATTGTACCCGGCGGTGGCGTGACGCTGATTAATCTGGCTACTGAAATTAAGGTTGAAGGTAATGACGCCGTTGCAGCTGGTGCACAGCTACTTAAAAATGCACTTGAGCAACCTTTTAGAATCTTGCTTACAAATGCAGGGGTGAATGCCGATGAATGGCTGCCGCAAGTTAAGGCTGGCAAACCAGGTTTTGGGGTAAATGTTAACAATGCCGATAAGCTTGTTGACCTTAGGGCGGCGGGAATTGTTGACCCAGCCCGTGTTACCAAAGAAGCTTTGCAAAATGCCGCTTCAATTGCGGGCACAGCTATGACAATGGGCGCATTAGTTGTCGACATCCCCGAGCCAGCTCCAGCCGCTCCGGCGCCAGGTGGTATGGGACTTGATTACTAAGCACCTAGTGTAAAATTCGGGATAAAAAGAGCCTCTTAGCCGGGGCTCTTTTTATAACCATAAGCATAGCTATGAAATAATTATTTGATTTTGCAATAAATTCTGACTACAATCATATACAACTAAGTGAGGTGCGAATAATGGCTTTATTCAATAAGCGAAAAGATGACAAGCTAGAAGTCGACTATCTACAAACAACCGATACGGTCGGGCGCCCCACGGCGGTGCTTTTTAGTATTATTATGGTTGTTGTTTTGGCAGCAGCAGTGTTTAGCCTATTTTTAGGTGGACGTTGGCTATACGAACACCTTGACGGCTCGGATCAAGCAACAACAGAAGTAGTCGTAAATCCAATCACTGTCGTACCCCCAACTGCGTCGAATTCATCGAATAATGGTGCAACAGGGAGCTCAACTACGAGCAATGGAGGTGGCACGAGCTCGACGAGTCCGTCATCGACACAATCAGGCACTACAACGAGCACGCAAACAAGTACTTCGATTCCTGCAACTGGGTCTACGGAAGTCGCGCTCTTATTTATGCTTACTGTTATAGCGGCAACCGCTTTGCATTACACATGGCAGCGCAAGCGGAACTAGTTGTTATTTTGTTTGCGTAAAGTAATTAATTTCGTTAACGACATCGAGTAGGGCTTGGGCCTTGGCTTTTTCGTCGGTAATTGCCTGAGCGGCGTCATACGCAGCAGGTAATAGCGATTGATCATCTGATGCTTGGATCATCATCATAGTAGTCTTGAACTTCTCTTCGGGTGTTTGTTCGAGGTGGTCAACCAGTGGTGATAATTCTTGGAGTGCTTTTTGTTTGATATCAAGCAAGCCATTATCTACTGGGGTGCCCGTGCTTGCGGGTGTGGTTGCACTGCTACCGGCGCTTAGATCGGGCTTTGTGATTGGATTGCTGGTCGCGCTTGGTGTAGTAAACGGATTCTGAGGCGGAAATGGCGAGGCGGGTAACGGAGCTGACGGAATTGAAGACTGATTATAACTTGTATCGGGGGCCTCTAAACTACTATCCTGAGCAATTGGCTCCGCGCCAGTCGCACCCGTATCTTGTCCGTTTGTCACGTTATTCGTTTGTTGATTATCAGAATGCCCAAACATGCCACCCCCTCAATTACTAAACATATTTGATAGTACAATAGCATAAGCGGAACCAACTTAACAGGTTATTTTTTGTACAAAATAATGGTACCGTATGTAGTAGTAAACGCATAAAAAGGATGAAACATGCTTGATGATCTTGTCTATATTCACGAAAAAGATGCACAGGATGCGCTTGGTATTGCCGAAAAGCAGTGGCAACAACTTACGTACCAATTTGATCTTCCGGCAATTGATTTTAAGCCCCAGACAATTGTATTTGGGGGTATGGGCGGATCTGCATTAGCGGCACTTCTTGGCCAAACTTGGCCCGGATATACTGTTCCGTTTGAGATTACACGTGGCTACAGTATTCCAGCTTACGTAAATGAAACTACCTTATTTATCGCATCAAGCTATTCGGGTAACACCGAAGAAACGCTTGAAGCATTGGCTCATGCTGAGCAAAAGCAAGCCAAGATTGTGGTTATAAGTGCAGGCGGTAAATTAGCCGAAATCGCCAAAGAAAAAGGTTATCCACTTGCATTATTACCGGCTGTGAGCCAGCCACGTTACGCTGCCCTGTATGGCTTAAAGGCGTTGGTTACGGTGCTTGAACGCGTAGGGGTAATTGCAGATACAGAAGGCGCGGAGCATGCATTTGCCCAAGCAGCCCAATTTTTACAGCAAGCCACCGCCAACTGGCGACCAGATGTTGCTACTAATGATAATTACGCCAAGCAGCTTGCCCTAGAGATTGTGGGCAAATCTGCAGTAATTTATGGTGGACCATTAACATATCCAGCTGCCTACAAATGGAAAATTAGCTTTAACGAAAATGCAAAGAATGTCGCCTGGGTAAATCAATACCCAGAATTTAATCACAATGAATTTATGGGTTGGACAAGCCACCCGATTGATAAACCGTATGCAGTTATCGATTTGCGTTCAAATCTTGAGCATCCACAAGTACAGAAACGGTTCGAAGTATCCGAACGTTTATTGAGCGGCCGACGTCCAGCCCCACTGGTCGTGCAGGCAGTCGGCGAAACTATATTGGAACAGCAGCTATGGTTGGTAGCACTCGGTGATTTTGTAACACTTTACGTAGCTCTATTGAATGGCTTGAATCCCACACCAGTTGATTTGATTGAGAAGTTCAAAAAAGAGCTTCACTAATAGTTATTCGTGGCGTAGCGCTTGGATAGGATCTTTACGTGCCGCCTGAATGGCTGGGGCGATGCCAAATACAATACCGACAAGTGTTGATACGCCTGTGGCAATAACAATGGTTTCGAGTGATATTGATGGATGTATAACGGTGGTAATACGGAGTATGAATGACGCCAATAGCGATAAGAGTACTCCAACAACACCACCCATCACACTAATAACGGTGGCCTCGACCAAAAATTGACTTAGTATTTGTTGGTTCGTGGCACCAATTGCTTTACGTACACCAATTTCACGGGTACGTTCACTAACACTCACTAGCATAATGTTCATAATGCCGATGCCCCCGACGAGCAGTGAAATTGCCGCGATTGCCGCAACGAACGAAGTTAGAATTGTAAATAGTTGGTTGGCAACAGCAAGATATTCAGTCTGTCTTACGATAGTGAAGTCGTACTGGTTTGCGTGACTCTTATATAGGGTGTCTTTAATGGTCCGTGTAATCGCGTCGAGTGACTGGCCCTCGTCGACCTTAATATTAATCTCACTTATTTGCAGACTGTCAGCAGTGAGTTTTTTGCCAGTTTCGTAAGGCACGTAAATGGCATTATTGAAGTTCGGCCCAATGCCAAGTATGTTTTCGGGAGCGGCAGTAAGAACCCCACGGATGATAAACTCGTCACCTTTAATGGTAATAACACGACCGATAGGGTCACGTTGATTGTATAAGTCTGCCGCTACATCACTGCCAATCACGGCAACTTTTTTGTTCGCATCAGATGCTTCAAAGAATTCGCCATAAGCAATGGTTTGGTTGAGTACGTTTTGTGTTGCGTCTGTCGTAGCAATCACGACGCCGCTGGTGTAGTCAGTTCGTTCGGCTGAGGCGACATTGGCGGTAATGATTGCGTTAGGGCTTGCCGCCACCACACCCGGCAGGGCAGCGACGGCGGCAACATCAGATGAAGTTAGTGTACTGGTTGCAATTGGGGCTGCAAAACTAATGCCGCCAAGTGTACTATTGTTTGATTTGCCCGGACGGATGGTGATGACGTTATTACCAAGCTCGCCGATCTCGCCGATTACTTGATTTTTGACCCCTTCGCCAATTGATATGGTCATAACGACGCTCATAACACCGATTATGACGCCAAGCATTGTAAGGAAGCTGCGTATTCGAGAAGTCCGAATACTGCCAAGTGCCATTTTGAGGTTGGTCATAATCATGATTTTGCCTCGCGTTTTTTGGTTGGCTTTTTAGTTTCTTTGTCCGCAGCGTCCACGCTGGGTGCATTGTGCAGCGCCGTTACGTTGGCGACTTCGTGCTCTTTGAGCTCGATATCTTGGTGGATATGGCCATCACGCATATAAACTACACGGCTGGCATAGGCAGTTAAATCTGGGTTGTGGGTGACCATGATAATGGTGTTGCCACCTTTGTGAATAGCCTGCAGTAAATCCATAATTACCTTGCTACCAGCGGAATCAAGGTTTCCGGTTGGCTCATCGGCAATTAATATGCTTGGTTTATTAATAAGTGCCCGGGCAATGGCAACACGTTGAATTTGTCCGCCGCTTAGTTGGCTTGGTAGGTAATACTCACGTGTTTTTAGGCCGACTTTATCGAGCATTTGTGAAGCTCTATTAAGACGACGGGTGGCGGTCATACCCTTGTATGCGAGTGGCAGCGCAACATTTTCAACTGCCGTCATGCGAGTAAGTAAATTAAAGCTCTGAAAAATATAACCGATTTTATCCCGGCGAACTTTGGCTCGTCCGCGACTGCGTAATTTTGAAACATTACGCGTATCGAGCATATAAATGCCTTGGCTGGGGCGATCCAAGAGGCCAATAATATTCATGAGTGTACTTTTGCCAGATCCGCTTGGACCCATAATGGCAATAAATTCGCCCTTTTCGACATTCAAATTTACATCATCAAGAGCCAGGGTGGTTGCATCCCCAAAACCATATACTTTGCTGACGTGTTCTAACTTGATTACAGGCATGGTAGTTACTAAATTCTACCCCTATAATTACCATTCTTACAAGTAGCAGATAGGATATAATAAACAACGGTTTATGGAGGGGTCGCCTAGTGGCCTATGGCGCTCGCTTGGAAAGCGAGTTTACCTGCAAGGGTATCGAGGGTTCGAATCCCTCTCCCTCCGCCAGCTAAAATGTCCCAGCTTGTCTGGGTTATTTTAGCTGGTAGCGATATGTGTATTCGAACCCGATAGGGTGAAACCCGCCCGTGGCGGGTTGCAAGGCAATCTACTCTTGAAAACCGGTTTTCAAAGATGTAGTTGCGGGGTCGCGGAACGTGACCGAATCCCTCTCCCTCCGCCAGCTAAAACAACTTTTGTTTCAGCGGATTTTTTAGTTCTGACGTTTTTGCATTTAGATCGGTAGTGGGTGCTTAATAAACAACCTGTGGTATACAATATAAAAAGCTTATGAATATTTTATCTGTCTACGCGCATCACGAACCATCTTCGCTTACGGCTGCGCTTAAAAACGTAGCTACCAGTACTCTCACCAAGCAGGGCCACCAACTATACGAGTCAGATTTATACGCCAGTGGCTTTTCCCCAAAAGCCGAAAAATTTGATTTTGTAACTTCAAGTGGTGGGCATTTTAACTACATGCTTGAACAACGCCATGCGGCGCAGCAGGGAATGACGTTCGCGCCAGACATTAGTGATGAAATTGGGAAACTACTAGCATCCGATATCATTATTTTTCATACGCCAATTTGGTGGTTTAGTGTACCAGCCGTACTTAAGGGTTGGTTCGATCGAGTACTTGCTATGGGTGTGGCCTGGGACGGTGGTAAGATTTACGAAAATGGGTTGTTGCGAGGTAAGAGTGCAATGCTTTGCGCGGTGGCGGGTGGCCCAAAGGAATATTACCAAGTCAACGGACGACACCAGGCAACGATGAACCAAATCTTACATCCAATACATCATGGTACCTTTGCATTTTGTGGCATGAACGTACTTGAACCATTTGTGGTTTACAACGCGTTGGGGCTTGATACCGCGGGTTGTGAGGCAGTTTTGCAGGACTATCAGTTTCGTATTGAGCACATCGTTGATAGCCCCGCATATTTTCACCTCTATGACTAAGCGGTAAGGGTGCTACAATAACAGATATGGATTTTGTAAAAACAGCTTTTACTGATGCCGTGCAACGTGTTTTTTCGCTTGACGTGCCAGTAGATATCACGCGACCCGATGAACAATTTGGTGATTTTTCAACCAATGTTGCCATGCAGCTTGCAAAACAGCAGGCGAAAAATCCACGCGAAATTGCTGACCAGCTCGTACAGTATTTTGAGTCTGAAAAGCCAGATTGGTTACAGGCAGTCAGTATCGCTGGACCTGGTTTTATTAACGTCACCATTTCTGACGCTATGTTAACCTCACTTGCAGCTGCGACAGTTCCGCAAACTGCCAGTGGCCAGACCTATGTGGTTGAGTATTCATGCCCAAATGCTTTTAAGGAACTTCATGCGGGGCATCTGTACCAAACGATAGCTGGTGATGTGATTGCACGTTTGCTAGAGCAAAGTGGTGCACAAGTTTTTCGAACAAATTTTGGTGGCGATGTTGGCCTGCATGTTGCGAAAGCGATGTGGGGGATTTTGCATGAACTAGGCGGTGCACTACCCGACACACTCGCCGCTATCCAAACCGAAGCACGGGCAGGGTTTTTAAGTAAGGCGTATGTGCAGGGCGCTGCCGCATATGAGTCTGATGCCGAAGCTCACCAACTGATTGATACATACAATCAAGCAATTTATACATTACATGCCGACAACGATACTACATCGGACTTTGCTCGTGTCTATTGGACCTGTCGTCAGTGGAGCTATGATTATTTTGATAATTTCTATGCATTTATTGACGTAAGCCCGTTTCGCTATTATCCAGAAAGCACCACAGCCGGACCAGGGCTTGCACTTGTAAATGATGGTTTGGAGCGCGGTATATTCGAGCGTTCAGACGGAGCCGTTGTGTATCGCGGCGAAAAAGTTGGTTTGCATACAAGAGTGTTTGTTACGCAAGCAGGTCTACCGACCTACGAAACTAAAGACTTGGGTGTGATTTCGCTTGAGTACCAAGACTATCAATTTAATCACCGTATTTTGATTACTGGCCGCGACCAAACAGAATACATGAAGGTGGTCTTTGCAGCGGCCAGTGAGCTACTGCCTGCAATCAGTGATGATTTAGTGCATCTTACCAACGGTATTATTAAGTTTGCTGACGGAACAAAAATGAGTTCACGACTTGGCAACGTGACTTCTGCACATAATGTGCTGGAAATTGTTACTGAAAATATTGAGTCAGACGACCCAGTGACAAAACACGCCTTACTGCTCGGGGCAGTAAAGTATACATTTTTGCGGCAACGACTTGGCGGTGATATATCATTTGACCCAGTAACTTCTGTTAGTGTGCACGGCAATAGTGGCCCATATTTGCAATATGCGCTTGTGCGGGCACGAAGCATTTTAGCAAAGGCAGGCGAAAGTCAGCCGCTTGATGCGGTAATGGTATATGAACCATCAGAGCGCCAAGTGGTTCGTATGTGTACACAATTTCAGGATGTTGTTTCGGCCGCAACTACCGAACTTGCGCCCCATCTTTTATGTACCTATCTATACGATTTGGCATCGGCCTTTAACGTATTTTACGAACACAACAGGGTACTCGATGATCCGCGCAGTACTATACGGCTTGCCATTGTTGCACGCTACGCCGCTATTTTAGATAAAGGTCTTGAACTGCTTGGCATAGAGCGACCAGAACGTATGTAAAAAATTTACTCGAATTCGATGCGCTTAATCTGTACAATACTAAGTAAAGGATAAGCAGTATTCATGAAACATATACAAACAGCTCTCATTTTGTACCCGAACCAACTATTTGCCCCCGAGCTCCTACCAGAAGTAGATCTTATTTATGTGGTCGAGGATCCGTTATTTTTTGGTACTGACACCGAATATCCGCTGGCCCTACATAAACAAAAGTTGGTGTTCCATCGCGCGAGCATGCGGCGTTATGTCGAGGAACTGCTATGGCCTAATGAACTGAATGTTGAATACATTGAATTGCATGAAATTGAATTCAGCGCTGATGTGCTGGTGCGAGCTCGAGCCGCTGGGGCCGAACAAGTGTTTCTGTTTGATCCTGTAGACGCACGGCTTGACCATCGTTTGGCAGCTGCGCTCGACGGTGATATAGAAACACCATTTGAGCTTCGCATCTTGCCATCGCCAAGTTTTTTGTTAAAGCAAACAGAAGTGCGCGATTATTTGAATGATACAGCAGAGCATACATTTGCGGATTTCTATCAGTGGCAACGTGAGCGGTTCAATATCTTGATTGATAAAAACTATAAACCAGTCGGTGGCAAGTGGAGCTACGAAAGCACCCATTCTGGCCCGTTGCCAACAGGGCAAACTGCACCTGGGTTTAACGGTTTTGGTGATAACGCGTATGTTAAAGATGCTACCGAGTGGGCAGAAAAACATTTTGCCGCAAACCCTGGTAATGTAACCAATTTCTTTTGGCCAACGTCGCATGTCGAAGCCTCGGCATGGTTGGATGAATTCTTAAAAGAGCGGCTCGAGGATTTTAGTGCCTATCAAGAAGCGATTGATGGGACTGCAAAATTTTTGTATCACAGCGGTATATCAGCTGCGCTTAATAGTGGCCTGCTTACTCCACAACAAGTAGTGGATACGGCACTGGCGTTCCACGAACAATCACCGGTAAATTTGCCAAGTCTCGAAGCGTTTATTCGCCAGATTATTGGTTGGCGTGAATATATACGCGGTGTATACATTGCGCAAGGTGAAGCACTGATGAAGCCCAAAGAAAGTACTTCAAGACAAGCGCGTGCGCTTGCTTCGCAGTGGTGGGATGGCACTACGGGTATTGTGCCATTAGATGATGTCATTAAAAAAGTTATTCAGAATGCGTATGTACCCCAGGTTGAGCGCCAGCTCGTGGTGAACAACCTTATGCTCTTAAGCGAGATTGCCCCAGATGAGATCTATAAATGGTGTATGTCATTATTTATTGATGCATATGACTGGGTCGTAGCCCCAAATGTCTATAGTGCCTATCAGTTTAATTATCTGCGTGGCATGGTGGCGGTATCGTATATTGCTCCAAGCAATACGGTTTTAGCAAACAGCCATTATCAAAAGGATGTCTGGTGTGATGTCTGGGACGGTTTGTACTGGAGCTTTGTCGAACGATATAAGGATATGCTTGCAAAAGATCCGCACACAAAGCGAATAACAAAGCAACTTACAAAACTTGATGATGACAGGCGTCGTATTGTGGGCTATCGAGCACAAGATTTTTTGACAACCATATCGTAAATCTTCGCATTTATTGTGCCTCAGCGATAAAATAGTGTTATGAAACAAACGGATAGCGATTGGAAGAAACGGCTTACCCCAGAGCAATATCAAGTACTGCGCGAAAAGGCGACCGAAGCGCCGTTCACGGGTGATTTGCTCTATAACGAGGCCGATGGTACCTACCGGTGTGCGGCGTGTAAATCACCGTTATTTGCGAGCGAACACAAGTTTGAGGCGCACTGTGGCTGGCCCAGTTTTAATAATGTAATTGCGAGTGATGCGGTTGTGCTACGCGAAGACAAAAGCCATGGTATGCACCGAGTTGAGGTAGTATGCAAAACATGTGGCGGGCACCTAGGCCATGTCTTTAACGACGCGCCCGATCAGCCGACTGGCATGCGTTTTTGCATTAACTCGGTTGCGCTTAAATTTGAGCCTGAAAAGTAAGCCGTATGCGTTTTAGCACCGCTAAATCACAGCTTGTTATCGAGTTCCATGGCAGGGAACAGATATGGGCGCTTAAAACAAAAGTAAGTATACGTAAAAAACATATAGTTCGTGTTGAATATAAGCCAATTTTTCGTGACTGGCGCAAGTGGGAGGTTCGTCTGCCTGGTACTGGTATGCCGGGCAAGCTTATAGCTGGTAGTTTTTGGACCGAAGAGGGCTGGGATTTCTTGTACCTAAAAAATCCAAAAGGCTGGCTTAACCCA
>ENA-UOYA01004236-UOYA01004236.1-activated-sludge-metagenome-genome-assembly--contig:-NODE-4236-length-12186-cov-6.671091_pt1 | contig 12186 bp, 9 predicted proteins | sample MGYA00238163_ERZ764804 | MGnify/ENA primary metagenome ERZ764804 (study PRJEB28919, sample SAMN05720223) | activated sludge metagenome | isolation source: Anaerobic digester | place: Hong Kong...
TTTCAGGACGTACTCTTGAGCACCTCATCGATCCCTCCCTGGTTCGTCGGACAACCAGACTATTCTCAGATCTTTTATCCGCCATGCAGGGAGTGATCCCGACCACAACACTCATACCATGTGATCCGGCTCAGGTCCTGAATGATCTTATATTGAGACAGAACTCCTGTACATTCAGTGATGATGACCTGTTGCATTCTATCGATGATGTCACCAGTTTTCGAAATATATTGCTGAGCAGACTTGCAGAGTACCAAAACTGCAAAGAGATCAGGTTCTCTATCAAAACTCCGGATACTGTTCAATTCATATATGCCGATGTCGACCGGTTATCAGATATCTATAGTGCATTGTCCGATTATTACCGATTGTATGGTGCAGATAGTGTCAATGTTGAGATTTTTCCAAAAAAAGATTTCGTTCATATCGCAATCACGCCAGTCGGTGTAGACTGGAAACCCGAGCTTCCTCTTTCACGGGCCCTTCTCCGAACCGTCAGGTATGCCGGGGGGAAAATTGTGAAATTACCAAAGCCTGGTGATGAAGAGATCATCCTGCAATTTCCGATGGAAAAATAAAGGATCAGACTGCCCTGAAGAGGATAAGAGTGATGTCATCTGACTGGGGAGCATCTTTTGTAAACTCTTTGATGGATGTCTTTATTGTATTAATGAGTGCGGAAAGATCAAGGTCACGGTTCTGCATTAAAACCTCAGTAAACCGTTCTATTCCATACTCCTCTCCATCCTTGTTCATCGCTTCGGTAATACCATCAGTATAAAGCGCAACCATATCTCCCTTCTTCAAATCCACCGTTACCGAAGCAAGGTCAATATCATCGATGATTCCAAGGGCGATCCCTTCAGCCTTTAAAAGGGTTATATCACTCAGGTCTCCTCCGGTCAACATCAGGGGAGGATTATGGCCGGCATTAACATAGGTGATCTGCCGTTTCTTTGAGTCGATAACCAGGTAAAAGAGCGTTACAAACATACTGGCCTTGGAGTCACGACAGATAAGCGTGTTTGCCTCAGTGATTGCACTTGCAGGAGAGCTTTTCCAGGTAGCACTTACCCGGATTAGGGTTCGGGAGAGTGCCATGAACAGTGCTGCTGGAACACCTTTCCCACTCACATCGGCAATAACCAGCCCCCACTGATCATCACCAACCGGGATAAAGTCATAAAAATCTCCTCCAACTTCAAGAGCCGGGCTTGAAAATACCGCAAGTTCCATACCAGGAATATCAGGAACGTTGTCTGGAAGGAAACTCTGCTGAATTCCCTGGGCAATCTCAAGTTCACGCGTAAATCGCTCCTTCTCTGCGGTGGTTCTCCGAAGTTCTACAATATAATTGCGAAGGTCATTTGTCATCCGGTTAAAAGCGCCGGCCAGCTCCTCAAACTCATCACCAGTATGTATCTCAACCGGAGTCTGCAGATCCCCATTCCCGATTCGTCTGGCCCCTTCACTTAGTATCATAACAGGACCGGTAATGATTTTAGAGAAGAATATTGCAATACCCGTCACTCCGATGAAAAGGAGAAAGAAACTTGTAATAAGGATTTTTTGCAAAAAGGACATCTGTTCGGTGATGTGTGAATGGGTTTCTTCACTTGCCAGGCGGATGACTGAACCGGTGATATGAGCAGGTCCGATTACCTGTTCTACCGGTACGACAAGGCCAATGCTCCATCCGACACTTTTTACCGGTGCATAGGCGATATACTTGTCACCTTCTGCAAATCTGCACCGACTGACACCGGAAAGACCCCTGGTCATCTCTTCTGCAACCTTTCTGAGATCTTCATTCGTACTCTGAAGAAGATTCTCTGTCTCGTATGACTCATCCCACCTGGTCTCTCCAGCGCAGAGACCTGGTCTGGAGAGAATATCCCCCCGCTGATTTATCAGAAATGCATATCCGTCTTCACCAAGCTGGGTGGTGATAATCCGGTAGTTAATCGTTTCAATAGTAATATCAGAACCAATGACCCATGTCCGGGTTTTATCAGGACTGTGAACTGCCTTCGAACAGGTGATGGTAAGACCATTTCCCAAGACATCAACATACGGATCAGACCATACGAATTGCGAACTATTCACCGCTTCAAAAAACCAGCTTCTGGATCGTGGTTCAAAGGTAGGATCAACTCGTGGAGTCCAGGGGAAGATGAAGGTGATCCCTGAAGAAGAGGTAACATACAATGCGGTGAGCCGGTTATCTGCATGGAAAAGGGTATTGAAAACAGGCTGGAATGAACTCAGTGCCATGATTTCATCCAGAACATGTTCTGCTGTCACTCCGGGAGAAAGATGGATGATACCAGTCTCCCCTGGTTTTGCAGGCTTTATATCACGGGTATACCACGTAACAGGAGTCACATTATTTTCTTTGATCATCACTTTTCCATAGTCATTGAGGACATTCATCTCGGAAATGATCCGTTCAAAGACCATATCGGTGATCTCTGCCTGGTCTTTTACAAGCCGGAGAAGATAGATCTCTGCGTCCTCTTCCAGAGCGGTTGTGCTCTCACCTATGGCTTGTTCCCCAAGAGCAAGACTGGACTGTGTTGCATAGGTTCCCAGATTCCCCATCACAATCCATGATATCCCGCCGATAATGATGAAGATGAGACTGGTGAGCAGAACCATAATCAGCAATAATTTTCCAGCGACTCCAATTCTCATTCGTTTCATAAGATCATATTTTCTTACAGAACCGTTACGGTAATTTTATACTGGATAGTTTCCTGATTCCAGGAGGTATTTCTCGGTCGCAGATATCCGACAAAAGTCTGAATACCGGGGGAGGTTGCACGCACCATCCATTCCCTGGTTCCGGAGACTTCAACTGGAATACCGGGTGGAAAGGGAGTGTACCGGTCGCCGGTGACAAATAATCCCTCAGTTACGGAGACCCGCCAATACCTGCCATCCTCCGGTGTCCAGGGGTATGAAACCATCATGGTATCTCCAACTGACAGAATTACTTCTGATGTGCTTTCATTTGCATATACATCAGGTGGCTGCCTGAATGATTCCAAACGAACGGTAAATCCGGCATCATGCCGGACACAACCGGACAGACAAAGGACCATTATGACAAGCAGACAGATTATAATCGGTGCTTTTACCGGTTTTTGATACCTCCGGTATTCCGGTTTTATCATCAGTAGTAAGGAAAGTTCGTTCTGCAGGAATAAGTACCGTTTGATATGTCCCTCATCCTGGTGCGACAGACCTATCTTCTTCTTTCTCCTATTTTGATATATGACCCCCAGCCAGATACCTGACGTTCTCGTTCAGGCCCGGCCCCTCACTTCCGAAGGGTCCGCTATTTTAATCGGATTTCCGGGAAGTGGTCTTGTTGGAAGTATCGCGCTCTCTTATTTGGTTGAGAAACTCGGGTTTGATTCCATCGGGACAATGACCAGTAAATATTTCCCGCCAATGGCAATGATGTCAGAGGGTGTCATTGCTGTTCCGGTGAGAATTTATGAAAAGGGTAAGTTTGTTGCTATTCTTGCCGACATTCCTATTCATCCCCAAATATGTTACGAAGTCTCAAATGCCATTCTTGACTGGCTCGCTCCATATAATGTATCAGAAGTCGTAACGTTGGCTGGTATTATTACAAATGAGCCGGAAAAGCGGGTTTTCTCAGTTGCTACAGAAAAACCCCTTCTGGACAGACTTGGTGACTCTGCAATCAGGCTCCCTATTGGTAGTATTTCAGGTATTGCCAGCAGTATACTCACCGAGTGTAAGATACGAGGGATACCGGGTATTGGCCTTTTGGGAGAGACGATCAATGCACCAGATCCCAGGGCTGCTGCAAAAACGGTGGATGTACTGAATATTCTGTATAATCTGCAGATTGAAACGTCAGGCCTTATTGAACAAGCTGAAGAAATTGAAGCGCAGATGCACAGACTGGCAGAAGATGTCCAGACCGCTGAAGAGCAACCAGTCAGGAAAGAACCGCAACTGCCGATGTATGGGTGATATCCATGGAATGTATTGCACTTACCGGGATTTTTCCCCAGGTTATCGAAGAACTGAAAAAAGGTATTCCACGGACTATTGAACTTACCAGTGCACATAATGTTATCTCACTGACGCAGGTGACACCAGGTTCATTCATTTTTCTGACAACTGTTGATTGCGAAGATGTTACTGTCGGTGATACAGGAATTATCGCTGAAGTCATCTCCGTTGCAATTACCATGAAACATACCGTTGAATCAGGGTCCGGATATCATATCATGGAGCGCGAAAAACTCGCTGCACGGGTGAAACTCAAATTCCTCTCGAAAACCACCATTCGTGCAAATGTTACCAGATGTTCAATTACCGAACCAAGAATTGTTGATGTGGTCAGGCCGGTTGCGTACCATGCAGGGTGAAAAACTCACCATCCTCTTTATTCATACGCTACTATTATCTGGTACTGGTGGAAATAAAATAAGGCACATCTTTGGGCCTGTGGCTTAGCCAGGATATAGCGTCGGGCTTCTAACCCGAATGTCGGGGGTTCGAATCCCTCCAGGTCCGCTCGTTTTTAAAAAATTTAGAGGTACATGTATCGACTGATACGGATGACCTTATCATAGAAATGATACATTGTACCGTCAATAAATGACACATCTGCAGCGATTCTGTCCATACAATTATTTGTCGCGGTAAAAACAACCTCATCTCCGATGTTGTTTCCAAGGCTCTGTGTCTCTTTTGACCCGTCCGGACCGATCCGGTGAACCTGTAAAGTTTTTATCATGTTCTGACCGAATCCACCCCTGAATTGAACCTCAATTCTACTAATATCGACATTTGCCTGGATGACTACAGATTTGTTCACAGGAATTTCCTGAACAGGATCAGGTTTCAATGAGGGAGAACGGGCAATCTCTTCACAGGGATCCACAGTAAGAGAATAATCTGCAGGACAGATACCCCGGATATACTGCATCTTCTCATTCAGAATGACATAGTTCATACCGTTTTTAAAATTTGCTGTGGCAATTACCTGGTCGCCACACCCTGACCCTTTGAGCATGACCGAATCACCAACAACATTTCCGATTACTCCGGAGTCTTTGGACCCGTCTGGGTGAATTACCTCGACCTGTATTTCCTTAAGTAATCTCTGTCCATGCCCGCCTCTGAAAATAGCGGTCGTATACTTCCCTTCCTGATTCAGTTGAACTGATACCGTCAGATTTGCAGGAGGCTGAACCGTTGTGACGGGGACCGGGAAATCCCCAGTATCACATGCAACTGATGAAAATCCGGCTAAAATCAGGACCAGTGTCGCACCGATCAGGACCCATCTCCATGTTCTCATATGAAGAGCCATATGAGTGAATCCTACTGCCACCTATTTCAAGATTATGAATGAAAAAAGTAAGATGCTGTCCGGTTATTCAATAATGATATTTTGAATATCGTGTTCTCTTAATGCCAGCATCTTGGTCCGGTTCAGGTTTTTTCCTGCCTTCCCGATTGCACGGCCACGATCTTCATCCCGGATGACAACATGGGCGATCTGGTCGCCATGATAATCTGAAAACTGTACCTCTTTCACCTGGGCCGGATGGAAGCAGTTCCTGATGAACTGTGCCGGATCGTCAGAATACTCCACAGCCTCTATCCTTTTCCCGAAAGATTCTGATGCTTTTTTAATATTGACGCCTTTTTTCCCAATCGCGTGTCCCATATCGCCGGGATTTACAATGAAAATGAGACGGTCATCGTCACCATCATCAATAACATCGCGACTTCCTGCCCCTGTGATTTTTTCAAACTGGGCGATAAGTGCGATTGTTTCTTCATTCAGGACTACTCCCATGCAGCCTCGTTACCGGGAAAGGGTAAGAATGTCAGAGTCGCCGGACTCTTCGATTGCTAGTGCGCTCACAATAAAGGGTTTACCACAAGCACGACCAAGCTGGACGCCTGACCCTTCATAGGTATACGTCTTTACTCCATCCTTACCGGAGAGATAACCGGAAAATTCTGCAGGGCAGTTTGCCGCAACGACGACAAGCTTTGCAGATCCCTTCTCAATGCTGTCCTTTGTCTCGTTCTGACCGAGGATAACCTTCCCAGTCTTAATTGCACGTCTCAGAGATGTATTGAAATCCATATCAGATACCCCTATACTTTCTGCTTTACTACTAATTTAACATCCCCTGTTCCAAGCTGAATTGGCTGACCAACAATGACATTCTCAGTCACACCACAGAGGATGTCAGCTTCATGGGCCACTGCCGCATCCAGGAGATGGTTCACGGTCACTTCGAATGCTGCACGGGAAAGAACAGATTCCTTTTCTCCGGCAATACCGTGACGTCCGATCTGCTTTACTTCACCTTCCATGCACATCATATCTGCAACGAGCATGATGTGGCGCACATCGACCATGATACCCTGTTCGGAGAGAGTCGCAAGTGCTTCGTTGATGATGGCATTTCTGGCAGCTTCGACACCAAGAACTTGTGAAATCTCGTTGATGTTGTTCGTCCTGGTCCTGGTTGTATCAACACCCCGGATGGCAAACACATCTTTCAGGTTGGAGCCTTCGGTGTAGAGAATATACTCTCCAGCCTCCTTTCTGACGACGACACGTTCAATGTCATCAATACCCTGAACGATAACATTCCGGACATGTTCTTTGAGCTGGAACAGGTTCTGATAACTGCCCCGGTCCTTGGGGATAAAGATGAGCAGTCCTTCAGACTCATTCGTCTCAAACTCAAAATCACGATAATGTCTTCGTTCCTTGATCTTCTTCGGAGCAGTCTCAAGGATCTCCCTGACCGATATCTTCCGTTTCTCACAGACCGCTTTGTTGACATGAACCACGATCTGCATATTTGCCATATCTGTGGTTATATCTCCAAATTCCTGAAGCGGAGCCGCCTCAATCTGCCAGGATACCTGCCGCGCTTTATCACGGTCGGTTGAGTACCCTTCACGAAGATAGATGGTCATGGTCGGAGTGGATGGTTCCTTGCGGGCATCCATGATCTCGATCAGACGGGGAAGACCTAAGGTAACGTTAATTTCAGCCACACCCGCGTAGTGGAAGGTACGCATCGTCATCTGCGTACCCGGCTCACCGATCGACTGGGCTGCAACGACTCCGACCGCTTCACAGGGTTCTATCCTGGTGTGCTTATACTCCTTGACCATCTGGGCCAGGATCTTGGCGTACTGCTCATCGGTTACAATCCGGGTAGGATCAGTCAGACCTTCAATCTCCCGTCCGATGATAATCTTGGCAAGAGTGGTATTGGTCCGGTGCGGAAGACCGATAGCGATTAGCTCAAAGAACCGTTTGGACATCCGCTGGGTAACCTGGGGGTGCTCAACCAGTTCATTCAGGGAAGAGAGGTGATCCCGGAGTAATGCACGGAATTTATCCTGCTCAAACCGGTTCAGGCCCTCAAATGCCGCGGCATCGACCCAGTCTGGGATCTTGATCTCTTCTTCCGGAACAGCCTTCCTGACCGTGAAGACTTCCTGCTCCATGTCAGCTGGAAGCGGAAAGGTCCGCATGACCCAGTCTTCAAAATCACCCTTTTTGAGAAGATCAGTCAGAAATACCGTGTATTGCTTCTGGGTAAGCCTGAAGTTCGGGTTCTCCTGGCGTTTAATATCCTTTATTCTGTCTTTTAGGATCTTCTCAATCCGCTCAGGGATGGAGTTGATCTTCTCAATAGTCATCTGGTAGTCTGAGAAGTGCTCCCTGACTTCCATGGATTTTTTATCCAGAGTGGTAAGTCGCGGACGGGCTGTCGGAGTAATGATGGTCTGGGGGAGGATTATCGACTCATCATCATCAGCTGATACCACAAGAGGAGAGAAACTCTCTTCAAGCCAGTCATAGAATTTCTCCGCATGAATGAGGTCTTCCATCCTGGCTATAAACATCTGGTCATCGATGGTATCTTCTGCCTCCTCATCCTCTTCCTTCATCCGGTACTCAACCATCTCGATGAGTACTTCACGAATATGTTCCGGAACATCATCTGGGAATTTTTTCTTGACTTTGTGCTCTTCAAAGTACCGGAGAACTGCTGCTGCGGCTTCTGAGGGGATCATCAACTCTTCCATCAGATCTCCTCCTTGAGGACATTACTCACAATTCCTTCGACATCCACCGGTTCACCAAATGAACTCTTCATAGGATCGGTAGAATCCTCACCATATTCGAACTGGATGATTCTGCCTCCAGTGGTTCTGACGGTCATATCATAGGCTACTTTCAGGTCCTGCAAAGCGTTAATCATCCTCCGCTGGAGATAACCAGACTGGGATGTACGGACCGCAGTATCCACCAGACCCTCACGACCTCCGATTGCATGGAAGAAGAATTCAGTCGGGTTCAGACCGGATTTGTAACTGTTCATGACAAACCCATGAGCCATTGCTCCCCGGTCATGTTTCTTGAAATGGGGAAGGGTCCGATCCTCGTACCCTCGCATGATACGCTCACCACGAACCGCCTGCTGACCGACACAACCGGCCATCTGGGTCAGGTTCAGCATCGAACCTCTGGCACCGGAGACCGCCATAACCACGGCAGAATTCGACAGACCAAGGTGTCTGCCTGCAATCTCTCCCGTATTATCACGAGCTTTTCCAAGAACCTGCATGATCTGCATCTCAAGGGTCTCTTCCGGAGTTCTGCCAGGCATGGGTTCGAGCTGGCCATCCTCAAAGATCTGAATACGACGCTCCACATCCTGGGCGGCACGTTCAAGAACTTCACGAATCTGGCCATAATCGCTCTTGGAGAGATCTTCGTCATCGATAGCAAAGGTAAACCCGTCATGCATAATTGCCCGAATCGAAAGACGGGTCATGTCATCGATGAAGCGTGCAGCCCGTTTATATCCGTACTGTCTGATGATACGGTGGAGAATTGCACCATCGAATGCACCAACCGCTTTTTTATCGATAACACCGGATATTAACTCACCATCGATGATCTGCACATATGCATCACGTTCACAATCTACCCGCTGGCATTCATCACAGCCCTTACAAGAGGATGCACGGAAGACCATGTTCAGATCTGCCGGGAGTATCTTTGAGAATATCTGCTTGTTGGACCAGTATTTCACGCCATCCTCTACTTTCCCTGGTTCACCGAGACGATCAATCTTGTTATTTTTGAGAAGATCGATGGTCTCTTCCTTCGTAAACCATCGGAGTGTGTGGGTCAGAAGGAAGATACCGGAGATGTGGTCATGGATACCCCCGATGATCGGTCCGCCAAAACGGGGCGACAGGATATTCTCCTGCACTGCTGCGAGCATGGCTGCTTCAACCCTGGCCTCTTCGGTCTGCGGGATGTGCAGGTTCATCTCATCCCCATCAAAATCCGCGTTATAAGGAGGACAGACTGCCGGATTCAGACGAAATGTCTTGCCATCCATAAGCCGGACCCAGTGGGCCATAATTGACATCCGGTGGAGGGACGGCTGTCGGTTAAAGAGCACAATATCACCATCACGGAGATGACGCTCGACGATCCATCCGACGTCAATTTGATCGGCAACAAAGTCAAGGTTCCCGTCATCTGCCCCAGTTCCTTTTACCAGACGGATACGACGCTTGTCAGGCCTGATGACATAGTTTGCACCACAGGGGGATTTGAGGTTTGGCCGATCAGGTCCGACCCTGACAATCCGGCGGAGTTCATCTATATTAAAAATCGTGACCTGAACCGGAATGGTCATCTCATTCGCAATCTTCTGGGGGATACCCACTTCATTGACCGAGAGGTTTGGATCCGGAGAGATAACGGTACGGGATGAGAAGTTCACACGCTTACCAGATAAACTTCCTCTGAAACGCCCGTCTTTTCCTTTCAGACGCTGGGAGAGAGTCTTGAGCGGACGACCGGACCGATGACGAGCAGGCGGACAACCAGCGACCTCGTTATCGATATAGGTTGTCACATGGTACTGGAGAAGTTCCCAGAGATCTTCAATGATCAGCTGCGGTGCTCCTGCATCCTGGTTTTCCTTAAACCGCTGATTAATCCTGATGATATCAACCAGTTTATGCGTCAGGTCATCCTCTGAACGCTGACCATTCTCAAGAATAATGGATGGCCGCATGGTGACCGGTGGGACCGGAAGCACGGTCATGATAGTCCATTCAGGACGTGCCACGCTGCCTATAATTCCCAATTTCTGCAGGTCGTCATCAGGAATCTTTTCAAGACGTGCTCTGATATCTGCCGGGGTAAGTTTATTCTCTACTTTTTTGCCCCGTTCGTCGGTCGTGATCTCGGCAAATGTGGTTGGCTTTTCAAAGTTGATCTTCAGCTGCTGCTCACCACAGTGCGGACAGATACGCTCCTTCTTCACATCCTTCTCACTGACCGAGTCACTTCCCATCTCTTCTTCTGGTCCGATGATCTTCTCGATCTCTTCATCAGACAGAAGCAGACGGCCACACTCTCTGCAGGTAACACGAAGCAGTTTTCGAATAAGCCGTGTATACCCGACGTGGATGACCGGCTTTGCCAGCTCGATGTGACCAAAGTGTCCGGGACACTCACCTGCTTTCTGACTGCAGGTCTTGCACCGGAGACCAGGATCAATCACACCCAGATGCAGATCCATCAAACCCTGGGGATAGGGGAACCCGTCATCGTCGTACGTATCCGCCCAGATGATCTTTCTGACACTCATCTGTCGGATCTCTTTCGGGGAGAGGAGACCAAACTCGATCTTCCCGATCCGTTTAGGACTTGGCATTGCTTCTCTCCTCCTTATACAACATCCTCGAGGTTGAGACGGGGAGCAATGGTCATACTCTTCATCTCATCAAGGAGTAATTTGAATGCATACGACATCTCAACCGGGTAGATATCAGTCTCGCTGCCACAATTGAGACATCGGGTAATATTCTGTTTCCGGTCCAGCATGGCAACCATACCACACCGTGCACACACATACTCGGTGACCTTGTCGGACTCTTCAAGCAGACGTTCTTTCAGGGCCATGGCTGCTCCATGACCGATCATAACATCACGCTCCATCTCTCCGAAACGCAGACCTCCTTCACGGGCACGACCTTCAGTCGGCTGTCTGGTCAGAACCTGGACCGGACCTCTGGAACGGGCATGCATCTTGGATGAGACCATATGATAGAGTTTCTGGTAATAGATGACACCGACGTAGATATCTGCAAGGAATCGTCTTCCGGTGATACCGTCCCACATGGCTTCACGACCGGTATGCGAGAACCCGAACTTTTTCAGTGATGCACGAAGATCCTCTTCACGTTCTCCGGAAAAAGCCGTACCAGCAATACGACGCCCTTCAAGAGAGCCGACCTTCCCACCAAGCATTTCAAGCATGTGACCAATAGTCATTCGTGACGGAATTGCATGAGGATTAATGACCAGGTCAGGAGTCAGACCCCCCGCGGTGAACGGCATGTCAACACTCGGAGTGATAAGCCCTACGACTCCTTTCTGCCCGTGTCGTGATGCGAATTTGTCTCCAACTTCCGGAATACGGAGATCACGGGTTCTGACCTTGACCAGTTTGGAGTTGTTCTCTCCTTCGGTCAGAATAACAGTGTCAACAATACCATGCTCGTTGGAACGCATGGTCACGGAGGTATCACGGCGCTTTTCTACGGTAATCAGCTCAGACGTTGGTTCTTCAAGGAAACGCGGCGGAGAAGTCTTTCCGATAATGACATCCTTCTCTTTGACAATGGTTTCTGGATTGATGATACCATCATCGTCAAGGTTGGCATAATAATCAGAGCCATGTGCTCCGGTCACGTCTTCGTCAGGGACCTCAATACGGTCAATCTGACCACCAGGATACCGGCGTTCTTCTCCCTCATATGTTCTGAAAAAGTGTGAACGTCCGACACCACGGTCGATCGATGCCTTGTTGAAGATCAGGGCATCTTCAATGTTATAGCCTTCATAGGAGAGGATGGCAACAACAAAGTTCTGACCTGCAGCCCGGTCATCTGAACCGATAACATCAGAGGTCTGCGTATATACCAGCGGTTTTTGAACATAGTGGAGCAAATGACCACGGGTATCAGGCCGGAGCTTCATATTTGCACAACCAAATCCCAGTGCCTGCTTGACCATTCCTGCTCCCATGGTAACACGGGGAGATGCATTGTGCT
>ENA-UOYA01004238-UOYA01004238.1-activated-sludge-metagenome-genome-assembly--contig:-NODE-4238-length-12184-cov-5.954737_pt1 | contig 12184 bp, 10 predicted proteins | sample MGYA00238163_ERZ764804 | MGnify/ENA primary metagenome ERZ764804 (study PRJEB28919, sample SAMN05720223) | activated sludge metagenome | isolation source: Anaerobic digester | place: Hong Kong...
CACCGGGTTGTGCGACATGGTCTTGAATGTGAGGGGAGTGACAAACTCCTGGGCAGATCTGGTCATGATCACCTCCACGTTGTAGCCATCCTTCTTCAGCTGGTTGACAACCTCCACTGCCTTGTAACAGGCGATTCCGCCCGAGACTCCGATAACGATCGTTTTCATTGAATTCCTCCTTGTTTCATCATTTCCTCAACTATTGCTGCCGCAATGGCCCTTTTCCCGGTCGGCCTTGCAATCACTTCGCCCGAGCGGATCAACATGCCGGAATGGTTCTCTTCTCCCAGCTCTCCCAGTTGATTGGCAAACACCATGTCACAACCATTCTCTTCGGCCAGCCGGTTGGCAATCCGTATCAGCTCTTCTTCCGTTACATCTCTCAGCAACTTGAACCCCACCAGAAAGGTGGCCGGATTGTTTCGCTTGATCAGCGGAATCACCTTTTTGGTCCGTTTCAATCCCAATACCAGATTGTGGCCGGACGGTATCTTCTCCGAAAGAGTGTATCTGCCGGAAGGATGTTCAAGCACCTCCCTTACTGCAGTGACACCCTCTTCCTCACTGAACGGCAGGCGGCAAATCTCCCTGGCCAACTCGTCAGTGGCGGCGGCATAAGCAATGGTGAAGTCGGATATGGCCATGGAGTGGATAAAGAAGTCCACCGGCACTCTGCTGGTTAACTCATCCACGGCATGATAAACGCTCTCTGCATCGCTGACAGGCAGAAAATCCACAAAGGGGTGCTGCCTGTCACTCAATACCCCCCTGTAGGCCGTGTCGGTCAGGATATAGGTGACGCGAAAATCGTGTCGCCCGGCAGCCTGAAGCTGTTCCATGACAGCCTCCAGACAGTGCCAGCCAAGCAAACCTGTACTGACGTTGGTCAGCCGCCTGACCCCGTCGATCTGCTCCGACGTTCCTCCTGCCGTGATGGCGATGTTCAGCATAGGGTCAGATCTTTTCGCTTATCCTGTTGTTGTCGTCCAGAATGAACACCCCGGGTTGGTGCACCTTGGCCTCCTCGGGCGTCAACGATACATAGGCCATGATGATGATCTTGTCGCCAGGTTGTACCAGTCGTGCTGCCGCACCGTTCAGGCAGATGGTACCGCTGCCGGCCTCCCCTTCGATCACATAGGTTTCGAACCGTTGTCCATTGTTGATATCCACTACGCAGACCTTCTCCCAGACCAGGATGCCGCTCTGGTCGAGCAGATCCTTGTCGATGGTGATACTGCCGGTATAGTTGAGGTTGGCCTCCGTTACGGTCGCCTTGTGAAGTTTTGCTTTTAGCAAAGTGAGTTGCATCTATTTCTCTAAAATAATGTTATCAATCAATCTCGTTTTTCCAAATCTTACAGCAACTGCTGCAAGCGCTTTCCCCTTGACTGTTTCAGTTGGTTCCAGCGACGGGTAAGCATATATGCTTACGTAATCGATACTGGCCAATGGAGCCTCGCTGATCTTGCCGGTAATCAGCCTGGTCAGCTGCTCAACATCATCCTCACCCGTTTCGAATGCTGCCTTGGCTTCAAGCAATGCCCGATTCAGGATGATAGCCTGTGCCCGTTCTTCGGGCGACAGATAGGTGTTGCGCGAACTCATGGCCAGACCGTCGGGCTCCCTGACGATAGGGCAGACCACCAGTTCAATGTTCATGTGCAGGTCGGCCACCATCTTCATCAGTACGGCTGCCTGCTGCGCATCCTTTTGTCCAAAATAGGCCTTTTGGGGCTGCACGATGTTGAAGAGGATGGTCACTACCGTTGTGACCCCCTTGAAATGGGTCGGCCGGGATGCACCGCAAAGTATGCGGGTGATATCGCCGGTCACCTCCACAAATGTGGAACTTCCGCGGGGATAGATCTCCTCCACCGAAGGGTAGAAGATCAGATCCGCACCCGCTCCCGTGGCCAGCTCTTCGTCGCGCCTGATGTCGCGGGGATAGGATTCAAAATCCTCGTTGGGCCCGAACTGGGTGGGGTTGACGAAGTCGCTCACCACCACGATGTCGTTTTCGGCCTTAGCCCTGCGGATCAGCGAGAGATGTCCCTCGTGCAGAAAGCCCATGGTGGGGACAAAACCGATGGTTTTGCCCGACCTGCGCTGCAGATCGAGGTATTCCCTCAATTCTTTTACAGTTGTTATGATCATAGGGTTGTTTGTCAGTATAGTTTCTCCAACAGATCGGCATCGATGCCGAAGGTGTGTTCCTCAGACGGGAAGTGCCCCTCCCTTACATCCGAGACATAATCCCCGACAGCTGCCGAAATCTCGCTGTTCAACTTTGCATATTGTTTTACAAATTTAGGGACAAAGTCGCTGTACATGCCCAACATGTCGTTGATCACCAACACCTGCCCGTCACACCCTTTTCCGGCACCAATACCGATGGTCGGGATGCGGAGTGACGATGTGATCAGTTGGGCCAGTTTGTCGGGAATGCACTCCAGTGTAATGGCAAAGACGCCGGCTTCCTCAAGCAGCCGGGCATCTTCCAGTATCTGCTTTGCACTCTGCTCCTCTTTCCCCTGTACCTTAAACCCGCCGAACACGTTGACCGACTGCGGGGTCAGTCCAATATGTCCCATAACGGGGATCTGTGCGTCCACAACCGCTTTTATCGTTTCAATGAAAAGTGCGCCCCCCTCCATCTTGACAGCTTCGGCACCGCCCTCCTTGATCAGCCTGCCGGCATTCCGTACAGCCTCCTCCCGTGAGACATGATACGACAGGAAGGGCATGTCGGCTACCACCAATGCGTTTTTTACACCCCGGACAACCGCACGGGTGTGATATATCACCTCGTCGAGGGTGACCGGAAGTGTGGAGGCGTTTCCTTGAAACACCATTCCCAGCGAGTCCCCCACCAGGATAGAATCGACCCCGGCAGCATCCAGCAGTTTTGCCATTGAATAGTCATAGGCAGTGAGCATGCTGATCTTACGGTTATTCTCCTTCGATTCCCGGAACGATTTTACTGTAAATTTTTGTGCCATACTTCTTAATATTCATTCATCACTCTTCAAATAGCGCTTCCAGTGAATGGTTGCCCGACAACCGCACGGTCTCTTTCCCCAGCAGCGTATAGAGTGCAGACATTTCGGGCATATGGATGCGCAAACTCTCCAGGTGCAACCGGACGGTGTTGCTGTCGCCCCGCTTGACGGGACCTGTAAGCGCCTCTTTCGGCTCCTTCTCGTTGAGGTTGCGGACAACACTTTCAAACAGGGGCCAGGTCGCCTCTCTGACCTTGTCGGCCGGTAGGCCCGATCGTTCGAAGATACGGTACGAAGCATCCATCAAGGTGACCAGATAGTTGGACAATAGGCAGGCTGCCGCGTGATATAGCGGTTTTCTACCGGGAGTCACGGTGAATGTAGGGTTGCCGCAACTCTCAAGCAGCAGGTTCAGCCTCCCGTTATCCTCTTCCCCCTTCTCGACGGCAAACCATGCACCGTGTAACGTCTGTTGTGTTACAACGGGATCGCCAAATGCCAGAAGCGGATGTGCGCTGCCTGTTTGATAACCGGTCACTTTTAACGGATCGAGTATGGAGAGTGAGTATACGCCGCTGACATGGAGAATCAATTTGTCGGTTTTCCCCGTGATCTCAAGGTGGGAGATCTGTTGGACCACCTTTTCAATCTGATCGTCAGGTGTTGCTATCCAGATGAGTTGATTGTCGTTGATCAGCCTCTCCAACGAACTGTAATGGGTAGAACTGGTCAGCTGGGCCGCCTTTCCGGCACTTGCGCCGCCGATACTATAGTAGCCCCCTATTTCAAAACCGTTGTTTTTGAAATAGAGCCCCAGAGCGGCTGAGACCTTCCCGGCACCTATGAAAGCAATCTTCATTACCTAAAATACGTCGCTGTTCTGCGAGGCAAAGGTACAAAATAAAAAATGAAAAAGAGGTCATTCCCGCAGAAATGACCTTATAATAACCAGTATGGATGGTGTGGCTAACTCAGCATGCAGGTGGGCTGTGTCACCACCTGGAAGAAATCGTTCCCTTTATCGTCCACCAGGATGAATGCGGGGAAGTCTTCCACTTCAATTTTCCAGATAGCCTCCATGCCCAGTTCTGGATATTCCAGACATTCGAGACGCTTGATGCTGTTTTGTGCCAGGATGGCTGCCGGACCGCCAATGCTGCCCAGATAGAACCCGCCGTACTTCTTGCAGGCATCGGTCACCTGCTGACTTCGGTTTCCTTTGGCCAGCATGATCATGCTGCCGCCGTGCGACTGGAACAGGTCGACATAAGAGTCCATCCTCCCGGCCGTGGTAGGCCCCATCGAACCGGAGGCATAACCGGCGGGTGTTTTGGCCGGTCCCGCATAGTAGATGGGGTGATCCTTCATATATTGTGGAAGTCCCTCTCCGCGGTCGATCCTTTCTTTGAGCTTTGCATGAGCAATGTCACGGCCCACGATGATGGTGCCGTTGAGCGACAGTCTCGTTGAAACGGGATATTTGGAGAGTTCGGCCAAGATTTCCGGCATCGGACGGTTGAGGTCGATTTTTACGCCGCCGCTTTCACCGGCCTGGCGCATCGATTCGGGGATCAATCGGGCAGGGTTGTCCTCCAGCTTTTCGATCCAGATTCCATCTTTGTTGATCTTGGCCTTGATGTTGCGGTCGGCCGAACAGGAGACGCCCATGCCCACCGGGCAAGAGGCCCCGTGGCGGGGAAGGCGGATGACACGCACGTCGTGTGCGAAATATTTTCCGCCAAATTGTGCTCCCAGTCCCAGTTTCTCAGAAGCATCCTTCAGCTTGGCCTCCAGCTCGAGGTCGCGGAACGCCTGTCCATATTCATTCCCTTCGGTGGGGAGGTTGTCGTAATATTTGGTGGATGCCAGCTTGACCGTTTTCAGGTTGGCTTCGGCCGAGGTGCCACCAATGACGAACGCCAGGTGGTAGGGCGGACAAGCGGCCGTACCTAGTGATTTCATCTTCTCGATCAGGAATGCTTCGAGTTTTCCCGGGGTGAGCAACGCCTTGGTCTCCTGATAGAGATATGTTTTATTGGCCGACCCGCCACCCTTGGCGATACAGAGGAATTTGTACTCGTTCCCCTTGACCGCATAGAGGTCGATCTGTGCCGGCAGGTTGGTGCCGGTGTTCACCTCGTCATACATGTTGAGGGGGGCATTCTGCGAGTAACGGAGATTCTCGTTCACAAAGGTGTTGTAGACACCGCGGGAGAGTGCCTCCTCATCGTTGCCGTCGGTCCATACCTGGTTCCCCTTCTTGCCCATGATGATGGCCGTACCGGTATCCTGGCAGAAAGGGAGAATGCCCTTTGCCGAGATCTCGGCATTCCGCAGGAAGGTGAGGGCAACATATTTATCGTTGTTGCTCGCTTCGGGGTCGGAAAGGATGCTGGCTACCTGTTTCTGGTGCTCGGGGCGAAGCAGGAACTCCACATCACGGAAGGCGGTCTGGGCCATTAGGGTGAGACCCTCCGGTGCTACTTTCAAAATCTCTTTTCCTTCAAATTCCGAAACCGAGACGTAATCTTTGGTCAGCAGGTAATATTCCGTGTTGTCTTTCGACATCGGAAACGGATCCTGGTAATGAAATGGTTTTGTTGCCATAGCTGTTGTTTTGTAATTGGTTTTTTCGATCGGTTACAAAATTACAAAGAAAAAATGGTTTTTTATTCTATTTAAATTCAGTATAAATAATATATCTAAAAGCTCGCTTATTAGCCAAAAAATATGTTCCTTTGCACACGAAAACAAGATTGTGCTGTTTATGCGACTTTCAGAGCTACAAACCGGAGACAAGGCGTACATCGTAAAGGTAAACGGATCGGGGGCATTTCGTAAGCGAATCCTCGAAATGGGTTTTGTACGCGGTCAGGAGGTTAAATCGATATTGAACGCCCCGTTGAAAGACCCCATCAAATACGGCATAATGGAGTATGAGGTCTCACTGCGGCGCAGCGAAGCAGTATTGATTGAGATCTCCAAACTGATAGAGGATGCGATGTACGGACCGGAGAACGACGAGCCTGACGAATTGGGGGATATAGTCGAGGAGCAGGATGCATACGGTTGGGCCCAATCGGACGGATCTGCTGCAAAAGGCGAGACCGGCAAGGTTATTCGCGTGGCGTTGGTGGGTAACCCCAATGCCGGAAAAACCTCCATCTTCAACCTCGCTTCCGGAGCGCACGAACATGTGGGAAATTACAGCGGCGTGACCATCGACTCCAAGGAGGGGACCCTGCGGCACAACGGCTACAAGTTTATCCTGACCGATCTGCCGGGAACCTATTCGCTATCGGCCTACTCGCCCGAGGAACTATACGTGAGGAGCTACATCCTGAACGAGAAGCCCGACGTGATTATCAACGTGGTAGCCGCATCCGCACTCGAGAGAAACCTCTACCTTACTACCGAACTGATAGAGTTGGAGCGGCCGATGGTGATCGCTCTCAACATGTACGACGAGCTTGAAAAGAGTGGTCGCCATTTCGACCACCGAATGCTCTCCGAGATGCTCAATGTCCCCATCATCCCTACGGTAGGCAAGAAGGGTTTTGGCATTCCGGATCTGCTTGAGAGCGTAATCAGCATCCATGAGTCGCGCGGAGGGACGAACTCGGTAACCATCCCTTATGGACGCGTGATGGAGAAATCGATCGGCATCATGTGTCGTGATCTCTCCGCCGGAAACGTTACCGCTATGGAGATGCCGAGACGGTATCTAGCCATCAAGCTCCTGGAGGGCGACAGGGAGGTAGAGGATGTCATCCGGGTGCACAACAGGGGTGAAGAGATTCTGGCCCGCAGAAACAAGGAGCGCGACTATATCGAAAAATTGTTGAAAGAGGATCCTGAATCTGCGTTTACCAACTCCCGCTATGGATTCATTGCCGGAGCACTCAAGGAGACGTTGAGCGAGAAGACTAGCTCGGAGGACAGTACCACCCTGCTCGACGCTGTACTGACGAACAAATATCTGGGATTGCCGCTCTTTTTCTTCTTTCTGTGGGTCATGTTTGAAGCCACTTTCCGGCTAGGTGCCTATCCCATGGGGTGGATTGAATGGCTAGTCGCCCAGATGGGCAACCTGCTTCGGGACAACATGGCAGAGGGACCTCTCAAGGATCTGCTGGTGGACGGAGTAATCGGAGGAGTGGGGGGCGTAATCGTCTTCCTACCCAACATCGTGATCCTTTATGCATTTATTGCATTTATGGAAGATTCGGGTTACATGTCGCGGGCAGCATTCATCATGGACAAGCTGATGCATAACATCGGTCTTCACGGGAAGTCGTTTATCCCGCTCATTATGGGGTTCGGATGCAATGTCCCTGCCGTGATGTCGACCCGCACCATCGAAAGCCGAAGCAGCCGGATGATCACCATGTTGATTGTTCCTTTCATGTCTTGCAGTGCCCGCCTACCGGTCTATATACTCTTTGTAAGTGCCTTCTTCCCCCGTAATGGCAGTTTGGTCATGCTCGGACTGTACGGTGTGGGTATTCTGATAGCCATACTGACTGCGATCCTGTTGCGAAAGCAGTTCTTCTCCGAGGAGGATACGCCATTCGTGATGGAGTTGCCGCCTTACCGGATGCCGACCTTCAAATCGGTGGTTATCCACATGTGGGAGCGGGCCAAGCAGTACCTGTTGAAAATGGGCGGCCCCATCCTGGTTGCATCCATTATCATCTGGTTTCTGGGATATTTTCCACGGGATGCACAACGCGAAGCCAGGTTCGATGCGCAACTTGCACAGGTCGATGCGCAAACCTTGTCTGAGGCGGAGAGAGCACTGCATAAGGCAGAGATTGAACATCAACGCAACACGGAACATCAGGTCAACTCCTATATTGGCAAGATCGGCCATTTTATGGAGCCGATAATGCGTCCCCTCGGGTTCGACTGGAAGATTTCGGTGAGCCTTCTCTCGGGAATGGCGGCAAAAGAGATCGTAATCAGCACCATGGGGGTCCTTTATACCGGTGACAGTGAGGATCAGCAGTCACTCCAGACCCGGTTGTTGCAGGAGAAGCGTCCGGATGGGAGTCTGCTCTTCTCTCCATTGGTCGTAATCGGATTTCTGCTCTTTGTTCTGATCTACTTCCCCTGTGTTGCCACCATCGTGGCCATCAAGGAGGAGTCCCACTCATGGCAGTGGGCACTATTCAGCGTGGTTTACTCTACTGGGCTGGCCTGGCTGGTTGCCTTCCTGGTCTATCAGGTAGGCACTCTTCTCATTTAAACTTTTTTACGCAACAGGTTGTTGTTATATTATGGATCTACAGTTATTTGCAGTCATCATTATCGCTATTCTGGTTGCTATCGTGCTGATACGTGGAGTATACCGCTTCTTCTTTGTAAAGAGGGAGAGTGGTGGCTGTCTCGGATGCAAGGGCTGTGAGCTCCACCCCGGCTCCCATGACAGGAGACCGGGGTGAGATCCCTCACCACTATTTCAGCAGTTTTTCCAGAACCTCCAGGTTGGCCGCCGAAGTGGCCTTTTTACCGGCCGGAGTATATAGCTCCTCAATTCGCGACGCATAGGCCGAGTACACCTTATGTTTCACGATCTTCATCGTGGAGTTGACCATCCCGTTCTTTTCGGAGAAAGGCTCTTCAATCACTGCAAAGGCTGACGGCAGCCATCGGTAAGGGAACATGCCGTCATGTTTTCCCCCTTTGAGATATGCCGCAATCTCCTTCTCTATAAGCAGTGCCGCCTCTGCCGGATCGGATGTCTGCTTCTTCAGTTCGACCGGGTTAACGGTGATCAGTGCCGTGGTATAGGGGGACTGGTTGTTGTAGAGCACCACCTGTTCGATAAAGGGTGACTGGGCCATAATCGACTCCTCTATCCCTTCTGGCGAGAACTTTTCACCATCGTCGCCAATCAGCAACGATTTGGTCCGTCCCAACACGTAGAGATAACCGTCACTGTCGAGGTAACCCATATCGCCAGTCCTGAGCCAGCCATCCACGATGGTTTCGGCCGTTGCTTCCGGATTTTTCCAATATCCCTTCATCACATTGCCGCCACGGATGATGATCTCCCCTTTCTCGCCCGTGGGCAACTCCTCCAGCGCTTCGTTCACGATCTTGATATCCATGTGTGGAAGCGGTTTGCCCGAAGAGCCCAGCTTATGGGCATGGGGGCAGTTGGCGGAGATGATGGGGGTCGCTTCCGACAGGCCGTAACCCTGATACATCGGTATGCCGATGGCGTAGAAGAAGCGTTGAAGCTCGATATCGAGCAGGGCACCGCCACCGATGAAGAACTCCATGTTGCTGGCAAACGATTGCCGGATCTTCGAAAAGAGCACCTTGTCGTAAAAAGCCAGCAGCGGTTTCATCCAGAAGCGCCCGCCGGTACCTTTGTTGAATCCCTCCCTGTTATAGGCATATGCGGTTTTGAGCGCATGTTTGAACAGCTTTTGGGTAAATTTACCCTTCTTCTCGATTCCCGCTTCGATATTCTTCCTGAAGTTGGTTGCCAGTGCGGGAACACTCATCAACAAGTGAGGATTGATCGCCTTCAGGCTCTTGGGGATATTGCGAAGGAGCTCCATCGGGGTTTTCCCCATGGCCACCGAAGCCAGTGAGGCGCCACACTTCATGAAAGCGTAGATTCCGGCTGTATGACCGAAGGAGTGATCCCACGGCAGGATCAGCAGCTGCCTGAAATGGGAGGGTATTCCGTTGAGGTGTTCCACTGCCTGCTCTGCATTGCAAACGTAATTACCGTGCGACAGCATGATCCCTTTCGGGTTGGCTGTCGTTCCGGAAGTGTAGGAGATATTGGCCAGCGAATCGGAGGTTACCATCTTTATCCGCTCCTCCAGTACGGATGGATTTGCCGACATCAGCCGTTCTCCCTTCCCAATCACGGCATCGAACAGCATTTCGTCGGCTTCCGGCCTCTCCTCCGGGTCGAGCAGGATATATTGCTTTACCGTTGAAAAGGCACCCTTCATCGGCCGGATCTTGGCTATCTGCTGGTCGGAAGCCATGATGGCACAACATTCGGAGTGGTTGATGCGGAAACTGATATCCTGCTCGGTCTCTAGCTTGACCGACAGGGGAACACAAATGGCTCCTGCGTGCAACACACCCAGCTCGCCGATAACCCAGTTGTTTTTTCCTTCGGAGATCAGGGCGACACGATCGCCCGCACCGATCCCCAAGGCGATCAATCCGGCTGCAAACCGTCTGGCCTTCTCCTGTACCTCCTTATAGGTGAGGTGTGTATAGTTGGTGCCCTCTCTCGCCTCATAAAGAAATGGACGGTCTCCATACTTCGAAACGGCTTCGTCCAGAAATGAAATGATTGTCTTGCTCATATAATCATAAAATTACTCTTTCCATTTAACCCATTTAGCACCTTCGCTCCAGCCCGATTCCACTACGGTTTCGATGAACTGCATACCGCGGACGCCGTCGTATACGCCGGGAAAATCGAGCATCTCGGCAGTGGGTGTCATGTTGTTCATCTTTGCCAGTACGGTCAGGGTAAAGTTGCGGTAGATATTGGCGAACGCTTCGATAAACCCTTCGGGATGGCCACCCGGGGTGCGGATGTTCCATTTGGCCCGTGTACCCAGGTAGGGGTGGTTGCCTCCAATATGAATCACCTCTTCGGGGCTGTTCCCCCTTCTCAGGAAAAGCCGGTTGGGGTCTTCCTGTACCCACTTTATTCCCCCCTTCTCACCGTAGACCCGTATGTTTATGTTGTTAGCCTCGCCTACGGCGATCTGACTGGCAGAAAGCAGGGCCTTCACCCCCTCCTCCATCCGCATCATGGCAACCCCGTCATCATCGATCGGTCGCCCGGGCACGAAAGTATTCAGTTCCGCACAGAGTTCAACTACCTTTAATCCGGTCACATATTCGCAGAGGTGCCAGGCGTGGGTTCCTATATCACCCATGCAACCGGCTTTCCCCGACAGTTTGGGATCGGTGCGCCATCCGGCATTGTTCCCCTCCTGCAGTTCGATCCGTTCGGCCAGCCAACCCTGTGGATACTCTACGTAGAGACGACGGAGTTTTCCCAGTTCTCCGGCTGCTATCCTCGCTTTCATCTCCTTCACCGCGGGATATCCGGTGTAAACGTGGGTCAGCGCCAGAACCAGTCCAGTCTCTTCCACCTTCCGCTGAAGCGCCTTGGCCTCCTCCAGCGAGAAGGTCATCGGTTTGTCCAACACCACGTGGAATCCCCTTTCCAGGGCCATCATCGCCGGTTCGAAATGGTACTTGTTGGGCGTGACGATGACCACGAAATCCATCCTCTCCTCTTCCGGCAGGCTTGCCTCTTTATCGAACATCTCCCGATAGTTGCTATAGATCCGGTGATCTGACAGGGAGTAAAAACGTCCCGATTCCTTCGACACTTCCGGATTGGAGCTGAAACAGCCACAAACCAGTTCCACACGGTTCTCCATCAAGGCAGCGCGCAAGTGTATGGCACCGATAAAACCGGTAATGCCGCCTCCAACCATACCCATCTTCAGTCGTCTCTTTTCCATTGCTGTTAGTTTACTGTTTTATTTGCCAAAAAAAGCGTCAAACGCATGACCCGACAGTTGGAAATCCAATCGCTTGGTAAATTCGCACGATTCGCGGGCACCATGCTCGCGATCCATGGCGCTATCTTCCCACTCTATCGATAGAGGTCCCTGATAATCGATCGCATTGAGGGCCCGGATAATCTCCTCGAAATTGATCTTGCCGCGGCCCAGACTGCGGAAGTTCCAGTACCGGCGAGGATCACCGAACGGGACGTGGCCCCCGAAGACGCCAACCTGTTTGGGCATGTCGCTCCAGTATACATCCTTCATGTGAACGTGAAAGATCCGGTCGTGAAACTGGTAGATGAAATCGACATAATCCACCCCCTGGTAACCCAGGTGGCTGGGGTCGTAGTTGAATCCGAAAGCAGGGTGGTATTCAATGGCTTCCAGTGCCTTTCGGGCAGAGAAGGTGTCGAATGCAATCTCGGTGGGGTGTACCTCCAGAGCGAAACGCACACCCATTTCTTTGAATTTTTCCAGGATGGGAGTAAAGCGGCGGGCAAAATCGCGGTATCCTTCATCGATGGTCGATTGGGATACCGGCGGAAATGAGTAGAGCAGGTGCCATATCGGGCTTCCGGTGAATCCTACCACGGTATCCACTCTCAACTC
>ENA-UOYA01004241-UOYA01004241.1-activated-sludge-metagenome-genome-assembly--contig:-NODE-4241-length-12171-cov-12.712611_pt1 | contig 12171 bp, 12 predicted proteins | sample MGYA00238163_ERZ764804 | MGnify/ENA primary metagenome ERZ764804 (study PRJEB28919, sample SAMN05720223) | activated sludge metagenome | isolation source: Anaerobic digester | place: Hong Kong...
AATGAAAAATACCTACTTTTGGGGATTGTGCTTATCGCCTTATTTTCGTAACTTTGCAACGAAAATCAAAAAGACATGGCAGACAGATACGAGGATACCAACAAGATGAGTGAACTGATCAGCGACGACTACCGACTGCTGCAGGTGATAAGCAGATTCGGACTGTCGCTGGGATTCGGCGAAAAGACAATTAACGAAGTGTGCCGGGAACAGCAGGTGGACTGCAACACGTTCCTGGCGGTGGTGAACTTCACCAAGTGTGGCGACAAAGTGCTGGACAATTGGACCGACCGAATCTCCGTGAGTTCGCTCACGGAATATCTGCGACAGGCACATTCCTATTTTCTCGAGTTCCAGTTTCCCAACATTCGGCGCAAACTGGTAGAGGCCATCGACTGCTCGGAACACAACGAGGTGGCTTTCCTCATCCTGAAATTCTACGACGGATACGTGGCAGAGGTGCGCAAGCACATGGAGCACGAGAACGCCGCCGTCTTCGCGTATGTGGACGAACTCATCGCGGGCGAGAAGACCACTCATATCTCCATCGAAATGGAAATTCTGCATCAGGACCCCATCGAACAGAAGATGACGGAACTGAAAAACATCATCATCAAATATTACAACATCCAGGGTGATGCCAATCTGCTCAATTCCGCTCTTGCCGACATCTTTGTGTGCGAGGAGGACCTGCGCATGCACTGCGAAATGGAAAAGAAACTCTTCATCCCCGCCGTGCGTATTCTCGAAGAGAAGGTGAAGGAGGAGCGCTCCGCCGCCGACGAGGAAGAGGATAATGCCGACGTGCTGAGCGAGCGCGAGAAGGAAATCATCGTGTGGGTGGTGAAGGGTCTGACCAACAAGGAGATTGCCGACCGCCTATTCATTTCCATCAACACCGTGACCACCCACCGCCGCAACATCGCCCGCAAACTCGACATCCATTCGCCTGCCGGCCTCACCATCTATGCCATCGTGAACAAACTGGTGGATATCAGCGACGTGAAAATCGGGGAATAAAAGCGCAAGGATGTGCTGGACAAATGCACATTTTGGGAAAGGGAGCCGATTTTCTACCGATAGTTTTTCCCTAACGGGAAATCTGATATGAGAACTAATTGGGATTGTCATATAACATTTTGAAATCAAGGCTGCTGGCATGGTGCTGCCTTTTCAAACTTGACATGTTAAATTCCCCGATTTTTTAAGTTAAAATCGAGATTCGTTTTTTGTGAACAAAAAGTTGCGAAATAGAAACGCAAAACGACAAAAACGGATGGTGATGCCGTGATATGCATCCTACTTTTTTGTCACTTCATGCTCCATCAATCGTGATTAACGGTCTTTTGCCGTGCGTTTTGGTTCAACTGATGAGGCTGGAAGCATCAACTTGCAGCGCGTTTTGATGCAAAAAGCAGTGTGAAAAGCATCTAATTGCTTTTTCTGAACATTGCTGGTCTGATGCGACAAACGATTAAAGGATGTATTGCACTGTAAATCAGAGAATTAAGAAAAACGCTCAAATTTCGCGTATTTCCGACAGATAGTTAATCCGTTTGCGTATACGCGAAATTTAAGCGTTAATATTTAACACTTCGGCCGTTTCCTTGCGATTTTAGTTGACTATATGCACATAAGTGCCAGTTTTGCGGCTATGGAAAACGACTCGAAATATAGAAGTTTATTTTATGGCTATTTTTTTGCCCTCGTGGATATACAGTCCCTTTTGGGGAGAGGCCGTCTGGATGCCGTCGAGGGTGTAATAGCTGTTATCGGCAGTCTTGGACGACGAGATGCGCGGGGTGGTGATGCCTGTTATTTCGTCATAATCAAACTGGTAACCTATCTTGTTGGCGTAGCAGCTGCTCGTCTCTACAAGTTTCAAGAAGGTGATGTCGGGCAGAGAGCCGTCGGCTTTTCTTGCCGCCGTGAGCTGCGTGCCGTCCAGACTTTCGAAATCATCGCTAGTGAGAGTCATCTCATTCGGCAGGAAAGTGTTGTTCTCCAACGTACACTTGGTCTGGTCGATGGCGGTGTAATCGCCTTTGACACCCTTATAAGAGAGGTCGTTTTTCAGCGTGTGGTTGTAGCCGTCCACGTCCGTGGCCACGTCCCAACTCTGTTGGTTCACCATGCTGTAATTATATTTGTTGAGGTAAGCCGAATTGTTCAGCCAGTCGTCGCCGCCCAGATGGTGGTTGGCATAGAATCCGTTAGACTTGTTGTGATAGGCGATGCAGTTTTTGATGACGTTGCGCGGGGCAGCCACCTCGGCGCTCTGTGCTTTCAGCCCATATCCTCCAGCCTTGAATCCGTTGCCGTCGCCACGCGAAACCATGTCGGCGTCGTAGCCGTTTTCAAACGACCAGCAGTGGTCGAAAGTCACCGCGGCGAAGTTGTTGATGAGGTCGAAACCATCGTCACTGTTGCGCCATGCTCGGCATCCGCGAAACACGTTGCCCGTGCTTGTGGCGGGAACGTGGCACCCGAATCCGTCGACGTTGCCGCCCTGTCCGCTTTCAGAGACGGGGTCGTAATTGTTGTAGGCATCGCAGTTGAGCACCAGATTGCCCATGCCTCTGGTGAAATATACGCCGATAGCCATACCGTCGTGCATGGCAATGTCTTCGATGATGTTGTAGTTGCCGTGGCGGCCGCTGAAACATTCCGACTGGGTGTGGGTGGTGATGGTGACCTGTGTGCCCACGATGTCAAAGTTTTTGAAGTGCAGATAACTGCCGTAGAGATAGAACACGCTGATGCGTTTGTTGGCGGGCTTCACGTTTGTGAGGTTGAATACGGGCCGCTCGCCAGGATAACCGAAATAGCAGATGGGCTTGTCTTGTGTGCCGTTGGTTCTCATGTCGAACAAGCAGGCATAGAGGCCGCTCTCTTCATAGCCCATGATTTGGCTCTCTGTGAGCTTGTATTCGCCGCCGCGGATATAGACGGTGTCGCCTGCTACCACTTTTTCCTGTGCGCTTTTCAATGAGGCGAACGGCGCATCGATGGTTCCGGCATTGCTGTCGCTGCCAGTGGTGGAAACATAGTAGGTCTTTGCGCTGCCGGAGATGGCGAAAGCGAGCACGACGAAGCTGAAAATTACTTTTCTCATGATTTGATAGTTTGTTTTATGTACGAGCTTTGTTTTGATTTACTCAGTGTTTGTTTTCGGTTGCAAAATTAATCTATTTCTGATATATGATGCAGTAAATTTGTATAAAAGTATGTATTTTTCGATTTTTTTATGATGATTTGATGGCGGCTTACGGCCATTACGATGACAAATAAAAAAGCTGAACCATGAATGAGTCATGATTCAGCCTTTTGCTTTTTATCCGTTTCGGTTGCCCGAATCGGCACACATTTATTTCTTCTTTGCTGTTTTGGCTACCTTTGCGGCAGGTTTAGCTGGTTTCTCAGCAGGTTTTGCAGTGGTCTGAGCAGGTTTATCGGCTGGTTTAGGCTGTTTGATTTCTACCAGTTCCACGGTGAAAATCAGCGTAGAATATGGTTTGATCTGTCCTGCCTGACGCTCGCCGTAACCCAACTGCTGCGGTATGCAGATTTCCCATTTGCTGCCTACAGGCATCATGGTGAGAGCCTCTGTCCAACCCTTGATGACCTGGTCGCAACGGAAGGATGTGGTCTGAGGATTGCGCTTGTATGAACTGTCGAAGACGGTACCGTCGATGAGTTTGCCTTCATACTTCACCGTAACCTCGTCGGTAGCCTTAGGAGTGGCTCCTGTACCGGCAACCAACACCTTGTATTGCAGACCGCTGGCTGTGGTCTTCATGCCCTCTTTCTGGGCATTTGTCTTGAGCCAAGCCTCGTTCTGCTCCTTGTAAATCTTATCAGCAGCATCTCTGTCGGCCTTCATGCGGGTCTCGAACATCTTTGCGGCAGTCTCGTCGGTATAAATCGAGTTGTCTTTTGCCAGAGCTGCGAGGAAACCTTTCACGAAAATCTCGCTGTTGATGGAGTCCTTTGTGTCTTTGAACTGTCCCTTTGCCTGCGGCAGGATGCGTTTCTGCACCATGCTTGCAATCTGACCACCAGCCATATAGGCGGTGTATTTAGGATCGTTCACTTTGGCCTGAGCCTCTTTGAAACCCTGGATGAAGTCTGCCATATAGGTGGTGTCCACCTGATACTGCTGCTGCAGGAAGGGGATGAGGCCCTGTGTGGCTGCCTTGCCGGCTGCATAACTCAGCGAGTCTGAAGGACTGGAAAGTGCGATTCTGGTCTGTGTCGGCTGCGGCTTAGCGTTGTTGTTTGTTTTTTTCTTGTCTGCCATGGCAGCATTGAAAGAAGCACTCGCCACAACGACGAATGCAAGTAAAATCAACTTTTTCATTTCTACGTCGTTTTTATTTTAATTCAAGGGCGGCCAAATGGATGGTCGCCCCTAAAAGTTGTTGTTTAAAAAATATCTTGATGGGGATGCTTCCGGGAAGCATCCTGCATGGATTACTTGTTGATACCTACAAGTTCAATCTTGAAGATAAGAGTAGAGAACGGTTTGATTGGTCCCTGCTCACGGTCGCCATAAGCGAGACTCTGTGGAATGTAAACTTCCCATACAGAACCTACAGGCATGTGGACGAGAGCTTCTGTCCAACCTTTGATTACCTGGTTTGCACGCAGGTCTACAGGCTGTCCGCGCTTGTAAGAGCTGTCGAATACCTTACCGTCGATGGTCTTTCCTTCGTACTGAACTTTCACCATGGATGTATCTTTAGGCATTGGGCCGTTACCCTCTTTGATGACTTTGTACTGAACGCCTGAAGGCAGAGTCTTCACGCCAGCCTTGGTCTTGTTGGCAGCGAGGAATTTCTCGCCGGCAGCCTTGTTAGCGCCATACTGTTTCTCCATGTTCTTAGCCTTGATAGCCATCATCTTCATCTGAGCCATCTGCTGAGCCTGAGTCATGGTCATGATGCCCTTCTTGCCAGTGGTACCGGCAATGAAACCTGCCATGAAGTTCTTCATGGAGATAGTCTTGGTAGAGTCGTCGCCGAACACTTCCTTGTTGATACCCTTGATCATCATGTTGCTGATTTGCTGACCGATCTGGATACCTGCATAGTAAGCGGTCTTCTTCTTGTCGTCACCTGCATTGGCACCGTCGTTCACACCCTTTACAAATTCGTCCATGTAAGTGGTGTCCACGTTCATACGGCCTACCATGAATTCCTTCAGACCCTGAGTCTGAGAATAACCCATGGCATAGCTCATAGAGTCAACATCTGTTTTGAGATCAGCCTTCGGGGTTGAATTGCCGCAGGATGTCATTGTTGCTGCAGCGATAGCCAGAGCGGCTACAAAAGTAAGTTTTTTCATTTCTTTTTTTACGTTATTTTTATTTATATCTCTTTATTTTTTCTTTGTTACATCACCTCGATGAGTTCAACATCGAAAATCAATGTAGAGAACGGAGGTATCTGCTGACCTGCGCCGCGCTCGCCATATCCCAGACTGTAAGGGATGAAGAAACGGTACTTGGCACCTTCCTGCATGAGCTGCAGACCCTCGGTCCATCCTGCGATGACCTGGTTCAGAGGGAATGTGGCAGGCTCACCGCGCTGGATGGAGCTGTCGAACAAAGTGCCGTCTACCAGCATGCCCTCATAGTGGCACTTCACCTGGTCGGTGGCTTTCGGCTTGCGGCCGTTGCCCTCTTTCAATATCTGATATTGCAAACCGCTAGGCAAGGTGACCACACCTTCCTTCTTGGCATTGTCGGCGAGATATTTCTCACCGTTCTCCTTGGCATCCTTGAACTTCTCGGCTGCTGCGGCACGCTGTTTCTTTTCCTGTTCCTGGAAAAACTCCTGTACGATTGTTTGCGCTTCCTGGTCGCCGATCTGTGGTTCTTTGCCGGCGATAACGTCTTTGATGGCCTGAGCGAAATCATCAATGCTCAGACTCTTGGCACCCATATCAGAAAGCTGACGGCCGATGCCCAGACCCAAAGCGTAACTTACTTTATCCATTGTGTAATCTTTGTTTATTAATAAAAAACTGTTTTAAAACGTGCAAAGATACTATTTTTTATTTGATTACTTTGTTATATTAGCACAAAAAACACTTTTTTTGGCATTCTTAACCTGCACATCGCTCATATAATGGTATCATCGCGGGATTTTGCTGCCAGACGGCACTTGATGTATGAGAAAAGAAAAGCACCCGACGCGGAGTGTCATTCCGTGCGGGTGCTTAGCACAAGTCATTTTTTCACTATTTTATCCTGATGTCGTCTGTTTGTTAATTTCGATCACCACACACTTCCCCAAAGGAGTCCTTCATTGGATTTGTCGTCATTATTTCCTTCTTCCTCGCTTTCATCGTCGAAGTTCTGGTGTCTCTTTGCATCGGCATGATCGAGGTCACTACCTACCATCAATGGCGTTTCATAAATGGATTCGACAACGTCTGTTGCCGGCTTGATATATGTTATTTTCATATCTTCTGTTTTTTATTTTACGATTATTTTGGTGCCGTTGATGACATACATTCCTGCGGGTACGGAGATGGTGCGCGTTTCCCCTGCTTTGAGAGTCATGGCGCTTACGTTCACGCCGCTGGTGCTGAACACTCTGACGGTGGTATCTTTGGCTGTTGTTGCCGAGATGGTCCCGTTGCCAGTGGCGATGATGAGGTCGGCTTTGCGCTGCACGTCGCTGATGCCGGTAGCTTCATCTTCCAGATCGTAAGTCACATTGAAACCGTTCAGAGCCTTGGCACCTGTAGCGGTGGTGCTGTAGGTGTAATATGAGCGGAACGGATAGACGTAGAGATACGGCAGACTGGTGAGGAGATTCTTGGAATTGAGATACATGTTTTTGGCGAAATAGAAGATATTTCCAGTCTTGTCGAGCTTCTTTCCTGAGTAAGAGGAGTGGTTTGTGAAGTTGTATGTGGCGCCATCGATGGTACCTGTGGCGTTTTCGCCGATGTAGACGTTATCCGTGGGCTGCTCAGACTTCACGATGTTGGAGCCGTACTGGGTGGCAACGAATGATATCTGAGTGCCGTCAGTGGCTGCATCGCAGTTCTCCACCTTCACCATATAGGGCACGTTGGCCTCGGTCTTCGGGTCAGTGTCAGGAGCAAACTTTGCACTCTCGGTGTAGTCGGAAGCGCTCGAATCTTCAGGTTTGGCAAGTGTGAGACAGTTGTTTGCCACCATCTTGTTGACGATGAAGCTGCATTTGCCATCCGCATTGCTGTGCAAGCCTTTGCCGTCGAGGTCGAGGGTGAACGGCAACATCAGTGTCGCGTTGGTCACCTGACCATTCTTCGGAGTGGTAATCAGACGGGTGTAAGTGGCATAGTTGGCAGCATCCACCTGGATGTCGTAAGGAGCGAAGAACGGTTGCTTATCGGTCAGGATGATGTTCTTGCACGATTTAAAGGTGTTGCTGGTCGTCATGTATGCGAAGTTGTCCTTGTCTGACGTCAAAGTCTTCGGCAGATAGATGAGCGCATTGGGTGCAAGCATAGCCTTGAGCTGTGTCAGTCCGTCAGGTGTTCCGTCGTTATACGATTCATAAACCACGGTGTTCAACTTGCTGGCGTCAACATACAGAATCTGTTTTGCTGTGGCTGGAGCATCGGTAGCGTTGAGGGCTGTCATGATTTGCTTTGTGGTGAGATAGCCGTCCACGGCTGTTCCTCCGACTGTGGTGCCGAGAGTGATGCCGTACATCGCATCTTCTGCATCGGCATTCTTGGCGGTATCATAATACAGAGTCTTGTCATAAATCTTGTTCCAAGTGAGAACAGGCGTGTAAGTTCTGGGTACCAACTGAACTACCATCATGTAGTAAGCGTAGTAGCGGTGCTGCGTGGCGGTGGTAGGAGCGATGTTATAGCGTGTTTCATCGGCGGTGAACACATAGCAGGTCTGCTCGGGACTGTCCTCCGCAACTGGGATTACGATATCCTTGAAATTGAATCCGGCAGCCTTGTAAGCGGCAACCGAGAACGGATATTCCTTCAATGTGTTGGTGGTAGCTGATGTGTTGTTTTGATTCAACTCGTCGGCATTATTGAATCTGAATGCATTCGAACCGGAAACATCCACAGCAACCTTCCCTGTGTAAGGATAGTCGGCCACGATATCGGTGTGAGCATAGATATTATCATTGTCAGCACCGTCCATCGTCTTCTGATAATAGTCGGACATCACGAAGCTATAACGAGACTTTCCGCTGGTCAGTCCGTTGTAATAGGTCTCGTCACCATATTTACTGTGGAGGTCTTCGAACGTGAATTTGCAGTTCTGACCTAAGAAATCCTCAGGTACATAGAATACGAATTTATCACCACCAACAGAGAAGTCATCAGATGTGAACTGCTGTTTCAGTTTCGTGTTGTTGGGTCCGTTGCACACAACTTCCATACTCTCGATGTAAGGATTCAGCGCTTGCATGGTCACATCCACGGTCACAAACGCGTTCACAGCCTCACCATTGGCACCGGAGATTGTAAACTTCACCGCGTCGTTGTTAAGGTCTGGGATTTCAACTGTGCCCGAAGTGCCATCCACATCAATATCCCGAAGCACTGTGGTGCCATCCTTGTCATAGACAGTGAGCTTATATTTAGAGGAAGATAATGTGATGGAAGGAATGTCTTGAGATGCTCTTTTCGCTTTGTTATTATTACGCATGCTCATAAAAACATTCCCATTATCACAACAGATATAGAAATTAGATAATCCATCATTATAATAAATATTTGAATCAGATATTGCTAATTTAGATCCTTCATCAGCATTTTGAGTAATCTCTAATATGCAATAGCCTATACTTTTCCATACTACTTTAATATAGTTATTACCAGAATAAATCTTTCCATTTGCATCTTGTTTCCATTGTGTAGGTGTGCCTGTCACGAATTGGCCTGCTGTATTCAGATAATAATCCCCATATTTGATGTAGAAATAATCTGCCTTTCCCAATGTTCCCGTACCGGATGAATAGTTGATATCTGCCTTCACGATTCTGTAATGCAAAGGCAAAATATTATTATCGGAGCCTTTCACTTCCGTAGGAGATTCCACAAAATAGGTTTTGTTTTGCAGGGCATAATAGTATTTGCCGTCTTTCTGACTGTAGATGGAGCGTATGGTCTTGTCTCCAAATTCGCCATATTTGCCAGCAGAAACGGCTCCCTCTTCATACATGGCAATGTTTGCATAGAGGTCTGTCACGTTCTTATTATAGTAAGCATAATAAGTTGAACCGCTCTTTGTTTGCGGAGAGATAGGTCCCACATCAATCTTTCTGTTGAGTATGGCGATTCCACATAGCTTGCACCGACTGAATTTGTAGTTGTTGGAGCCACGTTTGTGGTGAAATCACCGTCGGGTGCGAATGTAACCTCGATAGATTCATACTCAATGGCAGTGGTTAAATCACTATTGTCTTCTGGATTATTGGAGTAATTGCCTTCCATTCTGAAATAAAGTACATTGCCCATGTCATTGCTAGTACGCTCAAGAACGTATTCTGTGTCACCGGAATCACTTGTTCCAAGACTCACTGATTTGATGGGATCGGTTCTGTCGAAAGTGCTGTTGGTTTCCATCATCTTCCATTCAGCGCCTGTGTGGCCTACAGTTTGGTCGCCGAATGTCACTCCATCGAGATTGTTTTTCATCACAATCTTATAGCCCGTGAAGCGGTAACCTTTAGGTAATGTAAGAATATTGTAGCCGGAACCTGCCAAAGCTATATCCACTAATTTGTCATTATAGATGACAAAATTGCAGGCATGGACAGCGAGACTACCTGTAGAAGTCAGTGTGCCTTCATCGGCAGTAATGAAAGATAGAGGCAACTGATTGTGCCTCCACAGAGCATTAAAGCCATTTTGGAAACCTACTTCGCTTGTGCTTTCCGTCAAAGCTGAAATTAGTTTACCTGTCTTTGGGCTTACCGTCACATTTTGCGCGCATAGCGATAGGGGCAAAATTTGACTTAATACCAAGATCAAAAAAAGAAAAGTTTTCCTCATAATTTACGCATTTATATAATTAATATGTATTTGTTAATTCTTTCTTTACGTCGGGAGCCGAAACAGCGTGTCATAGCAGTAGGTTGCAAAGGTAATGAGGCTCTGCTGAAGACCCGTCCCACTGACGCAAAAAGTTGTCCCACTGGCGCAAAACTTCACTATTTGCGCGTTTTTAATACATGTTACATGTCATTTTGAGAGGAAATCAGGGAAAACACATCCTCAATATGATCTGCACGAAAAAAGCCATGCAGAAGTTTTTTCCGCATGGCTTTGACCAAAATTCCTTTTACTTGACGGGATAATTACATCCGTTTTTGTTTCTCTTTGGATATGTTTCTGTATTCTGTTGGTGACATTCCGTACATGTCGCGGAACAGACGGCTGAAGGTGCTTCGCGAATTGAAACCGCAATTCATCATCACGTCGTTGATGGGCAAGGAGGGGTTTTCTGCCAGAAGCTTTGCCGAATAGCGCAGGCGATAACTATTGATGAACTCCGTAATCGTGATGCCGTCGGCAAATTTCTTCACAGCGTCGGCAAGATAGGTTCGGTTGGTATTCAGTTTGGCAGCCAAATCTTCACGCTTGATATCCGGGTCTTTGAACAGCTGTTCCTCTTTCATGATATTGCAAAGTCTGTGATAGAGCAGACCTTCGCCGTCAAGTTGCGCGTTGTTTTTTACAGATTCCGAATCGAGCAGGCTTTCCTGGAATTTCCTCGACTGCGTGATGGTATCGAAGAGGATGCGGTTTTTGCGGCGCAACCGATGGGTGTAGATGATGTAGAGCACGATGACAATCAGCAGCAGAGCGCACACGGCAATGGAAAAGTAAAATCGGTTGTTGGCCATCTCCTTGTTCAGCGTCAGCTTGTCCACCTCATAGATGGTGCGCATTTCATCCAGCTGTTTGGCGAATTTGGCATTGCTGATTTTGTCCTTATGCTTGATGAACGATTGATACATGCTAGCCGCATCCTTGTATTTGCCTGTGGCAAACAGATAGTCGGCCTGCTGCTCCTCCACGGTGAGCAGACTGACGGAATCGCCGGCTTCGGCCACGATTTTCATGTTTTCGCTGTTGCAGGCGATGGCTTTGTCATACTGTTTGGTGGCGGCATAATAGCGCGACTCCACCTGCAGCAGTTTGAATCGGGCTATTTGCTTGCGCCCCTCGGCATATTTCTCGGCCTGCTTGAGCAGTTGGGCGGCTTGCGGATAATGACGGGTTTCTATCTCTGCCACTGCCGCCGCCAAGGTGCAATACAGATAACGGCCCGACAATGCCGGGGTGTAACCCTTGGCCAATGCTTTCTTCTGGTATTGGTCGAGCACGGATTTCCATGCAGTCGCCATGGTACGCAGTTCATTATATTTGCCCAGTCCGTCGAGCGTTTCGCCCAGCGCATTGTAGGCGGAGAGCAACAGGGAAATGTCCTCTTCCTTGGATAGCATGGCTACAGATTCCTTCAGCGCCTTTTCGGCTTCCTTGAATTGCCCCATGGTCTGATAGATGCCGCCCATGCAATAGGATGCCACACCCAGTCCATAGTTGCTTTTGTTTTTGCGGGCGTCGTTATACATCTTTTTTGATTCGTTCAGGGCGGTCTGCAATTTGTCCTGATACATGTACATCTCCACCAAAACGTTCCATGAGTTGAAGTAGTAATCCCACGTCTTGTTCTTTGCCAGAGCGGCAAGACAGGCGGGCAACTCCTTCTTCAGACTGTCGTCCATGTCATAGTTGTAGTAGCAATTCATCTGAGTGGAGCGCGCCAGACCTTCAGCCTCCACGTCGTGCTGACGTATGGCTTCGGCCAGGTAATCACGGATGCACTTCAGTTCATAACGAGAGTCGTTGCCGGCAGCAGCCAGTCGGCACAGGTTACTGTAAGCTTGTAACAGGGCTTCACCTTTCAGGTGTTTCATTTCGCGGCGTATTGCAGCCGCCTCAGGGTCTGAGGCATACACCTGTGGTAGGCATGCCATGACAATAAAAATAATAAGAACAAATTTTTTCACTGATAACTTTTTTGGTATATACTAACGATAAATCTTTCGCTATCTGTAGCGATTATGATAATGCAAAGTTAACATTATCATTTAGAATAACGAAGTTTTTGTATAACTTTTTGTAAAA
>ENA-UOYA01004242-UOYA01004242.1-activated-sludge-metagenome-genome-assembly--contig:-NODE-4242-length-12171-cov-3.295064_pt1 | contig 12171 bp, 12 predicted proteins | sample MGYA00238163_ERZ764804 | MGnify/ENA primary metagenome ERZ764804 (study PRJEB28919, sample SAMN05720223) | activated sludge metagenome | isolation source: Anaerobic digester | place: Hong Kong...
TAAGATATTCCTTACACCCTATAAGGCTTACCATTGTTTTTAGAACAATTTGTCTGGTGCATGATATAACATGTGACTGACAGTGGCGAAGCTATGAATGAAACAGAATGATTACCCCTAACTTCACTAGTAAATGTGCCGTATTGCAGGAGTCCTAAATAAAGCTTCTGATGCAATATTGGCAGATACTATTGCTATGCGCGATAGTATGGCGCATGGTGGCCCTGACGGGAGCGGTATATATCATGATGTTGATGCAGGGCTGGCATTCGGGCACCGTAGATTGTCGCTGATAGATTTGACGGTAGGTGGGCACCAGCCAATGCTGAATGATGCTGAGGATGTGGTCATTAGCTTTAACGGGGAAATATATAATTACAAAGAGCTTAAAGCTGAATTGATTTCAAAAGGTTTTCAATTCAGAACGGCATCCGATACAGAAGTAATACTGACAGGTTATCAGTACTGGGGTGTTGAATGCTTTAGTAGGTTGGTGGGCATGTTTGCTATAGCCATATACGACAAGCGTAAGCACGAACTGATACTTGCAAGAGACACACAAGGTATCAAGCCATTGTATTATGGCAATAGTAATGGTGCTTTCTTTTTTGCATCAGAGATAAGAGCGTTTAAAGCACTCAAATACAATTGGGAGGAATCTGATACATGGAAAGCATATACGCTGGTCTATGGTTTTATCCCAGAGCCTCACACAACACTTGCAGATGTGAAAATGCTACCGAAAGGTAGATACATGTGTATAGACGTAAATACAATGCAGTCATCTTTGGTAGAGTATTCAAAAGATGATTACAGCGTCAGGATAGATACAGAGAAAGAAGCATTAGCCGCTATCCGTCAATGGATAGATAAAGCTGTTGACAGGCATCTGATATCAGATGCACCCATCGGGCTTTTCCTGAGTGGTGGTATAGATAGTAGTTTGCTTACGCTTATTGCAAAAGAAACAGGACACAATGATTTACATACACTGTCTATAGTGTTTGATGATGCAGCTTATTCAGAAGCTGCATATCAGCAATTAATTGTTGATAAAGTAAAATCGCAACATAAAAGCTACAACCTTTCAAAAGAAGAATATATCAATGCATTGCCCGATATCTTTAAGGCAATGGATCAGCCTTCTATCGATGGGGTAAACTCATATTTCATTTGCAAGTTTGCGAAAGAGTATGGGCTAAAAGCTGTGTTGTCGGGTCTTGGTGCAGACGAGTTGTTTGGCGGATATGCATCTTTCGGTAGAGAGAAGGTTGTATCAAACCTAAAAAAAATACCTTCAGGTTTGCTTGCAGCAAGCAGGTACATAAAGAAGGACAAGTATAGAAAACTGGCCTATCTGGCAGATGGCCACATTACGAATGAATATCTCTTTCATCGAGGCTTGTTCAGTATACGAGAAGCTGCAGAGATATTAGATAGCGACATAAAGTCGGTAGCTGATACAGTACAGAACATAGCATTGGCAGACGGTGTAGAAACGCTTCCTTATGGTAACAAAGTGTCTTACTTGGAGAAGAACATCTACATGCAAAGCCAACTGCTAAAGGATACAGACGTGATGAGTATGTGGCACAGTATTGAGGTGCGTGTGCCATTTCTGGATACAGAATTAGTGAAGATTGTAAATAGTATATCGCCTGAAGTAAAGTATAATGGAGCAATACCCAAACAACTATTGGTAAAAGCATACGATGATATTCTTCCCCGCCAGATATGGGACAGGAAGAAACAGGGTTTTGTTTTCCCATTCCAAAGCTGGATAAAAGGAAGTGAATATACCTGCTTCAAGTATGTTGATGATAAAATAAAGAACAGGTATCAATCAGGTACTATAAATTGGACAAGGTATTGGGCTTATCTGGTTACCAATAATTTCAACTACCTGCACAGCTAAATGAAGAGCCTGTACTTTTTGAATCTTATTGGTTTTTCACAAACAGGTGGGCTGGAGAAATTCAACAGGTGTTTTATGAAAGCACTTGAAGAATTGAGCAGTGAACTGCATTATTCTTCAAATGCAGCATCACTATATGATACTGTTGCAAACGAACAGTATTATCCTTCAAAACAGTATAAAGGGTTTAATCAGTCATTGGCAAAATTTGTACCATCTACCATACTTGCAGGTTTGTCAAAAGATGTAATCATACTCGGGCACATCAATCTGGCGGTTATTGGTTGGGTGATTAAAACATTAGCACCTTCAAAAAAACTGATGGTAATATGTCACGGTATAGAAGTGTGGCAACCTGTAACGGGCATTAAAAAAAAGATGCTGCAAAAAGCAGACAGGGTATTGGCAGTGAGCGATTATACCAAACAGCAAATAGTAGAAAAACAAGGAGTACCTGAAGAAAAGGTAAGCGTGTTTCACAACACGATAGATCCATACTTCGATTTTCCAAAACAGTTTGGAAAGGATAAGGAATTAATGGCTCGTTATGATATAGATGACAATGACTATGTAGTATATACACTTTGCAGGCTTTCATCAAAAGAACAATACAAGGGTTACGATGCTGTGATAAAAGCAATCGGTAAACTGGTAGTAAAGCATCCGCAGATTAAATACTTGCTGGCGGGTAAGTATGATGATGTGGAGAAAGTAAGGCTTGATAAACTGATAGCTGAAAACGATTTGCAAAGTAATGTGATTTTTGCAGGGTATATAAAAGACGAAGAGGTTACAAAACACTACCAGCTTGCAGATGTATTCATAATGCCGAGCAAGGGAGAGGGTTTTGGAATCGTGTTTATAGAAGCAATGGCATGTGGAAGGAATGTAGTGGCAGGAAATGCAGATGGCAGCAAAGATGCTTTAAGGAACGGTGAGCTTGGTGTGATACTTGATGCAGACAATGTGGATGCAATAGCAGCTGCAATTGCTGAAAAAATAGAAAATAAAGAAAAGTACAATGCAGCTTATGCTGCTGATCTGCAGCAAAAAGTCATCGGACACTTTGGCTTTGCTGCGTATAAACAAAAATTGAAAGGGATTCTGAATCCTATATTGAACTGATACTATGGCAAAAAAAGCACTGATAACAGGTGTTACCGGTCAGGATGGCGCATACCTGAGCGAACTGTTGCTGAACAAAGGATACGAAGTGCATGGTATTAAGCGCAGAAGCTCTCTGTTCAATACAGATCGTATAGACCATCTGTATCAAGACCCGCATGTAACAGGCAGAAACTTCATTCTGCATTATGGCGACTTGACAGATAGCACCAATATCATCAGGATAATACAAGAGGTGCAGCCTGATGAGATTTATAACCTTGGTGCAATGAGCCATGTACAGGTAAGTTTTGAAACACCGGAGTACACTGCCAATGCAGATGGTACAGGCACCTTGCGTGTACTGGAAGCAGTAAGATTGTTGAATCTGACAGAAAAAACGAAAATATATCAGGCATCTACGTCTGAACTATATGGCTTGGTGCAGGAAGTTCCGCAGTCAGAAAAAACACCTTTCTACCCACGCTCTCCTTATGGAGTTGCGAAGCTCTATGCATATTGGATAACGGTAAACTACCGTGAGGCGTATAATATGTTTGCCAGCAATGGTATCCTGTTCAATCACGAAAGCCCTTTGAGGGGTGAAACATTTGTAACGCGTAAGATAACACGTGCAGTTGCGCAAATATCAATGGGATTGCAGGATGTGTTATATGTTGGCAATCTGAATGCACAACGCGATTGGGGTCATGCGAAAGATTATGTAGACGCTATGTGGCGCATATTGCAGCAAGATGTTGCAGAAGACTATGTAATAGCTACAGGTATAACAACCTATGTACGTGATTTTATAAGAATGGCATTTGAAGAATTGGGTGTAGAATTGGAATTTGTAGGAGAAGGTGTAGAAGAAAAAGGCATTGTGAAATCTGCCAAAGAAGGCTCGTTGTTGAGGCCGGGTAAAGTTGTAGTAAGCGTAGATCCTAAATACTTCAGACCTACAGAGGTAGACTTGTTGATTGGCGATGCTACCAAAGCGCGCCAGAAGCTGGGATGGGAACCTCAATACACACTGAAAGAAATGGTGAGTGAAATGGTAGCTTATGACATCAAACATTTCGAGAAAGAAAATATACTGAAAGCTGCAGGCTACGATTTTCTACCTAAATATGAATAGTGATAAGAATGGATAAAAACAGCAAGGTATACGTAGCAGGGCACAAAGGAATGGTAGGTAGCGCTATTGCAAGAAAGCTACAGGAGGAAGGGTTTAGCAATCTGGTATTCAGAACATCTGCGGAGCTGGATTTGAGAAACCAACATGCAGTTGAACAATTCTTTGTTGCCGAAAAGCCTGACTATGTTTTTCTGGCAGCAGCAAAAGTTGGCGGCATACTTGCCAACAATCAATACAAAGCAGATTTTCTTTACGATAACCTGATGATACAAAACAATGTAATCCATCAGGCATATAAACACGGAGTAAAGAAGCTAATGTTTCTTGGCTCATCATGCATCTATCCTAAAATGGCACCGCAGCCACTGAAGGAAGAATATCTTCTAACAGGTTTGTTAGAACCAACCAATGAACCCTATGCAATTGCAAAAATTGCAGGTATCAAAATGTGCGATGCCTACAGGTTTCAATACGGATGCAATTTCATATCTGTGATGCCGACAAACTTGTACGGACCGAATGATAATTACGATTTGAATAACTCGCATGTATTGCCTGCATTGCTGAGAAAGTTTCATGACGCTAAAGAACAGGGTGCTCCAAATGTTACAGTTTGGGGTTCAGGCAAACCACTGCGCGAGTTTTTGCATGCAAATGATTTGGCGGATGCCTGTTACTATCTGATGCAACATTGTAACGAAGCAGGTTTTGTAAATATTGGTGTCGGCGAAGATATCAGTATTGCCGATTTGGCACTGATGATAAAAGATATTGTGGGTTATGAAGGCGAACTGGTATGGGATACTACCAAGCCCGACGGCACACCGCGCAAGCTAATGGATGTATCTAAGCTGCAAGGAATGGGCTGGAAAGCCAAGATTGGATTGCGTGAAGGTATTGAAGCTGTATATAAAGAGAAGTTTCTCAATAACTAAGCATCTATTTTGAAAGATACACATCACAACGAAGACTGGAGTTTAGTCATTAAGCCCAAGACAGGGCTTTTTGAAATTAATTTCAAAGAGCTTTGGCAATACAGAGATTTGGTTACGTTGCTCGTTAAGAGAGATTTTGTGTCTTTCTACAAGCAAACTATTCTTGGGCCAATATGGTTTCTTGTTCAGCCACTGCTAACAACTATGATGTTCTTGCTGGTCTTTGGCAGAATAGCTCAATTACCAACGGATGGTGTGCCTGCCATAGTATTCTATCTTGCAGGTGTTACATGTTGGGGTTATTTTTCTGAGGCGCTTACCAAAACTTCTGAAACGTTTACCGCAAATGCAAACATATTTGGTAAGGTGTACTTCCCGAGATTGATAATCCCGCTTTCGATTGTAGTGTCTGCAATGATGAGGCTTGGTGTGCAGCTGATACTTTTTTTTGTTGTGCTGGCTTATTATGTGTTCTTTACAGACAGCAATATACACATCACTTGGGCGGCGGTATTGTTCCCTATATTAATTATCATGATGGGATTACTAGGACTGGGTTTAGGGTTGATATTCTCTGCATTGACTACAAAGTATAGAGACCTTCGCTTCTTGCTGACGTTTGGCGTGCAATTATTGATGTACGCTACGCCGATTGTTTATCCATTATCGCTTGCTCCTGAAAAATACAGATGGTTGATAGTGGCTAATCCATTCACAGCAATTATCGAAACATTCAGGTTCGGTTTTCTGGGGGCAGGCGCATTTAACCTAATGTATTTTACGTATAGTGTAGTTGCAACAATAATAATCTTATTTACAGGTGTTCTGATATTTAATAAGGTTGAGAAAAACTTTATGGATACCGTATAAAAAATACCTACATGTCGAATACTGTAATAGAGCTCAATAATATTTCAAAACTATATCGCCTTGGCGAGGTAGGTACTGGCACACTCTCACACGATCTTAATCGTTGGTGGCATCGCCTGCGCGGACAGGAAGACCCGTATGCTAAAGTGGGAGAAGAGAATAACAGGGAAAGCAAAGGTGGTGAATATGTATGGGCTATACAGGATATTAATTTTAAAGTAAATCAAGGTGAGGTGCTGGGTGTTATTGGTAAGAATGGAGCAGGCAAATCTACCTTGTTGAAAATACTGTCTCGTGTCACAGCGCCAACAAAAGGTAGTATTAAAGCTAAGGGGCGAATAGCCAGCTTATTGGAAGTAGGTACAGGTTTTCATCCTGAGTTGACAGGTAGAGAAAACATCTTTTTGAATGGAGCTATTTTAGGAATGACAAAAACTGAAATCAGGCGCAAATTTGATGAGATAGTTTCATTCTCAGGTGTAGAGCGATATATAGATACCCCCGTTAAACGTTATAGTTCAGGTATGTATGTACGACTTGCATTTGCAGTAGCAGCACATCTGGAATCAGAAATATTGATTGTAGATGAAGTGTTGGCAGTAGGTGATGCTGAGTTTCAGAAAAAGTGTCTTGGAAGAATGAAAGATGTGAGTGTGCAAGATGGTAGGACGGTATTGTTTGTTAGTCATAATATGGCAGCTGTAAGGCAGCTATGTACAAGTGCTGTAGTTATGAAGAATGGTAGATTGGTGTTTGAAGGCACACAGACAGATGGTGTAAACTTCTACCAGATGTCTCACAATACTAATTCTGAGTATATACATGAAGGTGATATTAATGAAGCACCTGGGAATAAACATATTCGCATCAAGCGATTTGATGTGAAACCGATAAACGGAGAAGTGATTTCTATTTCTTCCGGTTTCGATTTTGAGTTAGAATTTCTGAATAATAAAGAAGATATAAGTCTCGATGTAACTTTCGAACTGAAAAATAGCGATGAGATAATCGTGTTCCATAATGGTACTATATTAAGCGCTAATAAAGATTCAAAAAAGGGGTATTACAAAGTTTCATCAAGAATACCAGCATATACACTTAATGCAGGCGTTTATAAGTTTACTTTGATATTTGGTGAAAGCCAAAGGTATGAGGTTTGTGTGCTGGAAGATTTTGTTCAATTTGAGATAATGAATGAAGCTAGCGGTAGTAATAGTAATGTATTGCCTGGTATGTTGCATTTGAATATGCCTTTTAGTACAACTTTTAATAAGGTGGATTAAGTAATGACTCTAGAGGCAGTAAGGATTATTGATTTACCTAAAATCCCGGATGACAGGGGCAATCTTTCATTCTTCCAGAATGAGGAGCATATACCATTTAAAATTCAGCGCGCATATTGGATCTATGATGTGCCTGGCGGAGAGCACCGAGGTGGGCACGCCTATCTGGATTTACAAGAAGTAATCATTGCTTTATCAGGTAGTTTTGATGTGGTGATAGATGATGGGATTGAAAAGAAAACTGTAACACTTAATCGCTCTTACAACGCATTGTATATTCCTAAGATGATTTGGCGAAGGCTTGAAAATTTTTCAACAAACAGCCTTGCGTTTATAGTTACAGATAAGCTATATGATGCAGACCAGTATGTAAGGGACTATGAGCAGTATTTGGAAATGAAAAAAAATGGCAAAGGAGAATAGCGTTTTTGATTGTCAGATTGTTCATTTTCCCGTAATTCATAACAGGGCTGGGAATATAACGCCTGTTCAAAATAACATAGAGATACCATTTGATATAAAACGAGTGTATTATCTGTATGATGTGCCTGGAGGTGCTGACAGAGGAGGTCATGCTCATAAAGATTTGAAACAACTGATTATTGCAGCAAGCGGAAGTTTTGATATAACACTTGATGATGGTACAAGTAAAAAGACATTTTCGTTGAACAGGCCAAATATGGGTTTATATCTATGCCCTGGCATCTGGAGAGATATCTCCAATTTTTCTTCTGGAGCAATATGTCTGGTCCTAGCATCTGAATATTATACAGAAAAGGACTATATAAGGGAATACGAGGATTTTAAAACGTATAAGTTGAAATGAAATTCAGTAATAGGAACGTATTTATTAGCCAAACTGCGATAGTCGGTAAAAATGTAAAAATCGGCGATAATACGGTTATTTATGATAATGTCGTTATTGGCGATAATACAATTATTGCAAATGATTGTGTTATCGGGGAGCCATTAGGGGCTTATTATACAAATGAAGACTATGATAATCCCAAAACACTAATAGGTAGCAATTCCTTGATTCGCAGTCATGCTATAATATACGCTGGTAATATATTTGGAGAAGATTTTTCTACAGGACATCGTGTTACAATTAGGGAAAATAACGTATTTGGTAAAGGTTGTAGAATAGGTACTTTGTCTGATATTCAGGGTTATAGTACGTTTGGCGATTATTGTTGGTTGCATAGCAATGTCCATATAGGACAAAAATCACGAATTGCAAATTTTGTTTTCATATACCCATATGCCATTTTTACTAATGATCCGCACCCACCATCAAATATATGCGAAGGACCTACAGTTGGAGAATACTCTCAAATTGCTGTTTCAAGTGTATTGCTGCCAGGGGTTAATATTGGAAAACATTGTTTAGTTGGCGCAGGTTCAATTGTTGGGAAAAATTTTGAAGACTATCAATTAATAGTAGGCAATCCAGCAAAGTCAATTAAGGATATCAGAGATGTTAAGTCAAGAATATCAGAAGGTAGTTATTATCCTTGGCCATATAACTTTGATAGGGGAATGCCTTGGCAAGGTATAGGGTATGATAAGTGGATTGAGGAAAACAATACTACGAATAATGGATAATACTTTGGTTACTATAGGTGTCGTATCTTATAATACCGGAAAGTATGTAATTAAAGCACTTGATTCTATATTGGCTCAAACCTATAGGAATATTGAAGTGATAATTGTTGATGATGGCTCTGCTGATAATTCAGTTGAGCTAATTGATGATTGGTTGAAAAAACACAATAAGCAACATTGGCAATTCATAAAGCACCCGCAAAACAAAGGTTTGCATTATGGGCTTAACGAGATATTGGATGCGGCAACAGGTAAGTACATCAGTTTTATAGGGGATGATGAATTTGTGCCTGAAAAAACAGCAAGGCAAGTAGAAATGCTTGAGAACGCTGGAGTCGAATATGGAGTGGCTTATGGCAACATGAGTTATATCGACGAGGAAAGTAATCCTAAAGGTGATAGTAACTGGTTTGACGATAAGTTCTACAAGAACTATCCAATACCTCAAGGAAATATTCTGCACGATATAGTGTACTCCGTGACGTTCTTTGTACAAGCATCTTTGTATAGTTTGGACTTGTTACGTAAGCTGAAGTTCAGATTTGATGCAAGATTTATTACTGAAGACTGGTATCTCAATCTTTTTGTAGCAAGATATAGCAAAGCGGTAGGAACTTATGATATAATGTGCAGATACAGGTATCGTAATGATTCAATAACTGCTACAAACTGGACAGATGAGAGGATGCACAAAGTGATACTTTCTCAACTTGACATGTTGGATCATATATATAAATATCCGGAGAATAATAAAGAGGACAAGTTGGTGATATATAAAAAGATGCATGCACTTGCGTTGCAATTATATGCATCAACAAAGCTTAACAGAATAAAAAAATCAGCCGTAGCATTTGGGCTTTTTAAAAAACAACCAAGTGTAAAAAATATAATGAAGAGTATTGTGTTGTTGTTGATGGGGAATTTGGATGTAGCTAACAAGGATACCTTAGCAACAATAAAAGATAGATAAACCAATGGATTTTGTTGTTGCCGAGTTTGATCATTTTGAGCCAATATACGGTTTGCTTAAATGTGTTTCAGGTGTAGCGAATTCTGTATCGATATATGCACCTGAGAGGTTTATTGTCAGGCTGCGTACTATTGATTTTGGAATTATTGGTATACAATATAATGTTGCAGACAATCCTGATGAACTACTGAAATTCAAAATAGCGCAAAAAACAAATTCGATATTAATAATTGCGCCATCTTCTCATTTTGATAGCGTTTTAGTATTCATTGAAAAATTAGCACCTTCAAAGACGTTGTTGTGGATCAGAAATATTAATTTCTGGTTTCAGATGGGTACGAGATATAAGTTGTTTAAGAGACCACGCTCTATAGAGCATAAAATAATGTTGGATGTTGCAAATAAAGCTGACTATTTAGTTGTAGAGAGTGATACGCTTGAAAAGTATCTGCGAAGGAAAACCAATGAGAAATATAAGACAATTATTTTTCCCTACTCAATATACGAAACTGACTTGCTAGGAAGTAGCGAGGTAGGTAAACTGACAATTAGTTTGCCAGGATATATTGAAGAAAGCAGGAGAGATTATAAACTAGCATTATCAGCATTCGCAAAGCTTACTCCAAAAAGGTTTAAGTTAAAAATATTGGGTCAGGCAAGGGATGAATATGGATTTCGGATAATTGAACAAGCTAAAAAATTAATATCCGAAGGTTACGAAATCTCATTTCTGGACATGCCTGATAAATTTGAAGAAGAAATAATCAATTCCGATGTAATATTTGCCCCGCTTAATGTTAATACTCGATACAGTGGTATTGATGAAGTGTATGGTAAATCCAAAGAGTCTGGTGTTACTTATGATGTTGTCAGGTATTCAAAGCCGGCGATATTTCCCCATAATATGGATTTGCCTGCGGAGTTAAATGAGTGTGTTCTTAAGTATTCTTCAGAGGGTCAATTGGTGAAAATATTCAATGATCTTTGTAATGAAGAGTATTACGACGGCTTAAAAGCAAAAGCTTTGGAAGCTTCCCGTAAATATGGAGTAGGTGTAGTCTCAAAGACATTGCTAAATATGTTGAGATAAGAAAAATGATTACCTGCAAAAATTGCATATTAGATAGTAACGACGACCCCAATTTGATTTTGGATGAAAATGGGGTTTGCAATCATTGTCATTGGTATTACTCTGAAGCGGCGTATTATCTTAAGCAAGGGCAAGAAGGTGAAAAATTATTACAGGAAACTGTCAATGCTATTAAAGAGTACGGAAAGAATAAGCAATATGATTGTCTGATAGGATTAAGTGGTGGTGTTGATAGTAGCTATGTTGCATATAAGGCAAAGCAACTGGGTTTACGAGCATTGTGTGTACATTTTGATAATGGCTGGAATAGTGAACAGGCTGTGATGAATATTCATCACATAGTTAATAAGTTAGGTTTTGATCTTAGTACCTATGTAATCAATTGGGAGGAGTTTAAAGATTTGCAGTTGGCATATCTCAAGGCTTCAGTGATAGATATTGAAGTGCTTACAGATCATGCTATTTACGGCACTATGTTCAAAATAGCTAAGGACAATGATATAAAGTACGTGCTTGGCGGACACAACGTAGTCACAGAAGGGGTATTGCCTTATCATTGGACCTACAATAAGAAAGACTACATAAATATTAAAGCTATACACAAAAAGTATGGTGAGAAAGCTTTGCAGACATATCCGTTCCTTGATAAGAAAATGAAAAAATTTATCAAGGCGTCGGGAGTTGAGTTTGTAAACTATCTCAATTGGATGCCTTACGTTAAGGATGATGTAAAAGAAGTGTTGAAAAAAGAGTTGGACTGGCAAGATTATGGCGGCAAGCATTACGAAAGTATATGGACAAGATTTTATCAAGGCTATATACTACCTGTAAAGTTTGGTGTAGATAAACGTAAAGCCCATTATGCAACACTTATTTGTTCTGGTCAAATGACAAGAGAACAAGCTTTGGAAGAGATAAGAAAACCTGCTTATGACGAAGCATTATTTCAGGTTGATAAAGAATTTGTATTGAAGAAGCTGGGACTTAGTAACCAAGAGTTTGATCAAATAATGAAGTTGCCTGTTCGCAATCATAGAGAGTTTGATACAGAAGGATCTTTCTTTCATTACTACCCCATATTAAAGCCACTAAGGCCGTTGTGGCATACATTTAAAAAGCTTTCGGGAAAACCGGTATAGTGAATAAGGTTGTTTCGATAATAACGCCCAGTTTTAACAGGGCATATATAGTTGACGAGACCGCTCAGTCTATCTTTAATCAAACATATCCGCATTGGGAATGGGTGATTACCGATGATGGT
>ENA-UOYA01004244-UOYA01004244.1-activated-sludge-metagenome-genome-assembly--contig:-NODE-4244-length-12169-cov-4.915140_pt1 | contig 12169 bp, 10 predicted proteins | sample MGYA00238163_ERZ764804 | MGnify/ENA primary metagenome ERZ764804 (study PRJEB28919, sample SAMN05720223) | activated sludge metagenome | isolation source: Anaerobic digester | place: Hong Kong...
ATTGAGGATGAACCGAATATCAGAGAACTTGTATTGTATAACCTGAATCTGAACGGTTATGAAGGGCTGGCAGTCGAGGACGGTCTGCAGGGCTTGACTATGGCGCGCACAGAAAATCCCGACCTGATCCTGCTCGATATCATGCTCCCCGGAAAAAACGGATATGATATCTGCAGGGAACTGAGGGCAGAAGGCGTCAAAACTCCGATTATCATGCTGACAGCCAAGAATGATGAGATCGATAAGGTGTTGGGTCTTGAATTCGGAGCCGATGACTATATCTCCAAACCCTTCGGGATCCGTGAGCTTATGGCAAGAATCAAAGCGGTACTGAGAAGATATGAAAACGGTCAGGAGCAGGGTGCGTTCGCCAATGGATCGGAAGCCGGAAGCGGCGCGGGAATCGTGAACGGCGATCTCGTCATCAACGTGGACAGCCACGAGGTGAAGCTGGCGGGCAAGCCCATTGAACTGACCTTAAAGGAATTCGATCTGCTGAAGGTCCTTGCCGAAAACAGGGGAAGGGTCATGACGCGGGATCAGCTCCTGGACAAGGTCTGGGGTTTCGAATACATCGGCGAAACGAGGACCGTCGATGTCCATGTCAGATATCTGCGAAAAAAGCTCGGGGACGAGGATAGCGAAGGAAAGTATATCCAGACCGTGCGAGGGATCGGATACAAGATGCCGTAAAATATAATTTTATAGGCGGCTGCCGGGTGTATTCTTTTGAGAAACCGCTCGCTTACAGTCCAACCAAAGGCTCGGACGGTTTCCTGCAAGAACACACCGTCGCGCCGCCTGTGGCTAAATTCCGGCGGCACATTGAAATCGTACCGATTGCAGTTTGAATATATTTCATTGAAGAGGAGCTAATATGAGAAAAAGATTTCTTATATTTTCCATATGCCTGATTTTGATCAGCGTGGCCATCACAAGCGCGATTTCCATCCATGTCAACATCAAGAATTTCATATCGGAAAAAGAAAATGAGCTTTTGACATACTGTCGTCTCGTCAATATGGCGCTTGTTCAGGAATACGAAGCGGGAGGCGAAGCCGATTATGTGGGCGCGGCCGAAGACTTTTCCGAAGAAATGGGGATCCGCCTGACCTTTATCGATAGGAAGGGAAGGGTTCTTGCTGATTCCATGGAGGGCCCCGATTATGTGAAGATGGAGAACCATCTCGGAAGAGAGGAAATCACCGAATCGATCCTGTCGGGTTCGGGGGAAAGCGTCAGGAAGAGCCACACCCTGGGTGCGGAATTTCTTTATGTCGCGGACACGCTGGAATACCGGGGAGAAAAGGTTCTGATTACCCGGGTCGCCCTTGAAATTGACAGACTGAAAATGGTCAACGATTTCATCGTAAAAACGTCGTTGATTTCTTCCCTTGTAGGGATCGTCATTGCGGCCGTCATCGCTTTTGCCTATACCACAACGCTCATGAAGCCCATCAACGACATGGAAAAACAGCTGAAGGCCACCATGGAGGAAAACAAAAAGGCGGAGCAGATCCGGAAGGACTTCGTGGCAAACGTCACCCATGAGCTTAAGACGCCGCTGACCTCGATTTCGGGCTTTGTGGAAACCCTGCAGGACGGAGCGGCGGAGGATCCCGAAGTGCGGGGAAAATTCCTGGATATCATCGCCATAGAAGCCGCCAGACTGAAGCGGCTCATCGAGGATATTCTGATCATATCCGACATCGAAAACAAGCGTGAAGTGAACACGGACAGCGATATCAACGTTAGGGAGTCCATCGAAGAGATCCTGGCCTCCATAAAACCGATCATCGAAGCGAAACAGATCAAGGTCGAAGCCAGGTATGCCTACGAAATCTATATCGGCGGGAATCCCGACCGGTTCAAGCAGCTGATGGTCAACCTGATCGAAAACGCAGTAAAATATTCCCATGACGGCGGAACCGTCCGTATTGAGGCGGAGCGGAAAGAGGGGAAAGTATATATCAGCGTCAGAGATGAAGGGATCGGAATTCCGGAAGAAAGTCTGTCAAGAATTTTTGAACGCTTCTACCGCGTGGATAAATCCCGTTCGCAGAAAGCAGGCGGAACCGGATTGGGACTTGCCATCGTGAAACATATCGCAGCTCTGTTCGAAGCGGAAATCCAGGTGGAAAGCGAACCGGGAAAGGGCTCGACCTTCACAGTGATATTTAAATAATAATGGATAGAATGGATAGAATGGATAGAATGGATACCATGTCTGATCATAAGAAAGCGTATTTGTATTTAATATCGGCCCTGGTCTCCTGGGGAAGCCTTTATGTTGCCGGCAAATATGTTCTGGAAACCGTACCAAGCTTCTGTCTGCTCTTTCTGAGATACCTGATCGCGGTGGCGGTGTTGCTTGTGATCTACAGAAACCATCCAAGGCCGAAGATTGAAAAGGGAGACTTCAGATCGATTCTGCTGATCGGTATCGTTGGCTACTTTTTTGCGGTCGGCTTGCAGCTGCTTGGGACGCATTACTGCAGCGCGTCTATGGCGTCCCTGATCACATCGATGAATCCCGCGATGATTATCCTGCTTGCGTTTCCGATCCTCCATGAAAGGATCACTCTGCACAAAGGCCTTGCGGTCATCGTAACCCTCGTTGGAACCGTCGTTGTAATCGGCGATCTGGGAAGCGGGAACACGGTGATTGGCGTTGTCTTTTCCTTTATCTCCATGGCCGCATGGTCGCTGGCCTCCGTCATCGTAAGGCTTGCCTGCCGGTCCTGCGATTCGATCATCGTAACGCTGTACGGCATGAGCGTCGGGTTGCTTCTCGCGCTTCCCGCGGCATTGATCGAATGGAGAGTCACCGGTTTTCAGTTTTCTGAAATTACGCCTCTTACAGCAGTATGGATCGTTTATATCGGCATCGTCTGCACGGCAGGCGGGCTGCTCTTCTGGAACAAGGCCCTGGAATCCCTCAGCGCAGCGACCTGTTCGCTGTTCTATCCCATTCAGCCTTTGACCTCTGCGATTTTGGGAGTCCTTTTCCTTGGGGAAGTACTAAATAGCAATTATATCATTGGAGGCGCCCTGATCATCGGAGGGATCCTTTATGCGGTCATATCCGGCAAATAAATTGCAATATTACTGTAAATGCGGTTGGAATGAAGACATTCCGGCCGCTTTTTTTTAACATACTTTTAACATTGGCTTTATTCGTGCTTAACATGCCGTCTGTAAGATGAGAACTGTAAAAGAAAGAATGAATGAAAGAAGAAGGAAGGAAAAAGAAAATGAATAAGAAAATGAATAAGAAAATGAATAAGAAAATGAATAAGAAAATGATTTCAGCAGCTGCCCTTGTTATCATACTGGCGCTCGGCATGCTGGCAGGCTGCGGCTCCGAGGCGGGGAATGAAGACGCCGGCGGCGGACCGGCAGTGACCGGCACCGTTGTAACGGCAGGGTCAACCTCGGTACAGCCTTTGTCTGAAGAACTGGCGGCGGCATTTATGGACGCCAATTCCGGAATCTCTGTGGAAGTGCAGGGAGGCGGTTCCGGACAGGGAATCAAAGCCGTTGCAGAGAAAATTGCAGACTTCGGCGCCCTGTCAAGGAATGTGAAGGATGAAGAAAAATCATCGGTAACAAAGGAATATGTCATCGCCAGGGACGGTATCGCGGTCATCGTAAATCCGGAATCCCAAGTTGACAGCCTCACATTGGAGCAGATCAAGAGGATCTATACAGGCGAAATCAAGAACTGGAGCGAAGTCGGCGGCGAGGATGCTCCTGTCGTAGTCGTCAGCAGGGAAGAGGGCTCCGGTACAAGGGGTGCATTTACTGAGATCACGAAGATCCTGGATAAGAATGAAGCCGGTGAAGAAATCGATAACACCACCAAAGATGCGCTGGTTCAAGGCTCCACGGGAGCAGTGATACAGACCGTTGCGACCACGCCGAACACCATCGGATATGTCTCTCTCGGATCGTTGGGCGATTCGGTGAAAGCGGTCAAGGTGGAAAACGTTGCGCCGTCCGAGGAAACCGTGCTCTCGGGTGAATACAAGATTTCCAGACCGTTCCTCTATGTAACGGGCGGCGAACTCTCAGAGGCGGCACAGCTCTTTATCGACTTCGTGATGAGTGAAGAAGGTCAGGCAATCGTGGAAGAAAGCGGATTTATTCCGGTAATATAATCCGCTCCATGGCGCCGGACTGCGAAGGAGACAACAAATGAAGACATATGAAAAAATAGTCGAAAAATTGATCATACTATCCGCGGCAGCAACGACTATTTCCGTTGCATTGATCACCATTTTTATATTCCAGTCGGGGCTGCCGGTGCTGGCCGAGTATGGCGCGCTGGAGTTTATATTCGGCGCCACCTGGTCTCCGACCAACGGAAGCTACGGGATCCTGCCGCTCATACTCGGCACCTTGTCGGTGACGCTTGGATCCCTCGTGATCGGGATACCGACAGGAATCGCCTGTGCGATATTTCTATCCGAAATATTGCCCCGGAAAGCAGCAAGGGCTTTTAAATCAGCCATCGAGCTTCTGGCAGGGATCCCTTCCGTGGTCTATGGATTCTTTGGCCTGGTGGTCATTGTTCCGGCGATCCGGAATTTTGTCCTGCCCATTTATCAGGTGTTTGATTCGGATGCTTCAGCAACGGGCTTCAGTATCCTGGCCGGAGCTGTCATCCTGGCGATCATGATATTGCCTACCATCGTAAGCATTTCGGAGAATTCCATTTCGGCCGTACCGAAGGAATTCAAGGAAGCGTCTCTGGCACTTGGTGCGAATAAAATGGAGACCATTGTAAGGGTGCTGATACCGGCTGCCAGATCGGGGATCCTTTCCTCCATCATCCTTGGCATGGGAAGAGCCATCGGTGAAACCATGGCGGTACTTCTTATCACGGGGAATATGGCGAAGATTCCCGGAAGCATGATGGATCCGGTTGCCACATTGACAGGAACCATCGCGATGGAAATGGGATATGCGTCCCCGACTCATCAGCAGGCGCTTTTCGCGGTGGGCATCATCCTGTTTATCATCATCATGCTGCTGAATATCATTGCGCAGTTCAGCATGAGAAGACTGGGAGGCAAGACAGGCTGATGAATAAGAAAAACGCAGCATTTTATGGTTTCATAGGAATCCTGGCCGCAATTACGCTTGCAGCCCTGACCATTATCATTGGTTATATCCTCATGAACGGATTGACTTATATCAATCTTGAATTTCTGGCGGAAGAACCCAGAAGAATGGGCAAAGAGGGGGGGATCCACTCGGTCATCATCGGTACGCTCATGGTTACAGGCGTGGGAATCCTCATCGCTACGCCGATCGGGATTGCGGCTGCCATTTACTTCAATGAATACGCAAAGGGAGGGAAAGGGGTCGCAGTCATTCGGTTTTTCACGGAAATTCTGGCCGGTATTCCCTCCATTATTTTCGGATTATTTGGATTTGCATTCTTCGTCATCTTCCTTGGGATGGGATGGTCGGTGATATCCGGCGGCTTGACCCTGGCATTGATGGTGCTGCCCACACTGATCCGGGCCACGGAGGAATCGCTGAAAACCGTGCCCATGGCATACCGGGAAGGCAGCTTATCCCTGGGGGCGACAAAATGGCAGACCATCGTAAAGGTGATCATACCCTGCTGCAAACCTGGGATCCTGACCGGTCTCATCCTGGGGATCGGAAGAGCCATCGGAGAGACAGCGGCAGTCATGCTGACCGTCGGAGGCTCACTGAGAGTACCGACCTCTCTCTTTGATTCCACACGAACCATGTCGGTCCATCTTTATATCCTTTCGGCGGAAGGTCTGTCCCGGGAAAAAACCTACGCGACAGCAGCTTTGCTGATTATCATCGTACTTATGATCAATATTACCGCGAATCTGATCAGCAGCAGACTTGGAGGAACCTATGGAAATTAAAACGAAATTCGCGATCGAAAAACTGAACCTGCATTACGGCAGTTTTCATGCCCTGAAAGAGATCGACATGACCATATACGAAAATAAAATCACAGCGCTCATCGGACCTTCCGGCTGCGGTAAGTCAACGTTTTTAAGAACGCTGAACAGGATGAACGACCTGATCCAGGGCGTGATCATCGAAGGCACCGTCAGATTTGACGATATGGATATTTATCAAAACAGCTATGATATCATAGAGCTCCGGAAAAAGGTGGGGATGGTATTCCAAAGGCCCAATCCGTTCCCCAAGACGGTCTATGAAAACATCGTCTACGGACCGAAAATCCACGGGGAAAAAGATAAAAGCAAGCTGGATCATATTGTTGAAAAGACTCTGCGGGAGGTGGCTCTTTGGGATGAAGTGAAGGACCGGCTCCATAAACCGGCGACGGGGCTTTCCGGCGGGCAGCAGCAGAGGCTCTGCATCGCGCGGTGCCTGGCTGTCGAACCCGAGGTCATCCTCATGGATGAACCGACTTCAGCCCTCGATCCGGTGGCGACGTCAAAAATTGAAGGCCTGCTGGAAGATCTGGCGGTGAAATATACCATCGTCATCGTGACCCATAACATGCAGCAGGCAGGAAGAGTTTCCAACTATACGTCCTTTTTCCTGAACGGGAAGGTGATAGAAACGGACAAAACAGAAGTAATTTTTTCGAATCCTCGCGATAAAAAAACAGAGGATTATATAACGGGGAGGTTTGGATGATGTCGGCAAGACCGCAGATGGACCATGAGCTGTCCGCAATAACGAACAATTTGCTGGATATGACGAATCTGATAGAGGATACCATTCGCAACGCCATCAAATCCCTGGTGGAAAAGGATTGTGAACTGGCAAGGAATCTGATCAACAGCGATGAAAAAATCGACGACCTGGAGGACACAATCAAGGACAAGTGCCTGAAATTTCTGGCCACCCAGCAGCCGCTTGCCGGCGATTTGCGGCACATGATTTCCGTGATGCAGATGGTGAGGGATCTGGAACGAATCGGAGACCACTGCGAGGACATCGCCAAGTATACGCTCCGGTTCGAAAACGAGGAATATATGAAGGAGTTGATCGACATCCCGCAAATGGCTGATATGGCGGCCAGAATGGTGAAGAACTCAATCGACGCCTTCGTTAACAGGGATCTGAGGCTTGCCCGGAAGGTCTGGAAGGCGGACGAAGAGGTGGATGAACTCTTCCGCAATATCTATGATGAGCTTATGGGGATCATCGATCGGGATGCGGCAAAGGCAAACCAGAGCGTCATGTTCCTCTTTATAGCCGCTCACTTGGAGAGAATCGCGGACTATGCGACCAATATCTGCGAGGAGACGGTGTTCGCGATGGAAGGGAACTACGAAATGGAATAGCTCATTTTGATATAATTTGACACACACAATGAATCATCCCTTTCGTTTTCTTCGTGGAAGCTGTATAATAGAATAAATGGCGAAATGAAATATACGGCAGCAGAAGGAAAGGGGAATATGAATGAACGTTAAATTTTTAGGAGCAGCGATGTCTGTTACCGGCAGCTGTCACCTCATTACGACGGACCAGTATAAAATACTGCTGGATTGCGGACAGTTTCAGGGAAGCAGGGAATTGGAGGAGCTGAATGAAAAAGACTTCGGCTTTGATCCGCGGGAGATCGATTTTATGATATTAAGCCATTCTCATATCGACCACAGCGGAAGGATCCCTCTGCTGGTGAAGCGTGGCTATACGGGAAAGATTTATTGTACCGATGCGACTGCCGACCTTGTCGCCATCATGCTGAAGGACAGCGGATATATTCATGAAAAGGAGGCGGAATGGGCCAACCGGAAGGCGGAGCGTTCGGGAAAACCGCTGGTGAAGCCGCTGTATACGTTCCGGGATGCGGAGGTCGCAGCAAAGCAGCTGGAACCGGTCATATACGGCCAGCTGTATGAAATCAATCCGGATGTAAGAGTACGCTTCCGCGACGCCGGTCATATCCTGGGCTCTTCCATCGTCGAACTCTGGATCACGGAGGGGGAGCATGTGACGAAAGTGGTGTTTTCCGGAGACCTCGGCGTAAAGGAGAAACCGCTGCTGCGCGATCCGGAAACCATCGAAGAGGCGGATTATCTCATCATGGAGACCACTTACGGCGACCGGATTCATGAAACGAGCTGTGAAAGCCTTGATAAATTTTTTGACATTATCTTAAAAACCACCAGGCGCGGCGGCACGGTGGTGATCCCCTCTTTTGCGGTCGGCAGAACACAGGAACTGATTTTTCATTTGAATAAAGTCTATGAGGAGTGCGGGGACCTGAAACAGGAGCTGGACAGGATCATGGTCTATGTCGACAGTCCCCTGGCCACTTCGGCGACGGAAATATTCCGCAGGAATGCGCAGGTATTTGATCAGGAGACGAGAGATTACATATTAAAGGGAGACAATCCCCTGGATTTTAAAAACCTGGTATTTACACGGACCAGCGAGGAATCCAGGCAGCTCAACTTCAATACCGCCCCCAAAATCATCATTTCGGCCAGCGGCATGTGTGAAGCGGGCCGGATCAAGCACCACTTGAAACACCATCTTTGGGATCCGAAATGCAGCATCGTCTTTGTCGGATATCAGGCGGAGGGAACGCTGGGCCGGTCCATCGTCAACGGAGATAAGGACGTCAGCATTTTCGGTGAGAAGATCCATGTCAATGCGGAGATTTACAATCTGGAAGGCTTCTCGGGACATGCGGACAGAGACGGGTTGCTGGAATGGCTATCGGGATTCCGGACGCCTCCGAAAAAGATCTTCCTGGTCCATGGCGAGGAAGATTCCAAACAGAAGTTTGCCGAGACGGTAAAGCTTGCGCTGGGCTATGACTGCACGGTCGTGGAAGACGTCTCGGAATACAATCTGGATTCTGACCAGCTGCTCTGCAAAGAGGATACAAGGAATAAGATCGCGACCGAGCAGCAGCTCAACGACGTGAAGAATCAGCTGACCAAGATCCATGAAGAACTGGAAGCCATCCTTTATAATACAAATCTTGCAGTCGTCAACGGAGCCACGCAGGAAAAGATCAACGAGATAACAAACCTTATTTTAGAACTGGACAAAAGCTCGATCAAGCTCGGATCGGCTGTTGCGAAGAAAGAGGCCTGATGTGAAGAACACCATTGTAATAGGAATCGCAGGAGGAACCGGATCGGGGAAGACGACCCTGATCAACCGGATCAAAAAAGAATTCCATGATGAAATCACCGTCCTGAGCCATGATTTTTACTACAAGGATAACGGCGATCTCTCGTTTGAAGAGAGGGAAAAGCTCAATTATGACCATCCGAACGCTTTTGAAACCGCTTTGATGGTGGACCATATCGAACAGCTGAAAGAGGGAAAGGCGATTGAGCGGCCCGTTTACGACTTCGTCATCCATAACCGGAGAGCGGAAAAGGTAACAGTGGAGCCCGCAAAGGTCATTATCGTAGAGGGCATCCTCATTTTTGAAAACAGGGAGCTGTTGGAGCTGTTCGATATCAAGGTGTTTATCGATACCGACGCCGACGTGAGGATTATTCGCAGGATCATGAGGGACGTCAGGGAAAGGGGCAGAAGTCTTGATTCTGTGATCAATCAGTATCTCACGACGGTAAAACTCATGCATGAGGAGTTTGTAGAGCCGAGCAAGAAGAATGCCGATATTATTATACCGGAAGGCGGTTACAACATCGTGGCGCTGCAGATGCTGAGCGACCGGATCAAAGCTTTGCTCAACGCAGGATCCTGAGAACGCAAGGACAGGGAGATGCGCAGAAAGGCACCCGGTATTAAAAATAAGAATTCCGTCTCATTTCTGTTCCTTTGATGAAAAATATTTGGTATAATAGATTTCAGGCAGAATGATTCGTGTGGAAAGGAGGAAAGGGATGTCTTTACTGAAAGAAATCGCGCCGGGCGTCCAGCAGGTAGCCGAGGCCATCGCGATCGCCGTGGGCGTTGAGGTTGAAATAGTGGATAACCAGCTTACTATCGTCGGCGGTACTTCCATTTATTCGAAAAGGATCGGAGAAAAGGAGGAAGCCGGAGAACTCGACGGCAATTATTTGTATGCCAGGGTTCTTCGGACAGGAAATACGGAATGTATAACGGACGCACAGAACGACCAGTCTTACGGCGTCAGTGTCGACGCCTTCGGTTCGTATGAGCTGGCGGAAATCTGCACCCCGATCAAACTGGAAGATGAGATCATCGGCATCATCGGCCTGGTTGCCCTGAATGAGAACCAGAGATCGATCCTGCTTGATAAAAGCAAGAACCTGGTCAAATTTGTCGAGAAGATGGCCGATCTGCTTGGAGCTAAGGCCGTGCAGAAGAAGGCGCTCAATAACGTGGAACTCAGCATGAACGAAATGGCCACCGTACTGGAAACCACTCACGAAGGCATCTTCGCCATTGACAGCAGAGGATATATCAAGCATTGCAACTACATGGCGGAGGAGCTGTTCAAAACGACAAAAAACGATATGATCGGAAGCCACATCAGCAAATTCATGCGGGGCACGCCTGCGCTGGAAGTGCTGCGGTCGGGAAACGGCTATACCGAAAATGAGGAGATTTATGTCAACGAACGGGGAAGCTTTCATTTCATCGTCACCGCAAAACCCTTCTTTACCGAACGGACGGTCGCCGGTGTGGTCATCTCTTTCCGCGATATCGAGGAAGCCCAGAAGCTGGTCTATAACATCAATACCAGAGCGCTGAAATATACCTTTGATGATATCATGGGTGAAAGCGAAGCGCTGAGGAGAGCAAAAAACCAGGCGCTGCTCACGGCAAGAGGCAACTCCACCGTACTGATTACAGGAGAAAGCGGAACAGGGAAGGAAATGTTCGCAAAAGCGATCCACTACGCCAGCTCCAGGGCGAAGGGGCCGTTCATAACGGTCAACTGCGGAGCGATCCCGGAGAACCTTCTGGAGAGCGAACTGTTCGGATATGAGAAAGGTGCGTTCACCGGCGCCAGCGACAAGGGCAAGTTTGGCAAATTTGAACTGGCAAACGGCGGAACGATTTTTCTGGACGAAATCGGAGACATGCCGCTGCATCTGCAGGTAAAACTGCTCCATGTCCTTCAGAATATGCGGTTTGAACGGGTCGGGGGCAATAAAGTCATCATCGTAGACGTAAGAGTCATTGCCGCGACCAATAAGGATCTGGAAGCCATGATCAAGGAAGGTACGTTCCGGGAGGATCTGTATTACCGCCTGAGCGTCATTCCACTGATCATACCGCCTCTCCGCGGGAGGAGATCCGACATCAAGCTTTTGATGTATCATTTCCTGAACAAGTACAATACGTTCATGAATAAAAAGATAACCGGCTTCACCGAGGAAGTCGAATACATCTATGAGAGTTATGACTGGCCGGGAAATGTCAGAGAGCTTGAAAATGCCGTTGAATACGGCACAAATATGGCGTTTGGGGATAAGATCGGCATCGACGCCGTACCGAATCGGCTTTTAAAGAAGGATTCCAATACGATTCAGTTAGAAGAAAGCGATCTTCCGCTGAGTGAGCAGGTCAAATTTTACGAAAAGGAAATTCTGACAAGAAAACTGAAAAAATATGGCAACAGCAGCAATGCAAAGGATCTTGTGGCAAAGGAACTCGGGCTCAGCAGGGCGACCCTGTATCGCAAGCTTTCAGAACTTGGAATCAATTAAGTGCGACAGACCGTGTCCAAAATTTCTCATGAATGAGAAATAAATTTCGTGTTATAGTGGAAAGAATCGCAAGCTTCTCCGGCAGACCGGCAAGGAAGCTTGATTTTTTCAATGTTTTTCCTGCCGAACATTTTTCTCTTGCAATAAATATGATTCGGCATGAAATTTGTATGCTACATATTATGTTGTTATTATTATAGATCGATGGCGTTTGCCAAAAAATGTTAAACTATGTAACCCGAAGCGTCAATATGGGGTCAGACCCGGACGCAGTAACCGGGAGACAGCATAGAAAACCAAAGGAGGATTATTGAAAATGTTAAGAGATGCATTACCAAAAGTCGTTACGCCATTACCGGGCCCAAAGGCGCAGGCAATCATTGACAGAAGAGCGAAGGCGATGCCGAACGCGATTAAATGTATTTATCCATGCGTGATAGCGCGCGGTGAAGGTGCGATGTTCGAAGACGTTGACGGCAATGTTTTCCTTGACTGGATCGGCGGAGTCGGAGTACTCA
>ENA-UOYA01004245-UOYA01004245.1-activated-sludge-metagenome-genome-assembly--contig:-NODE-4245-length-12163-cov-7.447886_pt1 | contig 12163 bp, 6 predicted proteins | sample MGYA00238163_ERZ764804 | MGnify/ENA primary metagenome ERZ764804 (study PRJEB28919, sample SAMN05720223) | activated sludge metagenome | isolation source: Anaerobic digester | place: Hong Kong...
GCAAAAGACACCTTTTAATCGAGACATGCACCCTCCCTTTCGGCACCTGAACTAGACCACACCACTGACTCCTTGCCCCTTGAAGAACTGATTAAGTGTTGGGGCTGCGGGCTTACATAGTCAACGGGGTAGGTGTCAACATGGTGTGTTTAACCGGTTAGTTAACACCGGCAGCGTTGATTTACAATGAGTCAGTGGGGCCTACGGGAAGTCCTATCTCTCCTGAATCACAACAGTTGGCACGCCTTCTAGCCAGCAACACGTTGAGGAACGCGGATTCCCTGCGGAGGCTGCTGAGCTACCTTGGCGAGCAAACACTGGCGGGAAAAGCGGATGGTTTGAAGGAGTATACCGTCGGCACCGAGGCGTTCGGCAAACCACCCGGGTACGACCCGAAGACCGACTCCTCCATCCGAGTCCTGGTCAGCAATCTGCGGAAAAAACTGGGTGATTACTACCGGGGAGAGGGCGCTCAGGATCCCCTCGTTGTGGATTTTCCCAAAGGCGGTTTCAAGCTGGTTTTCAGGGAACGGTCCGGGGAGGACCAAGTGCAAACGGCGGGTAAGCCGTCCCCAGTCGACCGCCGCTGGCGTCTGGCTACCGTGATACTGGTAATCGTCGTCGTTGCAATGGTGGCTGTGGCGCTGATCTGGCGCTCCGAAGCCCCGGCCGGGGGTAATCAATCTGAAGCGTGGGCGCGCCGTTACTGGAGTCCGGGACTCGAAGCGCTGTGGCGGCCCTATATCGAGGGAGACAGACCGATCATCGTCTCTCTCGGCACGCCGATGTTCCTGGCGGTTCCCCGCGGTTTCTTCCGGGATCCGCAATACAACGATTGGCCGAAAATGCAGGCGGCGGGCGTACCGAAACGGCTGGAACAGAGCTTGCGGAGCGGACCGGCGATCCCATCCTGCATCTACACGGGCGTAGGTGAGGCCATTGGGGCCTTTAGGCTGGCTATGGCTTTCGGCGCCCGCCACCGGGACGTTTCAGTGCATCCGAGCTGCGATCTCGGATGGGAGGAAATCAGCCACAGCGACATAATTTTTGTGGGACCGGAAAAGTTTAATCCCCAGATCCCGGAACTGCCCGAGAACCGCGAATTGGTCATCCGGGACGACGGCATCAGAAACCTGCGGCCCATGAAGGGCGAATCCGACGTCTACGTTGAGGGGAAAGCCACCCTTGAGCCCGACGGTTCTACCATGCGCGAAGGGTATGCCTTGATCACCCGTCTGGTAGGCTTGCACGGCCGGGGGCACATCACCATTCTGGCAGCCACCTGCACCGAAGGGTCCCGCGCGGCTGTGGAGTACGCAACACGCCCGAACTACGCCGAGGAATTGGTACGGAAGCTCCAGGTTCGTCCCGGCGTTCTGCCTGAGCAGTTTCAGGTGGTCCTGAAGGCGCGTTACAAATCCTATGTCCCCGTGAATGTCTCCTACGTGACGCCACACGTGCTGGCTGAGGGCGCAGGCGCACGGTGAACCCCGACGACTTTCCACATTGAGAAGGACACCCTCCGCCCTCCCCCGACCGCCGGGAGGACGGAGGCGCCGCCGTCAGAAAACGATTTTCATGCCCAGCGCGATCATGCGTGGCACATTACTCATCTCCATGGCCAACTGACCAAACCTCGAATTGGTCACGTTGTTACTCTGAAGCTTCGACAACCACGGATGGTTCATGATGTTCTGCGTCTCCATGCGCACCTGCAAGTGGACGCGTTCCTGAACCGTGAACTGCTTGAACAGGGCGAAATCGGTGACATAGAACGCCATGCACCGAACATCCGAAAACCGGGTCGGGAAGTTCTGCAATGTGTACGGAGCCGGTCCCGCGGTCTTCGGGAACAAGTTCGTATCAAACCATTTGTCCACCGAAGGGTCGTATCCCGTCCGTCCGGCTGCGATGGCGCGTTCGTCCCGCTGCTCGTTGGTCAGCTTGGCGCTTTGCGCCGAGAGTGGAGCCGCATTGGGGAACGAGAAGGGGAATCCGGACTGGATCACGCCCTCACCGGCCAGCGTCCAGCCACCGAGGATACCGTTCAATACTGGATGCATATCGGCCAAGTAGGGCCGCTTCCTGCCAAATGGAAGATCGTAGCTGCCCACCACGGCGACTTTCTGGGGAACGTCGAACTCTACCAGTCGCTGTTCCAGCCCGGTGCTCAGGAAGTCCGTCAAATTGGTGTCCTGGGCGTTCAACACGTTCACCCGTTCCAGACTTTTGGATATTGTGTAGGAACCCGTCAGGGTGAGTCCTTTCGAGAAGCGATGCCGCGCCATGAGTTGAAGCGAATCGTAGCGCTGCTTCCCGATTGGTACGTCGGTCATGGTGACGCTGGTGTACTGCGGGTAAGCTACCAGGAGTTGCTGGCGCGTGAGTTGGGACACGTTGAGCGAGGACCCCGTCAACAAGCCGGCCATAGGGTTGCTCAGTTTCGACGTGAAGTAGGCTTGGCGTTGCTCAACAGGAAGGCTCTGGAGAACCGCGAGCGGCAGGAAATTCAATCCGACCGTGACGGGCCGGCGGCGCGTGAAATTCCCGACATAGGAGGCGTCCAGCAGCCAGCCGCACATCTCGTATTGGAATCCGAACGAAACCTGGTGCGAATAGGGCAGCTTGCGATTGACATACTGAAAACCGATCGCTTGTCCCAGATTTGCCGCCATCCCAGCGCTGGAGCCTGGGGCCTTCAGAAGTCCATTGGGGTAAATCGACGCCGGGAATGGATCGCTGAGGCTTGCTGCCGGCGTCAAGCCGCCATCGAGGGTGGCAACGATCGGCGTGGCCAGACTGAAGCCCGTCGGATCGCCCTGGCTGGACTGCCCCAGATAGCTCAGCGCCCATCCACCACGGAACACGAACTTCGGCAGGAACTGGTACGCCACGCCGACGCGCGGCTGGAAGTTGGTCCGGAAGGTGTCGAAGGCGTAACGGCTCTGACCGTTTACGCCGGCAAACACCAAGCCGCCCTTGAGGTCCAGTCCCTGTACCTTGGAGGCCAGCGGGCTAGCTTGATCGAAAGCAAAACCACGCACCATGCGGTTGAAGCGTTCCCAGCGCGGAGTCTCGTAATCCCAGCGCAGGCCGAGGTTTAACGTCAGCTTCGAATTCACTTTCAGATCGTCTTGCAGGAACAGCGCGTAGTAGAAATTGCTGTAGGACGGATCAATGTTGCGGTCCACGCTCCCGCTGGCCGGATTGCCGAGCAGGAACGACGCGAAGCCGTTGCCGCTCAGCGCATCAGACTGTAAGGGATTCGCCTGCGTCCAGGCACGCGTGAAGCTGTATGTTCCGGCAGCCGCTCCGGGCTGCAGCGTGTTGTCGTTGTAACGGCGGAATTCACCTCCGAACTTGAGGAAGTGGCGGCCCATCGAATAGCTGAGGTTGGGCTGCAATGTCCAACTGTCGTGGGTCTGATACAACGTCACGTAACTGGCACCCATCTCGGAGTAACCATCGATATTGACGCGCGGGAACTGCAGCGTGGTGAACTGTCTGACGAGTGAATCGGGGAAACCTAAAGTGCGCGGATCGAAGCCCTGCGCAAACGAGTTGCCGTTGAAAGTCTCGTAGCGCGACAGCCCGGCGCGGAGGTTCAGGACCAGCTTCGGAGTAAGGGTATAAGTCCAGTCCGCGCCCCAGTTCCTCGGCACACGCTGGCCGGGCCATTCGGTGTTGGGCTCGGCGGCATTGGTGCCCCACACGCGCTTCTGCCAGTAGATGTTGTCGGTTTGTCCGTATCGAAATGAAATCCGGCTCTTTTGCGTTGCCTGGAAATCGATCTTGCCCATCCAGGCGTCCAAGCTGCCCTCATTGGGCATAAAGTTCATGTAATTGTTGGAACGGCTCAGCCCGTCGCCTTGCCTGGTGGGCTGCGGATAGTAAGTCAGCAGCTTGGCGGCGACCGGATTGATGCGGTCCTTCGGAATCACGTTGCCGGCGAAGGGGGTGCGCGTGTACTTTCCGTCCGCGCCTAACTTGGTGGTGGACGGATCGTAGATGGTGATGGCCTGCCCCTTGTCGGTCATCAGGTTCGAGAAGTCGCCCTGGAGTTGTTCGGGTTGCGGCAGCGTGCGTACCTGGCCACCCGTTTGGCGCGTCCGCTCGGCTTCGTAGGACAGCAGGAAGAAAAGGCGGTTGCGTCCATCAAACACCTTGGGGATGTAAACCGGACCGTCAAACTGCGCGCCGAATTCGTTGGCGTTGTACTTGATTTGCTCTTTCTTGAGACCAGCCTTGTTGGCTTCCCAAGGCATGGCGATCAGGGCCTTGTTCATGTTGTATTCGAACATCTGCCCGTGGAAAGTGTTGGTGCCGGACTTGAGGTTGATGATGGTGACGCCGCCGCCGACCCTGCCGAACTGCGCGTCGTAAGAGTGGTTCTGGATAGTCACTTCCTGCGTCGTGCTGAGTGGTGGAACGTAAGCCACGCCGCGGTCGGATTGCGTGGTGGTGACGCCGTCCATCACTGCCTCGTTCTCGCCCTTGACGCCGCCGCCGATGGATACGCTGTTGATGTTGCCGAAGGCGGTGATGCCCATGGTGCCCCAATACGTACTGGCCTTGACTACCCCAGGTTGCGTGTACTGGAGCGCGAAAACGTTACGCGTGCCCGCAGGCACGTTCTCAACCACCTGGTTGTCGACCATCGAGGTCCGGGACGCGCTCTCAGTCTGTAGGAGCGGCACTTCGCCGACCACGGTGATCGCGTCGGTCAGGCTTCCGACATCGAGTCGGATATCAAGGCCAAGCCGGTCGGACGCGGCCAGAACGACACCTTCGCGCACGTAGGATCGGAAACCCGCCTTCTCCGCGTTCAATCTGTAGGTTCCGGGCAGCAGGAACTGGATCGTGTACCGCCCCGCCGAGTTGCTCACGGACTCGGTCGCGATTCCGCGCTCGACGTTCGTCGCTTTGATTTTGACCCCCGCCACAACGGCGCCGCTCGGATCCGTCACGATGCCGCCGATGGTGGCACGGAACTCCTGAGCCCAGCCTGTCGCGGCCAGGCATGTTAGAAGCACGATGATGATGCGTGCCAGATGTTTCATTAGACCCCCTTATTCAAGTTCAGAAGTATCAATCTCGTTCCGGTGAATATCGGCCCGGGGAAAGCTCGCTGACATGCCGAAGACGGGCGTGTTGATCGCCTGGCTGACCGCCAGGCATACCGCGCCGTGGATCAGCGGCACTTCCCGCGCGGACCAGGACCGGCGCAAAGTCACCCTGGCATACGGCGACAGGTACAACGTATCGACCGCGCGGCGAATCAATGGAAACGCTTCGGTGATCTTGCCGGCAAGCACAATCTCCGCCGGATTCAAAATCGTGACGATGTTCGTCGCGGCCAGCGCAATGTAATTCGCCGTCTCCTGGATGGCCGCCACGGCGCGCGGCTCCTCGTTGGCAGCCGCATCGAGCAGTTCCCGAAACCGCCCGCTCTTGAAAGGCGTTCTGGGTTTATAACGATTCCAGGTGGCCGCGTTCGAAATGTACGTTTCCAGGCAGCCAGTTCTTCCGCACGAGCAGCGAGGGCCATCCGGGTTCATGATGATGTGCCCTACTTCGGCGGCGAAGCACGCGTTGTGCCCACGGTATAGTTGGTCGCGGAGAATCAGGCCCGCTCCTACGCCGTAGTCGCCGACGGACATGAATAGAAAATCGCTTTGAGCCCCCTCCGCGTGGCTCTCCAAGCGCCGCAATTCGCTGAGGGCGCCTAGGTTGCAGTCGTTGTCGATCGAAACCGGGATACCCGTATGCCGCTCCAGTTCGCGGGCAAGAGGACATCCGGAGTACGCCGGCAGGGTGGTGACGCATGTGATGATCCCCGCCGCGGCATCCACAAAACCGGGGACGCCGACTCCGATGTGCCGGATGGCTTTCGCACCTAGTTTCATCTCCACCCGGATCACATCCAACATCCGCCGGACTTCCCCGCAGAAGACCTGAGGGTCGGCCGGCGTCGGGATCGACCAGGTCTTCTGGATTTCCCCGCTGAAGCCCGCGAAGGCCAGCATCGTTTCGGAAGGCTGAACGTAAATCCCAACCACCTGAAAATACTCGTCCCGAAGTTCGAGCAGCATCGGCACCTTGCCCCGGCCGGAGGGCTTTGCCCGCCGTTCAGTGAGCAACCCTTCCGCAATGAGCCCTTCCACGATGCGCGAAACGTTGCTGGGGAAGATTCCGCTGCGGCGGCTCAACTCCGCCCGCGAAACCGGACTGTATCGCCGCATGAGGCCCAGGAGAATAGAACGGTTCACCTCGCGCACCGATTCGGGTGTCGCTGTGCGCGGAGTTGGAGCCCCTGAGTTCCTTGACATGTGGACATCAAAAATGATAAATCTTTTTAAGACTGAGTTGCAACAAAAAAATCGTGACGCGCAATTATCTCAGAATTCTCACTCTCGCCCTCGCGGCACTCCTCGGCCAGCCGGGGACCTGCGGTTCGAAGGCTCCGGACAGGACCGCGCTGGATGAATACGTCGCGAAACCCGATGCGCACTTCCACTGGGAGTGCAAGGAGAAAATCGATACCGTCACCGGCACGTATTACCTCCTCGCCATGACTTCCCAGCAGTGGCGCACCGAACAGGAAGTGACCCACTCGGTGTGGACTCACTGGTTGAGCATCTACAGGCCCGCAAAAGTGACCAGCGCCATCGCATTGTTGACGATCAACGGCGGCTCGGTCACGAGCAAGCCACCCAAGCCGGATGCGCGCGCCACGGAAATCGCCGCGCTCACTGGAAGCGTGGTGGCCGAACTGCGCGGCGTGCCGAATGAACCAGTGAAGTTTGCCGGCGATCCTTACGGCCCGCGCACCGAGGACGCCATCATCGCGTACACTTGGGACAAGTTCCTAAAGACCGGCGACGGCTCCTGGCCGTTGCGGCTGCCCATGACCAAGAGCGCGGTGCGCGCCATGGATGCGGTAAGCGAGTTCGTCAGGAAAGAAACGGGGACGAAGGTGGACCGCTACGTGGTTGCCGGCGCCTCTAAGCGCGGGTGGACCACCTGGGCCACGGCTGCGGTGGATAAGCGCGTGGTGGCCGCCGCGCCCATCGTCATCGACACGCTCAACCTCGTGAAGAGCTTCGTGCATCACTACCGCGTCTATGGATTCTGGGCCCCGTCGACCAACGACTACTTCGAGATGGGGCTTATGGATGCGCTCCACCATCCGCGCTACGATGACTTGGCGCGAATCGAAGACCCCTACTCATACCGCGATCGCCTGACAATGCCCAAGTACATCATCAATTCAAGCGGCGACCAGTTCTTCCTGCCGGATTCCTCGCAATTCTACTTCGACGAACTGAAAGGCGAGAAATACCTGCGGTACGTTCCCAATACGGACCACTCGCTGCGCGGTTCCGACGTCTGGCAGACCCTCACGGCCTTCTACAACGCCATCCTGAACAACCAGCCGCGACCGCGCTTCGGTTGGAAGTTCAGCAAGGACGGATCCATTCGCGTTACGACGGCCGACGCGCCATCGGCCGTTAAGCTGTGGCAGGGAACCAACCCCAAGCATCGCGACTTCCGCTTGGAGGCGGTGGGCCCCATCTTCAAGGCAACCGAGTTGCAGCCGGTGAAGAAGGGCGTCTATGTAGCAAAGGTGGAGAAACCGGCATCGGGCTGGACGGCCTATTTTGTGGAACTGACGTTCCCTAGTTCGATCAAGTATCCCTTCAAGTTCACGACTCCGGTGCGTGTGACCCCGGACGTGCTGCCCTTCGCGGCCCCCGTCCCGGGAAAGACCAAGCTCGGTCCGCAGAAACAGGCGGACTGATTCCCCGCGCCGCGCCCTATTCGTAAGCGATGCGGAGCCCGTCCATGATTCCCTTCATGTAACCGAAGGCGAAGACCTTCCCCATCATGGCGTAACCGGGATTGGCATTCGACTCACCCTCCATGGTCGGGGCATGGTCCGGGCGCATAGGCCCGTCGAAACCCGCGTCGGCGTAAATTTTCAGCATGCGCGGCATGTCGGTTGGACCGTTATCATGGAAAGTCTCGCGGAAATGCTCGCCCTGCCCCTCTATGTCGCGGAAATGCACGAAGAAAATTTTCTTCGCCGCGCACCATTCGCGAGCCAGTCTGTAGATATCCTCGCCCATGGCCTTGAAGTTGGCCTGGCAGAAAGTCACGCCGTTCATCGGGCTGGGCGCCATGTCGAACACGCGCCGGTAGTTGGCCGCACTGGTTAGGACGCGCCCGATGCCGCGCAGCGGCGACAACGGCGGGTCGTCGGGATGCAGCGCCATCTTCACACCCGCGCTTTCAGCCGCTGGCATGATGGACTTTAGAAAGTACTCCAGGTTGGCCCAAATCTTCTCTTCGCTGATCTCGCCCCACTGCGTCAAGCCCTGTTTCTGCGCTTCGCGATTGTCGAACTCGGTTGTGAGCGCGCCGCCTCGCGCGGGCACATCCACCCTGGTGCGATACCAGCCGAGGCCCGCCATGAAGTTGTTGCACACCATGGGGATGCCGGCGCGTCCGAGCGCATCGAGAGCAGCCTTGTAGTTCTCGATTTGCTCGTCGCGGCCCGGCAGACCCAGCTTGATCTTCTCGGTGGGCACGGGGTCGCTTTCGACGCCGGCAATGCGCAGTCCCGCCTGCTGGAATTCCGACTTGATGGCCGCAATCGTTTCGGCGTATTGCTCGCGCCGCACCTTCGCCAGCGCACCGGTCACGCCCGTGATGGCCCAATTCACGCCCATTTGCCGCGCCAGGCGGATGCGAGAAGTCTGCCCCGGCGAGAAGACCTCGCACAATTTGATGCCGCCGGTTGTAGCCGGCGCCGATGCCAGCGGCACGGCCGCAGCCGCGCCAATACACGCACGGCGCGTCAACTTCGCCATGGGTTCACCTCGTCACTTGTAGAGAAGGAGCGTTTACGATCGTTATGCGCGGGGCGCCCGAGGCAGGAGGCACCGGAAGCCGCTGTTCCTCGAGAACGCGGACATGCTCCAGCATCCCCCACTTGGCTTTGTAAATGCAGTCTTCCACCGAGTGGCCAATGCCGGTGAAGCCTTCCAATTCGGGCGAGTAAAACGAGAAGAAATCCGGTTCTTCGGTGGCTTCAATCACCAGTGAATACTTCAAGTCAATCATTGCCGGTCTTCCCCTTTCAGGCCAACCGCCTTGAATATGGCATGGCAGGTGCCCGAAGGCACATCCTTGCTTCCATGGTAGTCGATCCGAACGAGGTTCTCCCATCACGGCTTTCCGTAATAGCAGATCGAACCCTTCTCGCGAACCACGCGAAAGCCCTCTCGTTCCAGCACCCGCACCAATTCGTTGAAACGCAGCGTTCACCTCCCGCGCGAGCTACCAGCTTACACCCGGACGGCGTTGTCGTTAGCCTGCGCGGTAAGAGCCGGGGGAGGCGGCTCCTTGAACCGCACGCTCACCAGTTTCGACACGCCCGGCTCCTGCATGGTGACGCCGTAGAGCGCCTCAGCCGCCTCCATAGTTCGCTTAGCGTGCGTGATGACGATGAACTGCGTGTTCTTGGACATTTCCTTGACCAGGCGCGTCAAGCGAATGATGTTCGACTCGTCCAGCGGCGCATCCACCTCGTCGAAGATGCAGAACGGGCTAGGCTGGAACCGGAACACAGCCATCAGCAGGGCCAACGCTGTCAGCGCCTTCTCACCACCCGACAGCAGCAGCACGTTTTGCAGGCGCTTACCCGGAGGCGAGGCCACGATGTCGATGCCGGACTCGGCGATGTTGGTCTCGTCGGTCAACCTCATCTCGCCGCTGCCGCCGCCGAACAGCACCTGGAACGTCTCGCGGAAGTACGTGTTAATGCGCTCGTAGGCCTCGGTAAACCTCTTGCGCGACTCGACGTCGATCTCGTGAATAGCCTTCTCGGTGTCTCGAATGGAATCGATCAGGTCCTGCCGCTGCGCATTCAGGAAATCGTAACGCTGCTGCGCTTCCTTGAACTCTTCCAGCGCCTGCGGATTCACCGGCCCCAGCGCTTCGATGCGTGCGACGATTTCCTGGTAGACCTGTTCGGCCTCAGCGATGGCCTGCTCGTCGGGAATGGGTTCCTCGCCGGCAGTCAGCTCGGCGATCTGTGTATTCAGCTCCTTGCGGCTGGTTTCCTCCAGGTATTTCAGCTCAGCCTGCCGCTTCACTAGTTCGACTTCGATCTGCGATCGCTTGTCTTGCGCCGTCTGCACTTCCACGCGCAACTGCTTCAGAGCCTCCTCGATGGCAGTCACGCTCTCGCGTTCCGCGGCCTCGGCTTCGGTCAATCGCTTGACCGCCTCCTCAACCCTGGCGATCTCCTCAATGAGCTTGCCCGCGCGGTGATCCAGCTCGATATTGTCGGCCAACAGCCGGGCGCGCTCGACGCCCAGCGCCTCCATCTCGACGGTGAGTTCACGTTTGCGGTTGGAAACTTCTTTCCACTGCGATTCCAGCCGTACCTGCGCCGCCTTCTCCGCGCGGCGGCGTTCATCGAGGCCCGCCAACTCGGCGCGCAGCGCGGAATGTTCTTCTCCCGCGCGCGACACCTCGGCCCGAATCTTCTCGATCTCGGCGCGGGCGGCCGCAAGCGCTTCCTCCTGCTTCCGGCGGGCCTGCTCCTTTTCCGCGACCTGGCGCTGGCTGCGCTCACGCTGCTCGTCCGAACGGCGGCTTTCCTCGTCCAGGCGCGCCAGTTCCATCCTGGCTACCTTCAAACGGCTGGCCGCGCGGCCGCTTTCCTCTTCCAGCTTGCGGCGTTCGTGATCGAGCGCCACAGCCTGTTTCTCGTGATCCTGCTGCGCAACGCGCAGCCGCTCCAGCTCTACCTCGGCCGCCGCGATCTCATTCTCAAGCTGCGTCAACCGCTCGGCGGTGGCATCCACTTCCTTGAGCTTCGCATCGCAAAGAACCTTCACTTCGCGCAGTTCGCGCTTGAGCGCCAGCGGACCGCTGGTGGACATGCGCCCGCCGCTGACCGCGTGCCCGTGATAGCAGACACCGTCCGGAAGCAGGAAATACACGTCCGGATATTCGAGAGCCAGCCGCTGCGCCGCGGCGCGGTCTTCCACCACGAAGCAGCGCGCCAGGCGCGGCAGAATCTCCGCCGGAGTACGCGTCAGCCCGTTGGTAAACCGCAGCATATCGCGTAAACGGCCCACGATACCGGTTTCCGGACCGATGGCTGGGTCTTCCGGGTGCGGGCGGCCGTTGCGCAAATCCCCGTCCGGATGGACCAGGAACGTGGCGCGGCCTTCCATGTCCGTGCGCATCAGGTCGATACCGCACTCGGCCTGCCGCCAGTTGTCCACCACGACGTATTCGAGTTCGTCGTGCAGGAATTCCTCGGTGGCCTTTTCGTAAGCTGGATCGACTTCGACGAAGTCGGCCAGCACACCGACGGCCTTGAGGTCCGCCGCCTGCCCTTGCTCGATGGCGGTGAACAAGCGCTTCACCGATTCGGTGGTGTAGGCGCGGTGCGAGAGGATCTCGCCCAGCGAGTCCCGGCGCGCCTTGATGCGCGAAGACTCGGTGCGCAACTCATCCAGGCTATGTCGCGTCTGGCCGGCTTCGGCCTTCCGCGCCGCCAACAGCTCCTCTACCTGTTTCCTTTCGGCCGCAACCTTGGCCAGTTCCTGGCGCCGTGCCTCGATCTTTGCGCTGAGGTCTTTGCCGGAAGCTTCGATCCACTCCAGGTCGCTCGCCGCCTGCTGCTCATCCTTGCGCGCGCGTTCGCGGTTGCGCTCGATCCCGGCCAGGTACTCCTCGATCTGTGCCAGTTGGTTACGCAGCGCCGAAGCTTCACCGAGCAGCCGCAGCACACCCTGGCGGCCGCTCTCGATGGCCTGCTCACGCTCCCGCAGTTGCGCCTGCAGGCGCTCCCTTTCCTCGTTCTTCGCCACCAGGCGGGCTCTCGCTGTCTCGGTGTGCTTTTCCAACTCGACGACGCCCTTGGCGTGCGCTTCCACCTCGGCCTGCAGCTTGGCCACGCGCCCTTCGAGCCCCTGGGATTCGGTCTCGCCCTGCGCAAGGCGCTGCTCGATGGAACCGATCTGCCGGGCCTGATATTCAAGGCGCCCCCGCGCGCGCTCTTCTTCCAGCCTGAGGTCCGCCAGGCGTTTCCGCGAGCCCGTAAGCTCGCTCTCGGTGCGGTAAAGCTGCTCGCGAAGGC
>ENA-UOYA01004248-UOYA01004248.1-activated-sludge-metagenome-genome-assembly--contig:-NODE-4248-length-12153-cov-7.174822_pt1 | contig 12153 bp, 11 predicted proteins | sample MGYA00238163_ERZ764804 | MGnify/ENA primary metagenome ERZ764804 (study PRJEB28919, sample SAMN05720223) | activated sludge metagenome | isolation source: Anaerobic digester | place: Hong Kong...
ATTCCTTTCCTTTGCAGCATAGCCACCGGGATGCCGCCGTTTTTCCCGATGCTGCCCATCATGGCGGGCGAGCTTTTTACCTATGGGCTGGTCAGCGGGCTTCTTTATCAAAAGGGCAGAGTCCCGCTTTATCCCTCCATGCTGCTTGCCATGTTGTGCGGACGCGTGGTCTATGGTTTGATTTTTACGGCTTTACTCCTGGTCAATCACGGGGTTTTGCGGGCCTTATCAGTAACCGGAGCATTAATAGAAGGGATTCCGGGGATCATTGTCCAATTATTATTGGTGCCGATAATTGTTGCGGCGGCGCAGCGTTATTTTCATGATGGAACTGAAATAAAAACGCTCGCCCTGGAAAAGGCCAGGCAAATGATTAAGAACGGAAAAGCAAGCTGTGTGCTCATCAAAGACGATCGCATCATTAGCACAGCCAGTGGCCAGGGTGTTGCCCCTTTGCTTTCAATCTACGAAAAGGAGCCAGAGGTTTTGCAGGGGGCGTTTGTGGTGGATAAGGTCATTGGCAAAGCGGCCGCTCTGCTACTTATGCTGGGCGGGGCGAAAGGGGCCTATGGTATAGTGGCGAGTGCTGCCGGTTGCGCTTATTTAAAGGCGCGCGGCTTTCAAGTAGATTATGGGGAACTGATTGACAAGATCACCAACCGGACAGGCGATGGTATCTGTCCCTTGGAAAATTCCGTACTGGACACCGATGATCCGGAAACCGGATATTATCTGTTAAAAGAAACCTTAAAACGTCTTAGAAATGCAGGGTAAAAAAGCAAATCAGCGCAAGATATGAACAAGAAGCAAACAAGCAGCAGATCAGAAGTAGCAAATCAGAAATAGTAATGGAAATGAAAAAGTACAGACAAAAAACGGAGGCGTCAGAATGAAGAAACTAGGATTTGGTCTAATGCGGTTACCACTTACCGATCAGGAAAACCCACAAAGTATTGATCTGGAACTTCTGTCCAAGATGGTGGATTATTATCTCAAGCAAGGTTTTACTTATTTTGATACGGCCTATCGGTATCATCAGGGCTTGAGCGAGGTTGCAATACGTCAGGCGCTGGTGGAAAGACATCCCCGGGAGTCGTATCTGCTTGCCGATAAGATGCCCACTTTTTTAATCACAAAAAATGATGATTACCAGCGAATTTTCGCTGAGCAGTTAGAAAAATGCGGCGTTACTTATTTTGATTATTATTTGCTGCATACCCTTGGCGCGAAGAACTATGCCAACACTCTCCAGCATGGCGGGTTTGACTTTGTGCAAAAGTTGAAAACCGAAGGAAAGGTAAAACATATCGGCTTTTCTTTCCATGACAAGGCCGAGTTGTTGGAGGAGATTTTAGCCAGGCATCCGGAGATGGAATTTGTGCAGCTGCAGATAAACTATATTGATTGGGATAATGCAACGATTCAATCCCGGAAGTGTTATCAAACAGCCGTAAAGTACAACAAGCCAATTATTGTGATGGAACCGGTTAAAGGAGGTTCCCTGGCGAATGTACCGGCGGAAGCAGAGCAGATTTTTAAGCGTTATCATCCGGAAATGAGTATCGCTTCCTGGGCGGTTCGCTTTGCGGCTTCCCTGGAAAATGTTTTTCTGGTACTCAGCGGGATGAGCGACCTGGCCCAGGTCGTGGATAACACGGGCTATATGCAGGATTTCAAACCGTTGAACAACGAAGAAAAGGAACTGATTGGCAAGGCGCGCGAGATAATTAACCGTAGTATTGCTATCCCGTGCACCGCCTGTGAATACTGCGTGGAAGGTTGCCCCCAGCGAATTCCGATCCCTAAACTGTTTTCTCTGTATAATAACCAGAAGCAGTTTAGGTTGGTGCCTTCCCACAGGAGTTATTATTACAATTTGACAGAGCACGCTGGCAAAGCGGCTGACTGTATCGGTTGCAAGCAGTGTGAACAGCACTGTCCGCAGCAGATCGCCATCGTCGAACGGTTAAAAGAAGTATCAGCAGTATTTGACGAATAACGGGAAAATTACTTGATCAGCAGTAATTGCTGTATAATTAAGAGGGAATTGCTGGATAAATGGTATAATTAATGATGAGCGCAGAAGGGATAGGGAGAATCTGGGTTGAAGGAGGACAGGAATGTTCAAGGGATTAATCAGCCCCGAAAAGGCGCATCATAATGGATCTTCATCCGGTGTTGACAGTAATTATGGCATTGTTGTGCGCAATGTGCATAAATACTTTGGTGCGAAGCATGTCCTCAAGGATATTAACCTGGAGATTCCCTTCGGGCAAATCTATGGTTTGCTTGGTCCCTCCGGCTGTGGGAAAACAACGATGGTGAAGATTATCGCCGGAATCCTGGAGGCAACTTCCGGTAAGGCTTATGTTTTAGGAGAAGCGATGCCGCAACTCAGCCTAATGAATAAGGTGGGGTATATGGCCCAGTCCGATGCTCTTTATGGTTCACTGACCGCGGCCGAGAATCTGCAGTTTTTCGGGGCAATTTACGGAATGAATAAGGCGGAAATAAAAAGACGCACAGCAGAGGTCATGGAGTTGGTCAACCTTTCGGACGACCTTGATAAGCCTGTGCAGGCATATTCCGGCGGGATGAAGCGGCGGCTTTCCTTGGCGATGGCTATTTTGCACAATCCGCCGGTTTTAGTTTTGGATGAACCCACGGTTGGGATTGATCCGCTCTTAAGAAAAAACATCTGGGCAGAATTATATAAATTAGCGGCGCAAGGGGTGACCATCCTGGTGACTACCCACGTGATGGATGAGGCGGAAAAATGCCATCAACTTGCGATGATGCGGGCTGGTCGCCTGATTGCCAAAGGCACTTCTCAGGAACTGCAGAAGAACATCGGGGTGCGGAGTATCGAAGAAGCTTTTCTCTATTATGGAGGGCAGCAGGATGAGAGTTAGAGCTTTAGCTTTCCGAATCTTAAACCAATTACGGCATGATCGGCGTACTTTGGCCTTGATGCTGGTAGCTCCTCTTTTTCTTCTGACGTTGGTTTATTTTATTCTGGCAGATACGGTTCCCATCGTGTATGTGGCGGTGATTAATGCCCCGGCGGGGTATGAGGATCAGCTTGAAGAACAAAACATCAGGGGGATCCGCTATGATGAGCATGAGGCGCGATTGGCTTTGGAAAGAGGTGACGTTATTGCCAGCATCAGCATAATTGGTGGCAAATCTTATATTGAAATAGACGGCAGCAATCCTACCAAGGCTAAAGCCGCTTTGGTTGCGATGGAACAGGCGAAAAACTCCGTGCTGTTTTCCCGTCCGGATCTTAAATCAGAGGTTAATTATGTTTACGGGCAGGAGGATTTGCCCACATTTGATAATTTCGGGGCTACCCTCATCGGCTTTATCATTTTCTTTTTTGTTTTTCTAGTGTCGGGCATTTCCTTTTTACAGGAGAGAAACTCAGGGACTTTGGAGAAGCTCCTTTCCACGCCCATCAGGCGTTGGGAGATTGTTGTCGGTTATGTCCTGGGATTTGGTCTGTTTACCGTTTTGCAATCCTTCCTGATTTCCTGGTACTGTGTCTATGTGCTTAAAGTAATGATGATCGGTTCCTTTGCCTTGATTTTGCTGATTACTTTATTGTCAGCCATGCTTGCGCTTACTCTGGGGATTCTGATGTCTACCCTGGCCAATAACGAGTTTCAGATGATTCAATTCATTCCTTTGGTTATTGTGCCGCAGGTTTTCTTTTCCGGCTTATTTGATTTACCTGCCGGGATCGAGGTCGTTGGTTATGTGATGCCCCTTTACTATATCGCCGATGCGCTGACTGAGGTGATGATCAGGGGAAGCGGGCTGGCGCTTATCGCTTGGGATTTAGGAATTATTTTTGCTTGCTCTGTTTTGTTTATGACCTTGAATACCTTGCTCTTGAAGAAGTATCGCCGGGTCTGATTGTTTATCAAATAAAACTGGGGAGGGGCGGTTGCAAGATGAAAAAAAGGCTGGTAATTTTGGGTATATTAGCGCTGGGGCTCATCGGGATAATCTGCATAAAAGGCGGTTTTTCTTCCTCCGGGCTGGTGCTGAAAGGAATTGTGGAGACCAGCATTTATCCTCACTACAGCGAGGTGTCCGGGAAGATTATCAAAATGCCGATCGAGCTGGGACAGGTGGTAAAAGCAGGTGATGTGCTGGCTGTGCTTGACGACCGTAACGAGCGGTATGCGCTGGAACAGTTACAAGAGACCCTGGCCAAGAAAAAGGCGACTTTGGCCGAATTATCTTCAGGCGTGGACCCCGAGGAGCTTCAGCAGGGGGAAAATAACGTTTTCTTGGCGGAAATTGCTTTAGAGAATGCCGAGCTCACCCGCGACCGAGCCAAGGCAGATTATGAGGACCTCCTGGCCTTATGGGAAGCGGGGGCGATTGCCCAGTCTGAATTGGAGAAGGCCGAAGATCAGTTGAGATTAGCCGAGGCCGCCGCTAACACAGCGGCCATGCAACTGGATAATGCCCGTCAAAAACTGGCCTTGCTGCAAAAAGGGACTCCGCAGGAAAAAATAGATGCGGCGCAAGCCGACGTGGCTTTAACGGAAGTGCAAATCCGCCAGAGTCAGGAAAACCTGGCCAAATATACAATTACCGCTCTCCATGACGGAACGGTGATCAGCAGGAATTATCTCCTCGGGAATATAGTCTCTCCCGGTTATAATCTCGCCGATATTGCTTCCGAAAAGGAAAAACATGTGGTCGTTTATGTGCCTAAGAAGTATCTTGCGAAAATCAGCCATGGGCAGGAAGTAGCCATTCGCAGTGAAGGGAAGGAGTACAAGGGCACCATTGGTTTTATCGATGTCAAGGCGCAGTATACCCCTAAAGAAATGCAGTCTTCCGCCAACAAAAATAAAATCAGTATGAAGGTTAAGGTCAATCTTCCTCCCGGAACACCCTTGAAGGTTGGGGAAGGGGCGGAAGTGGTTATTCCCTAATGCGATCCTAATTGAGACTTGCTATAAGGCATCATTATGAAATGTATTGCAATGCAAAGGCTCCTGCCGTCATCACCTGCCGTACGGCAGGTTGTTTTTTTATCCCTTTTAGCTACGGGGTTAATTGATGCGGCAAAATATTATTTACAGCATCTCCATATTCTGACAGAATCTGGAGAACAGATGTTGTATAATAAATAAGTGATGAAAAGAGAAAAGCCCCAGGGTGGTTGCGATGAATGAAAGTGAGCTGGTAGTTGAGGTTTATCTGGATATTCTTTTGCTCGTAAATTTTGTCATGGATTTTATCATTCTATGGGTCACCGGGAAAATGGCCAACTTAACGAGGAGAAAGTTGAAAATAACGCTGGGCGCATTGTGTGGAGCCTTATATTCTTTGGTGATCTTTTTCCCTGCATGGCCGGTGCTTGGTTCATTTTTGGCAAAATTTGCCTGTTCATTATTAATGGTTTGGCTGGCCTTTCGTCCTTTGCCGCTCGGTAAATATCTGCGGGTTCTCGCCTATTTCTATGGGCTTTCTTTTGCCATGGGCGGGGCAGTTTTGGGGGCAATTTTCCTGCTGGATACCCAGTCCGGTTCTCTCCAATCCTGGAATGGGGTCAGCCTTTTGGCGGGGCTCGACTTTGGCTGGTTGCTGGTAGGGCTTGTGGTGGCTTTATTGCTTGCTTACGGAGGGTTCAATTGTTTAAAGAAAAACTGGTTGCAACAGAAATTAGTCAGCAAGTTACTTATTTCGCTAAATAACCAGCAGGTAACGCTTTCGGCCTTATTGGATACCGGGAATCAGTTAATTGATCCTGTCAGTCAGAAACCGGTCATTGTGGCGGAAGCCGGTGCCTTAAAAACACTCCTACCGGAGACACTTTGGCTACAGATATGTCGGGAGCCTTATGATAAACATGACCTGTATTTTTCTTTTACGCGTTTGGAGGAGGAATGGCAATCCCGCTTATCTTTGATCCCCTTTAATTCGGTAGGAAAGATGGACGGGGTATTAGTTGGCTTGAGACCGGATTTCGTGACGATAAATAATGGGGCGTACAGTATTACGACCACGGACGTTGTGATTGGGTTGGTAAACAGGGCTTTGTCCAGAGAGGGGCAATACACTGCCCTGTTGCAACCGCAAATCTGGCAGGATAATCAAATGAAAAAGGGGGAGGTAAGAAATGGGGGAGAAAAAAATAAGCATCCTCGTACAATGGAGTATTAAAAAAGTCATCGCGAATGTCTTGCGAAGATTAGGAATCAATGAAGATCTTTTCTATGTGGGGACTAGTGAAGCGTTACCACCTCCTCTTAGCATGGACGAGGAAAACCACCTTTTGCAGTGTCTGGAAATGGGGGATCATGCGGTCAAAGGAACTTTAATTGAACGGAATCTGCGTTTGGTTGTCTATATCGCCAGAAAGTTTGAAAACACCGGTGTAGGGATCGAGGATTTAGTCTCAATAGGGACCATCGGTTTAATCAAGGCCGTCAATACCTTTGATCCGACAAAGAAGATCAAGCTGGCGACCTATGCTTCCCGTTGCATTGAGAATGAGATCTTAATGCATCTGCGGCGGAACAATAAGACCAGGGCGGAGGTTTCCTTTGATGAGCCGCTGAATATTGACTTGGATGGCAATGAATTGCTTCTTTCCGATGTGATGGGAACAGAGAATGATATTATTTATAAAGCATTAGAGGAGGAGGTTGATAAAAAACTCCTTTTGCAGGCCATGAGTAAGCTCAGCAGCCGCGAAAAAAAGATTATGGATTTAAGATTCGGGCTTAAGGATGGGAAAGAAAAGACCCAGAAGGAAGTGGCCGATTTATTAGGCATCTCCCAATCTTACATCTCCCGTTTGGAGAAGCGGATTATCAAGCGCTTACGGAAGGAAATACAACGGATGGAGTGAGGACAATTCTTATTATTATTTTATTTGAAGTAAAAACGGGGCAGTGTTAAAATAGAAGACGGAAAATTATTACTAATATAGAAAATAACAAATAAAACTATTAATGTTTAGACATAACCTTGAAAGGTAAGATATTGTGCGTAATGCTGTCATTTGTAAAAGAATAGCGCTGCTCTTCTTTAAAAGATGATTAGGTGACCAAGGATGAATCGTAAAATACGAAAAAAAATGCATATTGTCCTGATATTCACAGTGATCAGTTTATTGGCGCAGTATTTTTCTGCGCCCATTTTTGCTCTTGATTCCAATGCGGCAGTTTTAGCCCGAACTTTTGCGAGCGGAAGTGATCAGCTTATTAAGGGGCTTTCGGCGCGAGCGGACCAGCTTTTAAATAATACGATTAATTTTACGACGAATGTGGCAAAGAGTTGCTTTTCTCTGGTAGAAAGGCAGGCAGGCTTAACTGAAAATGATCTAGGATATCAAGCTATAAAAAACAGGAGTTTAGGTTATCTCGGCATGAGTTTTGAAGCGGCGCGGGAGACAAAAGGCTTAGCTGAATTGGCCTTTTCTTCGGCGGTTAATGCAAAGACGCGGCCTATCCAGTTGCTTAATCTGGTTTATGAGATTAAACAGGATCCGCAAAAAGCTCTTCAGAATGAGCTGAACAATGTAAAGAGGTTGGCCAACTGGGGCCTAAATGGTTTAGCCAGTACCGCCAACGCAATGCTGAACCCGCAACAGGTTCTGGCAGGGCTTAAACAGAGTTACCGTGATCTTAACGCCGCAATAAAAGATGATCCCATTAAGCAGGGCGAATTGTCGTTTAAAATATTTGCTTTTATGGGCACCCTTTCCCTTGGGGGAAGCGGCACAGCCAAGACAGCAGTTAAGGCAACTGAGCAGGTCTCAAAGGGCTCAGCATTAACGGTTCCGTTTTTGAAACAACCGCTGCCGGTCGCCTCTTCAATTCCGAAATCCACTTCCAGATTGGCGACAGGCAGTCAAATAAAAATGGCTCCGATGAAAAAAACTCCTTCGGTGATCTCAGCATCAGCAGTACCGGGTTCAAAGGCGGCATCGTCATCGGCAGTCCAATTTAACCATATTGAAGGGTTACCCTATGCCCTCTTAAAAAACAAATATTATGTTGGGGAAACAATTAATGGGGTAAAAGTCACAGCGAAAAACGGCAATGTCATCAGGTTAGAAAACGGGGTAGTGCTATTTGAAAATACTTTTACAAACGAGAAAGTTGTTCATGTTATGAAATTGGACCTGCAAAAAGGGTCTGATAACTTATGGTACCTTCCCTCAGGGGAGAAAGCCGATGGCATATATACTTTCGTTATTGACATGAATAATAAGTTAATTGTTGCGCCTGGTAATGTTCATCATTCCTGGCTGGTTGATGGGGCACCGGTAAGATATGCGGGGGATTTTCATTATCGGGACGGTCAATTTATAAAATGGACCCATCGGTCCGGACATTATATACCCAGCGAACTGGGATATCTACCGAAGGTTGCGGCTGGGGTAGATAGTGTGGAAAAAATACTAAAAAGCTTTCTCCGTGGTGAATAAATATACATGACATACAGTAGTTTCGCAATAAAATGATTGTACCCTCGTCATTATTCTGTTAAAATATTTAGCGACGGACTAAGTAGCTAAGGACGAAGAAATTTCAGGAAAATGACATTTGACAGAAGACGGGGGATAAGCGCATGCAGATTAGAAATGCAAAATTAAGCGATGTTGAAGGTATGTATGAATTAGTGAATAAATATGCAGGAGAAGGTTTAATGCTCTCCCGCCCACGCAGTACTTTTTACGAGAATTTACGCGATTTTATTGTGGTGGAAAGTGATGCCGGAGAGCTGGTCGGTACCGGTGCTTTACACATTATGTGGGTTGATTTGGCGGAAATCCGGGCGCTCGCTGTGCAGGACAACTATAAAATGAAGGGGATTGGCAGGCAAATGGTGGAGTTTTTCCTGCAGGAAGCGCGGGAAATGGGAATCCCCGGGGTTTTCACACTAACCTATCAGCCCGGTTTTTTTATGAAGCTCGGCTTTACGGTAGTGGAAAAGGAGAAAATGCCGCAAAAGTTCTGGAAGGATTGTATCAACTGCCCGAAATTCCCTAATTGTGATGAGATTTGCCTGGAATACAAACTGAACTGAGGAGCTATGGCCGAAACAAAGCTTCGGTCGATACAAAACATTGGCCGAAACAAAACAAAAGCATTGATCCAGGAGAGAAATTAATACTGTTTTAACAAAGACAAGGGAACGCCTCCCTTGTCTTTTTGCGTCTCTGCCTGGTTCTTTGAAAGGGGGAATCGCTGTGTCTCCAACCTGCCAGTATTTTAAACGGTATATTTGCATTTTATCAAGGTAATAATGATGGTAGCGGTTTAATTACCTGGGAGGGTCAAAATAATGATGATGATCAATAAGGTGGAAATATGCGGCGTCAATACTTCCAAGCTACCGGTCTTAAAAAATGCCGTCATGCGCGAGCTTTTCCAACAGATGCAGCAAGGTGACTTTTCCGCCCGTGAAAAACTGATTAAAGGTAATCTACGGCTTGTTCTCAGTGTAATCCAACGGTTTACCAATCGCGGCGAATATGTAGATGACCTGTTTCAGGTAGGTTGTATTGGTCTGATGAAGGCTATTGATAATTTTGATTTGGCGCAGAATGTGAAATTCTCAACATATGCGGTGCCCATGATTATTGGGGAAATCCGAAGATATTTACGGGACAACAATCCGATCAGAGTAAGCCGTTCGTTGCGGGATATTGCCTATAAGGCTCTGCAGGTACGCGACAATTTAGTGAATAAAAATGCGCGGGAGCCTTCGATTAACGAAATTGCCGTTGAGTTAAAGGTACCGCGGGAAGAGGTGGTTTTTGCCCTGGATGCCATTCAAGAGCCGGTTTCTTTATTTGAGCCCATTTATCACGACGGCGGCGATCCTATTTATGTGATGGATCAGGTGGGCGATGAAAAAAATATTGATACAAACTGGCTGGAAACGATTACGGTAAAAGAGGCCATGCGTCGTTTGAGCCAACGGGAAAGACATATTTTAACTTTACGTTTCTTTGAAGGGAAAACCCAGATGGAGGTGGCAGAGGAGATTGGGATCTCCCAGGCGCAGGTTTCGCGCCTGGAGAAAGCCGCCTTGAATCATATGCGTAAATATGTATAGCGCAATAGAAAAAAAACAGAGGAGGACTGATTGCCGGTAAATGCCGTTCATAGAGTGCCTTCCCGGTTAATATAATTATTAATAGATAAGCAAGATGAATAGATAGATTGAATGAGGCGGGCTGGCAAAAGCGCGGATTAAAAAGATGGGGAAAAAGAGGGGGAAGAGAGAAATGTTGCTGAAAATTTCCGACTTAAGGGACCGGGAGATTATCAATATGAATGATGGAAGACGTTTAGGGCCGATTAAAGATATTGAGCTGGATCTGGAAGTAGGGAGGATTCAGGCCATCGTTTTGCCTGCCTATGATGGCGGGAGAATATTAAGTATATTTGGAAAAAGTGATGAAATTGTTTTACCCTGGGAGAATATCCGGCGTATCGGGGTTGATGCCATTCTGGTTGAGCTCCCGTGACGCTAAGAGGGCGCAAAAAATGTAAAAAAAGCGTAAAAAAAGTGCCTTGGTCCCATTGACAAACCCTATATCTAGTAATTAAAATTTAAATGGAACACTAAATATAGGCCGGCAGATTTGGATTCTCACTTTTGTCGGCGGTGCTTCGGAAAGGTGGGTTGCCTTGTATGCGCTGTCCATACTGTGGACAAGGGGACTCCAAGGTTTTGGAAACCAGACTTGTGGACGATGGCTTTTCGATTCGTCGGCGCAGGGAGTGTTTAGGTTGTCAGCATCGTTTCACCACTTTTGAAAAACGGGATGATTTACCGCTCTTCGTAGTAAAAAAGGATGGAAGCAGAGAACCTTTTAATAGACATAAAATACTGGATGGGTTATTAAAGGCCTGCGAAAAACGGCCGGTTCCTTTAGAAAGATTAGAGGCAGTCGTGGCGGAAATTGAAAGAAGCCTTCTGGATGAGTCTTTAAAACGAGAAGTATCAACAGCCCAAATCGGAGAAATGGTCATGGAAAAGCTGAAGAGTATCGACCAGGTGGCCTATGTGCGTTTTGCCAGTGTGTATCGGGAATTTAAGGATATCACAACATTTATTAAGGAGATTGAGACTTTACGTGCTGATACATAAAAAGATGGGTTGATTCTAAATAGATAGATAACCTGTTCTGGTGATTGGAATAGTAAGAAAAATTGTCAGGCGAGAGTGCGGGGAAAAGACAGGAGGGGTTGGCATTGTTTACACAGATCAGGAAAAGGGATGAGAGGATTGAACCGTTTAATCCCAGCAAGATTACGGAGGCTATTTTTGCCGCAGCTAAAGCGGTAGGCGGTGAGGATCGGCAGACCGCGATGGAATTAACGATTGAGGTCATGAATTATCTCAAGAAGCAGGAGCGAACCGATGAAATTCCTAGTGTGGAGGAAGTGCAGGATGCGGTAGAAAAGGTTTTGATTGAGACCGGTCATGCCCGCACGGCCAAGGCTTATATCCTCTACCGGGAAAAACGTTCGCGGCTGAGAGAAGGGCGGACGGAATTGATGGATTCGGTGGCCGAAATTGTGCGTGAAACCAACCGTGACAATGCGAACGTGGGGAATTCTCCTTCTGCGAAAATACTCCAGATAGCCGAAGCGGCTTCGAAGAGTTTTTATTTACGGCGGTTAATCCCGGAGGATGAGGCCAGGGCTCATTTGGAAGGGGATATTTACATACATGATTTGGGCTGGTACGGGAAAACGATGACTTGTTTACAGATTCCGCTGGACAAGCTCTTGCGGGAGGGCTTTAATAACGGGCACGGTTACATCAGACCGCCGAAAGGGATTAAAACCGCAGCGGCCCTGGCGGCAATTGTTTTACAGAGCAACCAGAATGATATGCACGGCGGCCAGTCTTTTGCCTATTTTGACCGGGATATGGCCCCCTATGTCGAAGCCGAGCTACAGCGGCAGAAGAAAAATGTGCTTGAGGTGCTGGAGCAGGCAGATACCCCTGTTGACGAGGAGGTCGTGGAAAAAATTGCGGTCGAAAGGGCCGAAGACGAAGTATACCAGGCCATGGAGGGCTTTATCTACAACCTAAATACAATGCACTCCCGCGCGGGGGCGCAAGTGCCCTTCTCCAGCATTAATTTAGGGA